>Ga0080064_1000211_pt1 | contig 172450 bp, 191 predicted proteins | sample Subgrocontami54m_FD_69260 | JGI IMG/M metagenome (GOLD analysis project Ga0080064, IMG submission 69260) | Subsurface groundwater microbial communities from S. Glens Falls, New York, USA - GMW46 contaminated, 5.4 m (SPADES assembly) (version 2) ...
AGTAAATACAACACCAAACGTTTGCACCAGAAACTAGGCTACAAAACACCACAAGAATATGTTAATCTTCACCCAACCCAGAAAGGAGGGCAACCGTTCTCTATCTAGGCAACCAGCACAATGTTTTGACATTCCTGCGGTTCTCTTGCTATTATTCACGACCATATGGTTGAAAAACATATTGGCTTTGGCCCAGGGGCAAAACCGGAGAAATCTGAAGATGGAGAATTAGTTGTAGCGAACCCTTTAAAGCTTGAAGAGTTTAAGGTATTGCTAAAAGACGCGTTAGAAAAAACAAAGCAAAGGGAAGGTTCACTTAGAAAAGAAGGCGACATTGACATGATTAATGGTCTTTTGTCGCAAATTGGTATGGTTGAAGATATAGGCAGGTTGCTAGGGGTAGATCTTAGTACAGAATTAGTATGTCCGGGTTCGGAAGAATTCAAAAAGACAAAAAAGAAACGCAAATTAGGTTTTGAAGTTCCCGAACAGGACGGATCAGCACAACGAATAGTCCCATAGTTTGACTATCTAGCTTCGGGATTGTATAATTCGACGTCATGACTATAGAAAGAATTAATTTTCCGGACGGAATTAAATTTGAAAATAATCCGCATCAACAGTTATTAAGGTTAATTCGTGAACACGAGGAATTAGTAGTCCCACTCCCTGAAGGAGATTATGATATAACTCCTAGTTGGTGGACAAAGCACTTGCACACCCATCGTTTAACAGTTCTTGCTGGATGGTACTGGGCTTTATAGGTCTGTGCCTAGAGATCGGGATGTGGGGCTTGGGGACTGGAAAACGAAAGAGTTTAAAAAAGGTGGAACAGTAATCAAGATTCCAGGAGACCAAGGGCTCGTTATGGTTGGTGGTCCATTAAAAAGTCTCAAAGATTTGGGACTTTATGAAATAATTTTTTATGTCCCGGGTTCAAACCCTGTTCATGCCAATAGAAAATAGGTTCAAATGTCTTCTAGTCGGCGGAGCCATCTTTCGCTAAGGCTATAGATGGTAAACCAGTTATTCTAGTCCAGATGCATTTTTGATATAATTTCCCCCATTGTGGCCAACGAACGTGAACATAGAGGAGAAATTCAAGCATCGACTCTGCCTGGTGGTGATTTTGATTTATTTTGCAGGCAGCTTTTGGAAGAAGGTCTTTGTTATGACCAGTTGAGTGAGGATGAATTAGATAAAGTAGGTGTTATTACGAGTATAAAACTTCATGATTACCCTCAAAGAGAGGGGCGATGGATCTCGCTGCATTTTAGAGAAAGTCTTGAGTCTCTGGCTAAAACCCGACGAAAAAGAGTCGAAGGTTTTATTAGACAAATAGGGGCTGATTTAAACCGTCTTTCGGAAAGGTTAATGGAAGACTTAGGGGATGTTGATATGATTTACGGCCTTACGCAAGTATCTGCCAAATGGGGAGGAAATCATGGTTTTGTCACAAAACTATTTACAGAAGACCCTGAAATTATCAGAAAGCACTGCCTGTCGATTACCGGTTTGCCACCCCAAACAAACGATAAAGCTCCTTTAACACTTTTTGCAATCAGCAGGAATGGATTAATTGGGGAATTTTATGGAGATGGGCCTAGCGCACCTAAAGAACCGGTTGGCATTTGAAGCGGATCTACTTGGGAATCGGATGTTATTTGATGTGGACAAAAGGTTGCCCTAATAAGCCGGAAGTGGAGCCATTTTAGAACACTTTTTTTGAAGTGGACTGTTTTTTGATCCACTTCGTCCATTTCCTGTTATGATGGAGTTATGCCACTTAGTTCTGTTCAAGCAAAGAAGTTTGCAGAAGGTCGAAAGCGTGACTCTAGGGGTTATTTTATAAAAGAAAAGGTAGCCCTTTCTTCGCCACTTGATACTAAACTTATTCCTGAATTCGAAAAACCGATTATTTCCGTTAATATCAATAATCCTTTGCGCAAGATCATGTACTGGTTAGACCAAATTCGTAAGCATCAAACAACGACACTTGCCTTCAAACTTTCCATTCCTCTAATCGTCGTGCCGGTGATTATCGCTGCCACATTTTCTGTAGGCAGAATTAGTGGGCTTGGTATTGCCAGCCAAAATCCTGCGCCGGTTATATACCAATCGCCGAAACCCCAATTGCCAATAACTATCAGCCGTGCAGGAATACTAAAGATTGCCAAAAGCCAAACGCAGACCCAGTATGTTCTCTCTTTAAAAAATGGGGATATCGTAATTCTCGAAGTACCGACGACCATAGATCTCACGAAGTATGCCAATCGTCAAATACTGGTTACAGGACTTTTTAATAGAATAACAAATACTTTAAAAGTAACGGATATTGCAGAAATCACTCTTTACAATACTACTATAATTCCACCTGAAGCTAGCGCATCGGCAAAATAAGCGCACCATTTCTTCGAATAGGTTGCTTCGCACCCTTTCTTCGAATAGGCCTTAGGGGATGTAAGGTTTGACAAACCATATGTTTTGTCATAAAATGCGTAGGCAGAGTTTTTCTGCGAATAAGTGAAATACTTTGATTGGGATGAAAAGAAAAATGCGAAGTTAAAAGAGTTAAGAGAAGTTTCTTTTGAAGATGTGCAAATAGCTGTAGAACTAGGAAAAGTATTAGACGATATTGAGCATCCGAATAAAAAACGTTATTCAAATCAACGAATATTGGTTGTTGAAATAGAAAATTATGCGTATTATGTCCCTTATGTGGAAGACCAAGATAAAATTTTCCTAAAGACTATTTTTCCTTCCAGGAGGGCGACTAAGAAATATTTATATGGAGGTGAAAATAAATAATGATGAAATATTTTGAATTAGACAAAGAGGAACAGGAACTTTTAGTGGAGATTGAAAAGGGAGAGTGGAAATCGGTCAAGAATTTTGCTAAACGCAAAAAAGAATTAATGCAGATTGCCAGGAATACCCTTAATAAGACCAGAAACATTAATCTTCGTCTAACAGAACGGGATTTGCAGAAATTGAAAGCCAAAGCTGCCAGGGAAGGAATACCTTATCAAACGCTGGCTGCTTCTTTAATTCATAGATCTACTGCTGAATAAAACAGGTTCTAACTTCGCGCACGGGGCGATTCAACGTCATTTCACTGCATTCAATATAAACCTATAGTTGACAATTTAGCTTTGGTTTTGTATAATTCATCGCAAATGAGTGGTGAAAGGTTAACGTTGCGACAAAAATTAGTGCTGGGAATTGGAACTCTCGGGGTTGCCTGGTCCGGCGCAGTTGGGTTTACGGGTTATAAATATGCAGAGACACGTTCCGCAGTAAACGATAGTCCGATACTTAGAACGCATGACCAATTAGCTGCGGCTAATGAGCATTTAGACCACGAGAACTCGACCTTAATTTGTTCTAAAGGATGTATCTTTATTCCGGAGGTTAATCCAGACAGGGAAGCAGCGCTTGGTAACTTACATAATGCGGTTGATAGTTCAACTAAGGAAGAAGTATCAAGAGAAATAAATGGAATATTAGCTGAATTAGAACAAAAAAAGAATTCAAGCAATCAATCTTATTTTAAAGAGGATAGAAGACGTATTGATAATTTGATGAACAAAATTGAGGATGATTCTTCTTTTGTAAATATAAGGCAAGAAAGGGAAGCTTATAAAACAGCCTTAATTGTACTTAGTTCTGTAGCAGGTGTGGGTTTTCTTGCCGGTGCTACGGTTGGGGCTCTTGAGTTATACGGCCGAAAAAGATATGGATTTTAAAATCATCCACTTCATTCTTCAGTTCAGCCACAAGGCTGAGAACTTCGCCTCGTTCTCTTCAATAAATTCCCTTTCAAAGATCTCAAGGTAAACCCTTCGGAAACTCCCTTCATAGATTTCAGGGTAAACAGTGTGAACACTTCGATAAATCTCTGTGTAAACCAGTTATTCTAGTCCAGATGCATTTTTGATATAATTTCCCCCATTGTGGCCAACGAACGTAAACATTCTGGAGAATCTCGGGTAGCCTATCCTGTTCGAGGTTTTTTTGGGTTTTGCAAACACCTTTACGAAGAAGGTCTTGGATATGATAAGTTGCCTGAGGAGCAAGTAAAAATAATAGGTAAACATACAAGTATTCTGCTTCATCATTATCCCCACAGGAAAGGACGTTGGATCTCGCTTCATTTTAGGGAAGGTATTGAGTCGTTTACCGAAGGCAAAATGAAACTAGGAATGGTTAGAGATTTTCGCAATCAAATAGGCGCTGATTTGAATTGCCTTTCAAAAAAGTTACTGGGGGATTTAGGAGACGTTGATATGATCTACGGCCTCTCTCAAGTGTCAGCCGAATGGGGAGGTAATCATGGTTTTACCACAAAATTAGTCACAAAAGACCCTGAATTAATTGGGATCCATTGTGAATCTATCACCGGCCTGCCTCCTCAAACAAACAATCAACCTCCCCTAACCCTATTTACGATCAGCAGAAATGTTTTAATTGAGGAATATTGTGATGGTGGACGTAGCGCACCTAAAGAGCCGGTTGCCGACCCTGTTGGTAATTAATCTGAAAATTATCCCATTGAGCGAATCAAATTTTTAATATTCGGGTATGATATTAGAACCGAAAAATGTTTTGGAGAAAACATTTTGGTAAAGTTTGTTTATGGGAAGGAATTTGAGCGCTGAGTATTTGGGTCCAAATGTTGTCGAAGTCCTTGCAGGAGATACCGGTGTGATTTCAAAAGGCCAGTTTGGGAAAACAGGCGAGTTGCTTGGTTGCAGAGTGGTAGTTTTAGAAGAGCCAAGTAGGTGTGTAGTTAGCCATGGTGGTCCACTTTTGAACGAGCAAGTTTTAAGTCAAATAGAAGCAAAAGAGGTAAATCCGCAGAGTGTCATTGTTTATTCTTTGACTTATTATGACTATATTAAAGGTCAATCCTGGAGACCGGTTAGTTGGCATGATTACCACGCTGATCGTGATGAATTGAAAGCTTCGATACAAGAAAGTTTTCCGGATGTGAGAATTGAAGATCGTGAGTACGACCTAAGAGCTGAAGTGCTAGTCGATTTTCGTGATGATGAACCTAATGTTTATGTTAGGTTGGCAGAGTAGGTTCTAAAATCGTCCAGTTCTCTCTGTTAATATAACCCAGCAAGCGAGCAACTCAAATTTTGAAGTCACTGTGATATACTTTTTAGCAGTGGCTCAACATTTATTAAGAGTTAGGCGATTAACTTCCAGATGCGAACCATACTGGACAATAATTGGTGCTCCAATAATTCAAGAAATTATCTTTAGGTTCCTACCTTACCAATACTTTTATTTGGAATCTAATGATTTTTGGTTGATTGGAATAGTTTCTTCTGTTTTATATGCTTTAATCCACTTCTATTTTGGATTTATTTTTACTCTTGGGACATTTTTACTCGGTTTGGTTTTATGGGTAGTTATGGTTCGATTTGGTTTAATTGAAGCTATTTTATTGCATTCTTTTGTTGATGTTATAGTCTGGTTTACATGGCGAAGGAAGAATAATAAGTTCTGACTTCCTCTACCAGACGGGGCACACTCACCTCGTTCCCTTCCATTAATTTCCTTTCAGGAGCTTCCCTTCGTTTAGACTCAGGGTAAACAGGGTGAGCAGGGTAAACACGGATAAACTTCTGATATACTTTTCTCATGTCGATTTTAATCCTTACAGGTCCGGCGGGTGCTGGTAAAAACACTATTGCTCAAATATTAGCTAAAAAGCGTGCAAAATGTGCTGTTGTTGACGTTGATACCGTAAGGCACATGGTTGTTCAGCCTCACCATGCACCTTGGAGTGGAGAAGAGGGTGAAGACCAGGTAAAGCTAGGGATAAAAAATGCTTGCATGTTGGCGAAAAATTTTATAGCTGATGGTTTTGATGTTGTGATTTTAGATGTAGTGAGAGACTGGTCTTTAGGTTTGTATAAAGAGCAATTAGCAGGAGATTTTAAAGTTGTGCTACTTCTGCCTAAGCTTGAAGAAGTAAAGAAAAGAAATCAGTCTCGTGAATTTATTTTGGAAGAACAAAGAGTCCTGGATCTTTACAAAGAGCAAGAACTCTTTACTGGTTTTGATGAAAAAATTGATAATTCAAATCTTTCTCCTGATGGTGTTTCCGAAAAGCTAATTAAGTATTTTTAACATGACAGATGCTAAAGTTGTTTGTGATCTGGTTATACTTTTAGAAAATAACAGAATCGGTGTTTGGCTTGATGGCGGTTGGGGTGTAGATGCTCTTCTGGGTGAACAAACACGACCGCATGAGGACGTTGACATAGTTCTTCAAGAAAAATATTTACCAAAATTGCGTGAGCTACTGGAGGCGCGAGGCTATAGGGATGTGGAAAGGGATGACACTAGCGCCTGGAACTTTGTTTTAGGTGATGACAAGGGTCATCTTGTGGATGTCCACGCTTTTCATTTTGATGCAAACGGTAATGGTATTTACGGCAATAGCGGAGAGACTTACCCTGCCGATTCTTTAAAAGGGACTGGGAATGTAGATGGGCAACAAGTTAAGTGTATCTCTGCAGAACAATTGGTTAAATTTATTTCACCTTGGTTATATAAACGTCGTGATAAAAATCTTAAAGATGTTGCTGCGTTGTGTGAGAAGTTTGGAATTGATTTACCAGAAGAGTACAAGAAATACGTCCCATAGTTTGACTATTTAGCTTTGATTTTGTATAATTTGCGCTTATGACTAGCGAAAGAGAAGTCCCTTATTCGCAGAGAGAAAGACCTATTGCTCCTTTGGGAGAACAATATACGCCTTTTGCAGATTGGTCTTTTGAATTGATGAAGGATAGTAAGGTTCTTCAAAATGCTTTGGTGGAGCATTTTGTGGGTGGTGTTTCCAGCCAAATTGTTACACCCGAACTTGGTACCTGGAATCCTGTGGGAGTATTGATCGACAAGGGAAGCATGGGGTACGGGTACAATCCACAAGGTAAATTTATAACCCCGAACGGTTTAATTGATGCTACGAAAGATTGTGATTTAGCAGTCGAAACACTAAGAAGAAACCCTTACCATTTGACAGTGCATTTAAGGCGTTTTGATGTTAGGGAAGAAAATGATTTGAAGGTTGATGTTATTTTAGATGGTGAGAACGGTAAAGTTATTGCTGAATCTGTTTTTGGTTTTGGCATGGGAGCATATACTGATGACGAGTTCCAGCATTTTACCTGTGGGACTTTAGGTTTTTCTTTGCCGAGAAGGAAACGTAGATATCCTCTAATGCTGCCGCAAGACCCAGAATTTTTGCGTGAGAGGTTCCATTTAAAGGTTTATAGATAGTTATAATAGTTTCTGGCTTCCTTGCTTACTCCCTTCAATGATTTCCCTTCAGGAGCTTCAGGGTTCACACTGAAGGTTCTCCCTGAAGGGCAAGCAATGAAACGGGATAAACTTCGAATTTTCGCTTCTGGTATAATCTTTTGACATGAAAGCAGTGCAAATTAATTCTTACGGTGGTGCTGAAGTTTTGGAAGTTGTCAAGGATTTTCCAAAGCCAACGGCAGGGGTGGGTCAAGTACTAGTTGAGATTAAGGCTGCCAGTATCAATCCATTCGATTGGAAGTTGTGTGCGGGGTTTGCGAAGGATTATTTGCCTTTGGAATTTCCGGTTACCATGGGCGGTGATTTTGCAGGAGTTGTGACTGAAGTTGGGGAAGATGTTTCGGACCTGTCTGCCGGCAGGCAAGGTTTTAAAGTTGGTGACGAAATTTATGGGCAAGCGGCTTCTTACGGTGGAGGTTCGGGATCATTTGCCGAGTTTGCTACTGCTGCTGTTGTCAAGATTGCCAAAAAGCCAAAAAATATTGATTTTGTCCAGGCAGCATCACTTCCGCTTGTAGGGATGAGTGCGTTGCAGGCCCTTGAGACTCACATTGGGCTAAAGGCAAATCAGAAAATTCTAATCCACGGTGGAGCAGGTGGAATAGGTTCTATTGCTGTGCAGATTGCCAAGGCGCTGGGGGCATATGTGGCCACAACAGTAAGTGGTGATGATTTGGAATACGCCCGCGCGTTGGGTGCTGATGAGGTTATAGATTATAAGCAAAGCTTTTCTGCGAATCAAAAGGAGGATTTTAGTAAGAAAATTAGTGGCTTTGATGCAGTTTTTGATACGGTTGGTGGGGAAACTTTGGATAAATCTTTTCTGGTTTTAAAAAAGGGAGGAATTATAGTTTCTATGATGGGTGAACCGAGTGCAACACTAGCCAAAAAGTATGATGTAATTGTTGTTGGTCAAATGACGGATGGCACAACAGAGAGATTAAAACGTTTAGCGGATTTAGTAGATAGCGGGAAAGTTAAACCTCAAGTTGATCGGGTTTTCAAATTTGACAAGATTCGTGAAGCATTTACTTATCAAGAAGCAGGTCACCCTCGAGGAAAAGTAGTGCTGGAGATTTGGGCATAGATTTGGTTATTAGGGTTAATTTTTGGGTAAGAGGTGAGTTTTTGTAGATTTTTGCCGAAGATAAATTTTGCCATTTTCGTTTTTTTCTTCTCTAAATTTTGAAACCTTTGCCATTTTTCGTATTTATTTTGCGTAAGATGCATTGTGCCGGTACAAGATGCACTTTCGCACTTGCAAGAGTGAGTGCAGGGATTGCAGGTTTCGTCCTTTGGGTCAAGCAAGTAGGAGATTGTGAGTTCTTCGCCCGAATTAATATCTCTTAGGGTAAAAAACAGTGTGTGACCGCGGTGAGTATAAATCCAGCAGTTTGGCGAGCATGAGTGGTTTAGAAGGTGAATGCCGGGCTTTTTTAAATTTGGATAAATGCATGCAGTATCCGTAAAGTACATAAGATAAAGCCCCTTCTTGTCGCTAGTAAGATCGTACTCGGCGGTTTTTGTGACTTTACCAAGATAATCGCCGATTATGGTGCCTGCCCTTATTTGTTTTTTGGCAAAAACGCCATATCCTTTTTCTTTTGTTGTCTTTATTTGCCAGCAGTCATCTTTTAGTAAAAACATAGTGGTTAATATAGCATAAGTTTAAAGAATTTTATGAGGTTAAATTATTCTAATTTTTGCTGTTGTGTTTTTTATTAAATGATGTGCTAGAAAGCGCAAAGTTTTTATTTTGTTACTGTCTATATTATACTTTTGTTCAAATAAGTGTATGCAAATAATTTCTAAAATTTGGCTTTTGGGTGGTTGGTTTTATTTATCTTTATTGATATTGGTTTTCTTGTTTTATTTTAAAAGAAAACTGGGAAAAAAGTTGGACGTGATTGTGGTTACATGGGCGGCTCTTCTTGTTTTATTTGTGGCTTCGGGGAGTATTATTGGCGATTTTTCCCAGGGTGTCGATTTTTGGCAATCTATCGATAAAAAATTAGATATAGAAACTAAAGGACAGGCGGCTTATGCAATCCATCTCAAAAAAATATTACCAGAGAATGCGCAAGGATGTCTTTATTTTTCACTTGATATTCAAACTTGGTATTTGCAAAATCAGCTTTATCCGAGGAGGTTTAATGTGATAGAAGATGGCCCAGTTATCCAAAATTGTGGTTTTTTAATTTCGCAATTTAGAAAGAGAACAAATCCTAATTTGGAAGAATTAGACAATTTTGGTGGTAATTATCTTTATAGGATTAAAAGCAATGTTTTTTGATTTATTGTTGTCTATATTTGCGATTTTAGCGTTTTTGCAAACCGGTTTAATTTGCGATTATTACATGTTTGCCGGGCGCAGGTTAAGGTTTGACTTGGCGATATTTTTGGCTTTAGGAATTGGTTTTGTTGCTGTTTTTCAAATGGCTTTAGGGTTTTTTGAAATTCCCCTAAACAGGTTTTTAGTAATAGTTTTAACTTTTGGTGCCTTTTTGCCTTATGTTTTAGATGGGCAACTGAGAAAACAAGTTTTTGGGGTATTATTTGGCTTGGGGAAAATTATTAATAGAAATAATTTTTTGGTGATTTTGATATTTTCTGTTTTTGCGATTGTTGTTGGTTTTATTACATTTTCTCATCCTGTTTGGGGATATGATGCCATTCAGCGTTGGTTGGCTAAGGCTTATATTTTTTGGGTGGACGGGGGAATTAACAAAACCAATATCCTTATGGCATCGCCTGCAGATGATCCTAATCTTTGGCCTTTAACTGCCTCTTGGTTCTATTATTTCTTGGGAAAAGCTGATTTGTTCTGGATACAAGTGATTCCCTTTAGCGTACTTCTTTGTTTAGTCGGAAAGTTCTGGCTGATGGTTAAACGAGGAAAGCTTGGTTTACTTTGGCTTTTTATTTTAATGTTCACCCCGTTTTTGTGGCAGACAGTAACACTTATGGCATATTCGGGAAATGCGGATCTTTTGGTTAGTTTTTATTTACTTTTGGCGTTTGGCGCATTATTTTCTCAGGAGTTTGTTTATGCTGCTATCTTTTTGGGACTTGGGGCACTGACCAAAAATGATGCGTTGCCGGCACTAGTAGCTTTTTGTATTTTGATGCCGGTTTTTGGCAGGAGGAGTAAGCAAAAGTTTCCAATTGTTGCTTTTGCTGTGGGATGGGGTTTTTTACTTTTCAATTTAGGATTTAAATATTACTTTTCACTTGGCAGTAGGTATTTGGAAAATGATTGGAACCTTGTTTTGGGAAAAAGGCCGATTTTTGAATATACAAAGTATTCGCTGCAATCTTTTAGAGAAGAATTTCGGCACGTTGATCATTGGGGAATTGGGTTTTTGGTTATCGGATATTTTATTCTTTCTAGAATTGGCAGAGTTTTGAAAAATCGGGTTCTTTTGTTTGGTTTAGTGCTGATATTGGCACAAATTGCGGGGTACATTTGGACTTATTATGTGACACAAGAAGACCAGGCTTCACAAATTGCGACTTCAATTTATAGATTAGTGCTGCAAATATATCCGGCTCTTTTGCTACTGGCATTTTTTCTATATTCGGGTTTGCCAAAATCCGGTCATAGACGTGAGTGATTTAACAACACTTCATAACTTCCCCTCAGTAAATTCCCAAGATATTTCGGGGTAAACAGTGTAAACCCATAGTTGGATTATTTAGCTTCGATTTAGTATAATTTCTACGTATGACTGATCAAGAAAGATTAAGAAATCAGCAGGAGCAATTTACAACTGACGGGCTGACCCCAGAAGAAGACAGGGAACTAGTAAAACTTCTTTCGAAATGGAAAGGTGGAAAAATTTCGACTCCGGTTTTTACGGAACTTGCCAGAATTATACCTCAGTCTATTGTAGAAGTAGTTTTGTTTAGGGAAAATGATGGGTTCTTGGAAACTTTACTAATACCAAGGCCTAAGAACGATATTGTTTGGCCAGGCATGATGCATACTCCGGGTACGGCTCGTCGGGCTTCCGATTATAGACGTGCGGATAAGGAACCACTAAATGGTGCTTTTGAGCGTATCCAACACGGTGAACTTCATGGTAAATTTGCCGATACGCCAATTTTTGCGGGTCGACTAGATCGCGACGGGGATCGCGGGCCAGAAAATGTGGAAGTGTACGTTGCTGATATGAAAGAAAATTTTGAACTGTTGGAGGGACAAGAATGGTATCGGGTGGATAAATTGTCGGAAAACTCTAAATTTATTCAAGGCCAGTTGGGGCATGTGTTTTTGGCAGTCGATTTTTTAAAAAATGGATTGCCGGATTAAATATGAAAATTACTTTTTTAGGAACAAATGGTTGGTACTGCAGCCCAACTGGAGACACTCCCTGCATACTTATTGATTCAAAGGACCAATATGTAGTGCTGGATGCTGGCAACGGAATTTATAAATTAGACCAATATATCAAAGAGGAAAAACCTGTTTCGCTTTTCATTTCCCATTTTCATATAGATCACGTCTGCGGACTGCATACTCTGGCTAAATTTAATTTTAGACAAGGGATAGATGTTTATATCGGAGACGGGAGAGCAGGTGATTTTGAGACTTTGGTGAACCCGCCTTTCACTATAGGATATAAGCCAAAGCCGGAAAATATAGCTAATTTAAAAACAGAAATTAGGTTGCATGAACTTTCGGGCGAAGGCAAGAATATTCCTTATAAGGCGGTTGCAATAGAGCAGCATCATGCATATGTTGACCATGGATATAAGATTGAGTTAGATGGTAAAATAATTGCTTATACAGGAGACTGCGGGTTAACCGACCAAGCAAGAAAGCTAGCCAAAAATGCCGATCTTTTGATTTGTGAATGCTCTAATAAAAAAACTGTTGAGCCGGATATATGGGGGCATTTTGACCCCAAACAAGCAGGTAACTTAGCTTTGGAATACGGTGTAGGGCAACTGATCTTAACTCATTTTGGGGCGCATGTTTATAAAACTTTGGATGAAAGAAAATGGGCGGAAGTGGAAGCGAAAAAGATTTTTGCAAATTCAACTGCGGCACAAGACGGAATGGAATTTACGCTTTAATTTGGTGTAAATTGAATTTAAGTAATAACCGAGAATCTGCGATTTTAGCTTTGTAAACTTATCAAACGGCATTAACATTTTGACAGATCACCAATATTGATATAATCCTCTTACTATGGAAGATAACGCAGAAGGTAACAAGGTTGCAAGAACAGAAGAGGAAAGAATTGAAGAGTTTAAAGATTTAATAAGCAAAGCAGACGGCACCCTAATTCCGCTAAAAAAGCTAACTTCTCAAGAAAAAAATTTATTTATAACAGCCAGATACTTAGAGAAACCGGAAAATCCGGAAGATGTGGACGTAAATCCATGGTTTTGGGGTTGGGAAGATGATGAATACGGATTACCAATGACAAGTGTTTTGTTAGTTGATGTTTACGAAAGCGATGGAAAACAAATTAAGCCGTTAGGGCATCTTGATTGGTTTCTTTCGGGCGATTATGCGAATGGCGGTGGCAACATGCATGATGCTTCAGTTCCCAAAAATGAACATGAGCAACTTGCAAACCGATATTGGCATAAAAACGACCTAATTGCATTCAGGGTTGATTATGGAAATCACAGGCAAGGTATTGGGAGCCTGATAGTTGCTGCTAGCGGGGTTGTACTACCAACTTTGGGGGTTAAAAGGTTTTATCCTGGGGGATTATTGCCGCCTGCTATAAAAACATATGAACGGTTTGGAATCCGAAAAAGCGATTTTATTGGAGAAGGTTGGGACAGACATTTACCTATTGATAAGCTATCACAAAGCCCTCAAGTAAGTAAGAGTATATCTGAATTTATATAGAAATTCTTCAAAAAAAAGCGCCCAGATTTGTGGTGGGGGTGATATTTTTAGTCTGCGGCTTTTAGATTTTCTTTGAAATTTTCAAACAGTTTTTTGATTTTAGGGTCAATAAAAATCTTACAATATAGTTGATTGCGGTTGTTATCGTAATAATTTTGGTGATAGTTTTCCGCCTTGTAAAATAAAGCTGCCGGAACGATTTCCGTGACGATTTTTTGTTTGTATTGGCCGGATTGGCCGAGTGCTGACTTGATTTTTTCGGCGATGTTTTTTTGAGTATCCGAGTGGTAAAAAATGGCTGAGCGGTATTGGGTACCAAAGTCAACACCCTGGCGGTTTTTAGTGGTTGGGTTGTGGAGTGCGAAAAAAACTTCGAGTAGTTTTTGATAAGATATTTCTTTTGAGTCAAATTTAATTTGAATCGCTTCGGCGTGGCCGGTTTTGCCGGAGCAGACATCTTGGTAGGTTGGGTTTTCTAAGTGGCCACCGGTATAGCCGGGTTCTGCTGAATTAACTCCTTTGAGTCTTTTAAAAATTGCCTCAGTGCACCAAAAGCACCCGCCTGTAATGGTTGCCATAGCATAGCGGGCAGGCCCGCCGGCCAAGGTTGCTGTTTGCATGTGTTATATATTACTACTTCGTTGAACTCAGCATAAATACTTCGACGCTCCCCCTTCATAGACTTTAGGGTAAACAGTGTAAACCTCAAATTTTTGCTTTTTTGGTAGTTAGTGATAGCTTAAAGATAAACAAATCGGAAGTAGTTTTGTATTAAGATTAAAAATGTTTTATTATTATATTTAGACAAATGAACGATGAAGAAATTGGCGTAACAGAAAAAAGTGCAGATACTACATCTTCAAGTAATTTTCCAAAAATAGAAACAGACCGTGTTGGAAGACTTAGACAGTTATTGAATAAGTTTAAAAGGACTGAAAAGACCGGTTCTTCAAATTCGGAAATGACCGGGAATGTTGTTTCAGGTGAAAGGATTCAGAAAAGTTTGCTTGATGTTAGTAAAAGGATAGGGTTAGTAAGAAACAGGGGGTTACACGGTGAAGATTATAACCTTGGCAGTGCAATAGGTGAAGTTGGCGGGGTTGCTGTAAGCGGTAGGATTGGTGTTGTTGAGGTTAGTGACACAAGACTTTCCGATACGGAAGGTATTGAATCATTAGATAGTGTTTTACCAAAGGGTGAACGGATTTACCCAAACTTGGAGCGTGGTTCTTTATTCACAACCGCTGAGCTGGGATTATATCGTTATTCGCTACCATATACCGGTGAGGCTATAACTGGTTATGATAGGAATCGTATGGCAATAACTAAGCCAAAAGAACAACAAAAGGAATATTTTATTGCTGCCCAAGATATCAATCCATTCGTGAAGGCTTTTGCAGAGCCTACATTTATTAATCAACTTGCAGCAGGGGAAGTTAGAAGAGATGATTGGGCATTTAAAAATTTTGCTTCTGAAGTGTCAGGACGTGCAGCTGATACTCGGCACTTTGAATCGGAACAGGCAAGAAAAGACGCTGATTCAAGACGAGCGGAAACTAATAGGGTATTAGAAGTTAAAAAAATGGGTCAAGGTCGTGGAGATTAATGTTGTTCGTCTAGTATTTCTATAACTGGATATTTATGGTAAACCTCGATTTATAAATACCCCGAGTCAGACAATCGAACTTTTTGATATAATAATTTCAATGAAAATTAAGATTGAAACCCCCGAAGCCCCAGCAGCTCCAGGCTTGTTATCCCAAGCAGTAGTTAATGATGGCGTTATTTATGTTGCTGGTCAAATACATAGTACGAGTGACGGTAAGTTGATTGAAGGTTCAACGGAAGAAAAAGCTCACCAAGTAATGAAAAATCTCGCTGCAATTCTAAAAGCTGCTGGTGTTAATTTTAGTAATGTACTTAAAGTTAATGTTTATGTTACAGATATTTCTGAACTGTCCAAGCTAAACGAAGTATATAAAACATATTTTACAGCCGAACCTCTACCAGTCAGAGAAGCTGTATGTGTCAAGGCATTGCCACTTGGTGCAAGCATTGAAATAAGCCTTATTGCTACTAAGGGTAATTGAATGAAAAATAAAGTAAGCTCCGTGGCCTTGGTATTTAATGATAAAAACGAACTTGCTCTTCAACTGCGTGCTGCCAGTGATAATTCTTATCCGCTTCACTGGGATTTTTCTGCTGCAGGAGGAATAGAACCTGATGAAGATCAGAAAACTGCAGCTACTCGTGAACTAAAAGAGGAACTTGGGATTACGGCTGAAATAGAATTCGTTGGAGAAGAACTTTATGAAGATGAGAAGTGTACTGATAAACTATACATATACAAAACCAGACATAATGGTCCTTTTAAGCCAGACCCAAAAGAAGTGGAAGATATTAGATTTTTCAAGCTAGACGATATTCAGAAAATGCTAGATTCAGGCGAAAAATTCCATCCAGAATTTCCTTTTGTTTGGAATAGAGAGGTAATTTCTCAAGCTCTAGAATAATAATTTCTGACTTCATCACTTCATTCTTTCAGTGTAAACCATCAAGCGGAGCCAATTTTTTTTAGCCCTTCATAAATTCCTTTTGATTATTATTGCCCAAGGCTGTATTATTTGCAGCTAAGGGAAAATTTTATGACAGAAAGAGAACAATCGGGATCTATAGTAAAGCAAAACTTGGGTCTTCATGCTTTTGCAGAAGTTTTGGTGTTTGGTTTTGTATCCGGACCTTCTGTTGAGGGCGGGGAAAACATAGTCGAAGCAGAAAGATTACTGCGACTCGGCGTGCCGGTTGAGTTTTGGTTTGCTCCGCATGAAAGCCATGCCGATTATACACTTTTACATAAAGTGCAAAGTACTACCGTATCTAGTGCTTTTGCACACGACACTTATGGGGTTATGGGTTCGATGCTGGACAAAATGCTGATTACCAGGATACTTAAACACGCTTACAAAGGATTTATGGTTCCTTCTGTAAGAGATATTCCTACGACTGAAGAGGGTAAAGAAGAAAGGAATGATAATAAGGAGAATGCTTTTGAAGTGGTGGAACAATTACACTCAAACGGCAAAGCAATAGGCCTAAATCCGGAAGGGACCAGACTTGGGGGAAAAGAGTTAAGAAGGGGTGTTGGGGGTGTTGGCAGATATCCACGAACTATGAATGGCGGGGTTATTCTGCCGGTTGCCATCGAAGGCGCATCAGACATACTTAGGGTAGGTTCTAAAATGCCACACAGAGGTCCGGCAAAATTAAAATGTGGAAAGCCGATATGGGTTGGCGAGCTTTTGGATAGGGCTAAAGGTCTTTCGATAGTGGAAGGTAATCAGTTAATGGTGGATACGGTGATGTTTGAAATTGCCAAGTTACTTCCGGAAGAAAAACGTGGTTTTTACGCAAACTTAAGATAGAAGTACGCCGCCATCGACCACTATCTGGCTACCGGTCATGTAAGAGGCCATATCGGAAGCTAGAAATAGGGCGACTTTGGCGATATCGTCCGGTTCTCCCATTCGTTTTGCTGGAATTTTGGCTAAGAATGCTTCAAGCATTTTTGACATGTCTACACCATTTGGTATGGGCGTGTCTTTTTGTAGTTCTGCAACGCCGGGAGTGGCAATGCCACCCGGAGCTATAGCATTGACCCAGATTTTGTGTTGGGCAAGTTCCAGAGCAGAATTTTTAGTGAATCCCCAGACACCGTGCTTTGAGGCGTCGTAATGAGCAAGGCCAATTGTCGAAGGATGAAGTGCATCGATTGAAGTTATATTGATTATTTTGCCGCCTTTACCTTGCGCAATCATTTTTTCGGAAACTTTTTTGGTGCATAAAAAAACACTTTTTAAATTAGTGGCAATAACATGGTCGAAATTTTCGGAAGTCATTTGTGAAATCGGAATACTGGGGAAAATACCGGCATTATTGACTAAAATGTCGATTGTAGAAAAAGAGTTGGCGGTTTCGTTGACCATTTTTTGCACCTGGTCTTCGCTTGAGACGTCAACTGCAACTGCTTTTGCGAGGTAGCCAAGTGAAGTGAGCTCTGCTGCTGCCTTGTCCGCCTCTTCTTGCTTTAGATCGGCAATCATTGTTTTGGCACCTGCTTCTGCTAACCTTTTGGCAATCGCAAAACCAATTCCCCTGGCGCCGCCTGTGACAATGGCAGTTTTACCGGAAAGATCTAGGAGTTTATTTATAAGTATATTTGGCATTTTTTAGAAATAATTAATGTTGTTACTTGATTATAAGATATCTGGCAAATTTATTTTTTAGTAAAACAAAATTAAGTATTTTTTGGTAATCTTATACTTGATGGAAAAAGAAGTTGAAAATTTTGATGATGTGAAGAATAGTTTTGGTAAATTGCAAAACGTTAACAAGCTTCATAGGGAAAACTTATCAAGACTAGAAAAAATGGCTCTTATTGTTACCGAGCGTGTCGGGACAATGGGCTTCTTTTTTATAATATTTTGTTGGACTGTAGTTTGGCTTATGTGGAATATTTTGGCGACAGAAAAATTAAGGTTTGATCCGTATCCCGCGTTTGTGTTTTGGCTATTTATTTCTAATTTAATACAGCTTCATTTATTGCCACTTATAATGATTGGACAGAATATCCAGGCAAAACATACGGAGCTTAGAGTTGATCATGATTTTGAAATGGATCAAAAAGCAGAAAAAGAAGTTGAGACGATTTTAAAGCATCTTAATAACCAACAAAATTTGATGTTAGAAATACTAAAACGGATAGAATCACTGGAAAAGAAAAAATAGCTTTAGTAGTTTTTTAACATTATTGAAAGGAGGTATCCAGAGTGAAAGGATTTATTGAGTTTGTAAGAGAACAAGGGGTAGTCGGACTGGCAGTTGGTTTTATTTTGGGGGGTTCAATTTCCAAAGTTGTGACAGCACTTGTTGAAGATATCATTAGTCCTATTTTGGGGCTGGCTCTTGGCAAGGTTGAATCGTTAAAGGATGCTACAATTACTATTTCTTCTGCCAAAATTAGATGGGGAGATTTTGTGGCTGTAGCTGTAGATTTTATGGTGATTGCTGTGGTTGTTTATTTCGGGGTGAAACTTTTGAGGCTCGACAAGTTACAAAAACAAAAAGATTAATAGTTGATAAAACTGTAACCGTTGTTTTGGTATTTAATTTGGTTATCGCTAATTTTTATCGGCAGAGATTGAGGACTTGGGGTAATTATCCAAATGTTTTTGTGACTGGCAAGAAAATTCGGCAGGCTTTGAGGTGATATGATCCACCATTCGTTAGTTTTGGTTTGTTTATTTTCCAAAGTATAGATTGCGGTTTGGTTGCTATAAAAAAGGAATGAAGTAAAATCCTGGTCATTTAAAATAACAGTACTGCCTTTGGGGATTATTTTTTCTGCTTGTTTTCCCAGTTCGACACCAATATAAGATCTGTCTGGATAAATGTTTTCTATTCTATTGATGTTTATGATTTGGGCGAAAAATATTAAGCCAAATAAGGTAATCCCAAATTTAGGATAGACAAGGTAGAGTTTTTGAAAAAAGTAACCAACGACTATGGCAATTTGGGCAAGCGAAGGGATAAGATACCATGCTGATTTATCGCTTAAAAAGTTTAGGCTAAAAATATAGATTATGGAAAGAGAGGAGAATGGGAGGATGATATTTTTATCGAGTTTTTTTAAGTCTTTAAATTTCAGAAAAATGTAGATTATTGGTGGCACAAGCCAAAGACCAATATCGCGGATTGCGAACCTAAAATAATCCAGCGAAAAATTGACAAATGGGGTTGTTAACCTGTCTTCTGAAGGGTTAAAGATATACCAATCTAGGAACTGTTTACCAAATGTTAAAAATCCTAAAATGTACCACCAAGCGGAAAAAATGATTATTGTGGTTAGAATAATCAATAAGTTATTGGGTAATTTTCTGTTTTTAACAAATGAATAAATAAAAATTAAGAAAAGCGGAAAAAGACCGATACCCCAACTTTTGATAAGAAATCCAAGACCGATTAAAGTACCGATAGCAACAGCGTAAAGTTTTTGTTTTTCACTTTTTAAATAACAATAAAACGAGGCTAAAAAGAAACAAATCAAAAGTGAATCGAGATTGCCATGCGCAAAACGGATAGTGACTCCACCGAGCGTTAAAAAGATTAAAACAGAAGCTAGTCCTGCTATGGTTCCAGCTAGTTTTTTGGCGATTAAAAAGATAAATAGGCAAGCTAAAATGGCGGCTGTTGCCGAAACTGCTCTGGTTTGCCAAAGGCCGGGGCCGAAAATTTTAAAAATAGGGGTGGAGAGCCAAAAATATAAAGGGGCATGGTCGAAATAATAACGTCCGTTCCAAAAAGGCTGCATAATTCCGTAATTGCCAGACGCCATGTTTTTGATGATTTCTGCGTACCAAGCTTCGTCCCAATTGCGCATGGTTGAGCTTGTTATGGTTCTAGTGAAGGTAATTGTTGCTGCTATCAGCACAAAAAGAGCGACTTGCATAGGTTAATCTTAGCCAATTGTTTTAATGTTGTAAATTTTATTTGTGGAGTGTGATCAGGTATAATCCCTCGGTTGACTTGACTTGGTTGGTTTAAAGTGAATTAATTAGGTTGATCCCAGTAAATGGGACAAGGTGGCAGAAAGAAATACTGGTTTACCTATCGATGCTGCTGGACAAGCTATATCTGATGGCAGAGAATCTTTGCAGACACCAACCAATTTATCAGAAAATTCTATAAATCTTATCGAAGACGAAGCTGACTTTTTGCGAAAAAAGCAACAGCTTGATGCGGCGACCCCCGATTTTTTTGCAGAGTATCAAGAGATGCCAAAAATAATTGTTGTGGAAAGTATTGGACTACCTAATAATGACTTTGGCAGGCGGGGGTGCTAGTAGATAAATGATAGAGCTTGCTTCTCCTGTGGATCCTCGAGCTATAGATAAATCTGACCCGTGGGCAGAGAAAAGACAGAAGTGGCAACAAGCAACCGACCTTGCTGGATTTCCTGGAGCTTCCGAAGCCGGTTTTATTTCAAGTAAAAGCAAGCTCTGGGCTAATGTATTAACCGCAGGACCAATTAAATTATTTAAAGATTCAACGGGTGTTGCAAAGGATTTGTTTAAGGCGGGTAGTGAGATGGTACAGCTTAGGAAAGACCCGGTTTTTGCCGGTGTTGGTGTTCCACATGGTGACGGCTCACCGGTTAGAGTTCTTGGAGGCTTTCTTTCGTCGCAAGCCCATTATTTTGACTCAACTACCGCACTGCATCGGGCTAATTACCAAGCCGAAACTCTGCCTTGGGGGGTTGCTAATGTCTTACCGCCTTTGAAAATGGCTGATTATGTGATGCCGGAGCTTGTTCGTTCAAAAAAAGAAACGGGAAAGAGATCGAAGCTCGTTGTCCACAGCATAGGTGGTTATGACACATTCGCGATGATGCTCAAGTATCCGGAGCAATTTGTCGATAGTGTTGAACATGTAGTGTCTGTGGGCTCACCAATACCTTGGGATCTGAATACTGCACTTGCTTTTGGATATTTGGTTTGCAATTTTTTTGAAGACGGGCAAGAATTCGCGATGACTCAACAATTGGGAGCAATAAAACCTATTGTGGAATCGGGACTCGTTAAATTTTCTTCGATTGACAGCTCCTCCGATCCAATGGTTACAGGTCAACATTTTTCCCTTGATGGAGATCATTACATTATTAAGGGTGCGAGCCATGGAGCGTTGGGTATGAATAGGCATACTATAAGGGCAATTGAACATATATTTGTTGGGGAAGAAGTAGATAGTACAATCTACCCTAATATTCACCACCCGGCTCCTGCACTTTTGGCTGCGTAGGTTACTATTTGCCTCGAATTTGTGTTAATCTAATTGGGATAATGGCAGACTACCCCAAACTTCAAGAACTTGCCAACCTAGATGAGCTGGCGAGGCTGGCCAAGCTTGTTCGGTATTACATTTTGACGATGACGACGCGGGCAGGGTCCGGCCATCCAACATCTTCGCTTTCGGCAACGGATTTGATGGTGGCACTTTATTTTAGTAAATTGAGATTTGATGTTAAAAATCCCCAGAATCCCAACAACGATAGGGTAATTTTTTCCAAAGGGCACGCAGCACCCCTTTTATATGCTTTATGGGCGGTAGCTGGAGAAATCAGTCAAAAAGAACTTAATACATACCGGGAATTTAATAGTCCTTTGGAAGGACATCCTACACCCAGATTTAGGTTTGCGGATGTAGCTTCGGGCTCTTTGGGGCAAGGCCTATCTAACGGGTTGGGTATGGCTCTTGCTGGGCGTTTGGATAAACTTTCTTACACAACTTATGTCTTAATGGGCGATTCCGAAGTTACTGAGGGATCTGTTTGGGAGGCAATGGAAGTTGCTTCGTATTATAAATTGGGAAATCTGGTGGCTATTTTGGATATCAATCGTTTAGGCCAGTCCAGGCCAACGATGTTGGAGTGGGATTTGGCAAAATATCGGCAAAGGGCTGAGGCTTTTGGCTGGGAAGTTCATGAGGTAGATGGTCATAACTTAGAAGAAGTTTGTCGTGTACTTGAGAATTTGCCAGTTAATAGTGATAGACCGCAAATGATTTTGGCTAAAACCGTCAAAGGTAAGGGTGTCAGTTTTCTGGAAGATAAAGTCCAGTGGCATGGGATTACCCTAAGTAAGGAAGAGCTAAAAGCGGCTCTTTTTGAGATAGGGGAGGTTGATAAAAAATTAGTTGGAGAAATTAAGAAACCGGAGACTCCCGAGAAGTTCTCCATAAAGTCGAACAATAATATTTATTCTTCGAGCGAAGTCGAGAAGCTACCAGTATATAAACTTGGTGACAAAGTGGCGACTAGGAAGGCTTACGGAGAAACAATCGCGGCGTTGGGAGAATCAGATGATCGCGTTGTAGTTTTGGATGGCGAAACGAGTAATTCAACCTTTTCTAAGATATTTCGCGAGAAGGTGCCAGAGAGATATTTTGAGATGTTTATAGCAGAGCAAAATATGGTTGGTGCGGCACTCGGTTTTTCTAAAAGGGGCAAAATTCCTTTTGTTTCAACTTTTTCCGTATTTTTTACCAGAGCATTCGACCAAATAAGAATGAGTGCTGTGGGCTGTGGAAATATTAAGTTTATTGGAAGTCATGGGGGGGTTTCGATAGGTGCTGATGGACCAAGCCAAATGGGGTTGGAAGATTTTGCTATGTTTCGTGCAATTCTAGGAAGTACTGTTTTATGTCCGTCGGACGCTAATTCAACCGCTAAGTTGGTAGCGGAAATGATAGATAGAGAAGGGATTGTGTATTTGCGAACAGCAAGGCCGGAAACTAAAGTTCTTTACGTGTCAAATGAGGAATTTACGATAGGGGGATCAAAAATAGTAAGAAGTACTAAAAATGATGAAGTGACTGTTGTAGCTTGCGGCGTAACTGTTTTTGAAGTAATAAAAGCTTGCGGGGAACTTGCAAAAGGCAAAATAAATATTCGTGTTATCGATGCATATTCAATAAAACCAATTGATGAAAAAACTATTGTCAAGTGTGCACATGAGACGAGTAATCTTGTAATTGTCGTTGAGGATCATAATATGCAGGGCGGTCTTGGGGACGCAGTTCTCGAAGTATTTGCAACTGACCCAAAGGTTAGGGTTTACAAAATGGCAGTAGATAAGATGCCTATGTCAGCTACACCGGAAGAACAGTTTAAATTTGAGGGCATAGGCTGGGAAGCAATTGTTTCTAAGGTTAGGGCGATAGTTTGATTTTTCCCCCAATCCCCTAACTCTCTTTTTAGAGTATATTTTTTCAAACACCTCAAAAAATAGTTTTTTAGTTAACTGCTCCTGCCTGGTAGAGATTTTGTCTTTCCATATCTAAAGTTTCCGCAGAAACTTTCAAGCCTTCTCGTGCTGACATAGCGATTCCTTCCACAAGACTTCTGACTTTGTAGACATCTCGTCTAGGTAGACTTTCAACTAATATTTCCGGACCACCGGTCAAGCTTTTTATATGAATATGACCGAAAAATAATCCGTTTGCAGCATTAACGCTAGCGATATCTGTTGCCATTATCGATAGAATTTCTTTTTGCCAAGGTCCCATTTGCTTTATACAAATGATTCTCAACTCCTCGATAATTAGTTCGCTTGGAAACAATATTATCGGGAATACTTGTTTAGTTCGAAATAGGACTCGAGATTGCCCCGTTTGGGTTATACCTTGACCGTTGGTCGTACCATTTCTTGCTACGTTTAGTCTCCAAATATCACTGAGCGCTAGGTAGTTCATTTATTCACCTCCTTTCTTTATATTTTGTGAGTTTTTCAAGCTATTTAGGCTCTCTGTAAGTTTTTCCAGGCTATTTTTTAATGAATTGCTATCTGCTGTTTTAAGTTGTCTTTTAATGAACTTTTCCAAGTTTTCGGCTTGGGATCTGATCTTTTGTACATGAACATTTCCCTTTTTGGTGAGTTTGATTTGATATTGTCGTCTGTTATTTTTTACTGATGTGCGAGACACCAGATTTAGTTTTTCGAGTTCGTCTATAAGGGTAACTACTGATGCGGGTTCCAAATGAAGCTTAATGGCGATTTTTGCTTGGTTAATTTGCGGTTCAGTATCTATAACTAAAAGGCTCATTGCTTGGGAATAAGATAGGGGAAGAGATTGTGATTTGAACCCAAAAGCCTTCTGAAGTTCCTTTGAAACTCCAATTAGATGGAAGACAATTGTGTGTTTCATTTCAGTCTCCTTGTATAAAACAGTTAGATATCTAACTGTTCGATGTCTACCATATTTTAGTTATTTTGTCAAGAGGCCGCGGTATCTTTGCCAGTAGAGTTGGGTATAAGCGTGTCCTTTTTAATACATGGTCTCGAATTTGGTAATTCATTACAATTGACCTATAGGTTTATATAAATATGTATGTTTAAGTCAAAAAAGATGTTTGATATGGTGATAATTGACAACCTATAGTTATTATGCTATACTGCGCATCAACATGAACTTAAGAACCGCCAAATTCCTTACGAGTGTTGCTATTGTGGCAACACTTGGTACTCTCATTACAACGCCAGTATTTGCTTGGCCTACACGAAATCAAATTGTAAATTGCACTAATATTCGTTGGGAAATGCAAAATGACACAAACAAAACTTACGATTTTGTTGGCAGTGTTACGGAACCTATTGCGTTTGAAGTTAAACAAAGCGTAAAGCCTGGGGATTGGGGAGTTTTGGATAAGAGTTGGAACCTTTCTGGAAAAGTTAAGGTAAAGGCAACAATTTCTATGGGGCAAGATACGAGAACTGTAGAAAAAGATCTTGATTGTCCTACACCAACACCAAGTCCGACTCCTAGCCCATCGCCTAGTCCAAGCCCGGTTCCTAGTCCAAGTCCTACGCCGTGCACAAATTGTGGAAGCCAAGAACAACATCAGGAACAAAATAATAATCAAACTGTAAATGTCACAGTTCCAGCGGTTTTACCTGCAACCGGTTTTGGAGGCTTGGCTCTTTTATCTTTACTGCCAACATCCGCACTTGGCCTTGTACTTAGAAAGTTCAAAAAGACATCTTCTCAAACAGATGAGAGTTTGACAGAATTCGCTTCAGATTTAGTAGACAGAAGAAACTCTTCATAATTCTTATTTTCGTCTTAGTTCTTGACATCTTATAATTAGCACTATAAAATGCGCAAACTGATACTTTCTTCTGCTTAACAGTATCTAAATCTGCCAAATTTTATTAAATGAAAAGTACTATAGTTTTTTCAGCACTCTTTTTTATATTTTCTTTGGTTTTTGGCGGTATTGCTCAAGCAGTGACAGTCGATGTTTCTGGAAATGGTGCAGGTAGCAGTAATTCGGTCAATTTAAACCAAACAAACAATAATACGACAACTCAAAATAGCAATGCGAATATCAATAATAATGTAAATGCTAACTGCAGTACAGGCGGTAACGGTGCAAATTCCAATTCCGGCAGTTCAAATATAAATACCGGTAACTGCACAACAGACGTAAATATTCAAAATAATGTGAACACCAACACTGCAAATACAACATGTCCGACCTGCGCAAAACCATCAGCAAGCCCGAAACCTTCATCTTCAGGAAACCCTGCCGTTGGCGGATCTAATTTTGGAGGTGGGGGTTCAAGTTCTAGCGGGGGTTCTGGAGGCAGTAGTTCTCCTCAAGTTCTTGGTGAAACAGGTAGTTGGGATTTAATGATTGTTTCGCTCTTTGGCTTTTCTGTTTTTGGTTTAGGATTATTGCTTGCCAATAAATCACTTCTTGCAAGAGAAGTTTAAAGTTTTTCCTTACACCTAAAGTTTCAGTCTGCAGTTGGTTCTCTTTTATATTTGCCCCTTGACACTGGTACTTCCCTTTGTGACTATTAGATTAGGTCTATTATTTTTGGACCTAAAGCCCTTTCAGTTAAGTACACACAGAGTGTGTTAAGACCCCTAGTAGCTACAGGGGTCTTATTTTTGTTAAGATGGGTTTTGATGCAGCTTGAAAATCTTCGGGGACTAATCGAGCTTTATACGTATTTTGCCCTTTTTCCACTGGCCGTTTTAGAAGGGCCAATTGTCACAATTATTGCGGGGTTTTTGGTCCATATTAAAGTCTTAAACTTTTTCGTTGCATATTTCGTTATTATTTTGGCCGATGTGACAGCAGATGTGCTCTGGTATAGTCTGGGACGTTTTGCAAGGGGATTTGTAGAAAAAATCGGACACTTGTTTGGGGTTTCAAAAAGTAAACTTGAAAGTTTAGACAACCATTTTATAGATAAGGGCAATAGGACTGTTTTTTTTGGAAAATTTATTCTAGGTATGGAAGTGGCCGTACTGGTGGCGGCCGGAATGGCAAAGTATGATTTTCGCAAGTTCGCAATTTATACAATGCTGCCGACATTACCAAAATCCCTATTATTTTTAACCGTGGGATATTATTTTGGCGGTGCATTCCAAGTTCTTAATAAGTTGCTTCATGATGCTGTTTTAAGTAGTATAATTACGGTCCTTGCGGTATTAGTTTTTTACTTTGTTATTTATAAGTTTATATTAAAAAAGATTAGAGATAAAATTAGTTAAATTATGAAAATTTTATTTGCAACAGACACATATTTCCCGGCAAGTAACGGTACAACGACCCTTATTTATCATCTTTCAGAAAAACTGATTGGGCAGGGCCATGAAGTCCATATTCTTGCACCAGGTTTTAGTCTTGGTGGAGAAAGTTATGTGCAGGACAATGGGGCAATTGTTCATGGGGTGCCAACTGTTTCGGTGCCTCTATACCCGGATTTTAGATTACCTGTGCTGCCGGTTTTAAAAAGGGTGGTCAGGAAACACTTTGGTGACATTGAGCCGGATGTCGTGCATATTCATCATCATTTCATAATCGGTAAAGCAGTTTTTGAGGTTGCCAAGGAGCTGGATTTGCCAATTATGGGAACTAATCATTTTATGCCGGAGAATTTACTCCATTATTTTCCGATTCCAGGTTTTTTGTACGATCGGGTTCGTAAGTATGCTTGGGGCAAAATGTTTGCTGTTTATGAGCAGTTGGATTTAGTGACAACTCCGACCCAGATCGCAGTAGATGTATTAAAAAAGGTTGGTTTCAGAAAAGAAGTAATACCTCTTTCAAACGGCATAAACTTGGAGAGGTTCAACGGAAAAATAGATGGAGGCAAAATGAGGAAGAAATATAAACTTGCTCATAAAAAAGTATTGATTTTTGTCGGCAGGCTTGACGAGGAAAAACGAATTGATTTGTTGTTTGACGCCTTGAGGGCAATTGCCAAAAAAGTGGATATTGCGCTTTTGGTAGTAGGGAAGGGAAAGCTTAGGAAAAAGCTTGACGGTCTGGTTAGGGAGCTTGGTTTGGCGGATAAAGTAACATTTAGCGGTTATGTAGCTGATCGTGATTTGCCTGCGGTATATAAGGCGGCGGACGCATTTGTAATGCCCGGAGATGCCGAGTTGCAAAGTATTGCCACACTGGAGGCTATGGCCTCTGGACTACCGATTGTAGCAGCTAACGCGGTAGCACTTCCGATGCTGGTAAAAAATGGAAAGAATGGATATCTGTTTAAAAGTGGAGATGCTGTTGATTTGGCTAGTAAAATAATTAAGATATTTTCCAATGATAAGTTAAGGGCAGGAATGGCACGCGAAAGTTTGGTGATGGCAAAAAGCCATGATCTGAGAAAAGTAAGTTTGCAGTATGAATCGTTTTATAGAAAATTAATTGCAGGGCATAGAAGAGAAGAGAAAGTTGTCGGCAGTTACCAGGAGGCAAGTGAGCTTTTGGTACCGAGATTTAAATTTGTATTAACTTTCGCTGTAGCCATTTTGGTTTTGACGGTTTTGACAGTCACGTTTGCATTTAATTCTCCAAGCGACATTAAGGCAGAAGGTGCAAAGTGGATAAGTAAATTAAAGGTTTCAGATATTGCGGATAAAGGGGTAGTTAAGGTTAAGTCCGGTTTTCAAATGCTAGAGCACACTATTAAAGAGAATACACTTCGTTAAGTGTTTTAAGTTATGTTTTGGGTTGTGATAGGCCCTTACAATATTTAAAGGCTTGTTCCCATCTGTTGAATCTTCGGGTATAAGCCCAAAAGTGGGAAGTGTTGTAGGGGAACTCAAGCGACCGCCCTTTTTTCTTTACAGACGTAATTCCTTTTATTTCGCCTAATCCTAAATATTTCTTGGCTTTATTGAGAGCGTTTGACGCTACTCTTTCACCAATCCTTAGTGGCCCTGTACTTAGCGGGTCAAAGGTTCCGCTTCTGATGTAAGTTCTATTGACGTCGGTATTTAGAGGTGAGCCTTTAACAAGTTTTAAACCGGTTTCATAAAGGCACCTCAATTTTAGTTTGGTTTGACTGGAGTTATCCGGGGCAATATTTTTTTCTTTAGATAAATATTCGTACAGCCTTTTGGCTCTTTCTCCTTGGTCTTTCATTTTTGGATCAGTTAGCATGCGAAAGGTGGTTTCGGCCCCAAGCATGGATGCGGTTTGTATGCCTCTTGGGTTTACGATAGTTGGTTTTTGTGTCCAGGGTGGGGTAATAGGTTCGTGATGGCCGGCCGGTACATCCAGGAGGATTTGGGTGTGTTTTTTAAATTCCGGTGATAAATACATAACCGCCTGGTCTGCGTTGATAGCACCCATTGATGCGCCTTGAGCAAGAACATAAGTATTTTCCGGGTCCATTCCTTTGAGTTTTTCGTTCATAAATGCTCCATACATTTTGCCGTTTGCCGCAAGTCCGTCTTTGATAATGGCGTCGCGATATTCTTCGGTTGATTTTCCGGCAAAGCCAATTGGGGTTCCGATGCAATAAATATCTATGTTCGGAGGAGTCTCACCATTTTTGAGTGCATGGGCAACTCTGGGGATATTTCTCATTACCCGGTCTATTCCCATGTCTAAGGGGCTTAGACCGCTGCCGTCGGGCGGGGGTGCAAACGGAACAAATAGGAAGATAACTCGGTCTTTAGGCGGCTTTGCCTCAGCGGAGTTTTCTTGATTCGTATCTTCTGGTGTTTCTGGTTCTGGTGATTGACTTTTATCAATCGGTGCGATTTTTTGAATTAAATCGGCGTTAACAGGTAATTTTGTATAAGAAAAAGAAACTCCGGGGTAAATTATTGATTCGTGGACTGTAAAATTTTTAATGGCAAGCCCTTGAACTTCTTTTAAAACAATTTGCATTTGTTCGGAACTTTCAGGATGTTTCTTGTTAAATTCCTTATATGTTATGTCCATAATTGGAATAAGGAAGTCCGGATTGGGTGTCGGGCTAATTTCCGGCCGCGGAGTTTTATGCCGAAGTTTTTCCAATATATGTTTAAGTGAGTTAATTCTTGATTTTGAACCGTCTTGCTCCAATATGGGAGTTTCAGGTTTAGTTATAGTTTTTTGCTCTGTCGGGGTTGATTCTCTTAATTCCACCATATTTATGTTAACATTTATGGCAGTGAGTGGGCATTGGGCATTTTAAGCAAAACAAAAGCCCACGTCAAACGCGATGGGCTTCTGTTAGACCTAATATTCTATTTTCGCTTACTCGTACTCTTTCTGGCTTTTTTTACAGTTTTTTTGGCAGTTTTAGGTTTTGAGGTTTGTTTTGCTTCAACCTCCTCTAGGTCATCCTCTCTGGTGTACCACCAGGCAGCAATGATTACCAAGGCGACGATAATTAAAATTACAAGGCTTGTTTTTTTATCAAAAGATGTCGCTGCCGGAGGGTTGGAGGATGGAAGCTCGGCGGTTTTAAACTTTATCGTTAAATCTAGCGGTGGATTAAGTGGTTTATTGTCGGAAGTAACTAATTGGGCGCTTAGAGTATGATCTCCAAAGGTAACATCCGAAAAAGTAAAGGCATCACTGGTAACTTTTGTGGCAGTATCTGTTGATTTGGTTTCATCGTCGAGCCAGAGCAAAATGTGACCCTGGCCTGCTTTTGCTTTGGTGCTTTTTTCATCTATGATAGTAAAGTTCTCTAGCGAAAAGAGAATCGGGATCCTGTTTCCATATATAGTTTGGTCGACTGTAGGGGTAATTATTTGGAATTTGGTGCTTTGTGCTTGTGCAAGAGCAGTTGTGGTAAGTGACAAAGCAATTACTAGGGCAACGACAAAAGTTGTAATAAATTTTTTCATTTTTATAACAGTTGTTATTTAAGCTTTGACCCATAAACTCTGTCAATAGTGATTTATTTTTACCCAGAAAAGTGCGATTTCGGGGTACATCTGTTACTCAATAATAATCTTGCGGTAATTTTGCGGGAAAAGAAATTGGTAAATATTTTTGCGGTCCTGTCACAATTTTCCTTCCCGCTCCTTCGATAAACTCAGGACAAGCAGTGCTGTGCGTTTACCCTGAGCGAAGTCGAAGGGCTGTCGGAAGCCCTTCCAATTGTGCCACCCGCAAAACACTTATGTATAATGTCTATATGGAAATAAGAAATGTAATCATCATCGGTTCTGGTCCGGCGGGACTAACGGCGGCGATTTATCTTTCGCGGGCAAATTTAAAACCGCTTCTTGTCGCGGGAGTTAAATGGGGAGGCCAGTTAATGTTGACTACAGAAGTCGAAAATTATCCTGGTTTTGTAGATGGAATACAAGGGCCTGATTTGATGGATAAAGTCCGCAAACAGGCAGAAAGATTTGGTACGGAAATAATAACTGATGATGTAACAGCTGTCGATTTTAGTAAACGACCTTTTGAAATATATACTGGAAGCCCGCCTCCGCAGGGCTCCGGCGAGGTTTATAAAACAAAATCAGTTGTAATTGCGACTGGTGCCGAAACTAAATGGTTGGGTTTGCCAAACGAAAAAAAGTTGATTGGTCGGGGAATTTCTTCATGCGCGCCATGCGATGCATTTTTCTTTAAGGATAAAAAAGTAATTGTGGTTGGCGGTGGAGATAGTGCGATGGAAGAAGCGCTGGTTCTTACTAAATTTGCGACAGAGGTAACGATAGTACATCGACGGGACGAGTTTAGGGCAAGCAAAATTATGATCGATAAGGCAAAAAATAATCCTAAGATTAAGTTTATTTTAAATAGTCTGGTAACGGATGTTTTGGGTGAGGCAAAAGTGGAGGGAGTGAAGATTAAAAATGTTAAGGACGAAAAAGTTTCCGAGATGACGATTGACGGAATATTCGTGGCGATTGGGCATCTGCCGGTAACTAATCTTTTTAAGGGCCAATTGGAATTGGATGAAAAGGGGTACATTAAAAGGGCGATAGTCGATAGTCGATCGTCGATAGACGCTTATCAGATGATGACCTCTGTCGATGGCGTATTTGTGGCGGGGGACGTGCACGATGTCCATTTCAAGCAGGCGGTGACGGCAGCTGGCTACGGTTGCCAAGCAGCACTTGAAGTTGAAAAATGGATCGAGATGCAGGGCTAAACTTCAGACTAGGTATTGGCTGATTATGTTGCGACCTTTTATCGTCAATCAAACTATATTTGTGCAAATTAAATTAGATTGGGATTGTTGATGATTTTTGAACCGCAGATTACGAATGATGTGCAGAAACCTTGAGATTAGACAATGCGCATTGTTATGCACTATGGCGAGTTGTCATAAAAAACAGAAGCCTTTGTTTTAAACTGCTTGCCCTAAAAAGTTATGAGCTAAAATAAATACAATAAACATTAAGATCCAGTGTACCGCAAATAGGACAATAAACGACGGTATAAACAGCAAATTGTATTTTAAAAACGAGGGTTTATTTTTGAATACTGATAAACTTATGACAAATGGAATAGCCACGACCAATAAAAGCGCCATGATTTCAGCAATGACTGTGCGCGAAAGCGGGCTAAAAAAGAAAACATCGAATAATGCAAAATAGGAAATTGGAATTCCTGGATCCCCCTCGAAGCTTAGGCCGAATAACCTGCCCTTAGTCTTTGGTGCGGAGATATTTAAATGATCATAAAGAACTTGTCGATCAAACTGCCATGTTACAGATGGCACAGTGCTGTAGCTTATATCGGATAAGCCGTCACTTTCATTTTTAGGTTGAGATGCGGTGTACCAACCGTTTTCTGGATTTTGCATTATATTTAAAACTCTTTGATCTTTAATCTTTGGTTTTAGTTCAGCAACCCATTTTTCTTTATTAAGCGTGGGGCTTATTGGCTGCGGGGGCGTTATATCAACTTCGACAGTAGATCCATCACCAAAAATGCGTAAAGTTGGTATCCGTAGAAGAAGTAAGGCGGTATTTTGTGTATTTAATGGGAATGTATAGAAAATACCATTTGTTTGCTGTTCTACCCTTTGGGGTTTACCCAAATCTGTTTGTTTCTGAAAAACATAATTAACAACTTTGTTTCTAACTTCGTCATATTGTGGTTTCACGATAAAAAAATTATATGCTGCGGGCAAGATAAGAATTATCCATATTGCTAGTGCTTCGATAGCGAAAATTTTTGCCGTTGTCATATTTTGATTATTACATCAACTATTACATATGTAAAACATATGTAAAATTAGTTTATCTTTTGGCTTGACTTTTATCGTTGTTTTTCTTAAACTACCACTAGTTTAGTGTGAGTTACTTCGCACGTAATTAGTCTAAGGTCTAACGACTAACGCATGATTTTTTTCACTTTGGCTTTAGTCCTTAGTCGCCCTTAGCGAACCTCGCCTTTGGCGGGTCATTTAGCGTTAAGCATTTAAAAACATGTTTCGCCTTTCACAAAAATCAGATTACGGGTTGATTCTTCTTTCATCGCTGGCAAAGCATGATATTGCGGGTCCTGTCAGAACTTTCCTTCCCACCAGTGCTCGTTCACAACAGAAATCAAAGGTTAATGGTAACTCGAATGGTGAACTGCGCGCTGTCGTGAGCCCTTCTAGTTCTGCCACCCGCAAGCTCGTATCAATCGCTACTGTTGCTAGGAAAAATAAATTATCCCCCAAATTTTTATCCCAGGTTGCGTTAGAGCTTAAAAAAGCCGGGATTATTGCGTCCCGAGAGGGTGCAAGTGGTGGCTATTTTCTTGCAAAGGCGGCAAATGAGATTAGAATTTTGGATGTTTTGACAGTTCTCGATGGCGGTTTGGTCAAAGGTGAATGTTTTGAAGACGACCATGAATGCAAGTGCGGGGCAAAAGAGATGTGGGGAGATATGAAAAAACAAATGGAGGAAACAATCGGCCGCAAAACGGTGGCGGATTTGGTCATTTAGATGATTGAGGATAAAAAACCAGGATTAACAAAATTCTACAGGAGAGATGTTTCTCCTATTTTGGTGCGTGAGGCGATGAGAGACGGCCAAAGAAGTATTGCCACGTTTTTGGCAATTATAGATACATTACGTGAAGCTCCAGTATCAGACAATATGCTTTGGGCAAAGGATTCAGCAAATAGGCTGAAAAGTCATATAAAAGACGGAAGAATTTCTATTAATTCTAATCAGATGAAGGACATTCCAAATGTGACTGTTTCTGTTGTCCAGAAAGATGATAAAAGTTTTGTTTCGATCACTTTAAATCCACAATTCTACATGTCTGTGGATCGTCCAGACCCTGCTGAATCAGCGCTTGGAATACTGAATGCATTAAAGAGGGCCCAAAGCGCAGCAAATGCTCTTGATGCAATGGTTACCGAAGGAAGAGAATTTATGCATGCTTACGAATTCGATATTTTGATGTTGTCTTCAGACAAAACAGGTACCATTACTCCGATTGATTGCGATGAAGATTGGGGTATAGAGTTATGAAATACTGGATTTTAGTAACACATCCTAATAACTTCGGAGTAATGAAAGCCAAAAATATGGCGGCGATGAAGGCAAAGAGAAAAAGTTTTGCCTTGCAGGTTGAGCCTGGCGATAAAGTGGCCTTTTATCTTACAAAAATCGGCAAGTTTGGTGGGGTGGCGACATTTAAGTCGAAAGTCAAAGAGGATAAATCTAAGATATTTACAGAGGAGAAACTAGGAGAAACGCATCCGTGGAGATTCGATATTGAGTTTGAAGCAAAATTGGATGAGGCGGATTATGTGCCTTCGGAAAATTTCAAAGACAAACTTGTTTATCTAAAAAAATGGCCGGCAAAATATTGGAAACTTGGGTTTCAGGGAAATGTACATGAAATCGGGAAAGACGATTTTGAAACCTTAAAGCAAGGTTTAGATAAAAAGTAAGCAAAATGAAATTACAAATAAAAAACCTGAAAGTGCAGGTTGGGACAAAGGATATATTAAAAGGTGTTGACCTCGAGGTCAAGGTCGGGGAGGTTCATGTGGTGATGGGGCCGAATGGATCGGGCAAATCGACTTTGGCACAAGTAATTGCGGGGAGTCCGATGTATAAAGTTCACAGTGGACGGTTGACAGTTGACGGTAAAAACATAACAAAATTAAGTCCGGATAAAAGGGCAAAACTGGGAATATTTTTGGGGTTTCAAAATCCAATCGAAATTCCCGGGGTTTCTGTTTTTAATGTGATTAGGAAGGCAAGTTTAGCGGCGGGTCCTGTCAGCGGTTTCCCTCCCACCAGTGCTCGATCAAAGAAAAAATCGAAAGTTAACGGTAAATCAAGTGTTGATCTGCGCGCTGTCGGGAGCCTTTCCACCGCTGCCACCCGCAACATGAGTGCTTTTCGTCAGGAACTTTTGGAATACGCATCCTCTCTTAAGCTTTCTTCCGATCATCTTTCGCGGTCTTTTAACGAAGGGTTTAGTGGTGGGGAGAAAAAGAGAAACGAGATTTTGCAGATGCTGGCTCTGTCGCCAAAACTGGTGATTTTAGATGAGATAGACAGTGGACTAGATGTAGACGGCCTGAAGCTGGTTGCAAGTGCGATTAAGCGGTTCACGGTTCACAGTTCACAGTCATCAGTCATTTTAATAACGCATTATGCGAGGATCCTAAAATACATAAAGGCAGATTTTGTGCATGTGATGACGGATGGGCAGATTGTAAAATCCGGCAAGCAAAAATTGGCTACAGAGATTGAAGAGAAAGGATATGATACATATCGAAAGGAGGTGCATTATGCAGCGAGAAATTGATAATGGGAATGTTTTAAATCAAGGAGATAATGGCAGGGATCCAGTAAAAAGTGCGGTTAACTTTAGAAAAGATCAAATTGTTAGGAGACAAGGGACAGCAATTGATTCTATTGAGGGGATTTTAAGTCAACAGCCAACTCTCCAGGAAATGCTTAAGGAATTGAGTGAGGTTGATCCAAATGCTGGAATGAGGCCTGAAGGTCACGAATTAGATTTTTGATCGAGCTGTTTTAATATTGTCATCCTGAACTTGATTCAGGATCTGATCCTCGCTTTTGCGAGGATGACTATGAACTATTTACTATGAACGAAATATTCTGTCTAGAAAGGAGGCATAAATGAGTAAACATGAATTTGAAACGCCGGAAATTTTTTCGGAATCATTGGACCGCTTTGTTAGTTCAAACAAGCAAATTCGTAATTCTTCGGGTTTGTTTCTTGACACAGGTATTTTGCTATTCGAATTTGGTGAAGAAAAAGGTGACGTAGAGTTCAGCAAGAATGTAAGCCTTGATATTACTCCGTCTGCCACGGTGAGGTTATTATTTCAAAGGGAAGCTCCATCATTTGCTGTAGTGATAGCTTTTGAATCTGAATCTCTAGACAGGTTTCTCAAGCTTGGTAATGGTAAGCCAAAGATTGGAGAGGGAAAGTACACCGACGACGAACCATTGATACGAGAAGCAACTTGGTCTGAATTGGGAGACTTTAGGCGTCTTTTTGATCTTGTAAAAGGGAAAATATTTAGTAGTGAACGTCCTTTGCGAGATTCTGGAAGTGGTATGGATCGATTATGGGGTTCGATATTAGGAAATAGAGATGTGCCAGTCGAGACACCTTAATTAAGATGATTGATGTAGCAGTTATAGATTATAAATACGGCTTTAGTAAGCCATCATCTGTCATCCTGAACCCGTTTATAACGAGGCTCGCCAAAGGCGGCTTGATTCAGGATCTGCAATGGATTCTCGATCAGGTCGAGAATGACAATTAAATGTCTATGAACAATGAACTATTAACTATTAACGAAACTTTTCTGTCTAGAAAGGAGGCATAAATGAATATACATGAGATATTAAATCAGCCTGGTCAGTCGGAGATTGCCCTAGCTAGTGCGGTAGAAGGTATGAGGCGAAAATTGGAAGGTGCAATGAATAAGTCTCCCGAATGTCGGGGAGGCGTAGATAATCACGAGTATGAAGCTTTGTTCGACGACACATCCGCTCGCGAAGATGGAGATCTTTTCAGGCTGAGATCTTTTCTTAAAGCTCGATCTTATGTTGCCATAGGGCTCGAATCTGCAAATGGTAATCGTACCTTAGTTTTGCCTCATGATTCTAAGCATGCAATTGTTACAGATATTCCTATTTTAGTTATTAAGAAAGAGGGATTTCCAGTGGATAATAAAGCTGATTTAAATGTTCTGGAGCAATTTAGCCCTGCGATTGATTTGTTGATTAGGGTTATGAATGGAGTAACTGAAGGGAGTGGATTAGTTGAGGCAAAATGGATAGCGGTATAGCTTCAGATTACAAATACGGTTTTAGTAAGCCCTCAGCTGTCATCCTGAATTTATTTCAGGATCTGTTTAGACTCTGAATCGAGTTCAGAATGACAAGTAAATGACTATGAACAATGAACTATTAACTATGAACGAATTTAATGTCCAGAAAGGAGGCATAAATGAATGAGAGGTTTGAACAGTTAAAGCAAGCATCTATCGATTGGGTCATGCATGGATCTCTTCATGCTTCTGATTATGTCGGTGTTAGACTTGGTCAAGATGAAAGAGGGGATGATTTTGTCGATGAGGTAATCGAGGTTGGATCTAACCCGGAGCCGATCATAAAAGCTTTTAATAAAGATCGTGAGCAAAACCCAAACGCGGCTTACGTTTTAAATGAGCCAGCCGAAGAGGAAGGAGTTAGGTGGGGTGACGTATATCGATAAACTATGAGCGATTTGCAAGTTACTGATTACAAGTACGGATTTTCTAAACCCGAAAACTATGTTTTCAAGTCGAAGAGGGGTTTGGATGTTGGTGTGGTGGAAGAAATTTCGGCCATGAAGGGTGAACCTGCGTGGATGAGGGAACTAAGAATCAAAGCGCTGGGAATATTTGAAAAGAAAAAGATGCCGAATTGGGGTGCGGATCTGTCTTCTATTAACTTTGACAATATCTTCTACTACATAAAGCCCACAGACAACCAAAAAACAGATTGGCGGGATCTGCCCAAAGAAATAAAAGACACATATGACGCCATTGGAATTCCGGAAGCAGAGCGAAATTTATTGGCGGGGGTAACGGCTCAGTACGAAAGTGAGGCGGTTTACCATTCTTTCCAAAAAAAATGGGAGGATATGGGCGTTATTTTTTGCGATATGGATACGGCTTTAAAAAAATATCCGGATATTGTTAAGAGTTATTTTGGCAGGAGCATTCCTGCAGCGGACAATAAATTTGCAGCCTTAAATTCTGCGGTTTGGTCGGGAGGATCTTTTATTTATGTGCCTCCGGGGATAAAAGTCGATATTCCGCTGCAAGCATATTTTAGGATTAACGCTGCCAATATGGGGCAGTTTGAAAGGACACTGATAATTGTCGACGAGGGTGCCTATGTGCATTATGTCGAAGGATGTACTGCCCCCGTTTATTCGACAGATTCGCTGCATGCGGCGGTTGTTGAAATTTTTGTCAAAAAGGGTGCGCGCTGCCGCTATACGACAATCCAAAATTGGAGCAATAACGTTTACAACCTGGTGACCAAGCGGGCGTTTGTAGAAGAAGACGGAGTGATGGAATGGGTGGACGGCAATTTGGGGAGTAAAATCACCATGAAATATCCGAGCTGTTATTTGGTCGGGCGCGGTGCACGGGGAGAAATTTTATCTTTGGCACTGGCCGGAAGTGGACAGCATCAGGATGCAGGTGGGAAGTTAGTCTTTTTGGCGCCGGATACGAGTGGGGAAATCATATCAAAGTCAGTTAGTGTTGGTACAGGCAGGACAAGTTACCGGGGTTTGGTCAAAATTATCAAAAATGCCGAACGGGTTAAGTGCAATGTGCGCTGTGATGCGCTGGTTATTGATGAAGAGTCTCGGTCTGACACTTATCCGACAATGGAAGTGGCGGAGGATAATGTGCAGATTGGTCACGAAGCGTCTGTTTCGCGAATTGGCGAGGAACAGCTTTTCTATTTAATGAGTCGGGGTTTAACGGAAGTAGAAGCAACGTCATTGATTGTAAACGGCTTTATCGAGCCGATTGTCAAAGAATTGCCACTTGAATATGCGGTGGAGTTGAACAGGTTGATAGCTCTCAATATGGAAAATTCGGTTGGTTGATATGTATTACACTTACGTTTTAGAAAGCTTGGAAGATCACAAAAAGTATATAGGAAGTAGTGGTGATTGGAAAAAAAGACTGGTTTTGCATAATGCAGGAAGAGTTATCTCTACTAAGCATCGCAAACCCTTCAAATTAGTTTATTTGGAAGAATTTGAAACACAAAGTGAGGCGAGATGGAGAGAAAGATCTTTCAAGCGAAGTCATGATCTATTAAATCGAGCAATGTTGAGAGCTAATGAGTATGGCCGCCGGCCCAGAGGGTCTCTGGCCCGGAGGGAAGGATTGGTGGGATAAATGGAAAGACCTGAAAATGTGATTAGTTTAGAGGATGCTAGAAAACGGCTGAGAGATAGGACTCGTAAGCGAGCAATCAATTTTGATCTTTATGGCTCTGACAAATTACATACTTTTCTTGTAGACATTCTTGGTGAAGACAACGAATTGGCAAGGGTGTTTATTCCATCAGATAATCCTAGGCCGATGGCAAGATTAAAAATTTCAAGGAAGGATATTGATCAAATAGCCGGTATCCTATTGCAGGAAAGAGACGAATTCAAAAGGCGATCTGTAGGTGAATCATTGGTAGAGCTTCATAATTATTTTGTGATGCAGGGAGGTATGTCTTCTGGCAATGATGGTTTCAATGAATTTTGCATATCACATTTTGGTAGGGATCGTAAACAGATTTTGTTAATTAGTAGGAATGAACAATGAACCAGATTATTTTACAAAAAGACGGACTTAAAATCGCACCTCTGGCTCGGAGGGTCGCCTACGCACAGGGCTTTGGCGGACTAAAGAAGGGAGTATTTGGTGACTCAAGAAAGAGAAACGGTTGAGGATAAGGTTTTGAAGTATCTGGATGAACCAGGAGATTTCCGTGTAAGGCCTTGGGATTGGAAGGTTGTCATACTCTTTCAGTTTAAAGATTCAAGGTTTCCTAGAACCGAAATTGTAGGGTCTTGCGAAAATAGAGATGTCGCTTGGGAACTAATAAATAGAATGAAGAGCACTATTGAAGCTGATTCTACCGTAATTGGTGATGAAAAGAGTTTAACTGAAGGGAGTGTAGGGTAATTTTACCTACCGTCATCCTGAACCTCGAACGTGTCATTCTGGACTTGATCCAGAATCTTTTCGGGGCAGGCTTGATTCAGGATCTAGATTCCGAAACTAGTTCGGAATGACAGGCTAAAATTTAAAATGCAAAGATTAAAGTTATATTTAAAAATTAAAAGTTTTTCTGGTTTGCTAGCCCGGCGGGTTGCCTACGCACAAGGCTTCGGCGGACTAAAGAAGGGAGTGTTGGATGACAAGCGAGTTTGAATCGACAAGTACAGTTTTGTCAGATGATGATGAAGAAGACTTTTTGGATGAAGAGGAAAGGGTCACATATGAAGATTTGGTAAAATTAAACGTTTCACTATTAAAAGAGCCTGGCGGGGTTATTTCAGAATTTTTAACAGATTTTACTGAGGGTTATGATAGAAGTTTTCAGGGGCCAATCCCTATTTCCGTACTGCACAAATTCGATGATATGTCTGGTTTGTTTAAAACTGCTTTACTGCATAAAAATCAAGCGGGTTATATTTCATTGCAACTAAATTTTGTTGATTTAGCAGAATTAGGAGGGTTAGTATATTTTGCAGCGTGTGGTGGAGAAGAGGAGATAATTCTTGGTGAGAAAAGTTATGAACCACGCTGCCGACCATTGGATTTAGCAATGCTTGATTTAAATGAGGCTTTAGTTAGAGCTGGAGGAAGGGATAATCAAAGACTGAGAGAGATGTTTGAAAGGCTTGGCAAAGATAAAGGGAGTGAAGAATGAACCAGATTATTTTACAAAAAGACGAGAAGAAAATATGACTGAGACTTTAACACATGCAGAACTTTCAGATACGATATTCGATGAAACCTATACTCGTTATATAGCAGATGCAGCGATTGCGCATTTGACGCAAGGTGTTGGAAGCGTATTAAGGTTAAAACAAGGGGCTGAACCTAGGCTCAATTTTAACATTAAGCCAGCTCATCCACTGTTTGAAGACGATATTTTGGGTAGGTCGAGGCCAGACTGGCAAGATTGGAAACGGGTGCTTCTGCATCACGAAAGTTTTAGTCAAATCTCCAAGTCGACGGAAGAAACAATTGGGTCCCCATGTCATGCTTTGGGTTATTTAAATGGTGAATGGCTTTTATTGACTGCGACGGATGCAGATTTTAAATATGGTACAGATTTTTTTTTGGGCACATTTAGATGGTGATTTTGAAGTTTCGGAAGATGGGGAATATATAGAAAAACTGATGAAATTGTCTAGAGAAATTGCGCCGGAATTTCATGAAGGTCGTGATATGTTTGTAAGCATCAAACAGAAGGAGGGAAAGTGGAAATCGTTCTTAAAAAAGATGAAAAAAGGTTGATTGGGGTGATGTTGGGTTCTCATATCAGTGTCATTCCCGCGCCCGCTTCGCTCGCGAAGCGAGGCGAGAAAGCGGGAATTAAAGGAGGGATTCTCGATCAGGTCGAGAATGACAGGATCGATGTTGTGCTTGCCGGTGAGAACTCCGAAATTGAGGTTGTGGGGCTGCTTTTGGCTAAAGGCGAAAGTCAAACGGCGTTTGAGGTTTACATAACCCATTTAGGGAAAAACACAAAATCTAAAGTTAATGTGCGGGCAGTTTTGAGGGGAAGATCAACATTTGCATTTAGGGGGAATGTCAAAATAGAAAAAGGGGCAAAAGGAGCAGATGCATATTTAAGAAGTGATGCGCTTTTGTTTGATGATGCCAAAATGGGCGACGATACGCCGGCTTTGGAAATTTTGGAGCGCGATGTAAAAGCGGGGCACGCGGCGACGATTGGTAAAGTAGACGAGATTATGCTTTTTTATTTGATGAGCCGGGGGATGACGAAAAAGGCGGCGGAGAAGATGCTAATCGAAGGATTTGTGAAGCCAATGATGAATCAAATTCGAAGCACGAAGCACGAAATCCGAAACAAATACAAATGACAGAAATAATAAATTCTAAACAATATGATCTTGAAGATAGAACCTTTGAATTTGCAAAAAGATGTAGAATTTTCATTAAGAATTTGCCCAAAACGATAGGTAATATTGAAGATGGTAAACAGCTTGTAAGATCGTCGGGTTCAGTTGGAGCGAATTATATTGAAGCCAATGAATCTTTTAGTAAAAAAGATTTTGTTTTAAGAGCTAAGATTTCCAGAAAAGAAGTGAAAGAAAGTAGGTATTGGTTGAGATTAGTGGACATAAATATAGGTAATAATCTTGAGGAGGAGCGTAAGGGTCTAATTAAGGAGGCTACAGAACTTATGAATATTTTCGGTTCAATTATCCGAAAATCGGAATAGTTTTGAGCATTTGAAAATTATAATTTTGATATTGTTTCGAATTTCGGGTTTCGATATTCGGGTTTAAAATCCGACGAGAGGAGGATTATATGAAGGTTAAAGTAGCTAAAAAATCGGATGTTGCAAAGGGGAAGGTTATTCCGGTTAAGGTTGGAGGTAGTGAGGTTGCGATTTATCACACACAAAATGATGAGTTTTATGCAACTGCTGATACCTGTACGCACGAAGATTGCAACATGAGCCATGAAGGCGGGAAGTTAGAGGGTTATGAGGTGGAATGCGATTGTCATGGATCCAAATTTGATATTCGAACAGGCAAGGTTTTGTTACCGCCTGCGGTTGAAGATTTAAAAACGTATAGGGTTGAAACTGAGGGAGAGGATATATTGGTGGAGGAATGAGTAAAAAGTTAGAGGCAGAACCTTCGGTTTTGTCCAAAAAAGATCAGTTGCTTAAAGATTTTATCAAAGGCAGAAAGGTGCTTGCTGCTTCCTTGGTGGATTTGGAAGAAGATGATCTGATAATCAAATCTCTTGATGGTTACAGTGTGGGTGATATTCTTGCACACATTGTGGAGTGGGATAGTTCTGCAATAAGAAATGCACACAATTTTTTAGAAGGAAAAGACGTGGATTTTTCACCGGACGAGGATAATGATGCTTTCAACAACAGGGCAATCGCAAAATGGTCAAATACTAAAGGCCGTCAGATGGTTCAGATGTTTAACCGTTCAACTTTAGAGGTGACGGATTTTATACAATTTTTAACAGAAGAAGATCTTTTTTGCGACAGACAGGTTAGATTTAAGGATAAAGTAGTAACCCCCGCCTGGTTTTTGGTGGAATCAGACCATGATCTTGACCATGCGAGGCAGATTGAAGACTGGAAAAGGGAAGTGGGAATTGGTGGAATTTAAAAAACTTCGGGCGGATTTTCCAATTTTGAAAAGATATGTAAACGGTCCCTCTTTCGCCAAGGCTTCAGAGGGCAAGAAGCCTTTGGTTTATTTGGATAGTGCTGCGACGAGTCAGAAGCCAAGGCAGGTTTTGGCGGTGATGGATGAGTATTACAGCAAACATAATGCTAATGTGCATCGGGGAATCCATACTTTGTCCGTTGAGGCAACGGAAATGTATGAAGGGGCACGCAGGAAGGTTGCCGATTTTGTCGGGGTGAAAGATCCTTCTGAGATTGTTTTTGTGCGTAATGCGACAGAGGCTATTAATTTAGTTGCTTATAGTTGGGGAAGACAAAATATCAAAAAAGGTGACGAAATTGTTGTAACTATTGCCGAACACCACAGTAACTTTGTGCCGTGGCAGCAATTAGCTTTTGAAAATGGGGCGGTTTTGAAAATAATTCCGATAGAAAAAAGTGGGGAGTTGGATTTGGTTGCTTTTAGGAAGGTGATTACTCCTAAAACCAAATTGGTTACGTTCTTTCATGTATCAAATGTGCTGGGGATGATTAATCCTGTTGCTGATCTAGTAAAGATTGCCCGAAAGGCTAATGGCAAAAGGCAAATGGCGATATTAGTGGACGGAGCCCAAGCTATTCCCCATATGCCTGTTGATATTTCTAAGCTAGGTTGTGATTTTTATGTTTTTACCGGACATAAAATGCTTGGACCAACCGGAATTGGGGTTTTGTGGGGGAAGCGCGAGATATTAGAATTGATGCCGCCATTTTTGTTTGGGGGAGAAATGATTTCGAAGGTTTCGGTTCAAAACTCAACTTGGAATGAATTGCCGTGGAAGTTCGAAGCAGGAACGCCAAATATTGCAGGGGCGGTTGGCTTGGGGGCAGCAGTGGATTATCTTTCGAAAATAGGAATGGATAGGGTGAGGAAGCATGAGATAGAACTGACGAAATATGCGATAAGCGAATTATCAAAGATTGCTGGTGTGACAACTTATGGGTCGAATGATGCCAAAAAGCGCGGAGGTGTGATCAGTTTTAATGTAGGTAGTTCTCGACAAGCTCGAACAATAAATTACTCTTCGAGTCCCTCGAATTCTCTCGGGATGAATTTCGCGAAGCGAAATCGAGAAGTTTCCTTTATCCACGCCCATGACGTGGCGTCGATTTTGGATAGCGAGGGGGTTGCAATCCGGTCCGGGCATCACTGTGCCCAGCCACTGATGGATTTTTTGGGGATTTCTTCAGCAGCTCGTGCCAGTTTTTATTTATATAACACAAAAGAAGAGGTTGATAGGCTGGTGGAAGGGGTAATGAAAGTTAAAGAAACTTTCAAGATCTAAGAAATTTTTAATTCTTAATTTTAAATTTTTATTGAATTTAAAATTGTAAATTTGAACTGTGGATATGTATCGTGAGGAAATTTTGGAGCACTGGCAAAACCCACAAAATTTTGGGGTGATCGATAATGCTGATTTAGTGATTGAACAAGTAAATCCCTTGTGTGGAGACGAGGTGACATTTTATTTTAGATTTACTCGGGGTCCTGTCAGCAATTTCCCTCCCGTCAGTGCTCAATCAAAATCTAAATCCAAGTCTAGCAATAAATCGAACCATGATTTGCGCGCTGCCGGAAACCCTTCCATTGCTGTCATCCCTCGCAATGGTCAAATGGCTAATGGCGAATGGCTTATTGCCGATGTTAAATTTTCCGGCTCCGGTTGTGCTATATCTATTGCAACCGCATCGATTTTGTCGGAGAATATCAAGAACAAAAAAATTTCCGCCTTATCTAAAATCACAGGACAGGATGTTTTGAAATTGATCGGAGGGGAAGTGGCTCCTGCCAGGCTTAAATGCGCATTTTTGGCGCTTGAGGCAGTTCGCAAAATCAATAACCATTAAGTATAATCGTAAAACATGACAAAAGAAGTTATAGGAGAAATTCAACCGAGTGGTGTTTGTTGGGCTGGTGCGGCGGATTATGAGTTAGGAATAGTTCGTTCTGAGGCATATTTTAGGATGACTCCAGTAGCTAGCATTAGGGATATTTTTTTGGAAAGTGGTGGAAATTTACGTAAAACTTTATCTATTTTAAATAGAGATATATTATCTGATGAAAAAGAGTTTAGTATAAAGCCAGAGGAAGTAATAGAAATTATTGATTGGGCGTCTAGAAATGAAGTCTTAGTAGTTCAAAAAATTAATGGCGAATAAAAAATATCATGTCAAAATAGATCGAACTTTGTGTATTGGGGCGGCCAGTTGTGTGGCGCTGGCAATGAAGACGTTTGAACTCGACGGGGAAAACAAAGCTGTGGTTGTTGATCAAGATGGAGATGAGGCGGAGATGATAAAACTGGCTGCAGAGAGTTGTCCGACGAAGGCGATAATTTTAGAAAATATTGAGACTGGCAAGCAAGAATACCCCTAATCTAACATCATGGCCGAAACTAGTAAAAAAGAAATTGGTAAATATTTAGAAGATGTTTTGAAACGTAAGGAACAATATCTTAATGAAAATGCCCAGTATAGGAAACATGAAAGTATGTATCACAGGCACGTGGCCGGAAAATATATCGGTGATTTTATCTATGGTGCTAACGACGGGATTATCACAACATTTGCGGTAATTGCCGGATCGTTTGGTGCTTCGCTTGCCCCGATTGTAATTATTATTTTAGGGTTTGCAAACCTTCTTGCAGATGGCCTTTCTATGGGAGCGAGTAATTTTTTAGGAAAAAAGTCGGAGCAGGATTATGCACGGGCACAGAGACAGAAAGAGGAATGGGAAATAGAACATTTACGGGAGATAGAGGTCGAGGAGATTAGGGAAATTTATGAACGCAAAGGTTTTGTCGGGAAAGACTTGGAAAGAGCGGTGGAAATTATCACTTCCGACCGCAAGATTTGGCTGGATACGATGATGAGAGATGAACTAAACATAATTGAAGAAACGGACAATGATCCGGTAAGGCACGGGTTTGCCACGTTTGCTTCGTTTTTGGTGGCCGGCTTGTTTCCCCTGCTTCCCTATTTGGTACCGAATGTGCCCAGTCCGTTTTTGTTATCAATATTGGTTGGGGGTATTACATTGTTTTTCTTGGGAAGTCTTAGGTCTCTGGTTACAACGGTTTCGTGGATTAAGGGCGGTTTGGAAGTTTTGGCTATTGGATCAACGGCTGCAATGGCAGCTTTTTGGGTAGGTAAAATAATTGAGGGGTTTGTGAGATGAAAAAGACAGATTATTTGATTGTTGGCGGTTCGGCGGCGGGGACAACGGCTGCAGATACTATTCGAAATTTAAATCCGAATGCCACAATTACGATTGTGACTGAGGAGGATTATCCGCAATATTCACTTGTTTTAATTCCACATTATATCCGAGGCAAAATAGGCCGTGAACAGGTTTTTTTGAAAAAGCCCCAGTGGTACAAAGATAAGTTAATTGAGTTAATTAAGTTAACTAAGGTAATTGGGTTAAATTCGGAAAGGAAGACAGTAACGTTATCAAATGGGGAGGAGATCCAGTACGGGAAGCTCTTGATTACTGTTGGTGGGAAGGTAATTCCGTTTAATGTTCCGGGAGCGGACGCCAAAAACCTTTTTTATATGAGGACAATTGATGATGCAGACAGGATAGTCAAAGTGGCAAGTCAAAGTCAAAGGGCTTTGATTATTGGCGGAGGGTTTATCGGGCTGGAGTTTGCTTCGTGTTTTGCCAAAAACGGGGTTTTGGATATTACCGCTTTGGTTCTTGAGGATTATTACTGGCAGGGGAAGCTGGATAGCCAGTCCAGTAAAGTTATTGCTGAAGTATTAACTAAAAACGGGATTAAAATAGAGACCAAAGTTTCTGTGGATCATTTTGAAACAAAAGAGGGAATGATAACGGCAGCAATTGCCAAGGACGGTCGGAGGTTTGAGGCTGATGCGGTTGGGGTTGGTGTCGGCATCCGCAGCGATTTAAGTTTTCTTGAAGGGTCCGGGCTTAAGTTTGATAGAGGCATAGTTACAAACGAGTATTTAGAAACAAATTTACCGGATGTTTATGCAGCCGGGGATTGTGCCCAGTTTTGGGACAGTGTTTTTGAAAGAGAGCATATGCTGGGTAATTGGGCAAATGCGACAAGTCAGGGTTTGGTGGTTGGCAAGACTATGGCCCATTCGACAGGCTCAGGGCAAGCTGGTGAGAAGACAATGTTTAAGACTGCTTCTTCATATTCAATTAATTTTTTTTCCGGTACATGTTCTTTTATCGGGGTTACGGATGAAAAGTTTGCAGACAATATTGTGATTCGTGGATCAGCGGCTGGGGGGAAAATCAGTAGAATTTTTGTTAAGAAGTATGGTCAGATATCTAGAATCGTAGGTGCAACGGTCGTAAATAATGTGGGGGAAGTTGCTCCGCTTACAACAGCGATTAAGAGTAAGGCTGATGTGAGTGTTCACTTGGAAGATCTGGTAAAAGCGGATTTTGATTTGAAGTCGCTGATTGTGTAGAAGTTCTCCACCTGCCTTGCCGGCAGGCAGGCAAGGCCGAACAATATTCTTCGAGAGAGCGAAGCGAGTTGAGAAGATTCTTCTGTCATCCTGAACCCCGAACGTGTCATTCTGGACCCGTTTATAACGAGGCTCGCCAAAGGCGGCTTGATCCAGAATCTTTTCGGGGCAGGCTTGATTCAGGATCTAAACCCCTGTAAGCTTAAATAAAGGATGAAGATTTACACTGTAAAATGATACGAAGATTGGTGTTCTTTTTTTTTAAACGTCTTATTCTCGCCTGTTATGACGTTTTTGGTCAGTGTGTCTATTCATGGGTTTGAAAGTAATGAGAATCCACTTATCGATATTATGGTTTTGAGTGCAATTTTTTCATTTTTGATTCCTTTTACTTTATTTAAACTAAGAAAACTTTCTTTTCAAGACGCTATTTTTGTTTATTTTGGTGGTCTTTCGGGGTGGATATTATTGGTGTTCGTTTCCATTTTGGCGAATCACTGATTAGCATTTTGTAATTCTGGATTAGAAAGTTGCACTCTCACCTTTAAAACTAGTAACCTTAATTAAAGTGAAAATTTACATCGCTGCAGATCACGCAGGGTTTTATTTAAAAAAACAATTGATCCAGTATCTGGGGATTAAGGGGTATGAGGTGGAGGATTGTGGTGCGTATGAGATGAATGAGGGTGATGATTTTCCGGACTTTATTATTCCATGTGCTAAAAAGGTTGCTAACGATACGGGATCGTTAGGGATTGTGATTGGTGGATCAGGTCAGGGTGAGGCAATTGTAGCCAATAAAGTAAAAGGTGTTATGGCGGCTGTTTTTAATGGTGGAAAGTTTGAGATTGCAAAGTTAGCAAGAGAACACAATAATGCGAATATACTTTCGTTAGGAGCAAGGTTTGTGTCTAGTGATGATGCCAAACGTGCATTAACTTTGTTTTTGGAGAGTACGTTTGAGGGTGGTAGACATAATGATAGAATTAAAAAGATAAGGAAATTGGAAGTTGAGAAACAATAAGTGTTAATATAAATTTATGGACCTCTTTTTTCTTGCTGGGAGTATAGGGACTTTGCTTTGGCTAGGTTTTTGGGGCCTGATACTGTACGGAATTTGGGCGCTTATCAGAAACAGTGTACCTGCATTCAAAGGCATAGGACCGGAAGATCTTTCGCCATTTTCGGCAATCCTGACGTTTTTTCTTTTGATTACAGTTATTTTTCTATTTCAACAGGCATGGTCGGATGCGGGTAGGCTTGCTGGAGATGCGAGTACTTACGAACCGGTAGTTGAGTTAAATAAACTTCTATTGCGGTCACTTTTTATCGGACCGGCAGCTGTAATCGCTTTGACGGTATATTTTTTTGTTAAGGGAAAAGGCACAAGATATGGTGTTTTGACGCTTCCGTACTTTATTGCGTCACTGATTTTTTTGATAAGACTACTTTATTATACGGGCAGGTTTGTACTTCAGGAATATAGAGATTGGGGTATTTATGTAGTTTTGGTTTTTATAATAATAGTTATTAGTGCTCTTATATTTTTCATTCAAAAACAGTATGAGCAGTACAAACATCAGGAAAATCGTATTCAGCAGGCTTTAAAAACAGATGCAGATAAAAATGACCCCCTCAAAGATTCACCGCCTAAGGCATAAGTCACTTTTTCTTTGAATGAAAAAACATAAATTTTATTTTAAATTAAACCTGATTTATATATTCGTAATTTTAAATATTTGGGATTTTGCTTTAAATCGGGTAATGTTTAATGCGATGGCACTTGGGATAATTATGTTTGGGCCTGTGGCTGCACTTTGGTTTTTAGGAAAATTTAAAGCAGTAGTTTTGCTGACACTTCTTTCGATAGTTGAATTTGTGGTGTTTCTTGTTTTTGTAGCCGAGAGCATAGAACTTTCCGGAAACGGATCATATGCTAAATCTTTGTTTTTACTTCCTTATCTTATTTTTGCAGCCGTCAACGGTTTTTGGGGGCTTTCTATTTACTCAAAAAGAGAGACTAAAGTTAAAAAATGACCGCACGAGATTGGTTTTTAAAAGCACGAAAGGAAAGGTTTGCCATTGGGGCGTTTAATGTAGACAGCTTGGAGATTTTTAAAGCTATTGTGATGGCAGCTCAAAACCGAAAGTCGCCGGTAATGGTGGAATTTTCTCCTGGCGAGGTTGGGTATTTTGGTCTTTTAAATATTGTTGCGATGGTCAAATACGCCAAAGAAGAGAGTGGTTTACCAATCCTATTGAATTTGGATCATGGAAAACCAAAAGAAGCGGTGGAAAAAGCAATCGAAGTTGGTGGCTTTGATAATGTCCATTTTGACGGATCAGACCTTGAGTTTGAGGACAATATTAGTCAGACACAAAAAATTGTTGGATTGGCACACAAAAAGGGGATATTAGTGGAAGGTGAGATAAATAAAGTTTCCGGTTCGAGTGAATTGCACAATGAAGATGTTGACTTGAAACTTCTTAAAAAAAGTTATACTGATCCCCAAAAAGCTAAGCGTTTTGTTATGGAGACAAAGGTAGATATTTTGGCACCTATTTTTGGTAATATACATGGGACATTTCCGGTGCAACCGGATTTGGATATTAAACTCTTAAGGAAGATCAGTGAGGCTACCGGAGAAACATTTTTGGCTTTACATGGTGGGTCGGGGATACCGGCTGTTCAGGTACAGGAAGCGATAAGAGTTGGGAAAATTGTCAAGGTAAATGTAAACACAGAACTTAGGGTAACTTATAAACAAGCATTGGAGGAGAAGTTGGGAGAACATCCAGATGAATATAAAATATATGATTTAATGCCAGAAGTTATAGCGGCAGTGGCTGCTGTAGTCGAAGACAAAATAGATGTTTTTGGGTCTGGTGATAAAGTCTAGATCTTGATATTATTATTCTTCGCTAGTTTTTGAAAAGGTAATGAGGAAACCCACCCGATTTTACTTTGACGCTTTAGGTTCTATTTCGGGCTTGCGAGAAACAAGCTCTCTTATTCGAACACGTGTCAAAGAGCAATCTTTGGTGGGCAAGGGAGGTGATTATATTGAAACTTAATAAATTGAAAGTTATTGGGTTGGCTGGGGTAATGGCACTATTACTGGCTGCTTGTAGTACGAGTCAAAAGCAAAATACAACAAGTGGACAGAATTCAGACCAAAATCAACCAACTGAGGCAAGTACTGCAACAGACGAGATTAATTCCGTGGTAATTATCTATTCTGACAGTGGATTTGCACCTGCATCCATAAATGTAAAAGTAGGACAGAGTGTGGTTTTTAAAAATACCAGTTCAAAGGCGGTTCGGGTAAATTCTGCACCGCATCCTTCCCATACATTGTACCCTGAACTCAATTTGGGTTCGATAAATGCAGGGGAATCAAAGTCTGTGACTGTTACGAATACTGGAACAAAAAAGTATCACAACCATTTGAACCCTTCCGAAAACGGATCGATAGTTGTCCAGTAGAGGGATTTAGATTAAGGGTTTTTGTTGACTATTCTTCTTGTAGTTTAATGGAGTCAAATTTAGAAAGTCTAAGTGAGGCTTTTTGCTGGATTTTTTCTTGTTGTTCTGTAGTTAAAGTCTGATATTTTTGGCCACGACGTTCTAGTCTCTCTAGCACAAAATTTAAAAAATCTGGACCGTATTTTTGACCACCATAAAAAGCTAAAGTTGAGATGCCTGCAGGGCTATTTGCCAGCGCATACCAAAGAGAAAGGTTACGCAGTTCTTCTTTAGTGTCTGGAATAAATTTGAGATCAACCTCTTTATCGGTTTTTCTCTGGCCGCTTAAAAGTTCGTTTCTTAACTCTTTTTCTGTTAGTGATATTTCGGCGACAAATGCAAGATTAGGATTTTGTTGGTCTTTATTGTAAATGATGCCGGTTAGGTGCAACCTTGTAATTTCTGAAGGTGTAATTGAAGTTTCTTCCTGAATTTCCCTAGTAATTGTTTTGAAAGGATCCCAGCTACCGTTATCATCTTGGTCTTGGCTAATATCCGGATAACCACCGACAGTACTGGCAGCACCAGACTTGTAACCTTTAAGGCTTCTTCTGACGAAAATCAGTTTATTGTCACTGGTTTTGATCAGTACGTTTGTTCCCAAAATGTCGGACATATAGTCTTTGGGAAATGTTTTTCTGACTTCTGGTTTTCTGGTAAAACGGAATGATTTCCAGTCTGTTCTGGTGGTTAGTAGGGTGAGTTTGTCTTCTGTTAATATAAAATCTCTTAAGGTAAATTGTGGTTTATTTTGCGATTCGATTCTTTTTGCCTTGGCTGATTCTATCTCTTTCTGCCAATTTTCATTGTTCTGATTTAAAAATAAGGGATCTGTGGTGTTACTTTCCGATTGTTCTACTGATAGTTGGGCAGGTTTTATATCACACACTAAAAGAGTTTGAAAATAAGGGTTTTCCAAATATTGAGGAATTTCTTTTATTTCTGACATTTAGAGCAGGGGTTTTTGTTTTGACTCTTTAAAGTCGTCGAGAAATTTTTGAAGTCCTACGTTTGTTAGTGGGTGTTTGATCAGTTTTTGCAAGATTTCGTACGGAATTGTGGCTATATCACAACCTGCAAGAGCTGCCTGTTTGACGTGGAGTGTTGAGCGTACTGAGGCAAAGAGTATTTGAGTTTGGAAATCATAATTGTCGTATATTTGACGAATTTCATGAATAATATTGATTGCGTCTTCACCGGCATCTTCTAGTCTTCCGACAAACGGACTAACTATATATGCGCCGCTTTTTGCCGCAAGAAGCGCCTGATTGGCACTAAAGACCAGGGTCATATTGATCCTGATGCTTTCTGCGGAAAGCTCTCTTAGAGCTTTGAGACCATCTAATGTTGCCGGAAGCTTAACCACAATATTGTGATGCATGGCAGCTAATTTTCTGGCCTCGGCTACCATCTCATGAGCTTCGGTTGAGAGAACTTCCAAGGAAATGTCTCCGTCAACAGTTTTTAATATTGCCTCAACGGCGGTTTTGTAGTCTACACCAGCACTTGCGGCGAGACTTGGATTGGTGGTAACACCATCGATAATGCCCAAATTCCACATTTCTTGGATTTGAGTTGGATTAGCGCTGTCAATGAAAAGTTTCATCAGTACAAATGTATCACTTCAATATGTTTGGTGTAAACAAAAGTGTATTGATTATATTTGGGATTCGTGTTGTAATTTTTGTGATGAAGTTAAGTTTTAAATTTTTAAATGATTGGGTGGGATCCTGGCGACAGTATTTTGCCGAGTTTATTGGGACATTAATTTTTGTATTTACTGTCAGCAGTATTTCCGTTATGGAACCGCTATATGGTGGAATAGGCAGGCTTGGTGAGGCGATGGCTATTGGCTTAATATATTCGTCTCTTATTTATGCGACGGCTAATATTTCCGGCGGATTTTTGAACCCTGCCATAACTATTTCGTTGTGGCTTTGTCAAAAAATTACCGGTTCAAAGGCATTTTTTTACATAGCTGCGCAAATACTGGCAAGTATATGTGCAGTATTTTTGGTTTCTTTAATATTTGGTAACTACGCAAAAGCACTTTCATATGGGATGCCAAGTTTGGGCATTGGAGTAAGTATGGAAAGTGTGATGGCCTTGGAGGCAATTTTAACAGCCTCTTTGGTTTTTGTAGTTTTTACAACAAATATTGATAAACGAAAATTCGAAGGTTTTGGGCCTCTAGCTTTAGGATTTTTGGTTGGCGCTTTAACTTTGATTTTTGCACCAATGACGGGAGCAATTTTAAATATTGTAAGAGTAATTGGAATTATGTTTTTAACAAAGTCTTATTCTTTGCTTTTCGTTTATATTGTGGGAGGTTTGGTTGGCAGTTTGTTTGGATTAATTTACGAATTGGTGTTTTTAAAAAAAGAGAAGAAGAAATGAGCCTCTAATTTCTGCTACAATTGGGTCACAATGTCTGTCCAAAAACAAGCTGTTATCACAGACGATCAAACTGCCAAAACTTCTCCCAAGCAAGAAGAGCAAATTACAACGACTATTAGCACCAAGGAAGCCGAACCTGCCAACATAGAAGAAGAAAAGTTACTCAAAGAAGTTGTTGAAAGGAGCAGACAGGCAGATTTAGAAGCGGAGAAAAAGATAGAAGAGGCAATAGGCCAGGAAGCCAGACTTTCCAGACCGGAAATTAAAGTGCCTGCTGATATTGCCAAACATGGGGTAAAATCTCCCCAAGCGGAAGCAAGCGTTATTGCCCAGAAAGGTAGCGATATTGAATTACCAATTACGGAACAGGATTTTAAGGCGGGAGAAAAAATGGAGATAAAGGGAGTGGACGATCATAAATCGATTATTGGAGTGTCATCTTTAGCAGCATTTGTTTTGTATTTAGGGAGAATTATAAAACTTGCACATTATCACACAAAAAGAGTAATTTTTAAAAAGCCGCCGAGCTCAGAGGGGGGAGTCTAAATTTATGCCTGTAGGAGACACAACAAGGGCAACAGGTCAGATTGACCCGACAGCAGCATTTCAGTTGATTTTAGGAACAGTTGGGATACTGGGTGCAATATTAATAGTTTTAGCACTTCTGACTGTAATTGTTGGTTGGTTGTGGGTGCTTTGGATGAAAAATAAAGACAGGGAAGAAAAATCCCTGGATTATATATTGATGCAAATTGCGGTACCTCGAGACAACGAGATAAAAATAGATGCGGCGGAGCAGATGTTTGCATCTTTATATTCTGTCCATAAAAGTGGGGGAACATTTGGTTTTTTGACTACTCAACAGCATTTTTCGCTGGAGATAGTGGCTACTCCAGAGGAAATTAGATTTTATATATCTTGTCCTAAATCGCTGCAGGATTTGGTGGAAAAACAGGTTCATGGAGCATATCCTGGAGCAGATGTTCGGGAAGTTGAGGAATACAATATTTTCTCAGAAGACGGAAAACTGGCGTTTGCTGCGCTTAGGCTTAAGAGTGCAAACTATTACCCTCTAAAAACTTACAAGGAACTGGCAGTAGATCCGCTGGCTCAAATTACCTCGTCTCTGGCCAAAATGGCGCCGGGCGAGGGCGCGGTAATTCAAATTTTAGCATCTCCCGCTGAGGGTAAATGGAGAAGTGCCGGCAAAAAATTCATTTCAAAAACAAAGCAAGCAGAACTCGACCCTAAAAAAGAAAGTAAAACTCCGCCCGACCCGAAAAAAATGGAGGCAGTTGAGGTTAAGTGTTCGAAAGTTGGATTCAATACGGTTATTCGAATTGTAGTTTCTGCCAAAACGGACGAAGAAGCGAAGGTTCATTTGGATAATATCAAGTCTACTTTTTCGCAGTTCAATGGTGAATATAATGGCATTTCTGGAGCCGGCATCCGTTTTAAGAAACAATTTTTGGTTGATTTTATTTATCGCTATATGCCGCTTTTTGGAAGTTTCGGAATCTTAAATACGGAAGAACTGGCGTCTCTTTTTCATTTTCCAAATAAATCAGTGGAAACACCGGGAATTTTTTGGGTCAATGCCAAACGGGCACCAGCGCCTGCACAAATTCCATCCTCAGGGCTTCATTTAGGTAAAAGCGTATATCGTGGAACAACTAAAGAAGTTTACATTTCAGAGGATGACAGACGGCGCCATATGTATATTATCGGAAAAACCGGAACTGGGAAAACAGAACTTTTAAAGTACATGATGCTGCAGGATATTCGCGCCGGTCACGGGGTGGCCTTTATTGATCCTCACGGTGATGCAGCTGAGGATATTTTGGCACAAATTCCACCAGAGAGGGCTGAGGATGTAATTTATTTTAACCCTGCAGACACAGAGCGGCCGATTGGTATGAACATGTTGGAGGCGACAACAGAACAAGAAAAGCATTTTGTGGCAACTTACATTGTGGGACTAATGTATAAGCTTTACGATCCGCATAAAACCGGTATTATCGGACCGAGGTTTGAGCATGCCATCAGAAACGCCATGCTTACCGTAATGAGTGAACCGGGCAATACTTTTATTGAAATTGTAAGGGTTCTTACTGATGCAAATTTTGTTCAGGAACTACTGCCTAAAGTGCAGGATCCGGTTGTCAGAAGATATTGGACAGACCAGATTGCCCAAACATCGGACTTTCATAAATCGGAAGTTTTGGATTACATTGTTTCCAAGTTCGGCAGGTTTGTAACCAACAGAATGATGAGAAACATTATTGGGCAATCCAATAGCGCTTTTAATATCAGGGAGATTATGGATAACCGGAAAATTTTGATTGTTAATCTTTCTAAGGGCAGGGTAGGAGAAGAAAATTCTAACTTTTTAGGTTTGGTACTGGTCCCGAAAATTTTGGTTGCTGCCATGAGCAGGCAAGACATGCCGGAGGATCAGAGGCCGGACTTTTTTCTTTACGTTGACGAGTTTCAGAATTTTGCCACAGAAACGTTTGCCGATATTTTGGCCGAAGCTCGGAAATTCCATTTGAATCTAATTGTTGCCAACCAGTTTATTGGGCAAATAGAAGAAGAAGTTAAAAATGCCATTTTTGGAAATGTGGGAACAATTGTCAGCTTTAGAATTGGAGTCACCGATGCTAATTACCTGCAGCACGAATATACGCCGGTTTTTAATGAAACGGATCTTATTAACGTAGAGCGTTTTCAGGCATATGCTAAAACAATTGTCAGAAACGAACCCGTACCGCCGTTTTCACTGGACACAACCCGTGATCTTGCCAATGACCATAAAGATCCAAGGATTGCCGAGATGATTAAGCAATTATCCAGACTTCGATACGGAAGGGATGTTAATGTAGTCGACGCGGAGATTGTGCACAGGGCAAGATTGTAATACTAACTTCTTATCGGGTGATGAACGAATACTTATTTCAAGAGGAAATTACAGGTAGGACGGCCTTTACTCTTTGCACTTCTTCTGCAAAAAAGCCACCCGGATCGTTTGCTTTTAACATTTTTGAATTAGGTATATTTCTGCGTTCTTCTTGTAAAAGGAGATACGCAAGCTCGCAATCAGTATAAAAACCTAGTTCTTTTGAATCTTGATTAATAATTAAAGTTCCATCATCAGGTGAACTCCATCGAGAAATAGCAGGTCCTATTGCTGTATCGCATCCAAAGTATAAGTTGAATCTGGCTATTTGTTCGGCTACTAGGTTTCTGCCTTCTTCAGTAGTAAGATCAGCATTAATTACAACACCTGCGTAGTAAAAAGTCTTAATATGGCCATGAGAAGAAAATACCTGAATTGCTTCTCGTTTTGAATCGCCAAAATCTTTAATGTAGGGTTTGGGCATTTCACCTTGCTTAATCCCTGTTTTTAGTGCTTCACTCATCCGGTGATTCTAACACTTTCAACCACAAAAGTCAATACTATGGGATGTGGAGCCGGATGGATTCGAACCATCAACCACTACTTTATAAGAGTAGCGCTCTACCATTGAGCTACGGCTCCGTTTGTGCGAAATTATATCAAAATTTACTCTATTTTATCTGCCAAGGCCATCAAAAATTAATTTTTTGATCAAGGATTGGTAGGGGATATCCATCTTGTGAGCTTCTATTTTTAGCCGGTCAATCATACCCACTGGTAGGCGGAGAGTGATTGGTTTTGTGGTTAATTTAAGGTTTGGGAAGCTGATACCCCTTTTGGCTTTTGACCAATCCACGTATTGAGTTGAGTCATGGGTTTGCCAAAACTCTCTTTCTTCTTTTTCAGATTTAAATTTTGGAATCAGTTTTAATTTTTTCTTCATACAACCCCATTTTTCCTATCATAGCTATAACTAAATTATACACATGCGAAAACCATGGGGCTATATTTGTGTCATCTCCTGATATAATTCCTCTGTGAAGATTGGGATTGTTTCGGATAATTCCCAAAATAAATGGCTAAATAATCAGGAGTGATTATTGCCGTTATGGCGCCTGTCTAGGTAGCGCATTGCCAAAAGGAGCGCGGAAAGGCTCATGGCAATTTCTATTTTATTTTCAATAATTTTTTCGTCAATAATTTTTTCTGCCTGTTTTCTGGAGATTAAAAGCAATTGACAATTGTTTGGATCGGAAACCTTTTTGGCATTAAAACCAAGTCTTAGATGATGCTGGCCTCCGGCTATTTTATCCGGACTTTCGTAAAGTATAGTATGGCCAAGATCTGCCCAGTGAATTGCTTTATAACCCGTTCGTTCTGTCAGGATTCTGTTTGCAGCAGTGTTTGCCGATTCACCTTTTAACATTTGACTTGTTGGAATTTCTACCATTTCTGCGAGCTGACCATACTTTGGAGTTTTTACTAAAATGAACTCATCTTTTTCGGTAATTGCCAGGGAGACGGCGTAATCTGTTCCGCGCCTATCCCAAACAAGTTGTTCGCGCCAATCCTCGTTGTTTTGCTCAATATTTCTTTTAAGGACGCGAAACCTGGGATCATCCAAGACCACTATTTCGGAATGGACTATACCGATTTCTGAAAAGGTGAACTCTTTCATAGCAGTATTATGCCCTATAGTTATTATTTTTTCAAGTTTTTACCTCCGATTTTAACATTTTTCTTTAAATATGCAGATAATTAGAATTTAGGCTACAATTAGGCCATGAAAATTGGAGTTGTTTACAAAAAAGATAATACACAGACCGAAAGGTTAGTTAGTGAAATTAGAAAGTATTTGGATGGTAAGGTAGAAGTTGCGGGTGAAGAGAATCTTGACGGGTCAGATTACATTCTGACATTAGGAGGGGATGGGACTTTGATTCATAAAGCTTGCGAACATGCCCATTTTAAAATTCCATTTATTGGCATAAATACGGGCAATTTGGGTTTTTTGACAGCAACTGACGCTGAGGATTGGCGAAAAGCTCTGGATTATTTAGTTTCCGGCAAAAAGGTTTTTGTTTCCGAACGGATGATGATTGATATAAAAGTCGGCAAAGATGTTTTTCTGGCAGTTAATGAGGCAGTAGTTAAGGGACTATATCGAATTGTGGATTTGAAACTTACAGTCAATAATGAACCTTTTTTGAAGATTTTGGGGGATGGGGTAATTGTCTCAACCCAAACCGGCTCGACTGCATATTCGCTTTCAGCCGGTGGGCCGATTGTAGACCCCGAAGTTGATTGTTTACTGATTACCCCGGTTAATCCGACCGGTTTGCCGATTCCCTCGGTAGTGCTTTCACCTAAAGATGAGGTAATAATCAAGATTACCAAGGGCAGCGATATTTCTCTAGTTGTTGACGGTCAGGTTCATACAAAGCTTTGCGAGGGTCAGGAAGTATTTTTCAAGCGCGGATTGCATAATGTTAGGCTGGGATACTTTGAAAAAGAACAATTTTTAAAAGCACTAAACGCTAAGTTTGGGTTAGCAGGTCGTGCAAAAGGATAAATAAGTACCAATATCAAATAATACAAATATTACCAATCAATGAAAAATATTTAAATATTGAATTAATTGATTTGTAATTTGGTATTGGTAGTATTGGTATTTATTCTTGAAACTTTTTAGTTATTATTGAAGTTACTTTATCCTGGTCTGCTTTTGTAGTGTCTATTACCAAGTCAAAGAATTTAGGGTTTTCGTAGTCTTCTTTGGAATATAGTTTTTGAAATTTATCTATGTGGCTCTGTTCGCGTTTTTCAATTTGGTCTACGGTTTCGATGTGGGTATGTTTTCTGGCAAGCGCCCTTTTGAACCTTTCATTATCGCTGCAAACCAATAAAACCTTTAATACTTGGGGAAGTTGGCGGCTGAAATAGCCAAGATAGTGAGAATCGATGACGTAGCCTCCATTTTTGGCAAGATTGGTAAGTTTTTTGTCTATTTTCTGATCAAGCTTATCAGGAATTTGCGACTTGTCATGCAAAGGAATATTATTTTCCAACACATATTTTCTGAAAAAATCTCCGGCTGATTCAAACTTAAGATTAAGTTTCTTGGCAACATTTTTTGCTGCGGTTGAGGTTCCTGAGGCTATTTTTCCGCAAATGACAATACTTTTGTATTTCATAATTAGGAAGTTCTCGACTATGCTCGAACAATATTATAGTTTATTCTTCGACCTTGTGGAGAAGTTTCTCTTAAGTTCTACGATGACGACGCTTAATTTTTAGTTGTGCCAGGGCTTTTTGGAGTTCGGCTGCAGCTGTTGCGTATTCCTCTTCGGAAAGCAGGTGTTTTTGGGCTATTGCTTCCTCTGCCCGTTTTTTGGTTTCTTCAATCGCCTTTTCTTCTATCTCCTCTTCTGGCGCTGCAAGATCCACCAGTACTTTGACGTTATTGTTGCCAACTTCTACGAAACCGAAACCTGCTGCCAAATGAACTTCTTTTTGATTTTTTTTATAAATTAAGGAACCTGGTTCAATACTGGAAATTAGAGGAATATGGTGAGGAAGAATTGTAATTTCACCTTTTGTGGTTGGCAGTGAGACCTGGTCGACTTCTTCGTCGAAAACTGTTTTTTCCGGTGTAATGATTTGTAGATGGATCATATAATTTTAAATTATAAATTTTTAATTTTTAATCAATTTTTAAAATTAAATTTTTAAACATTTAGATTTCATTTAAAATTTAAAATTGTAAATTAAAAATTATTTCTTAACAGTCGAAATATCACCTTTCATGTAGAATTCAGATTCGTCGACGCCATCATATTCGCCATTTAGGATTTTTTCGAAATCGTCGACAGTTTTTGCAATCGGTACGTATGCGCCTTTTTTGCCTGTGAAAGTTTCGGCGACAAACATTGGTTGGGAAAGAAAGCTTTGGATTTTACGTGCTCTTGTTACCGCAATTTTATCTTCATCCGAAAGTTCTTCTACACCTAAGATGGCAATAATATCGGAAAGTTCCTTGTAACGTTGCAGGACTTTTTGAACATTCCTGGCAATGGTATAGTGTTTTTGACCGACGATTTGCGGGTCAAGGGCGCGGGAACTTGATGTTAGGGGGTCGACTGCCGGATAAATTCCTTTTTCGGCGATTGATCTTTCCAGAGAAATTGTCGAGTCGAGATGAGCAAATGTGGCAACCGGGGCCGGATCGGTGTAATCGTCTGCTGGAACATAGATTGCCTGCAGGGAAGTGATAGAGCCTTTTTTGGTTGAGGTAATTCGTTCTTGCAATTGGCCCATTTCGGCGGCAAGCGTCGGTTGATAACCAACTGCGGAGGGGGTTCTTCCAAGAAGAGCAGAAACCTCACTGCCGGCTTGGGCGAAACGAAAAATATTGTCGATAAACAGAAGCACGTCTTGGTTCTTTTCGTCTCTAAAATATTCGGCAATGGAAAGGGCGGACAAAGCTACACGGAATCTGGCGCCAGGGGGCTCGTTCATTTGTCCAAAAACCATGGCAAGTTTATCCAGAACTCCGGCCTCTTTCATTTCACGGTAAAGGTCATTTCCTTCTCTGGTTCTTTCACCGACTCCGGCAAATACCGAATAGCCTCCATGTTCTTTGGCAATATTATTGATTAGTTCCTGAATAATGACAGTTTTGCCAACTCCGGCACCGCCAAAGACACCAATTTTGCCTCCTTTTAAAAATGGGGCAATAAGATCGATTACTTTGATACCGGTTTCCAGAATCTCTGGTTTAGTTTCCTGATCTTCCAGGCTGGGACTTTCTCGGTGAATAGGGTAGTATTTTTTTGCTTTGACAGGGCCCAGACCATCGATAGGTTCTCCTATGACATTAAAGATCCTGCCAAGGGTTTCCGTGCCGACGGGAACTGTAATTGGGGCTTTTGTGTTTATGGCGGCTGTACCACGTTTGAGGCCTTCTGTTGAGCCAAGTGAGATGGCTCTGACTATATTATCTCCAAGATGTTGCTGGACTTCGAAAATTAATTTTCCGGAAGGCATTTTGACTTCAAGAGCGTCGTAAATATTTGGTATATTGCCACTTTCAAATTCGATATCGACGACGGGGCCGATAATCTGGATGATTTTGCCGGTATTTTTTGTAGGTTTCTCCATTTTATTCAAACGCTTTCTGGGCAGTTACAATGTCTAAAAGTTCAGTAGTAATAGCTTCTTGCCTTACCTGATTATATGTCAGAGTTAGATCGTCTATTAAATCTCCAGCTGCGTCGGTGGCGTTTTTCATAGCAATCATTCGGGCGGAATGTTCGGAAGCTTTAGCTTCTAAAAGTACCTGGTAAATTATGGTTAAGACGTAATGGGGAAGAATGTCGGTAAGAATTTTATCGATATTAGGTTCAAAAAGCATTGTGGAATTGCTGAGATTTTTAGTGTCTTCCTGGTTAATTTCCTGCATTTCTATAGGTAAAACTTGCTTCCATTTTGGATTTTGTTTGACTGTGGATTCAAAATGCGGATAAAGCATAGAAACTTTGTAGCAATTTGAGCTAATGAAGGCTTCAGTAGTTAATTTGGTAAGGGTTCTTGCTAGGTCTAGTGTTGATTTATCTTCGGACTGGAAACTTGCCAGGATATTAGTATTGGTTTTGGCGGCAAACTGCGTGGCTTTTCTGCCAATTGTTATATAGTTGGCATCTTTAATTTCTTGTCTTAGGATGTCTCTAAAAAGGTTAATATTAAGTCCACCGGCAAGGCCACGATCCGAAGTCACCAGAATAATAATTTGTTTTGGCGACTCATTTTGGGAAAGCAAAATATTTTGAATTTGCTCAGATTTAGTTTTGATTTGAGAAATTACTTTATTTAAAGCTTGGGAATATGGTCTGGAAGAAAGCGCTGAAAATTGCGCCTTTCTCATTTTGGCGGCGGAAACCAGTTCCATGGCGTGGGTCACTTTTTTGGTGTTTTGAATTGATTTAATCCTTTTTTTAATTTCTCTGATTTGGGCCATTTTATTTGTTGGTAACGGGGCCTGTCAGTCGTTTCCCTCCCGCTCCTTCGATAAACTCAGGACAAGCAGTGCTGTGCGTTTACCCTGAGCGAATTCGAAGGGCTGCCGGGATCCTTTCCACGACTGCCACCCGTTATTTTTTAGTCCTCCTTTTTGGTTTGGTTTTTTTTGTGGCGATTTGTGGTTTTTTAACCGGTGTTGCCACTTTTTGGGTTGATTTTTCAAATAGCATTTTTTCAAGCTCACGCTCGACAAAGTCATCAATCGCTTTGTTTTGCTCCATATAACTTTTTAATTTTTGATTAGTTTCTAAAAGTGAAAGTATTTTTTGTTCTTGTGTTTCCAGATCTTCAATTTTTATTTGGTCAAAATAGCCTTTATTAATTGCCCATAAAATGATGACTTGTGATGATACATCGAGAGGGGAATACTGTGCTTGCTTTAAAACTTCGACGATTCTTTTACCTCGTTCAAGTCTGGCGACAGTTGTTTCGTCCAGGTCCGACCCAAACTGGGCAAATGTTGCTAGTTCGCGGTATTGGGAAAGATCAAGCCTGAGTGAGCCTGCAACTTGCTTCATCATTTTGGTTTGGGCTGCTCCGCCGACTCGGGACACGGAAATTCCAGGGTTGACGGCTGGCCGATTTCCAGCGTTAAAAAGGTCTGCTTCCAGGTAAATTTGCCCGTCAGTAATGGATATGACGTTTGTTGGAATATATGCCGAAACGTCTCCGGCTTGGGTTTCGATAATCGGCAGGGCAGTTAGTGAGCCACCACCAAGTTTATCATCTAATCTGGCGGCACGTTCCAGGAGCCTTGAATGCAGATAAAAGATATCGCCTGGATAGGCTTCCCGACCGGAAGGTCTTTTGAGCAGTAATGAGATTTGTCGGTAAGCCCAGGCGTGTTTGGTTAAGTCGTCATAAACAACAAGGGCGTCCTTGCCTTTGCCCATAAAATATTCTCCCATGGCGGCTCCGGCGTATGGAGCAATATATTGCATGGTGGCAGAGTCGGCGGCTGTGGCAGCGACGATAATTGTATGGTCCATCGCTTTATGTTTTTCTAAGGTGGCTACAACCTGGGCGATTTTACTGGTTTTTTGACCTATTGCGACATAAATGCAGATAACGCCTTTGCCTTTTTGGTTGATGATGGTGTCGATGGTGATTGCGGTTTTGCCAAGCCCGCGGTCGCCGATAATAAGTTCTCTTTGACCGCGTCCGATGGGAATCATGGAATCGATTGCTTTAAGACCGGTTTGCAGCGGAGTATTTACAGATTGACGGAAGATAACACCAGGTGCAATTTTTTCTGCCGGATTATATTTAGTGACATTTACTTTGCCTTTACCGTCAAGAGGTTTTCCAAGCGAGTCTACAACGCGGCCAATGAGTTGTTCGCCGACAGGGATCTCGAAAATTTTGCCTGTTGTTTGACATTTGTCGCCTTCTTTTAATTTCGTCCAATCGCCAAAGATGATTATACCTACCGATTCTTCCTCCAAATTTAGAGCAAGCCCCATGAGATTATAGGGGAATGAGACCAGTTCCAGCGAAGCAACATCAGATAGTCCCGAAACTCTGACAACACCATCTCCGACTTCTGTTACTTTGCCCACATTTTTAGGGGTTGAGGAAAATTTGGTTTTTTCGATTTGTTTCTGAATGTCTTCAAGAATACTCATTTATATTTTCTATTTGCCTGCCTGCCGGCAGGCAAGTTATTGTAATTCTTCGATAATTCGCATAATTAAATTTTTATTTACAATTTATAATTTTTAATCAATTTTAAAACATTGAAAATTCAATGAAAATTTAAAATTAAGAAATTAAAATTATTTGTTCTAGCTTTGTATCCAAAGTTTGGTCATAAACCCAGTCACCGTGGGTAATTTTTGCACCGGCTACAAGCTTTGGATTTATAACATATGAAACTCTTTTTGCGCCAGTAGTTTTTTTGATGTCTTGTTCAAATTGTTTGGAAATGGCATTTTTTTGCGGAATTTCGACTGTAACTTCTTCTTTTCTCATTTTATTTTCAATCAAATTTTTATAAATTTTTAGGATTTTAGTAAGATTTGCGGGATTAAGGCTGATTACGGCTTCTGTTACTTTTTTAACCTCGTTGGCGTCAACTAGATTTGCTGTTAGGCTGGCATTTGCCATAGTTTTTGCAATTTTTAGAAGTTTTGTTCGACTTGTCATTGAAGTTGTTTATTTATTTCTCCGATAGCACCACTGGTGATTTCTTGTTTTTCTTTGTCTTTTAAGTTTCTACCTAATACTTTTTTAACAACGCCAACAACAAGGGTTAATGTTTCTTTTTCCAGCTGTTTTTGCATTAAGAGACGCTCTGAGGCGATTTGAATTTTTGTGTCTTTGATGGATTGTTTATGAATTTCTCTGGCTTCTACTAGCGCCTTTTGAGAAATATTTTCAGCCCCTTTTTTGGCGTCTTCAATTAATAATTGGGCATTTTTTTGGGTTTCTTCTATGATTTTTGCCGATTGCTCCTTAGTTTTTTGGAGATTTGCTTCTATGAGATCGGCGTTTTTTAGGCTTTCTTCTATGGTTTTTTTGCGATCGTCTAATATTTTTAAGATTTTTCCATAGAAAAACTTCCTCAACAAAAAGAGGATTATTAAGAAATTTACTATTTGTCCAAACAGTAGGGTTGGTTGGACGCCAAAATCCTTAAGTATTTCCATAGTTAAAAGAGTCAGAGTCAAAGTGGGAAGTGTAAAGTATAATTATTGACTCAACACTATGACTTTTGACTTTGACTTTTTTATCCAGTGAAGGCTAAAATTAATGCGTAAATTGCGATAGCTTCGGCAAGTGCCATACCTATTAACATTGGTGGCAAAATTTTACCTGCAGCTTCTGGGTTTCTACCGATAGATTCCATGGCTTTTGCGCCGATCATGCCGATTGCTAAGGCTGGTATCATACCGCCGACTGCAATAACTGCTCCTTTTGCGAGTACTATTTCCATAATTTTCTAATCACCTCCTTAAAATAATTTTAAATTTACAATTTTTAATTTTTATTCAACGAAAAGCTTAACTTATTCAATTTTTAAAATTAAATTTTTAAACATTTAGATTTCATTTAAAATTAAGAATTAAAAATTTTAATGTTCGACTGCATGTTTTGAAGTTAAGATTACCATAAAAACCAACGTGAGAATAGAGAAAATAAGTGCTTGGACAAAGGCGACCAGAAATTCCAAAAAGTAAAATGGGATTGGTACAATATAGGCAAAGATAGATGTTGTGGCTGTTGTTAATAAAACCTCTCCTGCAAAAACGTTTCCGAAAAGCCTGAAGGATAGGGAGGCGATTTTGGTGAATTCCCCAATCAGTTCCAGGATGCCAACAAACAAAAAAATAGGGTTCAAGCTGAAAAATTTTCCTAAGTATCCGCCAAGACCCAAGTATTTGATTGCTAAATAATGCGTGGCAATTACAGAAACGATTGCAAGAGCCATCGTGGTGTTAAGGTCGGCATTCATACCTCTTAAGAAGGGGATAAATTTGTCGTGTTCCCAGAAACCGACGGATCCGACACCTGGCAAAAGTCCAAAATAATTACCAATTAAAATAAACAGGAAAAATGTGGCAATGATTGGCAGGAAGGCATTTGTTTTTTCGGCAGCAATGGAGGAGACAAGGCCGCGAAGACCGTCGATCATAATTTCCGCAATGTTTTGAATAGTGTCGGGAACGGTTTTTGCCTTTCGGGTTGCAAAGTAGGCAAAGGCGATGAGAATTATTGTGACTACCCAGGTTGTGAGTACGGAATTTGTGACCGGGAATGGGCCAATGTTAAAAAGTTTTTCTGCGGCTAGTGAAACGTGAACGGCTGCCATATGTTTTGATTATACTTTTTATTCTCAAAAAAAAGGCTTTTGTCTCGCCAGCGAGGCGGACAAAAAGTCCTTCGCGTGTATAATAACAAAAACTTAATTTGTTGCGCAAGCTTGATTAATTATGTATAATTTCAGCTTGAAATCTGGAAGGTTTTAAAGTTAAATATGAATACAATCGAAACGGGCCAAGCTGGCCCAGTTTTATTAAGGACAGAGGCTTTATTTTTAGATACTCAAATAGAGATGCAAACAAAAGAACCGGATCTTTCAAAACAATTGACGCATTTTCTAGGTAGTCGTTCCAAAATCTTGCATGATCATGCATCTGGTGGTGATTATGACAAGCGTGGAGACGAGTTTGTTAGGAAAATGTATATGGACATAGTTCTTGAGCGAAACCAGAGGGCGGAAGATTTTACGACCGATGAGCTAAATGAGGTATATGATATTCTGCATGAACTTTTTAATTTAACCCCTTATGGAGCTTCATGCATTGATAGCCGTGTAATGAGAACTATTGTTTATGGTCTGCCACTGAGGTTTGGGGGATTTTCCAGGATACCTACGGGAGATCAACCTGAATTTGTACCAGGAAGGGGTGGTAAGTTAGTTCTTCAGGAAGGAAATTTTTCTGACCAGTTGCAATCAGCATTCTTAAGAGATGACAAAATTGCCCAGCTACTGGATTCACACTTAGAATGTGCCGCAAGGGGTGGGCTTGAAAAGCGGAAAGGGAGAGATCCAAAAGACGATGGGCTTTATATGGACGTTCTTAAGAAAAAGAAGATTGCTCAGGCAATGCAGGATTATGTTAGTGAACATTTTCCCGGAAAAGTGATTGTTCCAATACAGACCAGTTTTAATCCAGAGTCGGGTTTTATATATATGGGTTTGGAGACAGAAGAAGCGCTAGATGCTGCAAAAAAAGAAGGGTTTACGCATAACGTTCTTGGAAAACTGGAAGGTCGCGGGGAAATTATCAATTCGGAATCTTTTATGGAAGATGAGGTAATTAAGAGCTTATTTGAAGAAAACCAAATTGAAAGTTTTAGTTGGGTTGAAAATTATCGAAAAAGCACAATCCAGTTCTGGAAAAATATTAAAAGAATGCATGAAGGTGGGGTAACCAAACATATAGCGGATAGCTATTTGTCAAAGGTTTATTCTGATATGCCTAGTGACGAGCTGACGGAAAGAGCTGTTTTCCTTCTGGCTAATGCTTACAATGCCAATTTATTGACAGATAGTGGTAAGAAAAAATTCCCTTACCGGGATCACGAGGAGTCTTGTGTAGTGATTTCTGAGGGTGAAAATGGGCCATATGGAAAGAATCCATCTTTTTCTGTTTATAGCGGACTTGAAGACCATTTGGTTGATGGTGTGTTACTCTCCGCTTCGATTATTCGGACGAATAGAGAGAAAGGAAGAATAGAGGATTATACCGCAATATATAAGAATAGAGAAGAGTACTTGCAAGCTCCTGTACCGATGGTACTGAAGGCAATAATCCGTGAGGAAGTTGATTGGAAAACTATTAGCAAAATTGATTGGAGTGATATACCAGAAAACTGGTCGGAAATGACTGACCACCAGTTTAAAAGATATATTTCACAAAAATACACAAGTATTCCACTACCAGTTTTCGATGCCATCAACTTTTTAAGAAATAAAATGAAAAAAATATATCAGGATAGTGAGGCAAGTGAGCAAATATTTGGAGGGAACATTGCCATTATGCCAATGCTTGTGGATGCAAATCGGAGATTGTGGTCAATTGTTCCTTTCATCAGTTCAGGATACGATCCTCGAAGTGCTGCTTCGGGTGCTTAAGAAGCCTTAGTCTTTGCTATACTTTGTAATATGAATTTGTTCTACAAACTATTTTTTTTGGCTGTTGCGATTGTTGGCATAATTGCCATATTTTTTGTGTCTTGGTTTTGGTCACTACTGGCGCTCCCAATGGTAATTGTACTTACCATTGATATAATTTCCAGTGTTTTAAAAAAGAAAAGTTAGGGCAAGTGATTTTCAGGGTTTGGTGGGGCAGGGCGCAAGGTTGTTTCTCCCAGAATTGGGGTTGTTGGGGTGCCAACAGGCTGAACTTGCGGTTCGAAAGGTGAGGTAGCTGTATTAGGTGAATAAGTTTCTAAATGAAGTTGGGGCACGGGAATTGGATTATCTGGGTGAGGGGCGGGTGTTTGTAATATTGTTTCTGCTGAGGTATATGTATGCGGCGGCTCAGTGCTTGGGACAGTAGCTGGTATTGCGACATTTTTTATATTATTCCCCGTGGCATCGATTCTTTGCTGAACTAATTCGACAATTTTGATGCGCGTATCTTTATCACCTTTAAAAATTTCATTTAAGTTTTGTAAAACCTGGGGTGCCTGTATAATTCCACCTTCTGTTGCTAAGTCATATGAAATAACAGCTGTTTTCCAATCTTTGGCTTCTAGCGCTTTTTGGCCGTAATTTTCGGCAAAGACGGAAAGATAAATCTTTGTGTTTTTGAGATCATCTTGGTTCATCACTATTTCCATTTTACCTACCTGATCGAATAATGATTCAGCGACTTCGGCGGCTTCTTTGACTAGTGGTTTAATGGCAATTTCGCCAAGTTTTATGGGTTTTGGGTCGGCAAAGGAGATTTGACCAGATGCAATTTCACTGTAATAAGCGATTGCTTGTTGGGCAACTTCTTTTTTGGTATTTTCGACTTCCAAATTTTGGTAATTATCGTTGATATCTTCCTGGGTAAGGCCAAATTTACCCAAAACATCCGGATTAATTACCGGAGTTGCGGTACTTTTTGTATCTGTTGGAGATTGTTTTTTTTGAAGTTGAAATATTGCCATGGCAGAAAACATTACAAGTATCGGGCATTAGGTATTGGCTGTCAAGAGGTTATGGATCTAACTTAAAAATTTTAAATTTTCAATTCTTAATTTTAAATAAGAGAGCTTGTTTCTCACAAGTTCGAAATAAATTTTAAATGTATTAATGTTTAAAAATTAGTAATTTTCGGATTTTATTAGAAATTATAAATTATAAATTATGAATTTTCTCTACAGTTGTTCTAATTTCAATTTCTCTTCTCCCTTTGGAGTTTGGATTAGGGAAAGATAACGTTCGGTGGTAGAAAGTCTTTTATGGCCGGCAATTTTAGAAATTAGAACAAGAGATGCGCCGCTTGATAGGTGGTGAGCAACCCAGGTGTGTCTAAGGTCGTTGACTTTGGCGCCGGTTATACCTGCCTTTTTATAATATCTGTCTATTGCGGTTCTGATGTTTCTGACCAGAAGAGGCTTGCCTGTTTTGGTGACAAAAAGTGCTTTATTGGATGTCTTTTGTCTGATCTCATAATACTTTTTAAGTGCGGATTCGGCGGATTTATTGAGAGGAACTGTGCGTTCGCTTCTATTTTCCTGAGGTTTTACAAAAAGATGTCCTTCTTTATTGTCCGAGCCAAAAAAGATATCGTCTGTTTTAAGATTGGCAAGTTCTCCGATCCTGATTCCGGTTTGGAGCAGAACCTCGATTATGGCAGCAATTCTGGTGTCATCGCGAGATGCGTCACGAAGAGCCCTATATTCGATTGGTGTAAGAATTCTGGGCGGTTTTGTGTCAAATCGGGGATGATCTACCAGGCTTGCTGGATCGTCGGTAATAAATTCCTGAATTTTAAGGTATCTGAAAAAAGTTTTAGTGGAATTTAGCTTACGGGAAATTGATTTTTGTGTGTAGCCGGTGGTTAGTAATTTTTCCAAAAAGCTTTTGATATCTTCGGCTTTTACTTCGTGAACGTGGATTTTTTGCAGTTCTTCTAAGAATTTTATAAGCTGTTCAATATCTTTACCATAAGCCAGAACGGTTGCCGAGGCACGTTTTTTGGTTTTTAAATGGTTTATAAATTCTTGATGTGCTTCCTGTAACTTTTTCATCTAAAATAATATTTGTGGCAGCTGTGCAGGCATGGGCTGGTGGTGCAGGTTGAAAGTAATTGTTAGTATATATCTTGCTATGGGCTTTGTCAATAACGTATTTGGTTAGGATTAGCAGGCTTGAAATTGCCTTGCTCAGCTTTGTCTGAAATGCAATATAATATTATTAAGAGGTTTAATTGAAAAAGAATTTTTTATTGATTGTAGCAATATTAATTATGATGATTTTGGTGTCAAATAGCGTCAAAAAGATCATTTCTTTTCGGGGTACCAGTGTGCTTGTTGAACAAGAGGAACAAAAGATGGCTAGATTAAAACAAGAAAATGAAAATTTAAAGCGTGAACTTGAGTATAAACAAAGTGAAAGATTTGTAGAGGGCGAAATCCGAAATAAACTGGGTTTGGCAAAAGAAGGGGAAGAGATTGTGGTCGTGCCCGGTAAGGAAAGTGATTTACAAGTTGAGACAAGTAACGCAAAAACTGTTCCAAATTGGAAAAAATGGAAAAAGTTGTTTACGGGGAAATACTAGACGGGGTTTGATATTTACTCACACAATCACTTATACACCTTGTCGGTGCCACTGTGAGTACCTATATCCAAAACTATAAGAACTAATCTTTGTTCGTTATCATAATCCCAGATAATTCGTAAGTCGCCTGTTACCCACGAACTTCACCTAATACCATAGTTTCTTGTATTTACTTTGTGAGATTGAAGTGATGGGTGAGCAGGATTAAGAGCGAGTTTTTGAAGGGTAGTTTTTATGCGTTTATTTAATGTTTCGTCACTTATCGCTAACTTTTCCCGGGTACTGGCAAACGTTGTGGTAATTTTAAGAGTAAACATTGGAGAGTTTACTTTATGCCAAGAGCCTTATTGAGAGCCTTTTCATTGGAGGGATCAACCTCAGTGTAGCGTCCTTCTTCCAGATCTTTGAGGCTTTGGCCAATTCTTTTATCGGTTGCCTTACTAACCATATGTAAATGCTCAACTTCTCTTTTGACATCAATAATAGCAAGGTGTCTCATATATTCACCAAACGAAAGCCCCAAATGTCTTGCCTTAGTAAGAACAACTTGGTAAAGTTGCGGTGAGAAAGTTATTAGTTTTTGTACTCTTAGTGTATCTTTCATGGATTTTATATGCTATTGCATATTAACTGCATCAATTCTACTATACTTTTGCAAAATAAACAAGGACTGGGACTGGAAGATTATCTTTGACTCAAATCCAATGGTACTAAACTATATTCGTGTCTAATGCTTGTTCTCGAATACTTATTAGAACTTTTTGGGTTCAAAGTCAATTTTGAGCAGGTACTTGTTGAATATATAGGAACTTGCTGTTCATTAAGGACCAATTCTTCTCTTTTCTATTCTGATAGTGCCAAATTTTACCTCTTTTTCTAAGCTAGTATTTTTTCGAACTTGTGAAAGCCATAGATTTTGATTCGACGTATTTTTGTCGGGTTCTATAATTAAATATCTTATATTAGCGCACGGTCTTTGGGGCTGTTGGTATCTTTGGTAATTTTTGATGAAAAAATCGGGAATGCCAGGAACAGTCGTATATTCGCAAGGTACGTATTTATATTTTTGGGTGCCCCTCCACCAATACAAGTATTGATATGGGTAATCGTAAACAGACGGTAAGTAGCTGTAAACGTAAAAGCCTTTGCCTTGGCTTTCTTGATATGTCCAGTCTACGGCTGCAAGTTCGTTTACTAAAAGACTAGCATCATCTGTTGGCCGAAAGTTGTAGGCGTAGTTTTTAACAAAAACCGGAACTTGAAACAGCATGAAAGCGAAATATAGAGGGATTGCGTAATTTTTACGAAACCGGCTTATTACAAGTAATGTTGCTATGAAAAAGAGCGGAGGTATGTAGATCGTATGCCAGGGATGCCAGCCGGTGTTTGAAGAAAACCAAAATAGAGTAAATAAAGTTAAAATAAGGGTCAACAAATAAAAGTTCTTTATGAAAGCGTTTGCTTTTTTTAGTCTGAAAAGAAGGGCGAGGATCGTTATTGCCACAATAATAGAGACAAGGGCGTTTTGGGGAATCAAACCTTCTTGAATGATTGTAATTAATTTTTCTGCAAATTCTTGAAATTGAGTATTTGATGTGAAACTATTTTCAGCTGCTATGTGTTTTTGGATGGCATGCAGTTGCGCAAAACCTGTCAGAATTTCTGAAATTAGTCTTGCGATATTGGTTAGTACGAGCGCAAGAATGGCGATTAAAAAATTTTTGGTTGTTATTTTCTTTTTAAAAAGAGACCAGATGCCTACAGTAAGAAACAATGCGATAAAAGGGGGAAGACTGGCGATCTCGAAGTGGGAAGGCAGGGAACTGACAATGGCTGCCAGAATAAAAGCTATGGCGTTACCTTGAAGTGTTTCTGAAAGTAGTAGTATGTCGAAAATGGCAATTGAGACTAACGGAAATGGGCTAAATGCAAAGCGAGTAGTGTCGTAATACGGCCAAAAGAATTGAATAGAAGCACCAATTACAATTGCGACTTTTGGTGAAACTTTTTTGGCAATTTGCCGCATTAATATTGCTGTTGTTGCAACATTCAGCAAAAAAAGCATAAAAAGCGAACCGAATGGATGGAAATTGAAGATGAGGAAACCTATGCTTATGAAATATAACCACAGGGGGCCATGATAAAAACCTTCAATGCTTGTTCCTTGACCAACTAAAGGGTGCAAGCGCAAAAAGACAATTTCTCTGGCCTTGGTTGCCTCGTCGGCAATATCCATGGTGAAGTAAAAATTATTACCGATGGTTGGGATAGTTCTTAAAAGTAGTCCAAGGGCGATAATTGTAAGGGCAACAATTAAAAATTGGTTTTTGTTCACTGCTGTATTATTTTAGATTGTAAACTGCCTTTTTGTAAAATAGGAAGGAGATGGATTTTTACAAACTGAAACTCGAGGTGTAAAAGTTCCATCTTGCACTACTCGGATGAACTTTTTTACGTAGATTAGTTAGCTTATTTCCCTAAGCGAATTTTGTGCTGACACGTAGATAATGTTCGAACTTTTTGGGTTCAGAATCAACTTTAAGCTGGCACTTGTAGCGGGGGCGGGAGTCGAACCCACTTCTGGAGATTATGAGCCTCCCGAGATACCGTTTCTCTACCCCGCGTCGTGGTGATTATTTTAGCCTCAAAAGCTCCTTTTGTCAATTTAGTAGAGTTTTGTTAGAATTACGCTGAAGATAAAAGGCAGGGTAGCTCAGCTTGCCCCGCTAAGCGGGGTGAATTAGAGCGTGGCACTCATATCAGCTGCGCTTTGCGCCCTGATATATCAGATTGCAAAACACTAGGCGGCGTAGCTCAGTTGGTTAGAGCGTGGCACTCATAACGCCAAGGTCGAAGGTTCGATCCCTTCCGTCGCTACTTTTTTGTTTTGCAAGGCTGCTATAACGCCAAGGTCCTGGGTTCGATTCCCAGCCCTGCTACACAAATTGTCCGGAAAGGAGGATAGATTATGCTAGACAGATTATTGGGGAGGGAAAAATTGGAGGCCATGAATGAAACTTTTGACATTAAAGAACAAGTGGTTCTTTATATTATAGGGAGTTCGTTTGAGGCTTCGAACGCCGAAGTTTTTGCGGGTTCCCTGCGGCCGACGCAGAAGTTGAATCCAGAATTTGTTATATTGCCTTCTGAGGTTGATGCAATAGTAAGTTCGCTTAGCGAGCGTGGTTTCGTAGAAACTTCGCCGACTGAACCGATTGTTTCGGGCGAGTTTTATAGGTGTCTTACTGAAAGAGGCAAGCAAGCTATTGGTCGAATAAGAAATAATAATGATAGATTTAAACTGGATATAGCTGTTTCAGTTTAAGCTAGCACTGAGTCGGTGCTGACTGCTATAAGAGTTGACACTCTAGGACTGCCGCTGATATAATGGTTTTGTAAGTAATGCTCTTTTGAGGTGTTTGGAATTGGCAGATGGGGCAGAACTCTGCCAAGTAGTTTTCTGTGAATCATGAAATTAGATTTAGGTAGTAATAACGTATTTTGGTTTTTCTATATTACTCGCTGAGGCGGGTTTGTAGAAGTGGTTTTTAAGATTTAAAAACAAAACCAAAAATACATAACTCGCCGGGAAGGCGAGTTTTTTTGTGGTTTCGACACCGTTGTGTCTCAGCCTAAAGGTCAAAATGAACGAAAGAACAACACAACTGTTAAAAATAGCAATAAGGGACAGGCTTGAACGAGGTGATATTTGCGATAGATGCGATACCCCTTTGGGGAATGAACCTAGGAGAAGGATCGTAGAATCGAATGTGCCTCAGCCTGGAGAAAAGATAGATTTTGTCTTTTTAATTGAGCATCTTAGGTGTGGTTGATTATTTTATGAGTGGAAGTAGGTGAAATATTATGGAAAGATTGGAAAATTGTCAAAGACAAAGCGGAATGGATTGCAGGGGCTGCGATGTAGCGGTTGATATTGCAAGAAATGTGCTATCTAATCCTAGTGAATCTGTAGTTAAATCTATTAATGAAGTCGCGCTAGAGACTTGCCCAATAGGTACCAAATTTCTATTGGTGGGAGATTTTGCAGAATTGATTGAGGTTGAGGAAAAAGTAATACAATTAAGAACTATAAATGGCAAACCTAAAACAAATACGGAAATATCTGGAGCAGAAGCAGCTGGTCTATAAGGTAATCAAGCTTGATAAAGAGGCTTTTACCGTTGCCGATGTGGTTGATGCCGGAATAAAGATTGATGAGGTAGTTAAAACTCTTATTTTTCGGATCTACCCCCGTTCAAACCCGGGGCTTGAGCGGAGCCAAAAAGCATTTATTGCCCTTGTAGTAAGAGGCAACGATAGGGTTGATTTTAGGAAAGTGCGCAGGCTTTTTGGGTCTAAATCGGAACTTGCAAAGCCAGACGAGGTTTTGAGGGTGGTGGGAGTACCGATTGGTGCGGTTTGCCCGGTTTTGGTTGGAATTCCGCTTTATTTTGACCGGAAAGTGTTAGAACTCAAAAATGTGCATATGGGTTCGGGGGATTTGGTGCATGGGTTGGAAATGAGGCTTGAGGATTTGTTAAAAGCTGTTGGTAAATATAAGACTGAAGAATTGGTCTGATATATTTTTGGCTATTTTTTAAAATCGTCTTCTTTCTCTTGTTTTTCATATATTATGCTTTCCAAATTTTTATATATTTTATTTTCTAGTTCTTTATCTTTATATTTTTTTAGAATATTTAGTTCCAAATTGGATATTTTAAATATTTCGTTAGTAATTGCTTTATCTTTATACTTTGAAAAAATTTCTGAATTTTTGAATTCGATAATTTTACTGATTTCGTAGCTCATGATATTTTTTTCTTCTTTAAACTTAAGGTTTGACTCATATTTATTTTTAATTTGGGATATGTAATACGTTAAGCCAACATCTGGTAGCGGTACAGGTGCTGGTTCTGTTGATATTGTCGATGGAGTATCGGTTTGTACTTCAGTTGAGAATTCGTATTTGGAGGTGTTTTGGTTGAAAGCATAAGTTCTTATTTTTACAAATTCGCTGCGCCTGTCTTCAATTACTATGCTACTTTCTGTTCTTTTGGCTCTTAAGCTTGGGATTCCAACGGAACCACTTTTGTCCATAATTTCTATTTCGGTTATTGAGGCTGGTTGAAGACCACCGGCAACCAATACTTCACGTTCAAAAGCAATACCTGCCTGTGAGGGCCCCAAACCTTCTATTTTGGAATTTCCGAAAGTCATTATTATTCCTTCGCGCGGAACCTTGGCTTTGAAAAGCACGCCATGAGTGGCCCCTTTGGCATAACCTGCGCTAAATTGCATTGCCCAGCTTCTGCTAACACGTCTATCGAAACTGGTGCTGGCGAACGGTGAATCCCAAATATTGGCACCGCCTGCTACATGATCTCTTATCGTTGCTTCGATGCCTTTTAACTGTGGATAAGGGTTGGATACTTCCGGATGTTTTTTTTGCAAATAGGTCGTTGCGATCATTTTGTTGTAATAGTCCAGGCTTTCCTGAATTGTTTGAGGACTAACTCTATTAGTAGAAGTTGCGGGAAGATAAGAAGCTTTTAAGGCACGATAGCCAGTTCCCACACCAGTGAAACCTTGGAACATTTGGCAAATTTTTTCGTCATCAATCTCGCCATCGATCATACCGCCGCGGTATACTTCTGTGTCTGAGAAAAATTGCTTGCTTAATTCCGGCGATAAGGTGGGTGCGGTAGAGGAGGAGGCGAGTAGTCTCATCTCTTGAGAAATAAGCCCGCCTTGAGTAATTTCTCGGTCACCGTTTACAGTTGGAATACTTGTAGTTGAGCTCATATACTGCTGAAAACGATCCATTTCGCCAATAAAGTCAGCTAAAAATTCTTGATAGAACTGGTGATTATGCTTGTCGCCGTTGGTCGGAATTGGCGGTGCTTTATGAAGGTGGCTAAAAATGTATTCGTAAAAAACCCTGTCCTGACCAAGATTAAAAAGTGCATCGGGGCTATTGATACCTGCTGCCTCTAAGGCTAATTGTTTAGTTCTGCTCTCATAAAAACTTTGGCTCCCTTTTTTTACAAGTGAAACCCAGGTGTCTTTGTCTGTAAGAATGTCGTTGCTGGGTTCGTCAATTATGCTTGGCGATTCTCCGCTATTTTCAAGCGACCAGTTCATAAGAAGCCTTGATAATGTGCCATTACCGTCCCTAAAAGGATGAAGAGAAATAAGTTTATGCTGCAGCGTCGCTGCTAAAGCGAAATTGTTTTCCAAACCTTTTATCTTGGTGTCATTGAACCAATCACAAATTTCTTGCAAATCTTTTTCAATAAGTTCTTGTGTTTGTGGTTCTTCGTGTGGATATACAATGAATCCTGTTGTAGTTTTGTTGTCTTCTTGTGGGACCCTATTGAATTTGAGAAGAGGATTGTTTTCTATCGCACTGATTTGTTCCTTTGTGTAAGTTACCGGTTCGCCTGTTTCATCATAGGAGGCACCTATAACACCGGTGCTGCGGATTTGTCCAGAAACATCAGGATTTGACCTTTGCGTGAGTTTTCTGTGAAGCTCTATAATAAAATCCGGAGTTAAACTTCTATTTCCATATTCTTTTGCGGCAACTCTTGCATCAAGATAATCTGCCCATGCATTTGCGCCGAATATCCTTTCGGGATTTGGAGTAACTCCTGTAATAAGGGCATAGTTTAGGAATTTTTTATCGATAAACAGGCTACTTTCTACTAATCTGTCGTATTCGGTTTTTATCCCAAGAGCTTTTTCGGAGTTTTGAATTTGTTGTTCCAGTTGTTTTGATGGAGACTCTTTTGTTGGTACTTGTGCTTTTTCACTTTGGGAAAACATTTTGGTTGCTTTAGTAAATTATAACTTTAAACTAGTAATCAGGGGAATATCAAATCAGGTAATTAAGTGATTAGATGGGTTATTAGTTATAATAAACAGTATGAAACGTATTTTAACCCCATTTCGTCCCGCAAAGCGGGACTTCGAGGGGCAAGCAGGAGATTATTATGGTTAAAAAACGTATTTTAACGGGTGATCGTCCTACCGGTAAGCTACATTTGGGGCATTATGTTGGGTCTCTGAAAAATCGGGTGAAGCTGCAGCACGAATATGAGACTTTTATTATGGTTGCCGATGTCCAGGCGCTAACTGATAATTTCGAACATCCCCAAAAGTTGGGAGAAAATATCCGCGAAGTTGTTTTAGACTATCTTTCGGTGGGGATTGATCCTGAAAAGTCAACGATTTTTATTCAATCTCAGGTTCCACAAATTGCCGAACTGACTGTTTTCTTTATGAATTTGGTGACTCTGGCCCGACTCGAGAGAAACCCGACGGTTAAGGATGAAATGAAACAGAAAGGATTTGGAGCCAATGTGCCTCTGGGATTTTTGGCTTATCCAGTTTCCCAAGCTGCAGACATTGCTTTTTTGAAAGCAGATTTGGTGCCGGTTGGTGCAGATCAAGTGCCGATGATCGAACAAACACGCGAAATTGTGCGCAAGTTCAACGACCTCTACGGCAAGGTTTTGGTGGAGCCGGAGGCATTGGTCGGTGAAGTAGAAAGATTACCCGGGACAGATGGCAAGGCCAAAATGAGCAAAAGCTTGGGCAATGTAATTAATTTGTCGGATGATTCCCAAACTGTTAGAAAACAGGTAATGGGTATGTATACCGATCCGAATCGGGTTCATGGTGACGAACCAGGGAAAGTGGAGGGAAATCCGGTATTTATATATCTGGACGCTTTTAGTCAAAGTGAAGATTCAAAGTCGAAAGTTAAAGAATTTAAGGATAGATATAGTAAAGGCACTGTTAAGGATGTTGAGGTTAAAGAGTTTTTGGTTAGCGTTTTGGAGGAATTTTTGGAGCCGATTAGAAAACGAAGGGTAGAATTTGAAAAGCAGCCTGATTTGGTTGAGAAGATTTTGAAAGAAGGGACTGAAAGAGCGATAGAAGAAGCAGAAAAAACATTGAAAGAAGTAAAACAGGTAATGAAAATAGACTACTATAGATAGTATTTCTGCTGGTATTTCACCATTTCTGATGATAGAATAGACGATTGATGTTACACAGGAAAAAAGATCAAAATTCGCAAACAGATCAAAAAGCTCCAACTAATGGTTCCGGTGCAAAGTCGCCGATTCCAAGGGTTAATATTCCTAAAATGGGCAAGAAAACTTCATGGCGGGGTTTTGCAATATATGCTGTATTGGCAATTTTGCTTTTTGTTTTTTTTGCGGCTACTTCTAATCCGGCGGATCGTTTTTTACCGGTTGAACCTGTTTCGGTGGCAATAGGCGACATTAAGGCTGATAAAGTTGAGAGCGTTATTATAGACGGTGACAGGATAGAGGTTAAGTTAAAGGATAACAAGGTCTATTCATCCAGAAAAGAAGATAACCAATCTTTTTTTGCGGCGATGCAGGCAAGCGGGGTTGATCCAACAAAGGTGGCGATAACTGTCAAAGACAGGACGGTTTCTCAAGCTTGGATTACCATTATTACAACGTTTTTACCACTTGTGGTGATTATCTTTTTCTTTTTCTTAATTTTCAGACAAGCCAAGGAAGGTGCCTCTTCCGTTTTTTCATTCGGTCAATCCCGGGCCAAGCAATTTTCCAAGGATATGCCCAAAATTACATTTAAAGATGTTGCTGGAGTAGATGAGGCCAAAGTGGAACTTATGGAGATAGTCGATTTTTTGAAGCACTCAGAAAAATATAGGGCAATTGGTGCCAGAACTCCTAAAGGCGTGCTTTTGGTTGGACCTGCAGGTACCGGCAAGACTCTTTTGGCAAAAGCTGTTGCGGGAGAAGCTGGCGTGCCGTTTTATTCGGTTGCAGGAAGTGAATTTATGGAAATGTTAGTAGGAGTCGGGGCAGCCCGTGTCCGAGATCTTTTTGGACAAGCGAAAAAAACCGCTCCGGCGATTATTTTTATTGACGAGATTGAATCAATAGGTAAGGTGCGAGGTTCTGGTTTTTCCGGCGGTCATGATGAGCGGGAACAAACTTTAAACCAAATACTTGTAGAAATGGATGGATTTAGTGCAAACGAAAATGTGATGGTAATGGCTGCTACCAATAGGCCGGATATGCTGGATCCTGCCTTAACGCGCCCTGGTCGTTTTGATAGGCGAGTTGCACTAGATCTTCCGGACATTGAGGGAAGAAAGGCAATAATCCAGATTCATATGAAAGGTAAACCATTTGACAGGGAAGTTGATATAGAACGGCTTGCTAAGCGAACAGTTGGTTTTAGCGGTGCAGATTTGGCCAATATGTTAAATGAGGCAGCAATTTTAACTGCTCGTGAAGCTAGGAAGGAAATATCAAATTTGGATTTGGAAGAAGCTGCAACAAAGACAAAACTGGGACCACAAAGAAAAAGAATGCAGTCGGAGGAAGAGCGAAAAATGACAGCTTATCACGAAGGCGGGCATGCAATTGTAGCGCACTTTTTGCCAAATGTTGATCCGGTTCATAGGATTTCGATTGTGGCTCGGGCCAATACAGGAGGGCACACAGAAGTTCATCCGCAGTTTGACAGAAATCTGGAGACAAAAACAAGGCTTCTGGACCGGATTGCAATGGCTCTGGGAGGCAGGGCAGCAGAGGAGTTGGTATTTGGAGAATTGACCAGTGGGGCTTCTTCTGACTTGCAGGTGGCCTCTAATATTGCTCATGCTATGGTGGAAGAGTTAGGAATGAGTGATCTTGGGCCGACTGTGATGCAGGCAAGGGCTCAATTTGGTATTTGGCCAACAGGAGAAGGTTCACAAATGTCAGAGGATACAGCGGCAAAAGTAGATGTGGAAGTTCAAAAAATAATTGATACAGGCTACAGGAAGGCAAAGGAAACCCTTACCAAACACAGAAAAGATTTAGACAGAGTTGCCGAAGCATTGCTGGACAAAGAAACACTGGAGCGCGATGAATTTGAGAAGATTGTAGGCAAACCTCGAGATATTGACGTGGTAAAAGTTAAACTTGCCAAAAAAGCTAAATAAATCTAAAATCCCATTAGCTAGATATTATGGAGAGGATTGAAAAAAATCCTGCCGTTTGGGAAAAATTATTCCCTGATTACGAGAGGCGCGTGTTGGCGCAAAATTTCACCGAAAAGATTTCTGAAATAAACAGTGTTGAGGTTGTTTTATCAGTTTCGAGAAGGCAAGAAACTGGCTTTAATATGCAGTCCATATTTGTTTTAGTGTCTGATAAAATTAAATCTTGTGAGGATGAGCGAATAAGATCTTGTTATCGCGAAATATGCTCGGATTTCGCTTCACAGAATTTATTAGGACATATTTATATAGGTTCAGAGGTGAATTTTCTTAAAAGTAGGCGGTTAATGTTTGATCTTAGGTATCAGGCTGCTACAACTTTGTGGCAGAGGCCGAGTATGCTTGCCGGTGAAATTGGTTATCAGCGAAATTTTAATGGTGATTTAAATTAATATAGGGAATAGTTTGGTAATTTTCCATTATTTCTTCCTTTTGCATCTTCGATGATTTGTTCTATCGTTGGTCTAAGTTTAACTTCTTGCGATTGTGGATCGTCATCTTCTGGCCAGTAATAAACGACAGTTTGATTACAATGGTCGACCATATCTGCTAACTCTTGCGCTTTCTGGGGCAAAATCTGCGCAAAGGGTTTAATTTTTCCGTCTTTTGGATCGATTGCCCGAAAATTTGTTGCGGGATTAAATCTTCTGATGGTCTCAGATCCAATGACAAGTGCTCCTCGGTCTTGTAAGGCTTTGATAGTTTGGTTAATTTGTGCCGGATCTTTTACTTTTACGTAATCTGGTAAAACACCCAAGGTAAAGTGAATATCTATTCGTTTTTCTAGAAATGGCCAAGATTTCATAATTATCTGGTCGGCATCCCAGTCTGTCATCTCGAGTAAATTTTTGGAATTGAAAGGGTAATCCGGATGCGGGTCTCGGCTATATAAAGGCTTTAACAACATTTTATAGAGCATATCCTGGCCGCGGCAATGTGGGTTTAGGTACAAACCTTTGTGCATTCTGGCTCTAAGTTCTAAGAATGTAGAAAGGTTTGTTGGGTTTTCAAAATACGGGTTACCATCTTCGTCAACTCTTACGTCGTGATAAATATTTGCCCACTCTGGGTTTGAGTCCACTAAGGCTCTCATAGGGTCTACTGTTTTGTTGATTGCACCTAAATCTCTTTTTCTTGTGGGGTTTGTAATATCGCTGGCTGGCCCGACGTAGTTGTAGACGTCGATTGCGGTATAAGAAAGCTTATCCGCAATATCTAAAAGTTTGCCGAGTACACCTTGACCTTGAATTGCGGCCAAAACCACCCTTTCATCAAAACCGTACAATTCTACTAATTTACTTAAATCGTATTTTTCGAAAATTCGTTTTACTGCTACTTCCTCGTTCAAGATCTCCGGGTCTATTTCTTTTGTAGGATCTCCAAATGGAGGTGTAGCGATATCATGAGACATTGCTGCGATTATGCCATTATTGACGGTTTTCTGAGGAAACCCGTTTTCAATAAGTATTTTTTCAAGTGGAAGTGCAGTTAAAAAACTGTGGTTGTCTCTCGTTTGATGGAATCCAGGACCCTTACCATAATAATTGCGTTCGTTCTCTGCGGAGAATGTTAAGAGTGCAAGTTGTTTAATGTACATTAATCTTGAAGTTGGGAGCAATTCCGGCAAGTCCCAGTAAATTTTGTCGGTAATGTTTCCTGGCAAATAATTACCTTTTAAATCTTTCATAAAGTAATTAGGGTCACTACTTAAAAGACCGGGTGGGGTTTCACGCCTTTCTAAAGCTTGATAGTCAAGTTGAGTTTTTTCATCACTTGCCCATTGCAGGTCTGAATATGGAAGAAAGACATGTACGTATACTTCACCCCTATCTTTCCCAACTCCGTCTGGGTGTGGTTTCCAGTCTGCCCAACTGCCTTTTACTTCAACTGACATGCGAGGCGTATTCTAAACCATTTAGTGTCTTTGTGCTAGAATTTCCTCATGGCTGAGTCACCCAAAACGCTTCTTCTCATAGACGGTAATAATCTATTTTATCGGGCGTATCATGCTTTGCCACCTTTAACGGATAAAACCGGAGAAAATGCAAACGCTGTTTTTGGATTTTCTAATATGATTCTGCGGGCAACAAAAGAAATTGAACCTACATATATTGCGTGTGCGTTTGATACAAAAGCTCCGACTTTCCGTCATGTGGAATTTGAGGCATATAAAGCTCAAAGAAAACCACCACCGGATGATCTGTATCCACAGCTTCCCAAGGTTAAGAGTATGCTTGATGCGTTTGGAATTTGTTACTTTGAAAAAGAGGGTTATGAAGCGGATGATATCTTGGCGACAATAGCGTTGCGAGTAGTTAATAGTTCACAGTTGATAGTTCACAGTAAGAAAAACAAAAAAACCGTGAACCGTGAACCGTCTACTGTCGACCAAGTTATCATTCTTTCCGGCGATCGAGACTTACTTCAGATTGTCGATGGGGATATTAAGGTTCAGGCGCCAGGATGGAACTTGAGTTCAACCACATTATATGGTTCAAAAGAGGTTGAAGAGAAATTTGGAATAATTCCCAAGCAGATGGTTGATTATAAAGCTATGACGGGGGATCCCAGCGACAATATTCCGGGAATTACCGGAATCGGTCCAAAAACTGCATCAGCACTGCTTCAAAAATACCAAACGCTTGAGGGAATTTTTAAAGAGCTGGATAACGATCCCGTATCGTTAGGGAGTGTGGCGGATAAGTTGAAAGCTGGGAAAGATACAGCGCTTGCTGCAAAAAAACTGGTCAAGCTGGATACAAATGTAGATTTAAAATTTAAAATTGAAAATTTAAAATTTGCCCCTGATTGGGATAAAGTAATTCTAGAACTGGATAAATTAGGTTTTAAGAGCATTGTGGCGAAAATACAGGGAGGAAAAGTATCAAATATACCAAATGGTACAAAGGCGTCAGGGGCTGATAATAGTCAGTTAGAGTTAATATGAATGAAGAAATTATCCATAAGGAAAGATTTAAACCGCGGTTTGCTGCGATAATTTTTGATTTCGATGGGCTTTTAGTAAACACGGAGGAGTTAAGAGAGCAATCGCTTGTAAATTTCTTGAAAAAATATGGAAAAACGTTTGAATTTCCAGATTATACTAAGACAATGCTTGCAGGCACTGAGGAGACCACAAAATTTTTAAAAGACAAATATGAGCTTCCTGGTGAAATAGACGATCTTACTAAAGAAAGGAGATCTTTCTTTGACATGCTTTTTCAAAGCCGTTTAACTTTGATGGAAGGTGTAGTCGAGATTTTGGAAAAAGCGAGAGGAATTGGTCTTAAGATGGCTATTGCAAGTAACAGATACAAGGCTGACGTTTTGGATGCATTAAATAGGTTGGGAGTTGATAATTACTTTGAGGTTATTGTTAATATTGACGATGTTGAAAATAAGAAACCTCACCCAGAGATTTATCTTTTAGCATCTGAAAAACTGGGCATAGCACCGAAGAAATGTTTAGTTTTAGAAGATGCACCCCATGGGGTAGAATCGGGAAAAGCTGCCGGGATGACTGTTGTATATGTTCCAAGTACGAGATATTTTGATGAAAAACATGATAAAGCTGATTTAGTTTTGAAGACAATGCGTGATTTGACGGATGAAGTATTTAAAAAGTTGGAGTTGATTGAATGAATTCCCTGAAAGCGTTGATTTTTGATTTTGACGGTTTGCTTTTTGACAGCGAGCCAACTTGGGATAAAACATATTATTTGTTTCTTAAAAATCATCAGGTTACCCCGAATGAAGAAGTAGAAGCAAGTATGTATGGAAGTGGGTTGATTGATGCGGTGCAGCTGATGAAAGATAAAATGGGGTTGGTTGGGGAGACTGGTGATTTGGTAGCAGATTACAGAAGGCTTTTTTATGAAGAGTTTAGTAATAAAAATGATGTGTTAATGCCAGGGGTTTTGGAAATTTTAGGAAAAGCTAAAGAGAGAGGGCTTGCGGTGGCTATGACTTCCGGGGGACACACCAAAAATAAGTTGGTTGAAATCTTAAAGCTTCATAGTATATACGATTATTTTTTTGTAATTGTTTCGTCTGACGATGTTTCGCAGGGCAAGCCGGCACCGGATGTTTACTTGGAGGCTTTAAAAGAACTAAAACTTAATGCAGAAGACTGTTTGGCTTTCGAGGATTCTCCAAATGGGGTTATGGCGGCACAAGCTGCCGGAATATGTGTTTATGGAATAAATGCCGACGAGAAAACAAGAAATGATTTAATTAAGGTAGGTGCTGAGAAAGTATTTAAAAATCTGATTGAAATTGAATTATGAAGATAGCTTTAGTGCACGACTACCTTAACGAGTTCGGTGGTGCTGAGAGGGTATTATTAGCTCTATCGGAGCTTTATCCTGATGCACCGATTTATACCGCTTTTTATCGCGAGGGATCTTCGGCTTATAAGCGATTTGCTGGTAAGAAAATAATTACTTCATGGGCACAAAAAGTACCCTTTTTTGCAAGTAAACTTCATAGCCCATTGCGATTTTTGGCGCCGTTTATTTGGAATAGCTTCGATTTTTCCAAGTTTGATATTGTGATCGGATCTTCTAGTTGGTATGTGACGAAAGGATTCAACCCCACTTCGTCCCGCAAAGCGGGACTTCGAGGGGCGAGAAAGAGTCCAATTGAGATTTGTTATTGCCATACGCCTCCAAGGTATTTGTACGGTTACGCTACCGCTTCAAGTTTACAAAAATACTGGATTGTTAAAGTTTATGCGCTTTTGGTTAACCATTTTATGCGTGTTTATGATTTTGAGGCGGCTCAGCGTGTTGATTGGTTTATTGCCAATTCAAAGGAAGTCCAATCTCGAATAAAGAAGTTTTACAGAAGGGATTCGACGGTTATTTACCCGCCTGCAGTTGCCTTGAGCGACAGCGAATGGCGGGCAGGTCCGCCGGTGGATGTTGAGAAATTTTCGGGTCCTGTCAGCCATTTCCCTCCCGCCAGTGCTCGTTCAAATCAGAAATCGGTTGTCGATCAGAATGAAAGTGTTGAACTGCGCGCTGTCGGGGGCCCTTCCTCGACTGCCACCCGAAAATCTGGCGACGGCTATTTTCTTGTTGTATCGCGGCTTGTGGCAGCGAAAAATGTGGATATTGCGGTTGAAGTTTGCAGAAACCTAAAGTTACCTCTTAAGATAGTTGGGACTGGGAGAGAGCTTGGTCGATTAAAAGGTTTGGCAGGTGAAGCATTAGCCTCAAGTGATTATTCTTCGAGTGAGCAAAGCGAATTGAGAAGTTCATTGGAGGAGAAAAGTTCTCGACCTGCCCGCAATGCCTCGCATAGCGATGCAGGCGGGCAAGCTCGAACAATAAAAGGTTGGATCGAGTTTCTTGGCGATGTTAGTGACAGCGAGCTGGTAAAACTTTATCAGGGTTGCCGCGCCTTAATCTTCTGCGGAAGTCAGGAAGATTTTGGGATTGTGCCGGTTGAGGCAATGGCTGCAGGCAAACCTGTGATTGCACTTGCCGAAGGTGGAATCAAGGAAACTATAATAGATGGGAAAACCGGACTCTGGGTAGAAGATTTGGCGCCAGGCGCGTTTGTTCTTGCTATTAATAAATTTTTGGAAATGGAGAAAAAATGGCAGTGGGATGCGCAATATATCCGAAAGCATGCGGAGAAATTCAGCAAGGAAAGATTTAAGCGTGAGATTAAGAAATTTGTGGATAGTAAAGTTAAATGAAATTTGACAGGATCAAGAAAAATCTGGCAAAAACTTATGATGAGTTGGCGGTTTATTGGGGAAACGATGTCAGTTTACATGATTGGGGAGATGAAGAACTTAGAAGGTTTGCAGATCTTGTTAAGAAAAATGGAGGGAAAGAAGTTTTGGAATTAGGGTGTGGGTCCGGGGTCCAATCTAAGCAGCTTTTGGGTCTTGGACTTGAGGTAGTTGGAATAGATATTTCGCCAAACATGGTGTTGGAAGCTAGAAAAAGGGCTCCGAAGGCAAATTTTATGGTTGGTGATATTGCAAATATAACATTTCGTGATAGTTCTTTTAATGGAATATATGCTCGGGCATCACTTCTTCATATTCCTAAAGATTTGATTCCAAAAGTATTTGAGTCCATAAATAAAATGCTGAAAGATGGCGGAATATTTTATCTGGCGGTAAAAGAAGGTAAAGGTGAAGGTGAGGTAGAAGATTCAAGGCATGGGATCAACATTAAACGGTTTTTCTCGTTTTTTGTGAAAGAGGAAATTGAAAGATTATTGGAAAAGGCAAAATTTGAAGTTATTGAAATTAAAACATATACAAGAGTTGGTGGGTCAACGACTTGGATTCAAGTTATAGCACAAAAAATTTAATTTTCCTCTTTTAATTTTCTGTTTCGGTTGTTAACCTTAAAGTATGGAGAGAATACCAAATTTACCGGAGTGGGCATTTAAAGGTGAAAAATTAGTCACAGTAAATAAGATACGTAGGGAAAGGATTGGAGACGATTGGGTTGGAGATGAAAGTAATGGATTTTTAAAAGAACAGCTTCATATAAATCGCGAAGAGATAATTCCTATTGAGGAACGATTAAAAACTTTCTAAATTGTTCAAATATTTTACTTAGGTTAGAATAGTCGATATGCCGGAACTTCCTGAAGTGACAGTTGTAGTAAATTCTCTGAACAAAGTCATAAAAGGACTGGTTTTGAAGTCTGTGGAGTATGACTGGAAACCAAAGTTTTATTGGAATGGATTTTCAATAAAAGACATAAAAGGGGCAAAAGTAAAAGATGTCCGCAGGTGGGGAAAAGTAATTATTATTGATTTGGTAAAGGCGGGTTCTGTCAGTAATTTCCCTCCCGCCAGTGCTCGATTAAGACAAAAATCCGAACGAAATGGCAAATCGAGTGTTAATCTGCGCGCTGTTGGGAACCCTTCTATTACTGCCACCCGTTTTAGTATTGTTATTCATCTTAAGTTAACAGGTCAATTGATTTATCAGGATAAGCAAATAAGGGTAGGTGGCGGGCATCCAATTCCTCCTTTAAATACTCCGGTTCCAAATAGTACTACCCGGGCTACTTTTGCTTTTACAAATGAAGGGCATTTGTATTTTAACGACATGCGTAAGTTTGGATGGGTAAAAATAGTAACAAGTGATGAGCAATCGATAAAGGATGCTATCGGAAAGATTGAATTGGGGCCTGACCCAATGACTATGATTGTCAGTGAGTTTATGGCAAGGATTAAGAAAAAGCCGCAATCTAGAATTAAAAAATTATTGATGGATCAGGCTTTTGTTGCAGGCGTTGGAAATATATACAGTGATGAAGCGTTGTGGCGGGCCAAAATACACCCAAAAAGATCTGTTGTGAGTTTGTCCGATCTCGAGATAAAGGCAATTTTTAAGGGTTTATTAGATAGTTTCAGGCTGGCTATAGAAAAAGGCGGGTCTAGCGCAAATTCTTTTGTGGATGGACGGGGAGAAAAGGGTTTGTATTTAACTTTTGCAAATGCTTACCATATGACGGGAACGCCATGCAAAAGATGTAAAACAATTATTGTGCGCGAAAAAATGGATGGACGTAGTGCGCACTACTGCCCGTCGTGTCAAAAACTTCGTTAATAATACCAATGTCAAATACTACAAAAATAATAATAAAAACAAAGGATAATGATTAATTATTGTGATATTGATTTGTAGTATTGGTATTTATTTGTAATTGGTATTATTTGAGCTATGTTTTTGCTACCAAATTCTTATATTCAAATTTTAAAAAGAAGAGATTTTTTTATTCTTTCCTTAATAATTTTTGTGGGCCAGGCAGCCAGTGCATTTTTAATTTTGTCGCTTATTGTTTCTGTGTTTTTAAAAACAGGAAGTAACTTGGGAGTTTCCGGAGTGATTGTTTCATTTACAATTCCGGCTTTCTTTCTGATGGCATTTGCGGGTTTTTTTGCAGATGCGCTGGATAGAAGAAAGATAATAATTTTGGCCAATATTTTTATAGCGCTTGTAGTTTTGGTAATAATTGTTTCACAAAGTGCTATATATGCATCAATTCCGCTCTCCTTTTTTTATTTTGTAGGAAACACTTTTTTTATACCGGCATCTTCTGCCGCGACAGCACAGCTTGTTTCTAAGGACGAACTTTTAGTCGCCAATTCGATTTTTATTTTTACTTTGGCTGGTGGTGTTTTGTTGGGGCTTTTTGCGGCATCCATTATCTATTTTTTCTTTGGGGCGAAAATTACTTTGATAATTTGCGAATTTCTATTGATAATGGCAGCCTCACTTTCGTTTTTTCTACCAAAACTACTGCCTGCTGCAAAATCTCATGATCTACTTGCTCAACAAATTATATCTATATGGCGTGGTTTAGTTTATATTTTTGGCTCCAAAACTTTATGGTTTTTCTTTGTGACATTTGCAGCGGCACAAGGTGTGATATTTTTTGGAATTACACTTGCCCCCGGTTTTTTTACAGAAATTATCGGGATACCTTTAAAACAGGCGATCATTTTTATTTTTCCCATGATTGGAATTGGAGTTCTATTGGGAATGTATTTTATTCAGAAAACAAGAATGTACGAACTTTATTTGATTTCTATTGGCAATTCTATAGTCGGGTTAACATTGGTGATTTTTGGACTACTGATCAAGACGCAATTGTTTCCATCATGGGTGATTGTCTTTTTGTCTGTGCCATTTTTAATATTTTTAGGTTCGGGTGTAATTGTGATAATGGTTGCTTCCAGAACTGTAATTCAAACGAAAGTTCCAAATGAGCATCAGGGTATTGTTTTTGGTGCAAATATTATTTTAGCATCCCTGATTGCGACTATTATGTCGATACTTGCAGTTATTTTTGAAGTTGTTTTTGGATATCTGGGGACTTTTGTTTTAGGGGGAATGGCGCTTATTATAGCTGGAGTATTGTTGGGTTATTTTGGAAAACGATGGAAATATTAAGTTTAAACGTAATAAATTATCGAAATTTTGCCAAAAAATCCATTGTTTTTGACGAAAACTTGACAGTTGTAGTTGGAGCAAATGGTAGTGGGAAAAGTAATATTTTGGAAGCGGTGGGTTTACTTTCCGGTATACGGTCATTAAAAATTGAGACAGATTTAGATTTAGTGAGATTTGGGCAAACATCGGCAAAGGTGGAGGGTTTGGTCGTATCGGATAACGAAAAAAAGGATTTAATAGTAAACTTTCAAGTTGTAGACGGTCAGCGAGTAGGGAAATCTTTCTATATTGGGAATTTCAAAAAAAGGCTTGTCGATTTTGTTGAAGTTTTTTCCATTGTAATTTTTGAACCGGCGGATCTGGATCTTGTTTCTGGATCACCATCACTCAGGCGGAAGCATTTGGACAGGTTTTTGTCTTCCGTTGATAGTTCTTATTGGCGAAGTGTCAGTGCATACGCAAAAATTGTGACTAGAAGAAACAAAATTTTGCAGCGAATTCAGGAGGGGAAGTCAAAGCCATTGGAGCTTGGATTTTGGGACGAAAGGCTTCTGGCTCACGGAAAGTTTATAAGCAAGATAAGGGTGGAATTTTTTGAGTTTTTAAACCTGCCTGCCGGTAGGCAGGTTTTGTCGCCAGGTGATGATAATAATCGGGATTTAGTATGGGAGCTTAAGCAAAGTTTTCTTTCCGAGGAAAAGCTTACAGGCAATAGAGACAGGGACATTGCTGCGGGTATGACACTTTCCGGACCGCACAGGGATGATTTTAGGTTCAAATTTAAGGGACGTGATTTGGAGTATTTCGGGTCCCGCGGGGAGCAGAGAATGGCAGTTTTGGCGCTTAAACTGGCAGAGTTAGAGTATCTTAAGGTTAAGCGCGGCGAGCGGCCTGTTTTGGCACTTGACGATATTTTTAGTGAGCTAGACTGGGAGCATAGGGACACGGTTTTGTCGATAATTGGAAGTCAACAAACAATAATTACGGCAGCAGAAAAAGAAAGTATCCCAAAGGAAATTTTTAAAAAGGCAAAGATTGTTGAATTATGACTGAGGTACTGGTTAAGAGTGTGGATCAAGCGATGATTAATGTTTACGCTGAGGCGAGTGGTGACAGAAACCCGATTCATATAGATCCTGAATTTGCTAGAAGTGCACGGTTTGGCGGAACAATTGCGCATGGAATGCTTATTTTGGCATTTGTGCAGGAGGCTTTGGTTAGCAAATTAGGTCACGACGCCTTGCAAGGAAGAAGACTATCTACGCGATTTAAGGCTCCCGTTAGATCTGGAGATACGGTGACCGTAGATGTTGCTTATGATAAGGATTACCGGATTAAATGTTCGAATCAAAATGGAGAAGTAGTATTAGTAGGAAATTTAAAAAGATGAAGATTGTGGAACTGTAAGGACATTACCTGTATAATTCTCGTTTATGATTGAACAACACGATTTGCGCTTTGAGGTTGGGCCGACTTCCCAGGAGAGTGACAAACAAGCATTAAATAGAAAACAAGCAAAGAGAGTCGTTTATACAGGCTGTGCTGTAGTGCTTGGTGGTTTTGCTGGAATCTCGAGTCTGGCTGGTTATGGATTTTATCGTCTTGCGAAGGACAATGAACCTCGAGTTCAATACAGTTATTCTTATAAACCTTTAAATGAGAGACCAATTGATCGCTTGGAAGAGTATATAAAATTTCCCGTTGAGAATCCTCCAAATTCGGAGGTTGTAAAACAATATTTAATTAACAATTATTTTTTGGGCAGAATTGGTCTTGATACTTTTTCTGATTTTGAACTTAAAACAGAAAATAGTGATGAAATTAAAAAGATAATTGGCGAAAAGCGAATAAAACTCGCCTTTTTAGGGGCAGAAATTTTAGCTAAAGTGACTCCGAAAAAAAATATTGTTACTGATGAAAAAAATGGAGCCATTTTGTTTGAAGGCAGAAGTTTCGATATTAAAAATTCCAGACACTTATTTATTTTAGACGAGATAATTGAGCAAAATTTATATTTGTTAGATTCTAGTAAAACACCTCAAGAAAAATATAAGGCAAGCAGGTGGATAGAAGATTTAAACTGGCTTGCAGACTCTCAGGTTCCGGTGCAATTTGAGGCAACCGAAATTGGTTATCCGCCAAACGGGTCACTACGAACGCTTGCCAGGTTTTATAGAACTTTGGATAACCTTGATATTAAGAATTTACCCAAACAAATTGTTTACAAACCGTACTTAATGGATCCGACTCTGGGGTATGCTGGTGGAATTTATGATCCGGAAAGTAAGGAAATTGATATTCAAAAAAGCTCTGGCGAGAGTTCGGTTCCGCACGAAGAAGGGCATCATCAGGCAGATGTAAATGTCGATTTTAGTCAGGATAAATATAATCAAATGGTTGCAGATACAAAAGCTGGAACAAAAATTGGTTATGACGAAAAAGATGTTTATATTACGCCGGGAGTGCTTGACGCCGGTAAAATGGGAGGCAGTATTGAGGTTGAGGATTATGCAGAAACAATTAGGGTGTATTTTTGGGATGGCGTTGCTTTTCGGCGTAGAATTGCCGAATTAAAATACAAACACAGTGATGCTGCAGTAGTATTGAACGCAAAATATGAATTTGCAAAAAAGTTATTTAAGGGAGAAGAGTTTACAAAGGAAGGTGAGGTTTTTAGTGTGCAGTTAGGGGACGTTTTTGCAATCTCGGATCCTGATCCGGTAAAGCAGCAAATTTCCTTAAGACTAGAGCCGAAGGAAACAACTGCACTTACTGATTTAGTTGGTGATACAAATCTTGTAAAAATACTAGAAGGGCCGGTTGTAACAACATATAGGGGAGAAGAAGTTAAAATGTGGAAAGTTAATGTTGGTGGTATTTGGCCAGGTCTTGGATTTATAGAAAAGTCTGATACCGGTCAAGGATGGATTTCCGAGGGCTGGTTTGGAGATAAAGTTTTAGCAAAAGAAGCGGATAGGTTTAGGGGTCAATAAAATTTTTTTGAGTATAGAATGTTTAATTTTTGCGGTAATTATGCCCTTTAATTCTTTCAGGGTAAACGATAATACAGATTGATTTATACGTTTATTTAACGCATAATAAACGCACCAGTTAATCTTACCGTTCGCCTTTTCAGTACTATTCGTACACGGCTCACGGTGCGATTTAGACGGTGCAGGCATAATGTACTCCCCGAAATATAAAGTATCTAATTTAATCCTTAAATATATTGGCCGGATTGAGGCCTCCAAGGAAATTATCGAAAATGCGCCGTTGGTGCCGGCATACGAGGCTAAATTTAGGCAGGAGGCGATTATCAGGACAGTCCATCATGGAACGCATATAGAGGGCAATGGTTTGGACACGGGTGAGGTAGCTGCTGTTTTGGAAGGAACTGAAATAACCGCGCGTGATCGGGACATTCAAGAGGTTTTGAACTATCGCAAAGTTCTAAACTATATAGACCACAAAGGCAAGAAAGAAATTGGCGAAAAGGATTTATTGGCAATTCATAAGTTAACAGTTGAGAAAGTTTTATCTGCTGCAATGGCGGGTCACTACAGACTAAATCCGGTGGTTGTGAAGAATTCTAAGACCGGAGAGATTAGTTTTAAACCACCCAACCCTGCTCAAGTCCGGGTCTTGAGCCTGGAATTTATGAATTGGTTAAACTCGAAAGATGCCGAGGATGTGCATCCGGTTTTAAAGGCGGGAATTACCCATTATGTTTTGGCGTTTATTCATCCTTTTGTGGACGGCAACGGCAGGGCATCGCGAGCGTTTGCGACTTTGGTCCTATTTCGTGAAGGCTACGATATTAAAAAGTTTTTCTCGATAGAAGAATATTTTGACAGAAATGCTAAAAGATATTATGAGACCCTACAATCTGTTTCTAATCAGAAAGTGGACACTTTGGCAGACCGTGATTTAACGGGGTGGCTTGAATATTTTTGCGAGGGTGTAGCGGAGGAACTAGAAAGGGTAAAGTTGAGGGTGCAAAAATTATCGTTGGATTCTCGGTTGAAGGGAAGGACGGGGCAGATTGCTTTGTCGGAAAGACAGGTAAAATTAGTTGAGTTTATAGAGGCAAATGGGTCTATAAACAACAGACAATGGAGGACAATTCTGCGCGATTTTTCCGATGATACAATTCTGCGCGACCTTAAAGATTTGCAGAAGAAAAAATTGGTTAAGAAAAAAGGCAGCACCAAGGGAGCGGTGTACATACTAAAGTGACAGAGATCGCAAAGAGCCAAAAGAGACAGAGGCTTGTTTGGAAATCGCACTTGATCTAAATTATTTTTCTGATGAAGAATATGAGAAATTGGAAGAAAACCGTTGTGAAATAGGCTTCATTCTAAATTCTTTTATAAAATCATTAAGGAATAAGGTATGACTACTTTGTCTAGTATGGCTCTTTGTTTCCTTGTAACTCATAAGCAATATGAGATTTGGCAAGTTTGATTAGTGGCAATTATTGGCGATATTTGGTAAACTTTGGTCAGTATGCGAACAATTAATATTTCTTTACCGGATTCACTTGCACAGCAACTTGACAGTGCTGCGACTGTACGTGGTTTTGCTTCGCGCTCGGAGTTTTTGCGGGATCTTTTGAGAAAATATCTTGAGGGGAAAGACGTGGCTAAGTTTCCATTGCCAATTGTGATTTATAAGAAGCAGCCTTTAGATGTGGTTAGGCGAGACATGGAAGCCAGTGGCAAGTATAACAAAAAGTTTGTGGATTCTGTGATAAAAGGCCTTGCCAGATCCAGTGTTTATGCACGTCAAGCAGCTAAATAAGTATCTTGAGAAATATGTTCAAAAGAAGAACCTAACTAGGAAATTCGAGAAGCAAATTAGATTCTTTGTTGAAAACCCTTCACATCCCTCGCTAAACTTAGAGCTTCTTGAGCCGAGATCTGCTGGCTATTACTCTTTTCGTCTGGATAAAAAATATAGAGTGGTTTTTATATTTATGACTCCTGACGAAATTGAGGTCGTAGATATTAATTCGCATTATGAATAGTCTGCACTTAAAAGACTTAAAGAGGAAAAAGTTGGTTAAGAAGAAAGGCAGCACCAAGGGAGCTGTATATGTTTTAAAAAACTAATGGCAAAAATTGAAGGATCATTTAGTAGTTTGGATGAGGCAATTGCAAGTATTTGGGAGCAGCCACCGGTTCAAAATATAAGTTTTGAAAACGAGGGTGTTTTAACTCAAGTTAATTTTGCAGATGATGGTTCATGGTGGGCAGATAGAGATGTTGATTCGATTACTATTTCAAAAGATGTTAAGCGGCTTAACTTAACTTCTTATGTACCCCCTGATGTTAAGGTTAGAACTTATAGCGGGATGTTAGGTCACTATAAGTATGGACCACAATTTCCTGCCGCCGAAACTGGAAAGACAAAGGATGGACAAATCGTAATTTGTATAAATCCGAAAATTTTTGATTTACCAAGCGGAGCACTCATTTTCTTGCACGAAACAGGACATGCTTGGGATATGAAAGACGCAAAATATAAAGATGCTGGCAGAATGTATGAATTACTGAGGAAAAATGACCGGTCTATTGCTAAGGTTGAAATCGAAAAAGCTCTTAGGGAAGTTCGTGCTTCTGAGAATAGTGCTTGGCAATATTCCTTGGCAAAATATAGAGAAGTTAAAGCTAGTGGTTTTGATTTAGCGCCAAAAATGTCAGAGGAAGAGATCGATGGTTATCCGCAGTGGGCATATGACAGGTTTTATAATAGGGAGCTTGCTTTGATGATTGAATATGTTGATATAAGGCATAAATTATTATGGAAACACAATTAAAAGCTATGCTCTTTAGCACTTTAGCGAATTATTACGAAAAATTGGAAGCGACGAGCAAGCGCTTGGAGTTGGTGGATATTTTGTCGAAACTTTTTGGTGAATCGGACAGCGCGGAAATTGGTAAGATTTGTTATCTGATACAGGGTAGAGTGGCGCCGTTTTACATGCCGATTGAGCTTGGAATGGCGGAATCTATGGTAGCGCAGGCAATTGCTAAGACTTACGGCCCCACTTCGCCAAGGCTTCGAGGGGTAAACATTACAAAAGATGAAGTGATTAAATTGTACCGACATTTAGGAAATATTGGGTTGGCAGCGCAGGAGCTGGCGCAAGAAGTCAAAGTCAAAGTGAAAAGTGAAAAGTCAGTGGCAGACGTGTTTGGCGAGCTGCGAAAGATTGCGGATCTTGGGGGAGAGGGATCGGTAGAGCAAAAGATAACGACTTTGGCAAATGTTTTGAAAGATTTGGATTCTGTTTCTGTTAAACATGTTGTTAATATTCCGCTTGGGACTTTGAGGCTGGGAATTGGAGATCCGACTGTGATGGACGCTTTGTCTATTGCCAAGACAGGCGACAAAAAATTGCGGCCAATTTTAGAGGATGCCTATAACAAAACCAGTGATCTTGGCTACGTCGCCGAAGAATTTTTCAAACATGGAGAAAAAGGTCTAGCTACTATCAAATTAGTTGTCGGAAAACCGGTTAGACCGGCTTTGGCCGAGCGAATGCCCAACGCAGACGAAGTTGTTAAGCGTATGGGCGACAAGTTTGCTGCTGAGCCCAAATTTGACGGATTTAGGGTACAGATTCATTTGGATAGGAAGGGCATTGCGGGTCCTGATGATAAAACTATCTCACTCGGTCACTCTCTCGGTTGTGATCAACGGTTGGTGGGAGGTCTCCATAAAACCAGAGATAGTCAAAACTCGGAGATCACTCCCTCGAAAGCTTCTTTGTTCGATAGTCCACACGTTCGGATTTTTTCCCGAAATTTAGAGGATATGACGCATTCTTTTCCGGATTTGGCCGAAGGGGTTTTGAAAGAAGTTAAGGCAAAATCGGTGATTATGGAAGGGGAAGCAATTGCATATAACCCCCAGACAGAGGAGTTTTTGCCGTTCCAGGAGACAACAAAGAGACGCCGTAAATATAAGATTGAAGAAACCGCAAAAGCTCTGCCTCTAGTCTGTTTTGCCTTTGATATTTTGTATTTGGATGGGGAGGATATAACCGGAAAGCCGGAAGCCGAACGCAGAAAATTACTTGAGAAGATTGTTGCCCATGGAAATCAAACAATAAGAATTGCCGAACAAAGGGTTATTTCGACCGCCAAAGAAATTCAGGAATTTTTTAGCGAGGCGATTTCCGATGGCCTTGAGGGATTAATGATTAAAAAGCTGGACGCGCCGTATAAAGCAGGTGGGCGAGGATTCCATTGGATCAAGTTTAAGCGGGCTTCCAGTGGAGATTTGGCAGATACCGTGGATTGCGTACTGCTTGGAATTTACAGTGGTAAAGGTAAAAGGACGGAGTTTGGGGTTGGAGGGCTTTTGGTTGGAATTTATAACGATAAAGATGATGTTTTTGAGACGATTTCCAGAGTTGGGACGGGTTTGACGGATGAGGAGTTTAGAAAAGTCCATGAAATTGGCAAAAAGTTGAGGCTAGAGCACAAACCGGCAAGGGTAAGATCTAAAATTGAACCAAGTTATTGGGTGGAGCCAAAAGAAGTTTTGGAAATTTATGCGGACGAAATTACCAAATCACCGATTCATACTGCGGGGGAAGAAGATGGAATAGGTTATGCGCTGCGGTTTCCTCGTCTGGTCAAATTTCGGGAGGCGGACAAGAGGTCTGAGGACGCAACAACGGTTACAGAAATAAAGAAACTGTATAAAAATCAATATAAGAAAAAATAATTCCAAGTGGTTTTATCTATTAAATATCATTGGTGATTGGCGTTAGGTTTTTCCCATCCCAGAAATCGATTTCCTTTTGAAGTTTTATTTTCCATTCAGGGTTTCTTGTGAGTCGTTTCCAGATGTGCAGACCGAGATAGTGGTGAGTTCCTTTGAGCGTATCGACAAGGCCATCGATTGCTATATAGCTAGGAATAATGCTGATAGTTGCATAGTAAGTCTCTTTCAGCGCTGGAATATTTGTGTCGAAATGTGTGCCAAAGATGAAGGCTGTTTCTAATCCCGCGCCGGCTAAAATAAAACCGGGGCTAAGGATTCTATTTATCTTTCTGATTTTTTTAAATGCTTCTTGAGTATAAATCTTGCCGTCTGCTTTGACGTGCATGGTTTCGGGTTGCCTTTCCTGCATGTTTAAAATTATATATTGTATGTCAAATTTAACCTCTTGAAGCTTTCTAAAAATACTTCTTAAATGGTGATGATGGACTATTCCAAGATTGCCAAGCAGATTCGGGTTAGTGAGAAAGATCTAAATTCCGTTTTAAAATACATAGAAGATTATTGGCCAAAGTTGATTCGGGAGCACAAGGTTGATGTTCGCAGCTTGATTGGCCTCCCAAATCCCTATATTGTGCCTGCAGATGGCGATGTGTTTCAGGAACAATATTACTGGGATAGTTATCCGATTGTGCGGGCACTTATCAATCACCCAAAATACTCAAAGTTGGCAATTGGGATGGTAGACAATTTGCTGTATTTGGTAAAACGGTTTGGAATTATTCCCAATGCTTCGCGTTATTATTTCTTATCCCGTTCACAACCGCCGGTTTTATCTAGTATGGTTTTTTTGGTTTATGAAAAGACTAAAGATAAAAAGTGGTTTGCCGCGGCCATAAAATTGGTGGAGGAAGAATACCAGGATGTTTGGATGGGTAAGGTCCATTTGCGAAATTATCGCCATGTCCACAAAGGACTTTCCAGATATTACGATTTGAATGCTCTAAATGTGCTGGCGGAGGCGGAAAGCGGTTGGGATATGTCGGCCCGTTTTATGGGCAAAAGTTTGGACATACTACCGGTTGACCTTAATTGCCTTTTGTATTTGTACGAGGTTGATTTGGCTCGCGCATATGAGATTTTGGGAAGTCCCGGGAAAAAGGAAAAATATCTGGATTTGGCTAAGAAAAGGGTCCGGTCAATTAATAATTTAATGTGGAGTGAGCGGGAAGGTTATTTTTTTGATTATGATTGGGTTGGACGTAAAATTAGCCATTTGATCACCGTTGCCGGTGTATTTCCACTTTCGGTTGGACTAGCCACTAAGAATCAGGCTGAGAAGGTTGCAGGTGTGGTTGAGAAAACCTTGCAAAAAAATTACGGAGTGGTGCAGTCTGTACGCTTTGCCCAAAATTTTCAGTGGGACTATCCAAACGGTTGGGCGCCGATGCAGCTGCGGGTTGTGGAGGGTCTTTTTAACTATGGCTTTGACCATTTGGCCGAGCGGATTATTAAAAAGTGGCTTTTTCTGAACATTAAAGTTTTTAAAGAAACCGGATTTTTGTGGGAAAAGTATGAAGTTGTCCATGGGAGGGTTGGAGTGCCGGACAGGTATCCAACACAAGCCGGGTTTGGTTGGACAAATGCGATTTTTTTAATTCTTTTGGGCATGCTTTCGGAAATTGACAACGCAGATGCAATCAGTAAAAATGACGTATAAACTCCTCCTGTAGTCATCCTCAACTCGATTGAGGATCAGATTCCCGCTTTCGCGGGAATGACAGGTGTATTAGTTAGGTTGTAGCTTATGGATAAGAAATCTAGATTACTTGATCTCAAAAAACGGATGCAGGAGGATAAGACACTACCTCTGCGATCTGGGGCAACTCAACTGGTTTTTGGCGAAGGAAATCCGGATACAAAGGTTTATTTTTTGGGGGAGGCACCGGGTTATTTTGAGGATAAGCATGGGCGGCCATTTGTGGGCTTGGCGGGGCAGCTATTGGACAAGTTAATAGAATCTATTGGACTTAAGCGGGAAGATGTTTACATTTCTAATGTTGTCAGGTTTCGGCCGCCGGCAAATCGAGACCCGGAGCCTTCGGAACTTGCTGCCTTTGCGCCTTATGTTGATGAGGAGATTGGCATAATTGACCCTAAAGTTATTGTGACTTTGGGAAGGTTTTCGATGAACAAATTTTTGCCGGATGCGCGGATATCTTCGGTTCACGGGATAAAATCCGCGATTGATTGGTTTGGGAAAAAAATAATTGTGTTCCCGATGTATCATCCGGCGGCGGCACTTAGAAATGGTGCAATTATGGAGAATTTAAAAAAAGATTTTTTGCTGATAAAGCTTGCAATGGAGAGTGGTAATGACAATAAAAAAGATGACGAAGAAAGTATAATAGAATCACAGCTTAGTTTAATTTAACGATGGGGGTTAATATATGAGCAATCAGGATAATGGTAGAAATTTAGTAGCGGCTATTTCCTACCTGTTGGGTTTTGTCACAGGTATTGTGATTTTAATGGTGGAGAAGGACAATAAATTTATTAGATTTCATGCCATGCAATCGACAATTGCGACCGGATCGCTTTTTGTTTTGAACGTTGTTATAGGAATGGTTTTTAGTAAATTTGGAATTTTTAGTTTTCTTTCTGTGATTTCGGGAATCATTATTTATTTATTAATTTTTTATGTTTGCATTGTTTCTGTTATAAATGCATACAAAGGTAAAGTCTATAAATTGCCGATTTTTGGAAACATGGCAGAGGGTAGGGTGCACTAGTTGAAACTGATTATTGGACTCGGAAATCCTGGTACTAAATACGAAAAAAACAGGCATAATTTGGGATTTATGATAATCGATGCCTATGTTTCCAAGCTTGGACTAGAATGGGCATATAGTCGGGATTGGATATGTTTTTGGGCCAAAAATGAAAGTGCTTTGTTTATTAAACCTTCCACATTTATGAATAAATCCGGTGCAGCTGCCAAAGCGGTTGCGGATTTTTACAAGGTTGATTTAAAAAATATTTTGGTTATTAGTGATGAAGTTGATTTGCCTTTTTCCAAAATAAGACTTGCTTTTGATGGCCTATCGGCAGGTCACAAGGGTGTGGATTCTGTTATCCAATACATAGGTGGATTTGAATTTGCTAGGTTGAGAGTTGGTGTTGGCTCGCCTCGCAGAGCTTCGGGCGAAGCGGGTCATCCATCGCGTATAGCTACGGATGATAAATCTACTACTCAACCACTAGATGTTTCGCAATATGTTTTGGAGGATTTTTCCAAAGAGGAAAGGCAAAAATTAAATGAAGTGATAATAAAATGCCAGGAAGCCCTAAATTCTTATATTGCCGAAGGTATTGAGGCGACTATGAACCGCTTCAATTAATGTGACTAATTGAAGAATTTCAAATAATTACCAATAAATACCAATGAGCAAAGCTTTTATGCGAATAGATGAAAAATAAAATGCAAATAAAACAAAATAATTTTAGGGAAAAAGTTTTTGATGTTGTCAAAAAAATTCCCAAAGGAAAAGTTTTTACATACGGACAGGTGGCGCTTCTTTTGGGTAAACCCCGCGGAGCAAGAGAGGTTGGTTGGGCTCTTCATTCAAACAAAAGTTCAGAGGTTCCGTGCCATAGAGTGGTTGATAGAAACGGCAGACTGGCTCCAAGTTTTGCGTTTGAAGGATGGAAGGAGCAAAGACGAAGACTAGAGCAGGAAGGTGTTAAGTTTAACGACGAGATGCACGTTGATTTGGCCGTTTGTTTCTGGAATTTCCAATTTTAGTTTAATTTGGGTATAATTGGTTTTCTTTAAATGACCCAAGAAAGATCTTTTTCACAGGAGCAATTACCTCTAAGTATAAGAAGGATAACGATTGCGGAACCGCATGGTCCTTGTGGCGGTGTAAATGCTGCTGTGAGGTTCACTGACAAACTTTTGAGGGTAGTTGATGGTAGGGAGCCTGTCTACACTTTTAATGAAGTAGTACACAACCACAAGACAAATAGAAGGTTTGAAGAACGTGGTCTTGTCGTTATACGCGACAGATTACCTGACGGAGAGCGGGATTATACTAAACTACCGAAAATTTCTTTATATTTATCATCCGCGCATGGTTATAAGGAGAGTGACATTAAGGCAGCGTTGGATCGAGGGTGTATTGTTTTTATAACTGAGTGCCCGCTTGTTACTAAAGAAAAGAAGAAAACGATTAAAGCTGTAAAAGATAATAAAGAGGTAGTGTATTTTGGAAAAGAGGGCCATCCAGAGTCTAGAGCTGTTTCCAGTGTTGCAACAGCTGAAAGCTTCCATCTGATCACTAGCGCTAGTGATATTGAAAAAATAACTATTGATCCAGCGAAAGAATATGTATTTCTAAATCAGACAACAATGTCTCAAAAGGATATCAGGGCTCTTAAAGATAAAGCTCTTGATATGATCCCTTTTGTGAATATTGGCACTAAAGAAGACGGATGTTATGCAACAGATAATAGACAAGAAGCTGCTGCAGCCTTAATGCATTATGCAGACGGCTTGCTTGTAGTTGGTTCTGGAGATATTAGTAACAACACTGCAAATCTTGCAAAGGTTGGTAGTAATGTCCTGAAACCCACATACATTATTAATGGGGTGGAGGAAATTAACTGGTTATCATTTCAAAAAGGGTCAGGGATAGAGGATTTAGTTTTGACATCTGGCGCTTCATGTGATGAAGAGGATTTTTTAGAAGTTATTGATTTTTTTGAAAAAAGAGGAGTAGAAGTGATCTATCAGGAACCTTTAGTTATAGAAAATGAGGCAGAATTTCCGATTGAAGCAACAAAAAACCTCAAACTTTTAGAAGAGAGATATAGAAATTGGCCTGCACTTAAGAAATGAATCAAATTATGTTAGTATCGGATAAAAAAGGTAATCATACTGGGGAATATATAGACAAAGATCTCGCACATACGGGTAATGGAAAACGTCACCTTGCTATAACTGTTCTTCTTTATAACAATAAGGGACAAGTTCTGCTTCAACACAGGAAACATAAAATTCATAGCAACATTTGGGATTTAACTGGATCGACTCATCATCTTCACAGAAGTGACGGAACAAATGAGACAACGGAGGAAGCAACACATAGGTGTTTGCAAAAAGAGTACGGTATTTTTAAAAAAATCCCCTTAAAAATATTAGGCGGAATTAATTATTTTGCAAAAGACGGAAAATTTTGCGAGATCGAACACGATATTATTGTTACAGGAGAATATTCTGCAAAAATAAAGCCAAACCGTGATGTTCATTATGGTTATAAATGGGTTAGCGAAAAGGTATTTATAGCGGATGTTTCTAAGAGTCCCAATAAATACGCTCCATGGGCTGTGAAGGCTTTAGATTTAATTATGAAGTCCAAGAAAAATGATTTCCAAATTATGCTTAAAGATTTTTTGAAAGTGTTTGAAATTTATTCAAGCCATTATTTTACTCAGAAGATAAAAGATTCTTCAAAGTACCCAAAATTAATTACAAAATTTTACGAAGATTTGGCAGATTTTACAACTGGTGGCAAGCGACTGCGAGCTTTTTTAGTTTACCTGGGGTTCATGTTGGGCAGTAGTGGTGTTGACCATAAACAGAATAGGAAAGTATTGCCGATTGCTCTTGCTGTGGAGATTGTTCACAGTTTTTTGTTGATGCATGACGATATTATTGATAGATCTGACATAAGAAGGGATAAGCCAACTATGCACAAGCGCTATGAAAAAATCTTCGGCAACCATTATGGTATTTCCCAGGCGATAGTTTTGGGAGATATAGCCTGTTTTGAAGCATTTAACCTGGTAAACTCTTCAGACTTCAGCTCTGATTTAAGGTTGAGTTCTCAGAATAGACTAAACGATGTACTTCTCGAAACAGCTTATGGTGAGGCGCTCGATGTTGAATATTCTTATAAAAGACCAAAACTTGCAGACATTATGCAGGTTGCTGATTTAAAAACTGCAAGGTATACGTTTGTTGGACCACTTTCAATTGGAGGAATTTTATCCAAATGTTCTAGTGCTCAAATGAAAGCGATACGTGAGTTTGGGCTTTTGGTTGGTATTGCGTTCCAACTCCAGGATGATTTTTTGGGAGTGTTTGGTGACGAAAAGACGCTGGGAAAATCAGTGCTTTCGGATATGCGAGAAGGTAAAAATACTCTTTTAATATATAAAACCCGAGAACTTGCAACCTCAAAAGACAAAAAAATATTGGATAAAATTTGGGGGAAGCAAGACGCGACACTTTCGGATCTTTTGGAGATTAAGAATATTATTATAAAGTGCCAAGCGGACAAGTGGTGCGAGAACGAAAATATGAGGCTTACAATTGTTGCAAAGAAAGAAGTTGCTAAAATAACAAAAAATCATAAATTGCAACAGATTTTGAGACAAGTTGCAGATTACGTTGTAGCAAGACAGAAGTGATTGAGTTGAAAATAAAGGTTTTTTTTGCTATTCTTTGTCTTATCCCTTAGGGATTTTTTGTGTTTGTTATAAAATAATGTCAAAAACTTCTTTGAAAGCAGTACCCAATCATGTTGTTATTATTCCCGACGGCAACCGTCGGTGGGCTAAAAAACGCGGCCTTGAGCCTATAGAAGGACACAGAAAGGGGCTAGACACAGCTCTTTCTATAATAAGAGATTCCCGTGGGCTAGGCGTAAAAATACTAACTCTCTGGGGGTTTTCGACGGAAAACTGGAAGAGGTCGGAGTTAGAAGTAAAGTATCTTATGAAAATTTATGTTTGGTTTTTCAAAAAACACTTAAAAGAGTTGGTAAAAGAGGGAGTTAAATTCAAATGGCTTGGAAGACGTGATAGGGTGCCTAAGGCGCTTCGGGATGTGCTTTTGAACATGGAAAAGGTTACTGCCAAAAATAAAGAGTATCTTTTAAACATTTGTATAGATTACGGTGGCCACGAAGAGATGATTTCGGCAATCAAAAAGATTGTCGCCAAAAAAATAAAACCGTCTCTAATCACAGAAGAGATGGTTGCTAAGAACTTGGAGACGTCTGGTGTTCCGGACCCGGATTTATTGATTCGTACGTCTGGGGAAATGAGGACATCCGGAATTATGCCTTGGCAAACTACTTACACAGAGCTTTTTTTCTCAAAACTGCTTTTTCCGGATTTTTCCGTGAGCGAGCTCAAACGCGCAATTGCCGACTATTCCCACAGACAGAGAAGGTTTGGGCAATAGACTAATGGTTAGTGTTGCAGGTTCCCCACATAAATTTGATAAATCCAATTTAAGACAAGCAATTTTAGATGCACCAAAGCAATTCGAAATCGGTTTTGGTCTTGCTTCTGATATTCACTTAGAAGGTGATTTTATAAGGGTGTGTTTTTATGGAGAGGGTGGGTCGGCGTTTCCGGCGTCTCTGGTTAGAATTCTTGCTGCAAATAGTAGATATGAAGCAGGAGCATTACCTATTTCTTTTTTCCAGAACTATACATATTTATTAACACCAGAAAGTTCTCGCGACGCATTGAATATCTTTTGTTCATATTCCGGCAATACCGAGGAAACTATTTCGACGCTAAGGGCGGCAATTGAGGCGAAATTGCCGTCTATTGGTATGGCAAGTGGTGGAAAGTTTGAAGAAATATGCAAAGAGAACAGTATTCCTTTTGTAAAGTTACCAGTACCGTACGAAGGTTTTCAACCCAGAATGGGTACGGGCTATTTTGTCGGTGCAATGCTACAAGTTTTGGCAAATCATAAGTTAACGGTCGATATTCGCGCCGAGATATTAAAAAGTGCTCTCGAGTTTGAGAAGAGTATGGAAGGATTTGAAAAACTTGGTTTGGAAATAGCCGGGAAAGTTTTCGGTAAGACTCCTGTTATTTGGGCAAACCAAATGTACAAGGAACTTGCCAGGATTTGGACAATTAAGTTTAATGAGCATGCTAAAAATCCGTCGTTTTGGAATTTTTTCTCGGAACTTAATCACAATTCGATGATTGGATATTCCAACTTTGGGGACAGGTATTTTGCGATTATGCTCAAAGACCCCGCGGATGATCCTAGGAACCATAAAAGGTATGCGGTGACAACAGGAATTTTGAAAGAGGTTGGAATGGAATCTGAAATTTTGGAGCTTGGGGGTGCGACAGTTTTTGAAAAACTTTTTAATTCAATTTATTTGGCAGATTTTGCCGCTTATTATTTGGCACAAAAGAATCAAGTTGATCCTACCCCGGTTGTTATGGTGGAAGAATTTAAAAAAAGACTTAAGTAGCGCCTTGCTCTGCTTCCCGTTTAGCCTTTTCGTAGGCAAATTTTTTCTCAAAAGGAAATCTATATAAACACTTAATTGCTGATATTTCTGTATCTGATTCGATTGTTATTGCTATGTCTTTATTTTCGGTTACAGAATGGCTGATTTGGAGGTTACCAATTTTAAGCGTTTGGACTGTGTCGCTGGGGATAAGTGTTTGAGATGTCAGGGTTTGAGAGTCGATTATAAAAAGGCCATTTGACTCGTCTTTATAAAGTCCGAGCGAAGTATTTATAAGTAGAGACTCTGAATTTCTTATAATTTGCTTGTCTTTATTGCTGTAACTGTTTCTTTCGGGATCCATTAATTTTGGGATTATAGCTTTTTATTTTTGGCTTGGCAATGGTAAAATTTTGCCTATGAAGTTAAATGCCAAAGAGTTAAGGGTAAGTGAGCCGAAAAAAGCTGATATTGCCAAGATCAAGCGTAGGCCGATTTATATTGTTTGTGACAATATTCTGGACACTTACAACATCGGCTCGATTTTTCGCCTTGCAGATGCTGTGGCGGTCTCAAAGATTTATCTTTGTGGTCAGAGCGAGACTCCACCTAATATTAAGATAAAAAGGGCGTCTGTGGGAACGGATAAGTGGGTGCCGTGGGAATACAAGAAGTCGGCAGTTGAGGCAATTAAGGAGTTGAGGAGAACGTGTCCTACGCCATTCGTCATTCCCGCGAAAGTGGGAATCAGGAAAAAGAAGATCCTCGATCAGGTCGAGGATGACAAGAGTAGGGAGATCAAAGTAGTCGCGATTGAACAGCATCCGAAAGCAAAGGATTTTCGCAATATAAACTACCAACCATCAACTATGAACCACGAACCCGCCCTCGCTTTTGTTATTGGTCACGAAACTGATGGGGTGTCTAAAGAAGCGTTGGCGCTTTGCGATGAGATTGTGGAGATTCCGATGTTTGGTGTGAACAAGAGTTTGAATGTTATGGTGAGTTTAGCCATAGTGCTTTTCAGGTAAGGAAGTGTTTGTTACATGATAACTTCCTAAATTTTTAATTTTTAATTTAAAATTTTTAATAAAATCTGTAATTTATTAATTTTTAAACATTAATACATTTAAAATTCATTTAAAATTAAGAATTGTAAATTTAAAATTTTATCCTAGTCTGGGCAGACGTAGTAATAGCCGTCTCCGCGAGAAGGTGTAGTTCCGAAACTGACTAGACCAATTGTTGTTTGACATGCATCATATGACTTAGCAGAATCAGGATCATTGGTAATTTCTAACATTGTTTGTAAAACATAATATTTAATGCCTGAGTAATTGTTAATTGTGCCTGCGTCGTCGATGCACAAGTTAGTTGCGGAGGCTGATTTATGATAGGTATAGACATATGGAGAAGTGTTTTTGGGATCAGATATTGTTTGTGGTAAATAATTGAGGTCAGTATCTATAAGATGGTTTGAAAGGGTTATAAATGCAGCTGTCTCGTCTGCTCCTCCTGCATCTGGATAATAAGAACTGGCAAGGCAGTCGTTTTTGGCAGATTCAAGTGCACGTTTAACCATTTGCAGGTCGCTTTTTCGTTGTGCATCGCGGGCTTTTTGTTGGGAACTTTGATAGCCGTAAAAGCCGATTGAGCCAATTATGCCAATTAGCGCGATGACGATGAGCAATTCAATCAGGGTAAAACCTGTTGAATTGCGGTTGATGGTTGATGGTTGATGGTTGATGGTTTTTTTATGACCATGAACAATGAACAATGAACTATTAACTAACTTTGGCATTAACCTAATTGTAAACTTTTAACGGTAAAATTGCAGTGATGGAGGCCATGTTAAATCGTCATCCTGAACCCCGAACGTGTCATTCTGGACTTGCTCGCCCTGAGCGAAGCCGAAGGGATCCAGAATCTATAGATCCTGAAATAAGCAGAGCTTTTCTGCGAATGAATTCAGGATGACATTTGAGGGTGGATTGTTGAATTTGCAGGGACTAGAGGTTGGAAATTGTATAGCTAACGGTATCTGTCGCAGTGCAGGTGTCAGTAGCATCTTTTTGCGGATCTTTGGAGTTTTCTAGGCAGGAAATCAATCTAAAAGCTGTGCATGATCCTGAGGTGCTGCAACCTGTTGCGTACGTATTATCTGTAAATGTTTGGTATGTATAACCAGTACTTGTTTTTGGATCAGTGGGGATTGCTTTTATGTAGGTAGGTGAAAGTACGGGGCTGGTTTCTCGTATATCAGTTGTGACAACTAAATCGGGTTCTGTCAAAACGCAGCTAACGGCTGCTGCGGTATAACATCTTGGATAACTGTAATTACCAGCAGTGTCTTGTTTGGCAAGTTCCAGGGCTTTTTGGATGGCGACAAGGTCAGACTTTCTTCTGCTGTCTCGCGATTTTTTTTGACTATCCGTATAGGAAACGGTTGCCAGTGCTGCCAAAATGCCGATGATGGCGATGACCACCAGCAGCTCTATTAATGTAAATCCGAAAGCTGCTTTCTTTCGCCAAGGCTTCGGATGGCGGGCGACAAGCAATTCAATCAGGGTGAAGCCTGTTGAATTGCGGTTGATGGTTGACCGTTCACGGTTCACGGTATTTTCTTTACTGTGATCTGTGAACTTTAAACTGTGAACTAACTTGGGCATTAAATTCATTGTACTACTAATTTAGTCCATGCAAACATAATAGTAACCATCTGTGATTAATGTTCCATTTATGTAATAGGAGCCAGGTACAGGCCCTCCAGACGTATCTACCGCAAGCTTAGGACAATTATTAAAAGCTTTTACGAGATCTGGGTCTTTACTATCTTCTAATTTAGCTCTTAATAAAGCTGTTTCAGTTGCAAAGGCTATGTAACTGAGGCCTGATAAGGACGGGCAATATGTAGCGACAGGACGACCAGCGAAAGTATTGAAGGCAAAAGCCTCATAATCTTCAAAATATTGATATGAATAAGGTGCTAACAAGGCAGGCGTGCTTTTTGGGTCATTAAACTTGCTGGATAAATATTTAGCTGTTACAAGGTCAGTGACTAAGTGATCATAAGCATTTCTTGCGTTAGATAGGTCTGATGCCGTTGTAAATGGATAGTAAGCTGCGCCTTTGCAATCGTTTTTAGTAGATTGTAAAGCTTTTTTTATCTGTTGCAGGTCGTTTTTTCTTTGGGCGTCGCGGGCCCTTTTTTGGTGGCCGACTAATGTAAACGAGGTAATACTTGCCAAAACTCCCAGGATTGCGACAACGACAAGTAGTTCAACGAGGGAAAAACCCAAGCGCCTGCGGCGCTTGTTAACGGTTAACGGTTCACGGTTCACGGTTTTTTCTTTACTGTGATCTGTGAACTTTAAACTGTGAACTAATCCGATCATTAACCTAAGCGTAACTTCCATTGACAAGAGCTGTCAAGATTAGTAGAATTAGGCCCGACTATTTAGTCGGAAATTTTAAATTTTTAATTTTAAATTTGAAATTGTCTATGAATTTTTGCACATTAAAATCCAAATATAATTTGTCCACTTAACGGAATTATAAGAAATCCTCCTTCGCTCTATGAGCTTCGGAAGGACTGCGAATTTAAGCAGACTTAAATTCTGGAAAGTGGTACCCAAACCGTTCAATAAAATGAACGAGTCAATTTAAATCCTTTAGAGTTAAAACTAAGTAAATAAGAGAGCTTGTTTTCGAAACAAGTTTCTCAAAATAAGAGTTCAGATTAAATTCAACTCAAATAGTGGAAGTTTTTTTGTCCACCTTCGCGTAAAGCTTCGGTGGACTTCAGAAAATCGACATTTTTTTTGAGAGTTTGATCCTGGCTCAGGATGAACGCTGGCGGCGTGCCTTAGGCATGCAAGTCGAACGAATTCTAGCTTGCTAGAATGAGTGGCGGAAGGGTGAGTAACGCGTGGGAACGTACCTATTGGTGGGGTATAGCCTTCCGAAAGGAGGGGTAATACCGCATAACCTCGTAAGAGAAAAGGGCTTAATCGCCCGCCGATAGAGCGGCCCGCGTCCTATCAGCTTGTTGGTAAGGTAATGGCTTACCAAGGCAATGACGGGTAGCTGGGCTGAGAGGTCGGCCAGCCACAATGGAACTGAGACACGGTCCATACATCTACGGATGGCAGCAACCGGGAATCTTGGACAATGGGGGAAACCCTGATCCAGCGACGCCGCGTGGGGGAAGAAGGCCTTCGGGTTGTAAACTCCTTTTGTCCCGTGTAATGCGGGGAGAATAAGCACCTGCCAACTACGTGCCAGCAGCCGCGGTGATACGTAGGGTGCAAGCGTTATCCGGATTTACTGGGCGTAAAGGGTTGCGTAGGCGGTTTATTAAGTCAAAATTCAAATATTTCAGCTTAACTGGAAATCGGGTTTTGAAACTAATAGACTTGAGTATCAGAGGGGTTGCCAGAACTTGCAGTGGAGCGGTGAAATGCGTTGAGATTGCAAGGAATACCAATGGCGTAGGCAGGCAACTGGTTGATTACTGACGCTGATGCACGAAAGCTAGGGGAGCAAAAGGGATTAGAGACCCCTGTAGTCCTAGCCGTAAACGATGAACACTAGATGATTGCGATTATTCGTGATTGTCGTAAGCTAACGCGTTAAGTGTTCCGCCTGGGGAGTACGGCCGCAAGGCTAAAACTCAAAGGAATTGACGGGGACCTGCACAAGCGGTGGAGCATGTGGTTTAATTCGAAACAAAGCGAAAAACCTTACCAGGGTTTGACATCCTAGCTGCACGCCGTTGGAAACAATGGTTTCTTCGAGAGTGCTAGGACAGGTGCTGCATGGCTGTCGTCAGCTTGTACCGTGAGGCGCACCCTTAAGTGGGTCAACAAGCGCAACCCCCATTGTGTGTTAAATATTCACACGAAACCGCCCGTTAAATGCGTGGAGGAAGGCGGGGATGACGTCAAGTCAGCACGGCCCTTATGCCCTGGGCTACACACATCCTACAATGGACACTAACAACGAGTTTTGCCACTCGGCAACGGGAAGCTAATCTCTAAAACGTGTCCTCAGTTCGGATTGAAGGCTGCAATTTGCCTTCATGAAGCCGAAATCGCTAGTAATCGCGGATCAGCAGGCCGCGGTGAATACGTTCTCAGGTCTTGTACACACCGCCCGTCAAGCCAACAAAGTCAGGGGAGCCCGAAGTATCCTTTAATGGGTCCTAAGGCTAAACTGGCGATGGGGACTAAGTCGTAACAAGGTATCCGTTCTGGAAGGAGCGGATGGATCACCTCCTTTCTAAGGAGCTAAATTAGGGTTTAGGGTCAAGGACTTAGGTTCTAGATTCTAAAACCTATACAATGTTCTACCTCTCACGTGGTAGAAGTGCGATTGCCGGATCGTTAAACCGGAAGGATCTTACATCCTTTTTTGTAAGACTCTTAGGAGTTATTTTGTGGGTACCACTTTTTAGAATTTAATGATGACGTACTAGGGAAAGAAGATTTTCCCATTTATCGGTGATGATGCCGTCCACTTTGAGTTCCGTTAGTCTTTTGGCTTCATGGATGTCGTTGACAGTAAAGGTCCAAATTTCTACAGATTTTTTCTTAAATTCCTGCATGAACTTTTCGTTTATTAAGTCGTGATGAACAGAAAAGCCGGCCGGTTTTTTTAGGTTTTTTATCATTCTGCGGAATTTATTAATACTGCGCTGATTTTTTAAGGTGTAATAAGGTTTGGCGTTGTTTTGATAGGCAAGAGCAGAAATCATGGCCCAGTTATGGCCGCAAATTTTTGGGTCTTCCAGCTTCATTTTTATCAAGAGTTCAGAAAGTTTGAAGGCAAAACTAGCTCTGGGACTAACGGGTTTAAGATCTAGAAAAGCACGGGTTCTGAATTCTGCCGTTAAAATTTTCTCGAGAAGCGGTCCGAAGCCAAATAAACCCATCAACCCATTATGCTGGGAGGTAAATTTGTTGAATAAAAACCTTTTGGAAACGTCGATTTCGACAAAATCAACCCCGTGCGAGATTGCTTTTCGCGCGGCTTTTGCGTCTTTGACGCCGTGTGCGATAATCTTCACTTGTTATTATTATATACTAAATTTACACGCAGCGTGTGTTTCTGCTAAAATTTGTTGACTGATTTGAGTGGCCTGGTAGCCAAGTGGTAAGGCAACGGTCTGCAAAACCGTTATTCGCCGGTTCGATTCCGGTCCAGGCCTCCCTAATTCTGCCGGAGGCAGAATCGGGTCGGTTTTGATTTCATCAAAACTAGACACCAATACGAGTCGGTCTGAGCTCAAAGGGCTCGACTAGACAAATAAATGTTTTATTACGTCTATATTCTTTTTAGCCTTAAAGACAATAACTTATATGTTGGTAAGTCTAGCGATATTTTTAAAAGGCTAGAAAGACACAATAACGGTCAAGTACTGGCTACAAAAAGCAGAAGGCCTTTGAAGTTGATACATTTGGAAGTATTTAGAGATGCTGGTCAGGCATTTTTGCGAGAGAAAGAGTTGAAGTATCCTAGTGCCGGGAAATTTAAGAAAGAGCTTAGAGAAAAATTAGGTTTATAATTTTACTATCTATGGCAAGAGCAGAAGGAGAGCCTAAATCATTTAAAGAGAAAGTTCAAAAATATGGCTTAATTGCCGGAATTGGCGGCGGTTTGATATTTTTGATTTCGGCAAGCGGACTTGCATTGGCAGTAGGACTAGGCGGGGGAGCGACTTATTTTGGTGCAAAGTCTCTTGGGGGTAAAAATAAATAATTTTGTAAGTGTGGACGGTATAGGATTCGAACCTATGACCTCGACATTATCAGTGTCGCGCTCTAACCAGCTGAGCTAACCGTCCAAAGTTTTCAAATTATACCAGAAAAATAGAATTTTACGATAGAAATTTTTGTAGATCTTGCGAGTGTATAGTATCTCCGTTTTTTAATTTTCCACTGATTATTAATTTTGCGATTTCATCCTCTATTTTATCCTGAATCAATCTTTTAATTGGTCTAGCGCCAAAGGCAACCACAAAACCCTGTTGGGCGACCTCTTGGGCAAGTTGGGGAGTAACTTCTAAGGTAATGTTTTTGGAGTCCTTAATTTGTTTGGCAAGGGCTTCTAGCATTAAAAAGGCAATCTGGATGACTTCCTCGCGATTTAGGGGCTTATAGACAACCACTGCATCGAAACGATTGACTAATTCTGGAGAGAAAAGTCCTTTGGAAAGAACAAAATCAACAATCTTTTTGGCAAGTTCAGGGGTATTTTTTTCTATTTCTTCTCTGATAAATTCGGCGGCGGCGTTTGATGTGGCAATTACAATGATGTTGGAAAATGAGACTTTTTTGCCAAAGGCGTCGGTTAAATTGCCGTCGTCTAAAATTTGCAAAAAGAGATTTTGGACATCATGGTCGGCTTTTTCAAACTCGTCAACAAGTAAAATTCCAAAAGGATTTTCACGGATTTGGGTTACAAGCTGACCGGGAGATTTGGTATTTGGATTGCCAATAAGACGGCCAAGAGCGTCGTTTCCCTGAAATTCGGTCATATCGAAGCGCACCATTCGATTTTCGTCACCAAAGTAACTCTGGGCCAGCGCTTTGGCGGTTTCGGTCTTACCAACCCCGGTTGGACCTAAAAACATAAAAGAACCCATGGGCTTATTGGATTTATCAAGTTCGGCGCGGGCTCTTCGCATCGCTTTGGAAATATCTGTTATTGCCTCATTTTGACCGACTATACGTTTGTGCAAAATAGTTTCCAGATCTGTTAATTTTTCGGCTTCGCTTTCGGAAATTTTTCCAACCGGAGTTTTGGATTTTTCGGAAATGATCTCGTCTACGGTTTCTATATCCAGCTGTTTTAGTTTCTTTCTTTTTGCCTGGGAAATGGCGTCTTCCAAAATAAGAATTGATTTTTCCGGCTGTTTTTTGTCGGCCATAAGACGGGTAGATTTTTCGATTATTTCCAAAAGTGCACTAAAGGAAGTAGAGATTTTCTCTTTTTGCGTAAGAGGTACAGTTTTTCCAATAAGAATTGTAATTAGTTCGTCGCGGGTTGGCTCTTCCACATCGATTCTTTCAAAAAGTGAATTGATGCTGGAATTTGTTCTGACATATTGATTAAAGTTGTCGATGGAACTAAGACCCAAAATTGGTAGGCTATTATCGGTGAGCATCGTATTTAGAACTTCCGCAAGGTCTGTGCGGCCATCCTGACTTGTGGTAATCCTGTCGATTTCGTCGATAGAAAGAATAATATTACCGGCACTTTTGGCTTCGCCTAGCAGTGATTCAAAATTACCCTGGACTTCGGCGGCGTTTTTAGAAGAGCTCAAAAGAGTGATGATATCCAGAAGAATTAGGCGTTTATCCGCAAGTGATTCTAATTCTCCCCGCGTGATGGCGCCGGCGAGTGCATCTAAAATAGAATGTTTGCCAACACCGGGTTCGCCGACCAAAATTAAATTGTTATTTTGTTCACGGCAAAGTACTTTTTCAATTTTTGAGAGCATTTCTTTTTTACCGTAAAAAGGCGGGTGGGATTTGGCGGTAAGTTCTGTCCCAAAGCGGTCGAGGTTATTGGTGTAGCCATAAATAAGTGCTTGGCCAAGAGGTTGAGGTTTTACGCTGTTTTTGGTATTTATTAAATCGTTTAGGTAGGTTACAAGCAGTTTAAAATCCATTTCTTTGATGCTTTTTGCGGCCAAATATGTTTTAAGAGCCGGCCAATTTTCGACAAGGGTTAAAAATGGTTCGTAGCTTTTTTGTCCGACCTTGATGCCAAGTGAGGCTGCAGAGGGCATTTTGGTAAAGAGGTTTAGAAATTCATTATCAAAAAAAGTGCAAAGAAGACTACTGATTTTAGTTTTAGAAAGTTTGGTTATTAAATTATTGTTTGTTGCCAGATCGGCTTTTGTAATGTAAGTGTCAATAAGTTGGGAATATTCAAGATATGAAAAGACCGGAATAATAAGGTAAAAAATGGTTGCAAAAAAATCAAAGATAATAACTAGGATTGTGGCCAAAATCCCGGCTATGATAAGGCCTATTCGGACCATTGCACCTACGAGAGCGGAGATAAGGTTATATGAAAGTTTTTCGGACAAGGAAACCTTACCGGACAAAGCCATACGTTTATAGGGCGAAAACAGATGGACTAGAAGGCCGATGATGTTAAAGTTGTCCAAAACTTCCTGAATATGTTTTGGGCGTGAGGATGCAAACTTTGGGAAAGCAATAGAAAAATGATATGTAAAAAAACTTTCGGGCAGAATATCCATCACCTTAATTTACCATTAAGATTGATCTAAGTTCAATTAAATTTGATTTTACGGTAAGACTCATGTAAAACTTGCGCTTATGATGAAAACATATGACCAAGTGCGTGATTGGTTGGAAAGTTTTATCCCACAGGTTTATGGCAAAAGCGAGTTGGGGCTGGAGAGAATTTCGAATTTGCTTTTTAAACTTGGGAATCCCCAGAAAAATTTTAAATCTATTTTAGTTGGTGGAACGGCAGGGAAGGGAAGTACAGCTTTTTATATTGCCAGGTTGTTGCAATTTGCGGGTCCAGTCATAACTTTCCCTCCCGCCAGTGCTCACTCAATAAAAAAATCAAATTTTGATCAGAAGAACAATGTCGAGTTGCGCGCTGTCGGGAACCTTTCTAGTTCTGCCACCCGCAATTATAAAATCGGTTTGCATGTTTCTCCTCACTTAGTGGACATTCGAGAACGTATGCAGATATTTTCTTCTTCCTCTGTTATTCCCGCGAAAGCGGGAATCTCAAAAAACAGTAAGATTCTCGATCAGGTCGAGAATGACAAAAGTGATTCCTCTTTAATGCCAATGCATCGACTTGTAGGTCTGGTCAATCAAATTAAACCGGTTGTTGAGGCGATTGGCGTTTCCCAGCCAGAATTATTGCCGTCTTACTTTGAAATTTTGGTGGCGCTTTCGTTTCTTTACTTTAAAAAAGAAAAAGTGGAGTGGGCAGTTGTGGAAGTTGGCTTGGGTGGAAGATTGGATGCCACAAATGTTTTGACTCCGGAAATTTGTGTGATTACCAATGTTGGTTTGGACCATACAGAAATTTTGGGAAATATAATTGAAAAGATTGCAGCGGAAAAAGCGGGAATAATAAAAGAGGGTATAGGGGTTAGGGTAAAGGGTATAGAAAAAAATGAGAAAAGAAATCTCGTAGTGACGGGGGCGACCGGAAAAGGGTTAAAAGTGATAGAAAAGGTAGCCAAAAACAAGAAAGCAATATTGATCAAATATAATACTCTTTCTGAACAAAAAAGATCGAAAACTGATATAGAAAAGTCTGTTTTTAGCCATTATTACCGGCTTAGATCCCAGGAGCAATCCTTTGCTGTTTTTAATAAGAATTTGGCACTTTTGACTGTTTTGACTTTGAAAATGGATATTAGAGAAGATGCAGTTAAAAAGGCTTTTTCTGGTAATTTTGTTGGAAGATTTGAGGAGATTGATGACGGAGTAATTATTGATGGAGCTCATAACCCTGACAAAATTAAGGCATTGATTGAATTTTTAAACGAGCGTCATTCTCGACCCCGAACCAGTCATTCTGAACCCGTTTACAACGAGGTTCGCCAAAGGCGGCTTGATTCAGAATCTGTTCGGGGCAGGCCCGATCGAGAATCAGCTGATCTTCGCATTCGCGAGGATGACAAAAACGGCATTACTCTCGTACTCGCTTTTAAAAAGGGAAAGAATTGGCAGGAAATGATCGACCTATTATTAAAAAATTTGTCTATTAAAAAAATTATTGCCACTAAATATCAAGCAGTTACGGATACAGGAAAGGGATCATCAGTCGAGCCAGAGAAAATAGCGAGGTATGTTGAGTCCCGCCTTCGCCAAGGCTATGACGGGCAAGCAAAGTGGAAAGTCAAAGTGGAAAGTATAGCGAATTCTCAGGAAGCGGTGATGGACGCCATTGGCCATGGTTATTCTTCGAGCGAGCGAAGCGAATCGAGAAGTTCTTTTAATGAGAAGTTCTCCACAGGGTCGAACAATAATCTTGTCGTTGTTACTGGCTCACTTTATCTGGTTGGAGAAGTTCGAACATTGTGGCACTTACCGTCATTCTGGATCCGTTTATAACGAGGCTCGCCAAAGGCGGCTTGTTTCAGAATCTATATTAATTCATAATAAAATTAAGTTGAAATTTTTCTATAGTGACCATTTTTTAGTTCAGATAAAAAAGCGAAGAATCAGCAAAAAGTTAGCCAAGTCGATTTATTTGAAAGTAAGTGAGAGGTGTTTTGACGTGTTGACTGGTCACCAAATAGCCATAAACAAGAGAAAACATTTAGGGAAGATGCGAAGCATCATGATTGTGTATGATGATATAATTGAGAATGAAATTTGGTTTGTCACGACTTATCCTTTAAGAAATGATGAGATCATAAATAAAGTAAAATCGGGAAGGTGGGCATTAACAAATGAAAAAAACTAACATTCATTACGATAAGAAATACGATATTCTATACTTTGTTTTAAAGTCTGGTTCGGCTGATTACGCCGAGGAGATAGATCCGTTCGTGACAGTTGAGTACGATAAAAATAATAAGCCAATTGGAATTGAAATATTTAAGGCTTCGGAGATTTTAGGAAAGAAGTTTATCGACAAACCACTGCAAGTTTCTCCGGCTTCTGCATAAGTTCTTATTTTATTGCTATGTTGCCTATTCTCACATACCTGTCAATCTGAACACGTTCACTGCGTTCAGTGCAAACCCCGAACATGTCATTCTGGACCCGTTTACAACGAGGCTCGCCAAAGGCGGCTTGATCCAGAATCTTTCCGGGGCAGGCTTGTTTTTCGAATCTATAGTAATACATAATAAAGATAAGTTGAAGAAAAAATTAATATTTGTTCTGATCGCAGCTTTTATTGTATCTGCTTTTAGTCTTTTATATTACCAAGAAGGTGGTGGTTGTCCTCTGAATCCTGGGCCAAATATGGGGATTTGTATACCAATTCCTAAAACAAGAGGTTGGCCGTTACTTGTACCCATAGAAGATCGTTTTAACAGAATAAATGAGACTTTGTGGGTCGAGCAGTTTATTGCTTTTTTTATTAACTTCTTAGTATATTTTATTGTTTTTAGCTCTATTTATTTTGCTTATTCAAAATTAATAAAAAAATCTAAAAATAAATGAAATTGTTAAAAGACTTGGATGTAAAAGATAAACGTGTTTTTTTGCGGGTGGATTTGGATGTACCGCTTGATGGACTTGATCATATCCATCAAAAATTGGATAACGATACTGCAACAAGACTTACAAATATTAAAGATACTGTTGATTATTTATTTCGTGAAGGCGCAAAACAGATTGTAATTGCGGGTCATATAGACCGTCCTACGTCAAGGTTACTGGGCGGCAAGCCTGTAATTGACGCTACGAAATCGACGAAGCTTTTGTTGTCAGTATTATCAAACATCTTAAAGAAAGGAATATTTTTTAAAGAAAATTTGGAAGGCGATATACATGGAGAGTTGGTGCTTTTGGAAAACCTTAGGTTTTGGGAAGGGGAGACAGTAAACGACGAAAAGTTTGCAAAAATACTTGCAGGTTTTGCAGATGTATATGTAAATGAATCCTTTGGAAATTCTCATCGGGAACACGCTAGTATGGCTGCACTACCGGCAATTTTACCGCACGCTGCGGGGTTGCATCTGGAGGAAGAAGTTAGGGTAATGACAAACCTTTTGGAGACACCGGCAAGGCCGTTTGTTTCGATCGTTGGTGGCGCAAAAATTGAGACTAAAATACCGGTTATAGAAAATCTTTCCAAGATTTCTCATCAGGTTTTGGTTGGCGGGGAATTACCGATAGAGATTGCAAAAAATGGTAAAAAGTTTGCGGAAAATGTTTTGGTTGCCAAATTAACAGATGACAAAAAAGACATAGATTTGGAATCAGCCCACCAGTTTACAAGGTTTATTTCGGCGGCCCGAACAGTTGTTTGGAACGGACCGATGGGGCTTTTTGAAGAAGGACATGAGATCGGGTCCAAAGCGGTTGCTGGGGCTATTTTAGATTCGCGTGCTTATAGTGTAGTTGGTGGTGGGGAAACGACTCAGTTTTTGGAAAAGCATAATTTACTCTCACAATTCTCCTTTGTTTCTGCGGGCGGTGGAGCAATGCTGGAGTTTCTTTCCGGTAAAAAATTGCCGGGGATTCTGGCGCTCGAGTAAAATATCCCCCATTGTGATAATCTGTTATTAGTGGTCAATAATAGCGAAAAAATAGTAGAAAAACTAGAACAAATCGAACAAAGATTGTCTCGGCTGGAATCTTCTCAAAAAATTGAGGATGTAGTTAATGTTGAAAAGACCAAGGCTGTTGTTGAGGATAATAGAATTGGTTCACCGGTTTGGTCAATCATCGCACTAATTATTGGCGGATTGATTCTCTTTTATTCTGTCCCCAGTTTTTTATCTAGATATTTTTCAAGCGTTTCTAGATATGGTTATTCCGATGGTTATTTTGATTTCGGAGGCATTTTGTTTATTATTGTAGGAGCTCTTTTTGTAACACTTGGAATGAAGGGAATAAGTAAATACAGGAGTATACAATCGGGAGTAAAATCTACTACCGGAGAGAAAAGTTCCACAATATTATTTACACAACAAAATACTTCTTCTATAAATATAAAACCGGAGGAAAAGTTAAATATTGGTGAAGTAGAGGAAAAAAAGACCAAACATGAAGATTCACTTGAGGTTCAGATTGCTTCTCATTGGTTTAGTATTGTTGGAATTATAGCCATACTTTTGGGTGTGGTGTTTTTCCTAAAATACGCATTTGATAACGACTGGATTGGTCCGGTTGGTCAGGTTTCTTTAGGAATTATTTTTGGAATGGCACTTCTTGGGGCAGGGGAATATTTTCGCACCAAATACGCTAAATATAGCCAGATTATTACCGGTGGAGGACTTGGGGTTCTGTATCTTTCGATGTGGGCAGCTTTTGGAGTTTTTCACTTAGTAGATGGTTATACTCTGCTTTTTGGAATGTCACTAGTTACTCTCTCTGCCACGCTTCTTGCTGTTCGCTACAGGGCTATTTCCATATCAGTGATTGGAGTTGTAGGTGGTTTTATGACACCAACTCTGCTTTCCTCTGGCTTTGATAATCAAATATTACTATTAACTTATGTTGTCATTCTTAACCTCGGAGTTTTGTTCGTTGCGCTTTTTAAAAACTGGAGAATACTAAATATACTTTCGTTTGCCGGTACCTATTTTGTTTTTACAATTTGGTACGGCAGCCATTACAATCCTACTCTGTTTTTAACGACACTGGTGTTTTTGACAATACTTTTTGTCATTTTTAGTTTAGTTTGGGTTGTTTACAATTTGATTTATCAAAAAGCGTTAGAAGAACAGGATATTTTGCTTATGGTGTTAAATGCCATAGTTTACTTTGGTTTTTCCTATTTATTACTTTCTAAGAACTACGCCGATTATTTAGGGTTTTTTGCTTTTTCTCTTTCCGTTTATTATTTTATATTTGGCTATATTGCCTATACAAAGTTTAAGGCCGAATCGGTGCTGACGTTGGGACTTTTGGGGATATCGATAATTTTTTTGACTGTGGCTGTGCCGTTTCAGGTAAAAAAGAATTTAATTACACTCATATGGACTACTGAGGCTGCTGTGATTTTATGGTTGGGATTTTGGCTTTCCAGCTATAAATTACGAGTTGCTGCACTTGGAATATATATTCTGGTTGTGATTAGGCTCGTATTTTTCGATTCCGTAATTCCATTTACCGATTTTCAGCTTCTATTCAATAGGAGATTTTTTACTTATATTGCCGCTGCAATATCTGCAGGAATTGCTTCCTGGCTATATTTTTCTAATAAAGGAAAAGCGAATAAAGATGAAAATATAGTTATGCCAGTGCTTTTGATAGGGTTAAATGTAATTTTGGTTGCTGCTTTTACACTTGAATCTTTTTCCTTTTTTGATTCCGAGATTTCGAATCTTCAAAAAAAACTATACAAGAGTGAAGCTCCGACCGCTGTTTTGGGTCAGCAGACGATTATTAAAGCTATCGAATCACCCATGGATGATACAAGTTTGGTTTGCAATGGACTAAGTAATGAAGGAATGTTTTTAGGTGTGGATAATTATTGTAATCCACCAGCAAAAATAACTACAAAGCTGCTGTTTACGAATTTGACAATTCCTCAAAACGCAATGATTGTATCTGCCTACGTTACTGTAATCCCCTTAGACAGTTCGCAGGAAAATAATGAGTATGCCATTGTGTTGAAAAATGGTACTTTGGGGCAAAATGGTTTGGATAGTCCGACAGTGGTATGGCAGACGTTACCATGGAAGGTAGATGTTGCATTAACAACTTCGAATATTGCTTCTTCTCTGCAAGGTGTGGTTTACGATAGCAGGTGGCAACAGGGTAATTCTTTGCTGGTAATGATTGAGCCAGTTACTACAGTTTCCAAAAAGTCCTATCGGATTTCTACATTTGATCCAAGCCCACAAAATGCAGCGAAACTAACGATTACTTATTCGACACCGGATACGGGAGGAGTACAAGCTCAGCCCTACAATCCAAATAACAACCAGTATAACTATCCAAATAATTTGAACCAGAGGGTTCCTTACCAAAAACCTTATGTTGCCCCACAAATTGATGTTAAGGTTCAGGCAGAAATTAAAACACTGACACAAGCGCGCAATTTTTCGATTTCTATTATTTGGCTTTTGTATTCGCTAACTTTATTGATTGTTGGTGTTTTGACAAAATATAAACCAATAAGGCTGTCCGCTTTGGCGTTTTTTGCGGTGACAATTCTTAAAGTATTTTTAGTAGACAGTAGTAACCTTGCTCAGATTTTCAGGATAGTCGCGTTTATTGGTTTAGGTATAATTCTTTTGGTGGTTGCCTATATTTATCAGAGATATAAACAACAAATAAACGCCTTTTTATTAAATGGCTAAACTTGTAAATATTATTATTGTTTTTTTGTTTTTGGTTGCATCTGTGGGTGTTGCTAGTGCAGACTTTGACAAATCTAAATGGCTATATGGCAAAGAAATACGTTTGGAACCTTTTGGCATAAAGCGTGTTGCTTCGTTTTCCTTAGACAATGATGTCTTTGATAATTCAAAAGGTTTAAGCGATCTGAGAATCATAAACTCTGCCGGCGTTGAGACACCTTACAAATTGGTTGTAGATAGTACAAATACTAGTCGGCAAACTTTCGGGGTAAAGATTACGAATTTGGGATCTCGAGAGGGCGATTACACTCAAATGATTTTGGATCTTGGAAGGGAAGGAGAATCTCATAATAACCTAACCCTAACAACATCCGCCATTAACTTTAGAAGACAGGTAGAAGTGGAGGCAAGTGCAGATTCGGTTAATTGGTTGGTTGTCAAAAAAGCTAACGAGGGCGGGTACATTTACGATTATTCGGTAGATTTTAAAGCGCAAAATACAACCGTTAATTATCCAGATACTACCTATAGATATCTAAGGGTGAAAATTATTGATAATGGGGAGGCGCCGCTAAAAATTACCGGAGCCATGGTTTATCGGGATGTTTTTCAAGGTTCAAGGGAAGTTTTTTATACTCCAAAGATAGAAAAGAGTGAGGACAAGGATAAAAGATCAAGTTCTTATGTTCTGGATTTAGAGGCGAAGGGTATTCCAAGTAGCAAAATTTCTTTTTCCAGCAAGAACGAAAACTTTAACCGTCGAGTTTCTCTTGAGGGAAGTAATGATCGGCAAAATTGGAGCAATATAAATAATTCGGATGTAATTTTTAACTATAACACCCCAAAGTTTTTTGGGGCAAAAAGCACAATTGCCTATCCGGAAAGTAACTATAGATACTTGAAACTTACAGTTTTTAACCGTGATGACCAACCCATAAGTTTAACTGATTTTAAAGTTAGCGGAGTTTTGCGAAAAGTGCTGTTTGAGACGGAGCCAAATACAACTTATAAATTGTTTTATGGAAACAATAAGGCAAGGTTTGCGGAGTACGATTTGGACGCGTTTATTCAGTATCTAGACACCACAAATACTATAAATGGAGTGTTGGGTACTCAAGAGAAGAATTTAGATTTTAAAGGTCCAATTATGCCGGATAAACCTCTAACGGAAAGATTTCCATATTTATTAACCGGGGTTTTGGCAATTGCCGTCTTAATACTTGGATCAATGGTTTTTAAGTTGGCGTATCAGGTTAAAAAGGGTAAATAATTTTTAATCTTCCCCAATTATAATGCGGGCGGAGGCGGTGGAATCCTCGAGATTGCCGGCGTTTGTTGGGTTTAGGAGTTCTTCTTTTATATCTTCTAAAAATAAATCTGCCTGATCCTTAGTTGAATCTGCAAAGAAGACTTGGGATGTTGCAACGTCTTCTGGGGCATTTCCGGTTTTTATTACTTGATAACCTTTTTCTGTAAGCTTCTGCGCAAGTACTGCGGCGGCTCCTTTTTTGGTAGAGCCATTTAATACCTCAAGAATCCAGTCGGTTCTGGTTATGGCTTGTGGTGAAGGTTCTGGAGACTGCGATGTTTGGGAAATAGGTGTAGGTTGAGGTTTAACGTTTTCGGTTTTTAATTTTTTTGTATACAAGAAATAGCCGGAAATTATTGCTACTGCCATAACTACAATAATCACTACGATAATTAATGGTTTTTTGGATTTGCCCTCGTTCTCGTCCATGATAGGTGATGGAGCAAGTTGTTGTGGTTCTTGGGGTGTCGGTGTTATCGGTTCTATGGTATCGATAGTTGGGGTGTCATCAGCAACTGAAGGCACAGAGACGTCTTCCTTTGGAGGGGTAATTGCTGCAGTTATTGGAATTTCTTTTTCTTCTTGTGGCTGAGGTTGGGGGTTGTCTGGTGCTGGTGCTGTTTCTGTTTCTGGTTCAGGTTGGATTATCGGTGCGATTACTGCTTCACTTTCCGGTTGAGTTGTTTGAGAAGTTGGTTCTGGGCTTGTGGTTATCGATTCTTCGGCGACATGTTTATGGAATGATCTGGGCGCAGTTTTTTTTGTCGGTTTTGATTTTTGTGTGATTTTTGCTTTTGGCATATTTTTTACCCCCTAATAATTTTTAACAGATGTCGACGATAAAGTAAAATATAGATAACAGTCAATGTATTTTTAGGTTAAGATTAAATTACTGCTCTATGAACTGGTACCAAAAAAAATCTACTGAAATATTTGTCGAACTTAATGTTTTGCCCGAGAAGGGCTTAGGTGTCGAGGAGGTAAAAAAAAGGCTTGCGCAGTATGGTTTAAATGTTTTGGCGAAGGATAAAAAGGAAACTTACCTTAATCTTTTCATAAAACAATTCAAAAGTCCCTTGATTTATATACTTTTGATAGCAGCATTGTTGGTATTTTTTTTGGGAGATATTTTAGATGGTGCGGTAATTCTTGCAGTTATCGTAATCAATTCTGTTATTGGAACAATTCAGGAAGGTAGAGCAATAAATTCTCTCGAGAAGTTGAGAAGTTTGACTCGTCACAAGGCAATTGTGAGGCGCGACGGGGAAGAAATATTAATATCCGCAGAGGAAATTGTGCCTGGAGATATTTTAATTATCAAATTCGGTGACAGGATAAGTGCTGACGCAAGAATAATAAAGGAAGAAAGTTTCAAGGTTGATGAGGCGATATTAACAGGAGAAGCGTATGCAGTTCTGAAAATCGCTGAGGCAATTTCGAAAAATGATCTAGTTGTTGGTGATCAAAAAAATATGGTTTTTGCCGGAACAAGTGCAGTTAGCGGTTACTGCGAGGCAGTTGTAGTAGCAACCGGACTTTCTTCGGAGCTGGGAAAAATTTCTAAAGAAATACAAGAAACTTCCAGCGTCCCACTACCACTTGCTAATAAAATAGAAAAATTAACTCGAGTGATTAGTCTTTCTGTTTTTGGCATTGCCAGTTTGGTTTTATTAGTTGGTCTTTCGCGCGGGATTCCATTTACGCAAATATTTGGTGCAACTGTGGGAATTGTAGTGTCGCTAATTCCGGAGGGTTTACCTGTTGCTGTAACGATTGTTTTAGCTCATGGTGTCTTCAGAATGGCCAAAGCAAAAGCCATTGTGCGGCAAATGGCGGCAGTGGAGGCGATGGGTAATGCCGATACTTTGCTTGTAGATAAAACTGGAACGATAACAACGGGGAAGATGGTCATCAGAAGAGTTATTTTTAGAGACAAGGTTTATGAGATAACAGGTAGTGGATATGACCCTAAAGGTAAGTTTGATGCCGGAAAAAGCGAAGATTTAAGTACAAATTTAATAAATATTCTTGAACTGGTTTATTTATCGCTTCACGCCGATACCATTCATGAAGAAAACGGCGGTTGGAAGCCTAGTGGAGACCCGACAGAAGTTGCAATAGCTGTTTTATGTCGGAAAGCGGGAATTGTTAAGGAGAAGATAGAGTCCAAATATAAAACTATTTTTGCAACTCCATTTGATCAACAAAAACGATACATTGAGGCAGTTTTTGAACACGGGCAGAAAAAAATTCACGTATTTGTAGGAGCCCCGGACTTTCTTGGTAAAAAACTAAAAGTGGATCATGGTTTTTTAGGGAAGTATCACCGACTTGCAAAAGAGGGTATGAGGGTGGTTGGTGTCGCTATATTCGATGGTAAGCGTGTGGTTGATAATGCACTTTTGGTAATCGACGAGGAAATCAGACCATCTGCTAGCCAGTCGATAAAAGAGGCTAGAGATGCAGGTTTTAGTGTAGTAATGCTGACGGGAGATTATCCCGAAACCGCTCGGGAAATTGCCAGAAAAGTTGGAATTTTTACCGATGGAGATATAGTTTTAACTGGTACTGATATTGAAACATTTTCAGAAACAGAACTTAGTGACAAAATTGATAAGGTTTCTGTTTTTGCCAGAATTACTCCGGAGCATAAATTAAAAATTGTTAAAGCGCTACAAAAAATTGGCAGGATTTGTGCCATGACAGGGGACGGTGTAAATGATGCGCCGGCACTTCAGGCTGCAAATTTAGGAATAGCCCTCGGAAGCGGTACTCAGGTTGCCAAAGATTCCAGTGATATCGTTTTGGTTAACAATAATTTTAAAACGATTGTCGATGCTATTTTTGAAGGCCGGGCCATATATACATCATTAAAGAAAGTAATCCTTTATCTATTTAGTACAAGTCTTGGAGAGGTTTTGGTTTTGGTGGGAGCGATATTTGTGGGATTGCCGCTACCACTCGTTGCGGTTCAGATTATTTGGCTTAACTTTGTGACGGATGGGTTTTTTGTGGTTGCATTGGCTCAGGATAATCCAAGCGAAAAGGGACTATTAGAGATCGAGAGTGGAGACAGTGGTAATTTAGTAGACAGTTTGATGATGAGAAGAATTGTTTTGATGGGACTTGCCATGGTCGTGAGCTCACTTGTTGCCTTGTATTTGTATCTTGGGGGAGAAAGTTTGGGTTATACCAGAACGGTAGTTCTCGTCATTCTTTCCGTTTCGCAATGGTTTAACGCCTTTAATGTTAGAAGCAGAACTAAATCTATTTTTGCCGTACCACCGAGTTTGTGGCTTGTAGCATCTTTTGGATGCGTTTTTGTTTTGCAATTGTTGGTAGTCGAAACAGCTTTTGGAAATAAATTGTTGCATACAGAAAATCTGAGGCTTGCGGATTGGATTTTGGCGTTTGGTGCCAGCACTTTGGTTATTTGGGTTGAGGAGGGGAGGAAATTAATTGTCAAAGTGATGAGTCCCGCCGACACTAAAGTTTTGGCGGGCAGGCAAAGTGGGAAGTTGGTGGTGGCAAATAAAAATTAGTCCTGCTCAAGCCCGGGGCTTGAAGTTGGCTAACATTCTGATCCCGCGTTGTGGAAGAAGAATCTAGACTTTTCGCTATTGCTCAGGATGACGAAGATAAAAAATTTTGTCGACGGAAGGAAATTTTTTGTGATAAGCTGAGATTATGAAGATCATTATCGCTGTTGTTTTAGCTATAATATTTGCGTTAGCTGGTTTTTGGATTTTTAGCTTTTTGGGATTCTTCTTTAGTTTTTCTCTCACAACTATTTTTGGCAAGCCAATCGAGTTATTTATTCCGATTATTTTAGTTTTGCCATGTTTTTTTGTTGTAAAGAAGTTAATGGATTCAAAGTTAAGGGTGATTCTATACATCTTATCTATTGTAGTGGCGCTCTTTGTTGCCTATTTGTTTGTTCTTGTTGTGGTTATGGGAAAAGTTAATTAAGTTATGATCAAAGTTGCTATATCAGCAGTTCCACTCCCGATTAAATCGGGATGTGGCTCCTCTGATATATCCACACGTTTCAATAATGGAGGATTAATTTAATGTTACGTGTGGCTATTAACGGATTTGGCAGAATTGGTAGGCAGGCATTTAAGGTATGGTTTGACAAGCACATTGAAGAAATGTCGATTGTTGCCATAAACGACTTGACGGATGCAACAGTTCTTGCGCACCTTTTAAAATACGACAGTGTTTATGGAGCTTGGAATCGGGAAATTAAGGCAAAAAAACTGATTGACGATATTAAAACTGCCAAGGACGGAGAGGCAGTTGGCAATATTTCCATAGATCGTGTAGATGTGGCAACTTATGCAATAAAAGATCCGGAGAAACTTCCCTGGAAAAGTCTAGGAATAGATGTGGTGATAGAGTCGACAGGCCGGTTTACTAAGTTAGAAGATGCCACAAAACATATCACGGCTGGTGCTAAAAAGGTTGTTATTAGTGCGCCGGGCAAAGAAACGCCGACTTTTTTGTTGGGAGTTAATGAGGAAAAATATGCGGGAGAAACAGTTATCAATAACGCTTCTTGTACCACAAATTGCATTGCTCCTATTGCCAAAATAATGAATGAAAAATTCGGAATAAAAAAAGCGATGATGACGACAATTCATGCTGTCACTGCCGAGCAAAATTTAGTAGATGGTCCTTCGCCGGGCGGAAAGTCCGCTGATTTACGAAGGGCAAGGGCAGGTTACATAAATATTATTCCGACAACATCGGGAGCGGCAATTTCGACAACAGAAGCTATCCCTGAGCTTAAAGGTAAGTTTGACGGAATGGCACTGCGGGTGCCGGTTGCAGTTGGGTCGATTAGTGATTTTACGTTTTTGCTTTCAAAACCAACAACGGTTGAGGAAGTCAATTCAACTTTGACGGACGCTTCTAATAATATGCAAGGGATTTTGGCGGTCTCCACAGAACAATTGGTTTCTTCGGACATTGTTGGTCGCAGCGAATCATCCATTGTGGACTTGTCACTGACGCAAGTTGTTGATGGCGACATGGTCAAAGTTTTTGCCTGGTATGACAATGAATTTGGGTACTCGAACCGATTAATAGAGCAAGTAATTGCTGTCGGTAACCACTCCTAATGCCGGAAAGCACAGCTGAAAAGCTACAAGAATCTCAAGAAGTTTTAGACAGGATGCGAAGACTTTCTGATCTTGTGATTCATGCAGAAGCTGACGTGTTGAAAGTTAATTCCGCGGATCAGCTAAAAAAAGTATTGTTTGAGGTGGCATTTTTTGCATTGGCTCATGACAACCTTGTACCCGTACTTACGAGATTGCAAGATAGAGATGTTGAAGAAGTTGAAGAATACAGTGAGAATCTGGTAGAGCAAAAACAGATTTACGACGAGCTGCTTCAGGGAGATTGGATACGGATTAAAGAATATGTTTACAACCAATTAATAATAGGAGAAACGTTAACTCAAGCAGATAGATTTGGTTTAGATAAGGAGTTCAAATACAAAGGAGTAAATATTTTTTTGAATGAAGTTGGAAACCCTCCAAAGGAGTTTGGGCAAGGGCAGGAGGATTACATTCGAGAAAAACTGAGTTTGATTCCGGACAATACCGAACCTTATGTTCATCCCGATTTAGAAGAATTGAAAAGAAGTGTTGAAATTTCTTCCTAATTTGCTTTTTTCCAATTAAAGTATTAAATTTGTGCGTGTGATTTACAAAGATCGGGAGGATGCTATGGAATTAGATCAGCTTGCGTCTCGTGCGCGTTTTTTCTTTAATGTTTCTTTTCACCGATACAAAATGGTAGCGGATGAGCAGTTTGTGGATCTTGAGGGAGAAACTGACAAAATAGTTCAGCTTTGTGAAGAGGTTGCAATACGCAGTGGTCTTGATTTAAAAGAGGGGTTCTCATCTGCCTTTCTTTTAGAGAGAACGATAATATTTACAAACTCTGCTGGTAGAGAAAGTGCTTTTGTTGAATTTCGGAATGACGAACCAGGTAAATCTAGAGTGATCGGTGACGAGCAATTTTTAGAACAAGTAACTGCTGTGGTTCAATCTTCCTAATTTGCTTCATATTTAAGATGCTGAAACGAGTTCAGCATGACACGAACTATTCTGTCATCCTGAATTTATTTCAGGATCTATAATTACTTTGTGAGTCGAAGTTATTATATTTATATTCTGACAAACATAAGGAATACAACTTTTTATATCGGTGTAACAAACAATTTGATTCATCGTATATATGAGCACAAGAATGAAGTTGTTGAAGGGTTTACCAAAAAATATAAACTCAAAAAGCTTGTATATTTTGAACAATACCCTTCGCCAAAAGAAGCTATCGCCAGAGAAAAGCAACTAAAAAATTGGCACAGACAGTGGAAGATAAATTTGATTAAGTCTTTTAATCCTGATTTTGATGATCTGTACGAAAATATCTGCAAATAGCAGATCCTGAAACGAATAGATCCTGAAACAAGTTCAGGACGACTCCTGAGGTCGGTTCAGGACGACTAATGATCGATTTGCTTTTCCACTTTGTTTGTATTGAAATTTTCAGCAGTTTAGAGTTATATTGTTCTTGATGATTGATTGGGGATTGTTACTTCGAATTTTGCATATTGTCGGTACCGCAATTGGAGTGGGGGCGGCGACTATGTTGGAAGTTTTCTCAATTTATTTTGGTCGTGACGGTAAGGTTGATTTAATGGAGCACGAAGTGTTACGAATTTGCGTGACGATGCTTAGGATTGGCCTTGTGATTTTGGCTTTTTCCGGTTTTGGATTACTGGTGATGTGGAGACTACGGCTTTTAGGGCCGGACACTTTTTTTGCTCCGAGGTTTATGGCAAAAATTACAATACTTTTAATACTTCTTTCGGTTGCAATGCTAGTCAATTTTAGGCTAATAAATTTTAAACTGGGAAGTGCAATTTCTACCACATCCTGGTACGCGGCACTTATTCTTGGGATGTGGCGAAAAATGGAGGCTTCTTATTTTTTGATAATGTTTGTCTACCTGGTTTTTATCGGTATTGTTTACTTTTCGCTTGAGTATATAAGGAAAATTGTGGCGAGGAGACAATAATGAGCGGATTTTTAGTAACAATTTTGGTTTTGCATATCTTTGGGGGCTTAGTAGGTATGATATTTCTGACTAGTTACATGCTTTCTTTGTTAAAAGAAGATGCGGACCTAAAAAAGCTATCTCGAATTTCGTTTTATGCACTTTTGGCGTTTTTGGGGTCCTGGATTTTGGGTGGCTATTATTATCTTACCTATTACGGAAAAGCTGTTAAGCCGATAATCACCAAAGGTGATTTTGTTTGGGTTCACAAAATTGTGATGGAGACAAAAGAGCATGTTTTTTTGTTTTTACCCTTTTTGGCGCTCTCTGTATTTTTGGTGACTTTTTTGCTGCCGGGAATTATGTCTAAAGATAAGAATTTGAAAACTTCAGTTGCGTTTCTGGCCTTTATTGCCCAATCGATCGCCCTTTTGGTTGCCGTTTTTGGAATAATTATTTCGGGGGCGGTGGGGAAGTAGTTTATGAATAAGGAAATTTTAGCAAAAAGTACAGTGTTATCGTCGGCAGGAATAATTCTTGTGATTTTTTTGATGACTGTTGTTTCGGATCTAAACGCAGGTTTTAAGGCTTTTTTAACATCAGTATTTTCTCATCATTGGATAGGCAAGAGCATACTTTCGATTGTGGTTTTTACTTTACTGCTTGTACTTTTATATGTAATAAAGCCAAAAATTTCGTTAGTATTGTCCGTATGGGTGTTGATAATTTCTGCTGGCCTTTTTACTTTTTTAACTTTTGCCTTCTTTGCCCTGGAGACGTTTGGGGTTTTATAAAATTTCCTGATTTGCTTCTTGAAATTTTTGGCTATTTTAGCTAAAATGTACAAAAGATGATTAATACTATAACTGCGACGGAACTTAAAAATAAAGCGGCTGGCGTTTTAAATAATGTAATTTTTACAGGTACAGAAACGGTAATCTTGCGACACGGTAAACCTGTTGCAAAGATCGTGCCTGTAAAAATGTATGCCAGTACAACGAGGATCATTGATATTAAAAAGGCAATAGATGCGACGTTTGGTTCTCTGCCTGATTTTCCGGATGTGACTAAGTTTCGGCGCTCCAGACGAAGAAAAATACCGGCTTTATATCCGTGAAATATCTCCTTGATACTGATGTACTTGTTAATCACTTAAGAGGAAAGGAGAGTCTTAGCTCCGAAATATTAATGCATGGCGCCGCCATAAGTATTATTACATTGGCCGAACTTCTGTATGGGGTTTATAAATCTGACAATCCAGATAAGTCCTTGCGCAAGTTGGAAGAAGATTTAGAACTTTTGGAGTTACCCGTAGAAAATCTTAACGAGGTAATTGTAGCTGAGTTTGGGAAGATCAAAACGGATTTAGAGATCAAGGGTTCAAGACTAGAGGATTTTGATCTCTTAATTGCTGCTTGTGCAATTACTAAAGGAATGACTCTTGTTACCAGAAATGTTAAACATTTCCAAAGAATCTCCGGTTTAAAGTTGTAGAAAGTTGCCAGTCGTTCTTCCTAATTTGCTTTTTCCTCTTGTTGATTTTATCAGGTGTCTGCTTGTTCAGTTGAAAATGATCTTTTTACACTAGTTTTGACTTCCAAAAAACGTTGTAATCGGTCACCTAACATTCTTTTGGGAAGCCCGTTCGGTCTCATTTCGTGCAATTTAAACTGAGTGGATTGCAAACTAATAGGGTCTTTATCTCTCTCTTGCGAGCTATCGTTTTTAAAATTGTGACTTTGTTCGTGGTCTATGGTCATTGATTCTACAGGATATAAACATAAAAACCTTTTTATTGGTTTGTGTCAAGAGATAAATATCTCATTTTGGATTTCACTTTTTTTAATTTTTCGAGTAAACTTGGCACTTATAATGCGGCAGAAAATATTAGTAACTGGGGCAGGGGGCTATATCGGCTCGGTAACAACCGAATTATTACTAAGCTTGGGGTATGAAGTGATTGCGGTAGATAATTTTTCTACAGGGTATAGACAGCCATTGGAATTATTAAAGAAAAAATACGGACGGGATAAATTTAAATTTTTTGATCTGGATATTGCAGGTAATATTTCAAAACTTTTTGCTAAAAATAATATTGGTGTCGTATTTCATTTTGCAGCCTCGTGTTTACTAGACGAATCCGTCAAGAGTCCCGGTAAATATTTTAAAAATAATGTTTTTGCGACCTTAAATCTTCTGGAGACAATGGAAAGGTTTAAAGTTTCCAAAATTGTGTTTTCTTCAACTTGTGCTGTTTATGGAAACGCAAAATATTTTCCGATAGACGAGCGGTACGAAACTTGCCCGCAAAATCCTTATGGCGAATCTAAGTTGATGGCTGAGAAACTAATTACGTGGTATGGAAATCTTAAAGGTTTAAAGTATGTAATTTTTAGATATTTCAATGTTTGCGGTGCTTCTGATGTTGGTTTAATAGGGGATTCAAAAAAACCTTCTGTGATACTTTTGCAAAACGCGGTTAGGGGAGCTCTGGGTATTGAGCCATTTTATTTAACTTATCCTAAAGTTAAGACTCCCGATAAAAGCCCAATACGTGATTATTTAAATGTGGTGGATTTAGCTGAAGCTCATTTGGTAGCTATAAAACATCTTAAGTTGGGTGGGAAGAGTGAGATTGTTAATCTTGGGACCGGAACAGGCTATTCGGTTTTGGAAATTGTAAAGGCTGTGCAGGAAGAAACTGATGTCAAGTTTAAAGTTAATAAAGGTAAGTCTCGCGAGGGTGAGTCTTACAAAATGATCGCATCTGTAAAAAAAGCAAAAAGGATACTAGGTTGGAAACCAAAAAGATCACTTAGGGATAGCATTAAATCACTTGCCAGCTGGTACCAAAAACACCCGAACGGTTGGGAGTATTGACCTTGCGCCTGATTGACCGAAAGATTATTTGAACTTGGTTTATGGGAGGAGTATAATCTGCGGCTATTATGGGTAGTGAAAGAAGAGTAGAGCTGACATCCTCCGCATGGCTTTTTCAGCCGGAAGGTTTGTTTGCTGTTGCGGGGAAAATAAATAAAGATCGACCAATAAATGAACAGATTGCAGTTGAGCTTTATCCTGTGCATTATTTTAACGGATTGCCGCTGGGGCCTGGCAGAATCAATGAGGATAAAATTCGAAGCTGGCAAAGGGAATATGGATCGGTACCGGTTGAGCGGATTCACTTACCTTTTCATTATTCTTTACCTTTGGCATTCAAGAATTATTTTTATACCTCGGTTTTCAAGGAACCAGGGTCACTGAAGGATCGTGTTATTGCTTCTGCAGTTTCTGCTATGACAACTACGGTTCAAAATAGGTTTGCGACCCGAATGGCTGGCAATTTAGAAGCAGGTTTGAATGCACATGTGAATATTATTGAAGAAGCTGGTAAAAGAGGTAGTTTGGCCAAGATTCGCGGCGGTGCAAAATATATTTGGGTGGAAAATGATTTGGACTATCCAAGAAAACGGCCTAAGCAGATTGAGAAAGAAAGGGATCCGAGAAGACCTTTGGAAGTAGTGAAAAAATATGGATTAGAAGGGGTAATTATGGGTGTTGATCATGCATATCGAGCTGGAGTAGATCCGTATCGAGATTTTATTGATTTAGAAGGCGAATTTAAAAAACATTTAAGAACATTACATCTTTCCGGAACAAAAGGGGATCATGGTTTAATCGAAAAAGATGATGTGGATTTTTGGGATTTTATGAATTTTGTTAAGGGGAAAATATCCGAAGATGTTAGATTTTGTTTGGATTTAAACCCATTTGAGATGGGGAAAAAGACAAGAGATGAACAAATTGATTATGTTCGGGATTTAGTCAAAGAACTTGAAAAGTAGTTATTGAACCAAATTTCATTTTCTGTTATACATCAGTTTAGTGTTTTCAGCACTAAGGAATTTATAATTTTTAATTTAAAATTTTCAATCAATATTTAATATTAAAATTTAAAACATTTAAAATTTACTTAAAACTTAAAATTGATAATTTAAAATTTTCTGTCCATGGATTTATCTAAAATTTACTCACCCAGATCTGTAAACGTTCACAAAGGCAATTTTGGCAGTGTACTGGTTGTGGGCGGGTCTAAACTTTACTCAGGATCGGCTACACTGGCTGCTGTTGCAGCTGTTCGGTCTGGAGCCGATTTGGTTACAGTTGCAGCGCCGGCAAGAGCTGCGGATGTGGCCTCGCATACGCTTTGTGATCTTATTACATACCCTCTAAAGGGAGATTATCTAGCAAATAGACATATACGGGATATTTTAGATTTAATGCTTATTAGAAAGGTTAACAGTGTTGTTCTTGGGCCAGGAATGGGTAGGCATAGGCTAACTATAACTGCTATCAATAAGCTTATTTTAAAAATCAATATTCCAATGGTGCTAGACGCGGATGCCTTGTTTGCTATTTCACAAAACCCAAAGGTTGTTGAGGGTAAACAATTGGTGCTGACTCCTCATATGGGTGAATTGGCAATACTTTTAGGAAGGGGAAAGAGTGTAGGCCAGGAGTTTGAAGGCAGGCTGACTGCTGCCAAAGAGGCTGCCTTAAAATACAAGGCTGTAGTTCTATTAAAGGGGAATGTGGATATTATTACGGACGGGGAGAGTACAATTACAAATAACACCGGCACGGCTTATATGACAAAAGGTGGGTTTGGCGATGTCTTAGGTGGTATAACGGCGGCACTACTGGCCCGTGGAGTCGGTTTATTCGAAGCAGCACACGTGGCTGCCTATATTAATGGAAAATCAGGGGAAATGGCGGCGCAACATTATGGTGAGGGGCTAGCGGCTTCTGATATTTTTGGATTCATTCCCCGGGTAATTCACACTTAACTTTTTTGTATTTGAGGCTGTATTTTTCCAAGTCAAGAATAATTACAATAGTAAATTGTCTATAGGTCTTGGTTCTTCTTGTTGTCATATAGCTTATAAGAATTGTTAGGCGTGAAATTAAATATCATAAATTCTATCTATTGTGCTAGCCTCGTTTGACTGTATAAAATTAATAGAGATGGACGAGCAGCAAGAAATTCCCGAAAGATCGCATTTTTGGTTCAGCGATAAAAGTAAAAACATTAAAGTTCACGATGTAAAACTTTTAGACAAGATTACACTTATTTTTGGACTTTTTTTGTTTTTATTCTCTTTTATAGTCCTTTGGCCGATAGTCTCGCAAATAAATTTTGAAGAGGCTTTTTCTGTGCCACTGATCCCCTGGGTAATATCAATATTTTCGGCTTTTGGTTTCGGATCTGTGGAAATTGTGCGAGTGATATTTATGGGTTCATTTATGCTTTCAACTGCAGGCGTTTATCTTTTTGTGCGGGAACTTACAAAAAGACAAGTTTCCTCTATATTGGCTACCCTAATATATATACTGCCACCTGTGCCTATTTTTGTCCTTTCCCATTTAAGTCAAGGATTGTCGTCATTTGAACTAGCTTCTGCAAAATCTTTTTTGACGGTTATGTATGGTAATGGAGGACTTCTTGGGTTTGCAATGATTCCTTTTGCTTCAATTCTGTTTATAAAGTTTTTAAAATTAGGAAATAATAATATCCTGGCAATGACGGTGGTGGTAAGTGCAATTGTGCTTTTAACAGATCAAACGCAATCGCTAAGTCTATTTTTGGTTTTTGGGATAATTACGGTTTCGGAATTTCTGTTGGGTATGGCAAGACTCAAAGTAAAGCGTTTTCTGTTGGTTATATTGTTTTGCCTAGGTTTGGTTTCTTTCTGGTATTTTCCAATTTTTTTGAATAAGCCCTTAGGTATTTTTGGGAGTCAAACATTGACTAATTTAAAATATTTGTTTCCCTTGCCATTTATTCTGGGGGTTTTGGGTTTAATATTTTCGTTTGTATTTTTTGGTAAGCAAGAGAAAAGGCAGGGGATATTTATTTCATTTTTGTTATTAGTAGTGTTTTTGAGTCTCATATCCGGTTGGTTGTTTTTTCAACATTCTTATGTACTGCATCCAAACAGGCTGGTTTCTAATTTAAATATGTTTGGTGCAATAGTTGCGTCTCTTGCTCTTACTGCTTTATTTGATCAACTTAGATTAGAAGAAAGATTTGGATTTGGCAGTTGGAATTGGATGAAAAAGGTTCTTGGGGGTGTGGTTTTTGGATTTGTTAGTTTTGTGGCAATGGTGGTTATCGGAAAACTGTTTGCCCCAGTTGTTATTTATGCAATATCTGGACCCTTTGGTGTTTGGACAAAAATCAGGCTGGCTGCTGCTGCTGATAAGCAGGAGAGTTTAGCTTTGGTGGGAGGTAATTTTAGGCTTTACGAACGTCATGTGAGTGATTGGGGACAGATTTTGGGTTGGCTGGGTACAATAATTATGATAATTGTACTTTTTTTCTTTTTGGTTAAAGGGTTTTCTGCCAATAAACCAAAAAATATTAACCCGGATGCGTAAAAATGTTTTGAGTTGGCTTTTAAATTTGGGAATTCCTATTTTGATGGTTACTGTTTTGGGAATTCTAAACTATTCCATAATTCGATATTTTTTCCAGGGTGAATATAGCCAAAATATTGCCTCGATAGAAATTTCCTATGTCCAGATGGCCAAATTTTGGGTTATGGGTGGAGGTTTGTGGCAACCGCTTTGGTATCTGGGTTATCCGTGGCATGTTTTTTATACGCCGGTGTTACCTCTTTTGGAGGTTGTATTAAATCAAATAAACGATGTAAGTTTTGCACATGCGTATCGGGTGGTTGCAGCAATAGGCTATGTATTGACGCCTATTTCCCTCTTCTTTTTTGTCTGGCAGGTTGCCAAAAGTAAGAGCGGGGCATTTATTGCAGCACTTTTTTATAGTGTTGTACCCTCGATAGTCAGCCCCTTATTTTCTGGAGTAGCCCAGGATACTTTAAGCGGGATGGCGGAACCGAGGCGTTTTGCAATTTTGGTGCGATGGGGTGAAGGGCCGCATACTTTGGCGCTCGGATTTTTACCTCTTTTTGGACTCTTTTTTGACAGGTATTTGGAAAATAAAAAGTTTACAGACCAAGTGTTGGCTTGTATCTTTCTAGGAATTGTGGCGCTTACCAATGCCGTTGCCCTTTGGGGTGCAATGCTTTTGATTTTATGCTTCTTTTTGGCAGAATTTACTAAAAAAAATTCAAATGTTATTTCTCTTTTTAAGAAGCTTCTTTCTACTGGCTTTATAACCTTTGGTCTTGTAGCTTTTTGGTTTAACTTGCCTTTCGTTGCTACGTTTTTTAGGGAAGGAGGGGGAGTATTATCTAATTGGAGTAATTTGGTTCCCTGGGGAATGATTGTATTTTTGTCAGTTGCCGGGCTTGTCATTTTTTTGGTTAACAAATTGACTGCAAGATTTATAGGATTTCCTCTGGCGTCTCTATGGTTTTTGATGCTCTTTGGATTGGTTTTTGCATATTATGCCTCAGGTGACAGTCAACTGGAGTATGCTCCGCAGGTTTTGAGACTTACCACGGAAGTGGATATGGCTCTTGGAGTTTTGGTGGGAGTAGCTGTCTCCAATATTTATTTGTTTCTTATAAAAAGAGATGGAAAATTTTCAGCTATTTATAAATCGGCTGCAGTTGCCATGTTTGCAATTATTGGCACATTGATGATTCCCCAGGCTTTTCTAATGGTTGATAATCTGCCAGTTTATGCCAAACCTTTTTCGCAAGGATCCGTTGGTGAAATTCAAAAGACTAGCGAATATATAGTTGCCAAAAAGTTTGAGGAATTAACACGCGGAACCGATGAGAGAGTGGTGGCGCCCGGTAACTATGCTTTCTGGCTTAATTATTTTGTAGACGTGCCACAAATCAGAGGAGCGCTTTATCAATCTTCGACTCATTTTTGGCCGGACCATATTTATTACCAACTTATGAACGGGCAAGATGCCCAGATTTCTCTGGCTTGGCTAAAAATTGCCAACGTTGGTAGATTGGTTTATACGACTGCGGCAAGTGCAGAAACTTATAGGGACTACAAGGTACCTCAAGAAAAATTCGAAAGCGTACTTACCAAAAACACGACTATTAACGGTGACATCTTTTTCGATGTGCCGCTTAAGAATAATAGGATTGCCAAGGTGGTTGATGCAAAAGCTTATAAATCGATAATAAAACCTATTAGTGCCATAGACAGCAAACCGATAAATGCCTATGTTACCTGGATGGAGCAGAAAGCTGATAGAAAACTTGCGGTAAAGAAGATATCTGCTAGTCATCTGAAGATCAGCGGTGAGATTGTAGAGGGCGAGGCGGTGCTGGTTCAGGACACATTCGATATTGGTTGGAAGGCCAAGGGAAGTGGTGGTTGGAAGGTTGTCCGTGACCCATTAGATTTTATGGTTTTAGTTCCCAAGAATACCGGAAAATTTGAGGTTGATCTTGTATATACCAAACCGTGGAGTGTGTATTTTGGGTATCTGGTGACTCTGGCGACATTGGGATTTATTATAAGGCATTATTTATTTTTAAGAAAAGTTAGAAAAACTGTTGTACCAGAAGTTGGTACGGTTTGAGTTAAAGAGGGTTGCCTAATATGGCGCTTTCGGGGTTAAGGCTTGCAATTTGAGTTTTGGCATTTAAACTTCCCTTTGGAATTATTTGATCATTGTAATCCGGGTCTTCTTCGGGATTTTTGGCAGCAAACATCATAAACGATAGAATCGCTCCGAAGATAAAACCAACAGTAAACATTCCCCAAAATAATAACATCTAAATTATGAATGGCAGTTGTTAAGTTAAATGGTGCAGGTGGCAAAATTGGACAGTTGTTTTGCAGAAGCTGAAACTTGAATCCTTTTTTAAAATGGGAGGTGTTTTATATTTTAAAAAAGGTGTTGCTATTTAAACTTATGAAAATATATTTTGCAAGAGGTTAGTTTTTCTGTTTTGGCTATCGAGGTTGGTGGGGAATTAAATTATGACGATCTTTTGCTATTTGCTATGCCAGGGTTGCTGCGCGATATGGGGCACTCAGCAAGGCAGGATATATTTCCTTGACGGTGTTTTAATGTTTACATCGGAGGACTATGATGCGCGGGTTGGTAAGTGAGATAATTAAGCATCTTTATATACACTAGATTATAGATTGATATATTAGTTTTGGTTGGAAATGTAGGTAATCTTCGGCTTTTTCTCTGTTTTAGCTTCAGAATAGGTTTGGATAGAAGATTTGTTAGTTAGAGACGAGAATTAGTACAGTGTCTTTAAGTTTTTCTTTTAAATATATGATTACTTCCCAATATTCTATTATTAAATACCTGCAAAAATTTCAATAATATTATCACAAAATTCTGTTGTTAAAATGGGTCGGTAGAGGACATAGAATACTCTTTTTACCAAATAAAATGGCATAATACACTATGTTATTGTTTGATATTGTTAATTTTGTGAAAACTATTATATCAATAGTGAAAATTATCACCATGCCTATCCTACTCCTAGAGTATATTTATTAAGTTTAGATACAGCTTTGTAAAAGATTAGGGTTAGGCAGGGCTAAGTATTACCTAGACTTGGCATAAATCATTAATAAAGCCTAGCAATGCTGATTTTGAGGCTAAATTAGCCTTGTTAGCCCCTTATTGGCCTTCTAAAAGCAGTTTGCAACAATTAGCACCAATTCAACACACAAGATTTTTGTTAGATAAATATAGTGTTTGGACTATTGTAATAGTTAAAACGATTGATTTAAACCGATAACAATTTTGCTCACAGTCATCTTTTTAGTATATATTTAGACCCATAATCATATTTTGAAGCTAGAATAATTTTTGGGTGTAAAAATATATCCAATTTTGAGGCTAAAATGGGTCGTTTGCAGGGTCAGTACCCAAAGTAGTTTACTTTTATTAGCACCAAGTTTCACGACATGAGAAATTCCACCTCCCAGAAGATAGCAATAATAAAAGAAGTAATAGAAGATAAGAAGTCTGTATATTCGGTTTGTAAAAAATTTAACCTCTCCAAAATGACCTTTTATAAGTGGCTTTCCATTTATAAAAAGGCCAGAAAGAATAGACACGCTTCTCTTGCCAATAATATTAAGGGAGGAAATGACCATTACAAGAGTTTGAGGTCGGCATTAAAGTTTAAGGTTCTGTCTTATGTTCACAGTAATCCTAATTTTTCTTGTCATCAAATTGCCCGATCTTTGGATTTAGGTAATCACGCGGTGCAGAATTTACTGGAAAAAGAAGGTCTGAATCGAGTGGACGAGAGGGTTGAATACAGCAAAAAGCCATTTTGGAAAAGGGAAACTGCAGAAAGAAGACAAGGAATGATGGAACTTTATGAGCAGGGGTGGATGATCGACAGTATCTGTAGGCATTATAAAATTTCCAAAACAACTTTTTTTAAGTGGAGGCAGAGATATCTTGAGGCTAAAGAGTTGGGAAGGCTGCTTGCCCTTGGTGATAGATATGTTTCCGGTAATGTGCACCACAAGTATATAGATGAGTCGGTAAAAGATAAGGTTGTTGAGATAGTTGCCCAGAATCCTGACTGGTCAGTTCACAGAATTGCAGCCTCGGTTGCACAAACTGGGGGTAAACCGGTTATCGGCCATCACGGGATACAGGATCTACTTTTGAAAAGAGACTTAAACACAATTGAGAAACGACAGCTTTATGCCCAGGGATATGTACGCCAACTTGCCCCGGCTATTCAGATTTACGACACACCGGTTCCGAGTCTTACTGTTTGGAGACTACTTTTTGCTCCTTTTAAAACTGTCCCCAAATGGGTTTTTGGCCATCCGGCATCCTGGCCGATTGTTTTTCCGGTGACAATTTTTCTGGCTTGGATTATTGAAATAGACAAGCTTCTTAATCCGGCATTCTTCTTTCCGACAGTTGCGCTAACTTTTGGAATGTTCTTTTTTCTTTATTCTTTAAAGTATTATTTTTCGCTGATTATGGTGATGAAAATTGCACAAAGCGGGGAGAGAAGTCAGAGTCAAAGTCAAAGTGAGAGTAAAAGTCAAGTACTGCAGACGGCTTCTGGTTGGCGGGCAATGTTTTCTACAATTACAATGCGAATTGCAAGGTCAATAAAAATCAGCCAGCCAATTAGTAATGTAAATCCTCTAACCCTTAATTTTTCCAATGTGGAGTTGAAGTCAAGGCCTTTTGTTTCTATCCATGCCCCAATTTACAACGAAAAGAGGGTAATTGAAAGGTTGATTAGGGCATGTTCTTCACAGAATTGGATTGACGACGCATCTAAAGCAAATTTTGAAGTTGTTTTAATTGATGATTCTACAGATGGCACAACTGAGATTGCGAAGCAGTTTCTGAGGGAGAAGTATGGGGAATTGGTGGTAAGCCGGGACGATCAAGGGACGGAGATCTACAGAGCTGATGCTATCCGTGATCTACCCTCATTTACCTTGATACACCGTGCTTCCCGTTCCGGTTATAAGGGTGCCGCACTGGGCAGCGCGATGGCCAATATCGACAAGCGGGCAGAGTATGTTTGTGTTTTTGATGCCGATTTTGTGCCTTATCCGGACACCATAGAACAGTTTATGAAATCTTTCCAGGAAGCTTGCGGAGGTTTGGAAAAAGTGGCTGAATCTAAAATTGCTGCTGTTCAGGGATATCAGTGGCATGTTTTAAACAAAAGTGAAAATTGGGTTACGCGGGGAGTGAGAACGGAATACGCCGGAAGTTATGTAGTTGAGCGGGCGGGAATCGGAATATACGGAGGCTTAAACCAAATTGCCGGCAGCGTTTTTTGCATTCGGGCGGATGTTCTCAAAGCATTTGGCTGGAGAACATCTATTACCGAAGACTTGCAATTAACCTTAAGGCTTTACGAACAGGGTTTTAAGGTAGTTTTTAACCCATACATTCAAGCGCCGGCAGAAGCAGTATCTACAGTCAGGCGCTTAATTAGGCAAAGGATGCGTTGGGCAGAAGGCCATACTTTCAACGTTAAACATATGTGGCAAAAGATGATGTATTCCAAAAGGATTTCCAAACGCGAGAAATTTGAGTTTATGTATCTGGCGCCTTATTATCTGCAGGCAGCCTTTTTCCTGGTCGGTGTAACTGCCTGGTTTATTAGTGAGATGGTGGTTCATACAAAACTGCCGTTTTGGACAGCTGCTTGGGGTTGGTCTTTGGTATTTACCAACTTTTTGGCGCTGCCTCTTATGAATCTGGCCGGACTTTTTCTGGAAGAGTCCGAGGAAAAGGATTATGTGGGAGTCGCTTCGTTTATGCTACTTTCCTATATAGTGGTGCCGTTCCAGGCTTACGCTGCTGTTAAAGCTTTGTTTGAGGTTAGCGAAGGGCCTTGGTTTAGGACTCCAAAAACTGGTCTTATTACAGACAATTTTGACAGGGGGAGGTTCTATGGATGGTTTGAGAAGTTGAAGATGCTTGGAGGGGTGAGTACGGTTCGTAGTTCATCGTTCATGGTTCATGGGTCGATAGGTCATGGTGGTTTTGGGGGAAGGTTTAATTTTGCAAGAGTGACGGCGCATAATCCGCTTTCCGGCTACAGGATTATGCCAAGAAGAGCACCAAGAGTTTCGCGGGCGGTGATCGCGTCTCTGGTTATTGTGGTTTTATTTTTGAATTCTTTGGCTTTTTTTGCACCAAGTGTAAAGGCAGTGTCTTCTACGCCGGCTTTGGAGCAGCAGCTGAATATAAAAGATGGTATCAACACTCCCGTTTCAAGCCAGACTTATGCACCTACGGATGAGAGCCAGGGTTTGGTAAATTACGATTCGTCCAAATATAGCGGAACAGTCACGACTTACTTTGAAGCAGTGGCGAAGGTTGCCGGTACGGATGGTAATGTGGGCAAAGGGAATAGCATATTTTGCTTTTCGGCGACAGATTGTTCTATAGCCTACTACGATCAATCGTCGCAGGCTTTAAAATATGCCCATTGCACGACGGCAGCGTGTGCGACGGGAACAACAATAACCACTATTGACGGTTTGGGGTGTGTTTTGACAAATTGCAGTACCACGACGGATGTTGGCCAGTTTCCTTCCCTAAGCTGCTGGAGTGCCAGTACGGCTTGTTCTGTTTCCTATTACGATGTTACTAATGGTAACCTCAAATATATTGCCTGTACTAATACAAACTGTACGACAACCGGTATTGAGGGTGTGCAGACGCTTGACAGTACCGGTGACGTCGGGGCAGGTACTTCTATAAGCTGTGTTGTGAGTTCTGTCGATTGCGCAGTTGCCTATCGGGATAGCACAAATTCGGCTTTGAAATATTTGATATGCAGTACTAGTTTTAATAATTGTGATACCACAACCATAAAGAAAGTGGATGGGGTAAGCTGCACGTTTACGAGTTGCAGTACGACGGCTTCCGTGGGCCAATATCCTTCGCTGAGTATAGTTTTATCGGGTACTACTTATGTCAGCGAGATTTCTTATCATGATGCCACAAATGGCGACTTGAAGTATGCCAGGTGTACTGCTGATGCAACTGCGACGTTAAACTGCAATGGTTCGACGAAGGTTGTGACTGTGGAATCAACCAATACTGTCGGACAGTACACTTCTATTACTTGTCTGACAAGTACTGATTGTAAGATTGCCCATTATGATGCAACCAACGGCGACTTGCGTTTTTATGATTGCGGAGATGCCGATTGCGGAACGGGAACAGCCAATTTATTGGATGGGGTTGCGGGGGGTTGTACGCTGACCTCCGGGACCGGTTGTCTTGGTGCCGATCTAGGCCAGTATACTTCTATCTACTGTCCGAGCGCCACCGACTGCAAAATTAGTTATTATAGTGTAACCAATGGTGACCTTAAATTTGCAGATTGTGATGACGCGGCATGCGGAACTGGTTCGGTTGAATTACCTTATACAACCGGGACTGTGGGCCAGTACACGAGCCTCAATTGTGTAGCTGGTGCAACTGACTGCAAAATTGTCTTTTATGATGCGCCGGGTACTACCGGCGATTTGCTCTTTTTTGATTGTAGTGTAGCTTCGTGCACAAATTCCGGAGGGACTAACACTAAAGTTGACGCCGGGACGGCCAGGTTTTGGGCCGGCCTTTTTGCTTCCGGCAACACTACCACTCCAGTTAGTGGGAGTGAAATTACATTCACATCAACAAGTTATGCCAGAGCCAGGTCCGGGGCGATTGCTTTAACGACAGGTACAGATTACACGGTGCGTTTCCACACGGATGGATTGCAAACAGGATCTATAAGTGTAGCTAGGGTAATTATTACCCAGACGGCTTCCGGCAGTTTAACCAAGACCGAAGCACAGGTGGAAGTTGGGGATAAACAGGCGATTACAAACACTGCCTTTGGCGATTTAACCAACAAGAAATTTTACTGTTTCGACGGTGATTCCACATGTGCTGCCAATGGTACGTCAATTTGGAATCCGGCACCGACTGTATATTTTGAGGCGACTATTCAGAATAGTAATGCCTCCACGGGTATCACCGATGCCCAGCTTTATGATATAACGGCTGCTGCTGCCGTTACCAACAGTCCGATTACATTAACTGGTGCAAGTGCAACCACCTATACACGGGTGAGAAGTTCGGCAATTACATTGGTTGCGGGCCATCAATATAAAGTGCAGGTAAGGGTTGCAAATTTTTCCGGTAATATAGTAAATGCCAAGATAGTTTTGGACCAGAATTTCGCCAGCGGTATTAGCGCGACCGAGGTAGTACAGACTTATAACAACACTAAAGTAACAGGTACGACTACTTCTTATGTAAGCCAGAACTATCTAAATAACTATACATCCGGCAATTTTTCGGGTACAACAATCACCCGGTATTTGGATACCACAATGTTCTTTACTGTAAAAAGTGGTTCTACTTTAGCGTTTGTGCAGTTTGACCAGGGTACGGGGGAAGTTTCGACAACGGCAACGACGGCGACTTTTAAGAGGGCAAGCGTTACCGAGCCTTCGGACGCTAACCATGATGTCCAGCTTAAGATAGATGCCGGCACCGGTACTGCCACTTCTAATGTCACAAATCTGGTGATACAAATGTCCAGCATGCCGGTTCCCGAAGCTTCACTGCTGCTATTGCCTTTGGTGTTATCCCTGCCATTTATAGTCAGACGTTTGCGACTGGGTAAAAAAGATATGGGGTTTTTGGAGGTAAAAAATGAATCGTAGTGATGGCATCCAAAAGTCTCCCTTTCGGACCATTTTTATTGTTTTGCCGATGCTATTGATGCTTCTGCCCTTTGTAAATACCGTTAATGAATTTATGACGCGGTTGCTTTTGCACTTTGAGGCATATAGGGTGCTGGAAGATTGGGTGGTACCGTATGAAGCCAAAATGCTGGCTGGTATTTTTCAGCTTTTTCCGGTAAATGTTGAGGCGCAAAAAGAGGGCATATTTTTAAACGGCGGGTTTTTAAAGATAGAATGGAATTGTTTGGGTTGGCAAAGTGTAGTTTTGTTGGTTGCCACACTATTAACAGGAATGCAGGGAAAGTTTACGACCGCTTCACGGATAGAGGCGGTAGTTGTGGGTATTTTGGGTACATACCTTATTAACTTTGCCAGGCTTACGATAGTTGGTGCACTAGTTATAACATTTGGACAAACTGTAGCCGTTATTTTTCATGATTACTTTTCGCTGCTCTTATTAGTTTTATGGTTTTTTGTTTTTTGGTGGTTCAGCTATAGTTTTGTATTAGAAGGAAGGGTTGAGCAGGAGGGATCAGGGATGGTCAAGGTTGATGAGGGCTGATGATGGGGATTAACAGATGATAAAACTTGTTAAAACTATAAATAAAAAGCTATTGCCGACATTTGTTGTCGTACTAGTAATAATACTCTATGGTTTAACACCGTGGGGGCGAATTACTTTTAAATCGCTAGCACTGGTTGCTGAATTTTCTCCGCGGGTACATTTGGGGATTTTGGATTTGATTGGGGATAAATATACCGTTGACCAGGTAGAAGTAGAAGCACTGGGCGGTAAAATTCCAGCAGATGTTTACAGACCCGGCAATAACAGGAAAAATCCGGCAGTAATTTTTTTGATTGGAACACGTGGTTTGAGAACAAATGATGGAGTAAAGAGATTCGCGAACCTTTTTGCAAAAGCGGGATTTGTAGTTTTAATTCCAGAACTTGATGATTTGGTGCAGATTGATATGAGGGACACGACTATTGATAAAATAAATGCACTTTTTGATTATCTTTACACCCGTGATTTTGTGGACAGTAAGAAGATTGGTCTTTCGGGAGTTTGTGCCGGAGCAACGTTATCTTTGATAGCAGCCGCGGATTCCCGTCTTAGCGACAGGGTAAAATTTGTGAATGTAGTTTCGCCTTTTTTTGACGGTTGGGATTTGACACGGGAGGTGTTTACCGGGCAATTTAAGGATGAAGGTAGAACAGAGGCATGGCTTACGCAGGAAGACCCTAAAGAACAGTTGCGACTTTGGTATGCGGGCCTGGCAGCAAGTACCGAGGAGCAGAACATATTAAAAGAATCGATTTTGGCAAATGGCCAGATACCAGATGACAAACTTGAGACATTGTCTGAAGATGCAAGGTCTGTTTTTAATTTTATTAATACTAGCAGTGATACTGAATTTGACCGAACCCGTGAGCAATTACCCCAAGCAGTTAAAGTCCAGGTTGAGGCAATGACTGTTAGGGGTAAGACAGAAAGAATAAAGGCAAAAGTGTATATAATTGCTGATTCGCGTGATACCTATGTGGCTCCAGTAGAATCAAAGCGTCTTTTTGAAAGTTTGCCGAAAAAACAAGCAGAATTTTCTTACATTTCATCTTTAAACCATGTTGTGCCGATTCGGAACTTGGAGAGGTTGAATTTGTTTCAAGATGCCTTAAGGATTTATTTTCATATACATTCGTTTTTGACTTACCTCGATAAAAAATAAAGAATTTTTGGTCGTGTGATACACTTTATTACTTTTTGATAATGTTCGTACTAATAATATGAGAGAAAGACTTCAGCAATCTATAAAAGATTCGGTAACTTCTGTTGGTATGCGCAAGTTTTTGGGTGTAAATTCACTTTATCCAGCCGGACAGAAGTATTTTGATGAAGTTGTTTTGCCTTCGATGCTTCGATGCGAGAAGCGATCGTCTTTGGATTGCAAAGAACTGCTTTGTGGTTATGAAATGAGAGTGGAGGCTGAAGATAGAATTCCAAAAACCGGTCCGACCCTGTTTGTTATTAATCATTGGTCAAAGGGCCCACTTCGTGCCTGGTGGCACAGTTATATGGTAAGTGATTCCTCCAGGCGACAGCGAGGGCAAGATACAAGGTGGATTATGCAGGATGCTTTGGAGCTAGCGGTAGGTAAGTTTCGAACAGGGCGTGAAGTGCCACTATTGTCGGCGATGCAAAGGTTGTTTATAGATACTTACGGGCTTGTGGAAGTATCGTCTTCTTTTAAAAAGAAAAAGGATTTATCGATTCGAAATGTGATTCGTCAATTTGAAATGGGAGAAGCGTTGGGTTTGGCACCGGAACTTAAGGCAAGTACGGTTTTAAAACGAGGGAATGAGAGGGCAGGACAACTTGTTAATTTGTTGGCAAGAAGAAGACCGGATGGAAACGTACAACCAGTGTATGCACATAGTCGGGGTAATCAGTTATCTTTAAGGTTTGGAGAGGCAAGAAAGATTGGCGATTTTGCAGGCAGTGATTATCAATTGGTTTCTGACAGGTTGATGGGAGAGATACAAAAGCTAGTGCCAAGGTAAGTATTGGGTATTTGCCAGTGCAGCTTTGTTTGCTGTCATTCCCGCGCCCGCCAGAGGCGGGTTCGCCTATGGCGGAAATGTGGGAATCTATCAATTCGAGGCTGGATCCTCGCTTTCGCGAGGATGACACTGTTAAAAGCTGAATGCTTACCTGGACTAAAATTGACAATTTACTACAAAGTAGCTAAAATGATTTCAGTAAAGGGTAAAAATTTACCTATATATGAAACCGATTTTAGTAAGAGAAGAATTACTGAATAGAGAAGTTAGGGTGTTCACACCTCTTGATTTTAAAAGGATATTCCCAAAGCCACAAGATCAGATACAGTACTTTTTAGAAACACAAACTCAGCAAGGTTTATTTATTCGGCTGAAAAGGGGATTATACGCACTGGCGACGGATCTTCCGAGCGATGAGGAAATAGCGAATGTCTTATATAAACCATCATATTTATCTTTTGAATATGCACTAGCTAGGTATGGAATTATCCCAGAATCGCCTTACAATCTTACTTCTGCTACCACAAACCCCACTAGAGTATTCACAATCACCAACAAAGCCTACTCTTACTTTACGATTAAACGAGAGGCATATACCGGATATTACTTAGACACAACGGGTGAGAAAAAAGTTCTTATCGCTGAGAAGGAGAAAGCAGTAGCTGATTATTTGTATTTTGTTGCAATCGGTCAGCGATTCTTTAATGATAGACTTGACGTCTCACAGATAGATAAAAACAAGTTGATAGAATATGTAAAACTCTTCAAAAGAAAAAAGGTCATAGAGCTAGCTAGGAAATTACCATGGTGACTCAAGATCAAATCCGTCAATTTGCTATAAAATGTCAAATAAGCGAGTTAAACGTAATGAGGGAATACCTCCACCATCTTTTCCTGAGCTATTTCTACTTGCAACCACAGACTAGTGAGATTTATTTTAAGGGCGGCACAGCTCTGCGAATTGTTTATCAAAGCACACGTTTTTCTGAAGACTTAGATTTTAGTACTAACAAGGAGGATGTACCTGGAATTGAAGACTGTTTGTTGGAAGTTTTGGCAAAGATTGAAAAAGAGAATGTTTCTTCAACCTTAAGAGAAGCAAAAACTACAACGGGTGGTTATTTATCTACTATTGATTTTGTGCTTTTTGGTCAAACCGTACCTGTACAAATTGAGATTTCTTTTCGAGAGAAGGAAAATAGGGGAGAGTTATTTACTATTGCTTCTGACTTTATTCCTCCTTATACGATTGTTGTTTTGGTAGAAGACCAACTCATAGCACAGAAAATGAGGGCTCTTCAAGTACGTAAAAAACCAAGAGATTTTTATGATTTATACTTCATCTTGCGAAAACGACTCCCTATTCCTGATAAAAAAATTATACTTGGGGAAGCCCTAAAAGCTTTACAAACAACTGATATAAATTTTGAAAATGAGTTAAAACAATTCTTACCAAAAAGTCAGTGGGCGATTATTAGAGACTTTAAGCAAGTGTTAGAAAGAGAGATACAAAGGTTTGTTTAATATACCCAGAGTTAATTAGCATTTATGTATCCGGCACAGACATCTTTTATTCCTTTGACGGTTGCCCTTGTTAAATTTGTAGTGGAGGGCGGGAGTGTTTGGGGGAATTACCCTTATTGGTATCTGGGTGAGGTGCCATTTCGGTATTTGACGGGGCCGGTTGTGCCAGTGTTGATATTGGGTTTTCATACGATTTTTAACGGTTTTTCTCTGTTTGATTGGTCTTTTGTGCTAATGGCTGTTGCCTGGATAGTTGCGGCCTTTGGTTGGGGATTTTTAGCGTGGCAACTTTCGGGGTGTAAAAAGATAGGGGTATTGGTTGGGATTTTGAGTTTGGTTTCGCCTTGGCATATAGTTTCGTCGCTGGCTCTTTCTGAGGTTTCGGCAGTGTTGGCTTCCAGTATTGGGCCGTGGGTTTTAGTTTCGTTTATAAGTTCGGTTCACCAATTAAAAAAACGTTCGGCCAAGCATAATTTAGATTCTGATCCTTCCAATTCGGCCTCACTCAAGCCTCCGCATACCACAAACTTAGAATTGACTCGTCCGGAAACTTGGGTTCGCTCCGTCATGTTTTTGAATTGGTTCACCTCGCTTACTTTCGTGTCAATTGTACTTTTCGCGATTTTGCTGCTTACCAACACAATTGCGTCAATTCCGACGATACTAGGTTTGGGAATTTTATCATTCGTTTTGTATAAACATCCGACTGAGGGGTTGAAAAAGGCTGGGATGGTGGTTTTATTGGGCGGATTGTTAACTCTTTGGTGGTATGATCCAAGTTACTGGTTAAAAATACTTTTTGCGCCGTCTTTTGGCGGAAAAAGTATGGTTGGGTCATTATTGTATGTAGTAGATATGGCAAGAACACTACTGCCGGTGGCGCTGGCCTTTATTGTGGTTGTCTGGAAAGTGAAACCAAAGAATAATTTTGAAAAGTTTGCATTTTTGTGGCTTGGCAGTTTTATTGGTCTAACATTAGTACGGTTTGTTTCCAATATCCACTTTTGGCTGGACTGGACGAGTTGGTTTGGGGAAATCGAGGTGGGGTTGGCGCTGGTTTTTGTGGGGTTTGTCAGCAAAAACGCGCTGTTGTTCGGTCACTCTCTCGGTCGTGATCAACGGTCGGTTGTAGGTCTCCATGCGGTACAAGTGAGTCAAAACTCGGAGATCACTCCTTCGAGAACAACCTTACCGCGCGTTTACCCTGAGATTGATCGAAGGGCTGCTGGGACGCCCTCCGTCCTTGCCACCCGCAAAGTTGCGTTTATAGCCATTTGTTTATTGGTGGGTTCATGGTTTTTGGCTTATGCAAACCTAGATTTTTGGCTGCCGAGGAGAAATATTGAAAATACGGTTGAATGGCAGGTGGCGGATAAATTAAGAGAGATCGTAAAACCAAATGAGTCTGTTTTTCTTTCTGGGACCAGCGCTTTTTGGTTGAATGCGTTTATTGATGTGAGACAGGTGCGGGGTGGGGCGGACCAGGTTGGTTTGCGACCTGATTTAGCAAAGGCTGTTTGGGAAGTGAGGATGGGAAGTGATGGGCAAAAATCTGTCGGAGATTTAAAAAGATTGGGAGTAAATTACCTGGTTGTGCACTCAAATTACTCAAAAGAGTTTTATCATGATTTTGAAAACCCGGGAAAATTTGAGGGTTTAATAACACTTAAAAAGGTTTATGATGAGAATGGAGATATTATTTATCAAATAAATGAAAGGTAAGCAACATAAATTTTGGCATTATTTATTGATGGTTTTGGTAAGTGAGACGGTTAATTTAGTTTGGTTGGGAGTAGGCATTGCGACAGCTGTTTCCGGTTATGTAATTTATCAGTTTTCCTGGTATTCATTTTATATTATGGGAGTTGGTATGCCTCTGGTGCTGATTGGATTATCGTTGATTTTGTTTAAATTGTATGAATTATTTGGGGTACTAGGCCCTTCAAGGATAAAGGTGATATGTATTTACTGCGGTAGAAAACAAGAGTAATTTTTTATTTCCCATTGATGTTATTTTTGAGATTGCACAGAGCTTATTTTGACGGTATAGTGGTTTAAATTAATATGCTGGATAAAATAATAAACAGTAGTTTCTTAAGATTTCTGGTAACGTGGGGATTGCATTTGGTTTTTGCCTCTGCAGTTGTTTATTTTGCTTGGCCGATTCTTAGCCTTTATTGGAATCAAAAGCCTGCTGTTGGAATTGACCTTTTTTTATCGGTAGATTTTGTTACTTATATTCGGGATCATTTGACTTTGCCGGTTTTTAGCTGGAAATATATTTGGTACAGCGGGACACCGCTAGCGCAAACTTATCCGTTTTTACATTTTTACCTAATGCAACCTTTGCTTCTAATTTTCAGTGCTGTTGAAGCAGTGCAGGTGTATGTAATAGGTTCTTATATTTTATATTTTGTTTTTAGTTATTTGTTGTTTTTCCAAATTGGAAGGAGTAGATGTCTGGCAGCGGTATTATCGGTTGCAACGGCCTATTCATATAATCTTTGGAGCCCTCTTTACTGGTCTGGGAGTATTCCATATGCTGCGACAATGTTTTTACTGCCCCTGACGCTTTATTTGATAGGGTTGGCTTATCAGTCAGGAAATAATAAGTATATTTATTTTGCAGGGCTTCTCAGTGGAATTTTTATTTTGGGCCATCCCCAAAGTTTTATTGCATATACTGTGCCGCTTTCTTCTTTGATGATACTTTTTTATTGGTCAAAAAAAGTAAAGATTTTGTCAAAAGGCAAATTTATTAGTTTTTTGTTTTATGGACTGATTATTTTGTCTGTTGGTTATCCATTTGCCGGTGTAGGTTTAAGCATATTTTCCACGTTTTTTGATGTTATTTCGGGTGCGTTTTCGCATGGGGCAAGTGAAATTTCAAACTCTACTTTTGCGGGCTATGCAAAGGAAACTGCCGGGTCACCCATAGATAGAGTCCTTGATTTTTATAAAAGGTCAAACTCATTGTTTTTTTCGGCCCTTTTTGCAGGGGTGGTGGCAGTTGTTACGACTGGAATTATTAGCTTGATTATAAAAAGACGCGCTAGCCACCATTTTAAATTGCTTGTATTTTCGCTGCTAATGCTTGGATACCTCTTTGTTTTTTTATATGCATTTGCTCTTGGAATTAACCCGATTGCAGGTGGTTGGTTTAGAATTTTTTGGCCCTCAATGACAATTTTTGGGGTACTTGTTGCGGTTTTATGGAGGATTACTCGGGACAACTTGGAGATAATTTTTGAAACAAAAATAAAGTTATTGCGTTACTTTATGTTGATTGTGGGTGCAAGTGTTGGGATTGTAGTTTTGGTTGTTGGCATTTTATTTTTGCAGAAAACATATAGGGCTTTTGAAAAAGAAACGTTGAGCTTTGTATCTGAAAGCAGTCAATTCCCGACAGTGCTTGCTTTGGATCTGAAAAAAGGTGAATGGCCGGAGAAATTGCCCAAACTTGTTCCCGACTGGCTGGATCCAAATGATTTAAATTATCGACTTTATGACATCGATGCTACCTTCAACATTTGGTGGAATTCTGTATTTAAAATGCCACTTGCGCGAGGATATTTAGACGCTTCACCAGATGGGCCAAATAGTCAAAATTTTGCTGGTTGGCAATACCTGCAAAATATAACTTTTAGTAAGGATGAGGTTACAACAAGATGGGGGTATTCTGTGGATCAGGCTAAGGCTATATCTGCCTTTTTTATTGATTGGGCGGCAATCAAATATTGGGAAGGAGCACCTGCTTATGGTCGCAATTATTCTTCAAAACCTTCCGGTTATATATTGAATGACAAGAATTTTGTGGTCCGACAAGAAACAGTTAAGGCAAGAAGACCGGCCAGGTATTTTCAAATTGAGGGTAGAGGTTGGGATATTCCTGATACCTGGCAAGAGCTTACATATTACGAAATAAATGATGCCGTTGTTTCTCCCTTATATATGGGCTCAAATGCGCCGTCAATTTTGGTGATAGGTGATGCAATTGGACAGGATACTATGATGAGAAACTTAGGCCTTTTGAACTTTAACTCGAGACGGGCTATTATCGTTCAGTGGAATAAGGAAATTGATTCTTTGAGCCAAAAAGAACTTGATAAGTTTGATGTGGTGGTTCTTTACAGGTACAAATATAACAGTTACGCAAATGCTTTTAAAAATCTTGATAATTATGTAAAAGGTGGTGGAAACCTGTTTATAGACACAGGGACGGAGCAAGCAGAGTCAAATTCGGAAAATTTGCCAGGAGTTTTCCCATTTGAATCTTCCGAGAGAAAACCACTAAGTAAGAGCTGGGATTGGAAAATTGAAAGCAGCAAAATTAGCGATGGTATAAAGTTTGAAAATTTTTCTGAGCCGGTCTTTGATGACCAGCCTTGGAGCTTTGCTTATCCAAAAAGCAGTCTTAAGGCAAATGCGAAAGTAATTGCCAGTAATTTTGGAAAACCAATTTTAGTAGTGCAAACGTCGGGAAAGGGAAAAATTGTCTGGAGTGGAATGAATTTAGCTGGTCATGTACAAAGATTTAAAAATTCTGAAGAGGTTTCACTTTTTAAAAATATCTTTTTTTACTTTACAGATTTTTCTAAGGATCAAAACTTGAAGGTAGAGATTAATAGACCTACACCGGAAAAAGTTGTAATGAAAGGTTCGGGAGCAAAAGCAGTTCTGTTTAAAGAGTCACATTATTCTGGCTGGGAAGCAAGGGCGCGAGGTGAGGGATTTGATGAAAAATTAAATATTTATGAAGCTGGCCCGATGGTTCCAGGTTACATGTATGCTTTTTTACCGGAAAAGGTTAAAAGTGGTGTATTTGAAGTGACTTTTAATTATCGCGGGGAAATATCGTATAAAATTGTTTATTTGATTTCTCTAATTTCAATTATCGTGGTTTTGGACTTAATCTTTTTCAGGAGAGTTTTTACAAAGTTTGTAGCAAAAGGTATAAAGCATGGTTACAAAAAGGCGACAAGTTGGTGGGAAAAGGATGAAGAAATTTAGGACTTCCCTTGCTGATTTTAGTGGATTTGTAATTCATCTTTGATTATTTTTTGAAAGCTATTGCTAGTTTTTTCCCAACTGAGGTTTTTTGACTCTTGTATTGCTTCGTTTTTTAAGCGCAGATATTCTTTATGGTTGTTAAGCAAATAGATGATTTTTTGAGAAAATTCTTTTTTGGCGCCAACAGGTACTGTTATGAATCCTTTTTTGAAAACATTTCCAAAAACATCCAGATTATAGCCTACTGTTGGTAAGCCTGCTGCCATTGCTTCTGCGATTGCTAAACCCCAACCTGCTTCGTAATCTGTAAACAGAAATATTTTCGATGATTTGAGCGTTCTGATCAGATTTATTTCTGATAAATACCCTGAGAGGATGAGATGTTTGCCAAGACTTGCGCCTATAATCTGGGAAGTTATTTTTTTCATTTCGTTTTGTGTTCCACCTCCGACTATAACAGCACGTGCTGTGTTTTTTTCTTTTATGACCTGTTGCCAAATATCTACCAAATCGTAAATACCTTTTGTAGCATGAAGTCTTCCCACAAATATAGCGTCGTAATATTTATTGGTAAATGGTTTTTCCTTTTGGATTTTTTCCAGCTCTATGCCTGCCCCAAGTATGCTTATTCTATTTTTGGGGAAGCCATGCGAAACGAGAATTTTAACAAGTATGCCATTTAAGGCTAAAATTTTAGTGCTTTTGGTTTTTATCATAAAATTTGAGCAAATTTGCAGAGAATAGGAAACGATGTTGACTAGTAGTCTGCCGGGCCTTTTGAGAGGGGGAGAGACCAGATGATGAATTCTTGCCACCCACGCTACATTGTTTGTGAGTCTTAATATAAATGCGGGGGCAATGTCAGGGAAAACATTGGTAGAGGAGTAGATTAGATCAATGTTCTTGATTTTTCTGAGCATGAAATATGAATGCCAAATTCTGAGTAGATAGGCCATAAAAATTAAGGTGGGGCTAGGTTTGTTGTCAAAAAATGTTTCTGGCAGGGTTAATAGCGTAGTGTTTGATAGTTTTGCTTGTTGCCAATGTGAAGTGCCGATTTTTGGAATGATTACTGTAATATTGTGGTTTTTTGGCAAAAATTTAGCCATCTTTTCCAGTAATTTATCACCACCTGAAAGATAAGATTCTGAGGCGTGTCCTGTTTCTAGTGCGACTATCGATATTGTTCTTGTTAAGAGTTTTTGGTTAATGATACCCAAAAGTTTTTTTGCATGGCTTTCCCAGCTAAAATTTTTAACTTTACTTTTGGCGGATGTGCCCATTTTTATGGCGAGTGCTGGGTTTTCCCAAACGGTTTTAGTTGCCCTTATAAAATTGTCATTGCTTGGATTTGTGACAAAGATGCCATCTTGGCCACTATTTAAATAATTAGTGATGCCAGAACCTTTGGGGATTATGATTGGGCAACCGTTAGCAGCTGCTTCCAAACCACCCATACTAAAAGCTTCCCTGATTGGGTGAACAAAAACGCGGGCACCTTGATAGAGATTTATTAATTTATTCTCTGAGATATAGGGATTTAATTGAATTTGTGACGAGAGGTTTTGCTTTTTAATCACAGCCTTAAATTTTATGAATTCATTATTATTGGACCAGGTGCCGGCCAAAATTATTTTGGCGTTTGGGATTTGACGTGCCATTTGTAAAAAAAGGTTTGGATTTTTATTTGTTTCCCAACGGGAAGAAGCCAATATAAAGTTGCGACTTGTGAGGGGAAGTTTATTGGGAATTCTGGTGGCTGCAGGCAAGATGGTGGTTTTAGTTTTATATGTTTTAGAGATGAAATTTTGATGGAGTTTTGAAAGCAGCAGGACTTCTTCTGAATCGTTGATTAAGTTCTTTTCGAGATACTTTAAGATGGGCTTTAAAATTGGCACAAAAAAGCGTAAGTAGCTGTTTTTGTAGGCAACTTTCAGAATGTAATTCATTGGGTCGTGGATGAGTGCAAGGTATGGGATATGCCTTGTTTTTTTTAGACGTTGTGCAGTGAAGCAGGTTGTTGTTCCATGGCTAACAATTATGTCAAATTCGTTTTCTTTTACTGCCAAGGCAGCCAAGAAAGGGCTAAGAATATGAAGAGTAGAAAAAAAGGAAAATATTGGAAATTTGATAGAATGTTTTAAGAAAAAGGGATAGGAATCTGACAAAAACCTGATATCAACACCTTTTGAAAAATCTTTAAAATTTTTATGGTAACCTTTTCTCATGAGAACCAATAGCGTTACACTATGACCCATTTTTTTTAACTCACGGGCGTCTTCAAGGGCTATCTTTTGAACTCCACCGATAATTAGCTGGTCGATCAGAATGCCAATTTTGTAATGCCTTTTTTCTTTGATGATCATTTTTGTGCGTAGATTAAGAAGCTATCTCGTAAGGTTGATAATGGAGAAGAAATAAGTAAATAGTTTATAGCAAAATTGAGAAAATATTTTATAGGTTTGGGAAGATTTCTCATTGGAGGTAATAAGTATGCATCAGAATCTAATTGATATGGAATCCTGGTTCGAGACTTAATATTTTTAAAGTTATTTTTTTTAAGGATGGCCTTTAAAGTTTTTGGAGTGAAGAACTGAATGTGAGTTGGGTCAGAGTAGCCAAACCACTTCTGTTTGCATATGTGTCTTGCCGGGCTTGAAAAATTCGGAGTAACCAAAAAAATAAAGCCGTTATCTTTTAAGACCCTTTTTGTTTCTTTTAAAAACATTCTTGTCTCTTTCTGGGCTAGATGTTCAATAACCGAGATCGAGGTGACTAGATCAAAAGTTTTATCTTTGTAAGGCAATTTTGAGGCTGAAGACTTCTTGATGCAGCCCTTTTTGTTTATAGTTCGTGCAATATTGATTGCTCTGTTTGATGGGTCACAGCCGAATGTTTCAAACCCGGATTTTGTTAGAAACTCGACTAACTTACCTGTTCCGCAGCCAACGTCCAAAACTTTCTTGAGTTGTTTGTCTTTCATTAGCAGCCTGATGGGTTCTGCAATGAGAACGTCGAGGTGGTCTCTTTCCAGGAAATATTTCTTGGAATAGTTAGTTTTGCTCACTTTTTAAGTTTATTGAAATTGAACCGAGATAAATATAACTTAATTTACGGTGATAGAGTCTATGGGCTTCATTTTTTGAATATTTGGAAATTGTAATCGTTTTTGATGTGGTATTTACAATCATCCATTGTTCAAGGAAGATAATTAGATTGAATATATTTTCTGTAAAAATATTGGCAAGCGAAAGTTTTTTAGGGAAATATTTTTCTGTCAAAACATTTTTTTGGGTGCCATAATATGTTGCAACGGTAGGTGTTTGTAAAAACCATGTTGCCATAAAAAGGGGGGGCAGGCAATGGGAGGAAATTATGTCGTGGTTGGCGTGGCGCAATTTTTTTGAGAGTGAGAAAGTATTTTTTAGTTGGTTTGTAATTGATTTACCTGCATAGGGAAGCAAGATTGTTTTTACCCTTAGTCTTCCAAGGGTTTTAATAAGATTTTTGTCAGTGTTATAAGGATAAGAATATATAGTAACATGGTTATTTTTTGCAAGATTTATGGCAAGTTCCAGAGGGACTCTACTGCTTGAGTGTGTATTTAAAGATTGGATGATAATAGCTATATCCATGTTTATTTTTTTTGTACTAGGTTTTTAAAGATTTTTTCGTATTCTTGTGCTGTTTTTTCCCAGGTAAATTTTTTGACAAATATGCCTGCTTTTGTGCCCATTGAGGTTCGTAGTTTTTGATCACGCAGTAAAAGCTCGAGATATTTTGTAAATTCACCAAGATCGTTGGCAACAAAGCCAGTTTGTTTATCTTTAATGACTTCCTTCGCTGCGGCATTGTTAAGAGCAATGGAAGGTAGATTAAATGAGGCTGCCTCCAGAATAGGCATTCCAAAAAACAAGTATTTGTCACATGTAGCATAAACATGGGATTGCCTATATAACTTGGCTAGAGTTTTGTCTGAGGGATCTATTATGATTTGAACGTTTTTTGGAGAAATTTGTTTTAAATATTTGAGATAATTTTTTTGAGGTTGGGATCCGACAATAATTAATCTGGCGTTAATTAGCGGATCAATTTCTTTAAAAATATTAATTAATTTATGAAAGCCTTTGTAGGGAGTAATGCGGGAAACGGAAATTACAGTAAGAGGTAAATTATTAGTATTTTTGGATCTTATCTGAAAGTTGGCAGGAGTTGCGCCCCAATACACAGGTTGTGATGATCGTAGGTAATAACCCTTGGCCTCTCGGGAAGTGTAGCGTGAAATTGTAATTATTTTTTTTGAAAAAAGAAAAATTGGAGAGGTTTTTGTCCAGATAAAGATGTTAGTAAAAAAATCCATTAAACGTAAAAGCAACCCCAGATTTTTATTAGTAAAGAATCTATTTTCCCAAACATTCCACTGTGTTCCATGATAAGTGGTGACTAATGTTTTATTGCTTAGGACGGCAGGTAAAAAAACGGAAAGAGTTGCGTTTGAGCACATAATATCATAGTTTTGGGCATTAAATTCCCCCAGAAGCGAGAAGAAGGTCTTAAAAAATGGTTTTTTTTCTATAAACTTAATTTTGATGCGACTGGACAAGAGGCCTGGGTTTTTTTGGGAGTTTTTGTTTCTGATATAAAGTGTGATCTTATTTTGCTTGGCTGATGCTAGGGATTTTGCAAGTTCAAGTGGCGCCCGCGATCCCGAATGGGGGTCTAGAGAATTGGTTAATATGGCAATATTCATGCTCTTGCGGACAAGGTTTTTTTTAAGTTTTTTATATTCCATATAACGGCATTAATTTCCGGGATAAAAATGGGTTCACCTCTGAATATAATTCTGATTGGCATTATGAGTAGATAGTGGAAAATTATGGAGCTTGTAAGCTGAAATATATTTGCATGTTTGATGAAAAAACGAAGGCGATTTTTAAATACCATATAATAAACTTCTTTTTGTGGAAATCTAGATGTGGTATAAGCATGATGGTGATAAAAAATTGCCTGAGGGATGTAATAGATTTGAAATCCTTTCTTTTTAGCTCTGAAGCAGAGATCAATGTCTTCAAAATAAGCCGGAAAGAATTTATCATCAAATAAACCAACTGATTTTATGACGTTTTTTTTAATTAGCATGGTACACCCGTCTATATGATTTACGGGGGTTGGTTTAAGTGCGTTTTTAAGATCTGTTTGTCTGCTTGTAAACATATTTAAGTTTCTACCACTGGCTAAAAATTTATGGGTTTTTGTATTAAGCTGTTTACCGCCGCAGATACCAACTTCATCTCTAGCTTGTGCAAAATTTACGAGTTTAAGCAGGCTTTTTTTTTCAAAAATTACATCGTCATTTGTTATAAAAAAATAATCTCGTGGAAATTTTGTTATTGCCTGATTGACGGCCTTTGCAAAACCTAAGTTAGTTTTGTTTTTTAATATTTTAATTCCCGGAAATATATTTTTAAATATTTTGGAAAAGTCTTTTTTGGAGCCGTTATCTACGATTATTAGGGTAATTTTATTTTTTGGATAATTGAGTTTTACTGCCGATTGGATACTCTTTTTAAGAGTATTGTCAGCCAGCAAAGTTGGAATGATTATTGAGATGTTTGGGAGTTTTTTTTGATTATAATTTTTAATTAGAATGCCCATTCCTCTTTTTTTGGTTGATGATTGCCCGAAGACTGATTAAATTTACAAAATAAGCTTTAAATAGCGATGGGAAAATGTTTTGTCTAGTTGACACTGATTTTGATGCGGTTGCAAAGAATTGAATAGTGAAGGCTGTGAGCATTTGGAGGAGGGAAGCGTGTTTAAAATAAAACCTAATTTTGTTTTTATACCACCAATAATAGACTTTTTTACTTGGGAATTTTTGTGTTGTTATGCCTTGCCCGTGCCAAAAGATTACTTGGGGCAGGTAAGTAATCTTAAAACCCGCCCTTGTTGCCCTTAGGCAAAAATCAAAGTCGTCAAAATAAAGCGGATAAAAACCGCTGTCGAATAGGCCGATTTTTTTAAAAACTGATGACGGAATCATAATGGCGCAACTTTGAAGCCATTGAACCTGGTTGGGATCTAAAATGTCTTTTGGGCTCCTAATGCTTCCTAAGTAATAGTTAAAACCGCAAACAGACAGGGTTAATTTTTTTGGTTTGTATTTGTAATAAACTTTTCCTCCCAGGACCGCCACATTTTTATTTACTTCCAGGTAATTAACCATAAGCCTGATACTGTTCTTTTCTAAAATTATATCGTCGTTTCCAATAAATATATATTTGCCTGAAGAATTGATGATACCTAGATTTAGGGAAGCAGGCAGGCCGATATCTTTTTCGAGTTTGATAAGATGGATGTCGGGAAATTTTTTGGTAATAATTTGGGGTGAGCCGTCTTGCGAGCCATTATCTATAACCGTTACTTCAATTTTATTTTTGGGATAATTTAATTTTTCAATGGAATTTAGGCAATCTATTGGTTCTTTGCCGCCGTTAAAATTAGAAAATACTATTGATACCCTGGGGAGTTTTTCGGCTTTTTTCATTTGTCTTTAACAATTTGCAATTCATACGAAATTACTCCTACTGGGAAAATAAATGCAAACCTTTTTTCGTAAATGACTGGGTAAATATTTATTAATTTTAATAACAAGTTAAGAGGAAAACCGCTTTTGTCGGGTCCGAGCCGTATTTTAATTTTTCTGTACTTTGCCTTTGAATATTGGAGTTCAAATAAGTTGGTCCCGGGGATAAAGTAATCAAATGTGCGACTGGTAAAAAAGTGAATATGGGTTGGATCAGTAAAACTGTCGATGCCACTAAAGTGCCCTGTTGTAACGATTAATTTAGAGTTGTTTTTGCATATTCGGTGAAGTTCTTCCAGGACTTTGGGGATATTTTCGAGATGTTCCATGATGTTTTCTGCAACTATTTTGTCAAAATGGTTACTTTTGAATGGATAAGGGAACTTGTTTAGGTTATGAACTACGTCTGCGCCAATATTATTATTGATATCTATTCCAATGGATCCTGGAATTTTTTTGGGACCACACCCAAGATGAAGAATTTTTTGCTTTAGCTTTTTCATTTTAGGGAATATAAACACTTTGTAGCTTTTTCCAAATCTAGTTGTGAGTTGATATTAATATTGACACCCTTCAGGTTCCAGGCGTAGGCTTTTTTGTCTTTTGCCGTGAGATTGATGGTATCCGTGATTTCTCTCTTTTTAGTTATTAGGGAGTGTTTAGTTTTTCTAATATAATCATAAATTTGAGGCGTAAATAAATAAATGCCGCAGCCACGTAAATTGGATCTTGGTTTTTTGGGTTTTTCTACGGCTTTGGTTATTTGATTTTTTGTGTTTACTTGTACTTCGCAAGTTTGTGAAAGAATAGTCCGGTTTTTTTCTACACAGACGGCTTCCAGGACTATTGCGTCTTTGGGTAGTTTGACCATTGTGAATTGTTTGAGTATGAGACTTTTTGTAAAATCGTCTCCGAGAATGGTTACAAAAGGTTTTTTTATATACTTTTCGGTTTTTAGAATTACGTCTGCAAGCCCTAAATCCGGTTCAGATTTTAAAAAGCGGATTTTCAAATTCTTAAATTCATCCTCGTCCTTGAGATATTTTTTTATTAAATTACTTTTATAATTTACCAATAAATAAATTTGTTTTATGCCCATTATTTGCATATTCTTGATTATGAGGTAGAGCATAGGTTTTTGACCGAGTGGGACGAGGGATTTTGGAAGAAAGTTTCCTAGCCAACCCAATCGAGTACCTTTTCCACCAATTGGAATGACGCCTATTGTTATCCCACTTCTCGAAAAACTTGGAGTGTGAGTTCGTGGATGTAAGCGAAGAGGTTTTCGCTTTGTAGGAATTTTGTTCCCGACAAAGTGTGGGGGAAAGATACTCTGGGCGTAAGCCTGTGGGAGTTTTATTTTTTCTTTTGACATTTTTACAAATTTAATTTGTTAAGTATATAGCGGGCATTTGGTTTTGCAAAGACTAAATTTAGGATTTTACGATGAGTCCTGGATGATTTCTTTGTTCTTTTACGACTGCTATTAAGTTATCAAGCTGTTTTTTAATTGATTCTTTACGGTTTTTGATTGGAGTTTTGAGGTAAGTATTTGTTATTTTGAAAATGGTAAGAATGATGAGGAGAGAGAGAAAGATAGTGATTACTGCTTTAATTGCGATATAAATTATAAAGTTATGGTTTTTTTTGAAATAATAAATATGGGAAAGAAGTGATTCCTGTCTTAGGGTATAGGGTTCTAGTTTTCCAGTTGATGATGATTTTGTGTGGATAATTTTTGACTTGGGAATAAGAAATATACTGAATTTTTTATTTTTTAATCTTTTGGAAAAATCAACATCATTTAAGAAAATTGGAAGATTATTGTCAAAAAGACCGCCAATTTTTTTAATTGTCGACTTTGATGTCAAAATACAGACACCGGCGGCTTGTTCTATTCGTGTGATTTTCTTAAAATCCAAATCCAAAAGGAATAATTTTTTTGAGGTAGAAAAATTTTTATAAGGAGTGTAATTATAAATTAAGCTGGCAAAAAGGTTGTTTATGGTTGGTAGTTTGCGGTGATAAAAGTACTGAATACTTTTGTTTGTATTGAGTAACAGTGGTACAACTGCGCCTATATTTTGGTTATTCTTAAAGAAAAACAGTAGTTCTTCAATTGTGTTTTTCTGGATTTGGGTATCTGGATTTAATATTAAAATAAGCTTGTTATGGGCAATTTTTACTCCCTGGTTATTTGCTTTGGCATATCCGTAATTTTTTGGGTTTTGGATTAATCTAAGCTTAGGGAAGTGTTTTTTAAGGTAATTAAACGAATTATCTTGCGAATTATTATCGATTACGATGATTTCAAATTTTAAGGTACAGTTATTGTAAATTGAATTTATTGCTTGTTTGGTTTCGTTTTTTGTGTTCCAGTTGACAATAATTATCGAAATTTTATCTTTCATCTGTTTGTTAGTAGTAATTTGTTAAGGTTATTATTCCCAAGAAGTTTAAGCAACGCAAAAAGTTATTGTCAAAGTAGACAATTTTTTTAGGGTCAATATGTTCAAGAGTATGGCTGGTGTAAACTAAATCGAATTGGTTTGTGGGAAAGGGTATTCCGCGCTGGATATCAAAAATGATATCGGCGTCACTTTTTTTGTTGGTATCTATACCAATTGATTTTGGATATTTTGTTTTCCCGCAACCTATATCGAGAATGTTCATTTTAATTATTCCCGCTCCCAATAAGCTCCGCGGGAGTCAATTTTGATAATTTTTTCCTTAATGTTGTGTTTTAGACGGTAGTCGAGTACTGCCTGGCGACAGGCTTTTATATCATCAAAATCGTCGATAATGATAAAGCCACCTGGTGATAATTTTGGGTAAAGATTTGTTAGTGAATCCATTGTAGATTCATACATATCACCATCAATTCTGATTAGGGCTAGTTTAGTTATTGGCGCTTTTGGCAGAGTATCCTTGAAGTACCCTTTTAAGAAACAAACTTGCCCATCGAGCAAATCATAATTTTTGAAGTTGTTTTTTACTTCAACTAAAGAGACTTTTAGAAAGTCTATGGTATCAAAAGGCACTTTTTCCTCTTTCGGATATTTTGTGAGGTCAGCTTTCGGTAGTCCCTCAAAAGAATCTGCGACCCATACTTTGCGATTTTTTATGTTGTAGGCTTCTAAAATTGCACGCATAAAAATGCAGGCACCACCTCGCCAGACACCTGTTTCTATCAAGTCTCCAGGTATTTGTTTTTTTATCACTTCTTCCGTGCAAAATTGTAAATTGTTTAGTCTTTTTGTGCCGATCATGGTATGTGCGTTTTTGGGCCAGTCGGTACCATCTTTTCTTCTTTTTTGATTAAAAGGTTCGATTATTAACAGCTTCAAATTAAAAATTGCCAACATTTTGGGTAAATATTTTGCGGGAAATCTGCTTGATAGGATTTCGGTTTCTGTGGATTCCTTATAAATGAAATTTGTTAGAACGCGCTTCATTAAGTTCAGGTATAATTCACGACATTTTTTATCCATATTTTTTTCACTCATTTTTTTATTCGCCAATCGTACCATATCAAAGTTTTGAGAAAAATAAATCCCAGCAGATGGATGGGGTCGCGGATTACAACCTTCCAATTTTTAAGAAATATATTCAAACGTTTTATGGTGTTTGACTGTTTAGCAAATTCTTTAGGATGTTTTTGAGTATAAAGATAGATGTTTTTAGCATAGTACGTCTTCTTTTTTAAGACTTCTTTTAAGTTTTTTACATTTTCTTTATGGACAATCGGAGAGTTTGTAAAAATAAGTTTGGATTTGTAGTTTTGGGCGCGAATAGTAAGATCCCAATCCTCCCCTGCTATCAGGTCTTTGTCATATCCATTAAGTTTTATGAAGAGTTCTGCTGTGAATAGGCGAGCACCAGCCAGTAGTTTTTCTTTTTGATAAAGATTGCGTTCCAGGGCTAAGGATTTTTCCCAAAAATTTTGGCCAATTGAGATTTCGGGGAAAGCGATCATATACTTACCATTTTGAATTATGCTGATGGCTTCTTTAAGAACCTTTTCGGTTAAACGCATGTCGGCATCTAAAAATAATAAATATTTCCCTTTGGCTTTTTGGGCTCCAAAGTTTCTTTGGGATGAGCGTTCGTTCCCTTTGAGAAAGCACTTATTTGTATATTTTTTGGCTATTTGGAGGGTCTTGTCTTTGGAAAAGTTATCAACAACAATTATTTCGACTTTTTTGTAGTTCTGTTTTTGGCAACTTTGCAAACATCTTTCGATATTTTCGGCTTCGTTGAGGGTAGGGATAATTATTGAAACCAAATCGTTTTTCATTTAGTCATGCCTGTTAGATAGTAAGCCAAAGCGCCAAAGCTAATACTCAAAATCCAATTTAAGATTGTTGCCAACTTAAGCTTATTGATGGCAGTCACATAATAAACTGAAATGAAAATATAACCCATAGCAAAAGAAGCAATTATTTGAATAACAATGATTTTGGTGGCTGGAAGAAACGCTGGAACAAGAAGGCGAATAATTGGTTCAGTAATGGGAATACAAAAAATACTACCGAAAACGGCTATTGGAGTATAAATTAACAACAGTCTTTTATAGGTTCGAAAGGCTACAGTTGTTTTGTTACGAGAATTTAGTTGGGCGATTTTTGGAAACATGACATTAGCGATGGTTAGTGGAAAAAGCTGTGTTGCTGTAAAAAAAGATAATGAAAAACTGTAATATCCTACCTGTTTTTGGGTATAAAACAGGGAAAGGAGAGGTATAATTACGATATAAATGTAAGTGGGGATATTGGAAAAATATGCCGGTAGACTGTAATTTATAATTGCGTTTTTATAACTGAAACTTCTGGGTGCAGTTCCTCTTTTTGCTTTTTTTATTATAAATCGTAACGCAGGGATGCTGCCGGATATAAAAGCAAGGAAAGCGGCGATTAGAAGTCCTCGAATGCCCAAAATATAAACAAGTGGCAAACCGAAAATAATGTGGGCAAATGGTACGAGTATAGATGATAATGCTATCAGTTTGAAATTTTGATATCCAATTAATATTGGAACAGTTAAATCCAAAAAAATGATGATAAATACGAGCATTGAGGGCCACACTAAAATTTCCAGATCCTTGGAATGAAAAAATATTTGGGAGATTGATTGACTAAAAAACCATGTAATTATTAATATAATGATCGCAATAACCGCTTTTATTAATAGGGTTTTTTCGAGAAGGTGGGCAATATTTTCTGGCTGTTTTTTAGATTCAAATTCGGCAATATAGCGCGGAATTAAATATTTAACACCTACATCTAACAGGTAAGCTGCTGTTGTGGCGAGTCCCATAGCAATTTTAAAAAGTCCATATCCGGAAGGGCCTAAGAATCTGGAAAATATTAAAGTTGATAGAATGGAAAAAAAAGCGCTAACAATACTCGTCGAGAACATAAATGTTGCATTTTTAATTAGTTGTTTTTCTTTCTTTATTTCTGATATGTATGTCTTTATGATCACATTAGGTATTTTGGACAGATTTATATCTTAGTCTTTTATAACCGAGGGTAGAGTTTCTTCATTAGCTTTCTGTCCAGTAGCAGTTTAATCTTTTTATAAACAGGATATCTAGTGTTGCATTTTGGACAAACAAGATTAGAACTTAATCTTTTGGTACATGAGGGACAGGAGAGGAGATCCCCAATATTATTATCGTCTATTTTTTTAACTGGAAGTGAATTGTTTTTTTGGGCAAGAATTTTAATCCCTCCACCCAAAGTAAAAATAAACGGGGAAGTAGCAAGACTAGGTTTTAGCCAACCTGATTTGGCATTTTTGATTACTGTTGTCCCGGGCCCATATTTAAAAGGGTTTATCCAGCCGGTTGCATTTTCGAAAATTTCAAGCGACTTTTCCCATGTTTTGAGATCAAAGGTTTCTTCTAAGATTCCATGGTCAGTTTCCGTTTTGCCAATTCTGGATATAAAGGGAAGGATAAGGGTATATTTTAACATTTTTTCCCATAGCCTTAGTTTAGTTGGTCTTCGCCAAAGATTGAGGTTTAGGCCTTGACTAATGGGCTCTTCATTAATAAATAGGTATCCGTTAGGTTTTAAAACTCTGTGAATTTCTTCGATTATTGGTCTTGGATTGGGAAAGTGATGTAGTGATTGGTAGCAAAAAATAAAGTTAAATGAATTGTCTTGAAATGGGAGATTGTAGGCATCAGCACAAATTCGATCGGGTATTTTTTTTAGTTTAAGCCTCTTGATGAAATAAGGTGCAAGCTGGAGACTTTCCAGGGATATATCCAGGGCAAAACCCTTGGCTTTATGCTTCTCTTCCAGGACTGCTGCACGGTGTCCGAATTCTGCTCCGATTTCCAGATAAGGAGAAAATTCTACCTGATTTTTTTTCAGGAAAACGAGATCTTTTTTTGTTGATTTGACTCTTTCTCTCAGAGCTTGAATTATTTCAATTTGATTTGGTTCGTTTCCAAAGAGAATTTTTTTATTTTGATATTGTAAAACCAGTTTTGATCTGTAATGAACTTCCCCCTGTTTTGATTTAATGGTTTGAAGCTTTGAATTCATTGGCCTATTATCTTTCTTGCTTTGATTCCAATAAACGCACTATGTGTTGGGTCTAGCTTAGATAATAATCTTGATAAGATTCCACGAAGTGGGTAATAACCTGCTCCGTAGCGTTTTTCAACTTTAAGATTATTTATTTGGGCCAGTTCATAAAGGCCTCTTGGTGTAAAGATTTTAATGTGGCAATCATAGCTTTTACCTCCTACTTCTAGGTTTAACTTGAGGGGGTTTCCTATATTTTTTTTGGTTGATATGTGTTGAGAAAAAGCTTGCCAGCCTAATAAAAGTGCAAAAAGGTTATGCCAAGAAGAAAGGTTTTCTGTTGAGAGCAAAACGTACCCATTTGGTTTGAGTACTCTGTAAATTTCCTCCATAAAGTAATCAACATTGACTAAATGTTCTATTATTTGATTGGCAGAGATGATGTCAAAGTAATTATTCTTGTAAGGTAGCCCTTTTTCGATATCGGTTTTTATGACTTTTATGCCTAATTTATGTATTTCTTTGAAGTGGGTTTGGTCTATTTCTACTGCATAAATTTCAGGTTTATTTATAGCTGTTACTCTTTCTATTATTAATTCGCCGGTTCTGCATCCAAGATCCAGAATTTTTGCTTTTTTGGCAGAATCTATCAAGGATTTTAGAATTTGGTTATTGAGTATTGCGCTATCTGTCCATACATTTGTTAGATAGGATTTAAGCATAAATTGTTTGTTGGTGTTATTCTCACGAATCCTAACATAAATTTATGTAAATATTAATTGTTTTCGAATATATTTTTGAAACTTTGATAGGTTTTTTCAAAGTTAAATTGCTTTGCCCATATAAGGCCATTTATGGATAGTGTTTTTTGCAATTTTGGGTTTTTAAGGAGCTTTATGGCAGTATCAGCTAGGTTTTGAGGGTTAGGTTTTGCGAGAAGACCTGTTTTATTATTTATAATTGAATCTTTGAGGCCGGGAACGTTGTAACCAATTGGAATTACGCCTAGGGCGTTGGCTTCAATAGGGACCATATTCCATCCTTCTCTTACTGATGGAATGAGGATAATTTTTGCTTTTTTTAATAAATCCAATTTTTTTGATTGGTTTACAAAACCTTCTAGCTTTACTGATTTTTCAAGGTTTAACTTTATGATCAATTCTCTTAAAGAGTCTATAAATTTAGGATGACCTTTTCCTATAACAGATAGTTTTAAATCGGGAACAGATTTATGTATTATTGAAAAAGCTTTGATCGCGTCTTTGGGGCCCTTGGCTGGAATAATACGGCCAATAAATAGAATCAAATTTTCCTTTTTAGTGATAAGTTGGGGTTTGATGTCCAGACCGATTTGATAAATACTGACATTTCTAAAACCAAGTTTTATTAGATCTGCTTTAGTGGAATTGGAAAGGGCGAGTGTTGGGAAATTCCTATAAAGTTTTAACCAGAAAGGTTCTATAAAATAACCTATGATATTTAGTGGGAAAATTGTTTGTTTAAACCAATACTCTTTGGCCAGTTGATGGATTAATACTATAGATTTAGATTTAGCGTAGAAATTAGTGAAAAATGGAATAGTATTTATTTCGTCGATAACGATATCGAAGTTTGGGTTCTTCAGATAATATAAAAATGCAAAGAATCGACATGTTAACTGGTTGCCTTTTCTTAAAATATTAACCCCGTTGATTTTTTCCTGGGTTTTGGCATTATCAAAAGTTGAAGTAAAGATGGTAACTTTTGAACCATCCCGAACGAACCTTTTTGCAACTTCTATAGCTACTTTTTCTGCACCACCACCCTGGGGATTTTTAATATCGCGCCAGGAAAGCCACAGTATATTCATACAATATTAATTGGGACAATATTACCACTTGTTGAAATGGTTTATATTAAGCGATTACTGCAGAAGAAGGGTAGTGAGAAATAATAATATTTTTTTCTAGTTGGTGGTGGGGATTTTGATAATAATTTAGGAAATGTTTTCTGTAGTAAATTGCCAGTGTGTCGTTAAGTATTTGCTTAACGCATGAAAATCGGATGGTTGATGAAAAGTTATAATTTAGAATAACTGGTGATTCCTCTATTTTGGAAAATCCAAGTTGTTTGGCTACGACTAATAGTTCCAAGTCAAAGGCAAATGCTTTTACGACAATCCTAGGAAAACATTCTTCCAGTACTTTTCGTTTAAAAACTTTAAGGCCGACTTGGGTATCGGATAAATTTAAGTTGAATAATGCTCTAATAAGAATCTGATATGTTTTGCTTTGGATTCTTCTTAATAATGGGTAGTTGACTTGAGATAAAGGATGTCTTTTGGAGCTGATTATAATGTGCGCACTGCTTTTTGTGAAGTTTTTTACAATTACCGGCAGATTGGAAGCAGGTAAGTCAAGATCTGAATCTGCAAAAATTATGGTGTCGCCTGTACTTTGTTTAAATCCAAAGTAAAGTGCGAAGCCCTTACCCTGATTGAGGTTATAGGAAAAAATCTTTATATTTTGAGTGTTGCCGTTGAATGCTTTGATTCTAACGGCCTCTCGCAGAGTGCTGTCGCGCGAAGCATCGTCAACGACAATAATTTCCCAAGGATGTTGCAGTTTTTTAAGTTCGTGGACTACGTTGGAGACAACTTGGAAGACTTCGGTATCTTTATTGTATGCAGGGATAATTACAGACAGTTTATTTATTTTATTCACGAGTGTAAAGTTTTGGAATCTAAATTAAGTATTGGCGAAATAGGTGATGTTGTCAAGACGATGTTTTATTTGTTGACACGTAGTACTATCGTTGATATACTTCTGTGCGTGACTTGTGCACCTATTATAGGTGGAGCGGAATTTCGATAAAATATGTTGAATAACACTTATCTAATTTTTTTCAAAAAGGTCGCATAGCATCTTTTTTGAAACCGTCTCCATTTTTTAAAATTGAATAGGATTTTGCGGATAAAGGGCCCGCCCCGAACAAAGTTTGCGGGTTTCTCGGTTATCAAAAATAATAGAGGATTTGGATTTAAAATGAAATAAAGTTGTTGAATCCATAAACTTTTTTCGGGGCCCGTAGTTCACCCGGTAGAACATCCCACTTGCACTGGGAAGGTAAGCGGTTCGAGTCCGCTCGGGTCCACTTCTCACGCGATGCGGGATCAGTGCAAGCACTTCGTCTGATATGGGAAGGGATCAGTGTAAACACTTCGACGGGTTTAGCGTAGACACTTCGGCAAAGCCGAACTATTAACAGTAAAATAATTTGTTGATGGTTTTGCTTTTTCGGATAGCACCTTAACAAGTAAATATTTTGAGTAAAGTATAAACGAACCAGTTTTAAAAGTTAGCGCTTTTGAAACTGAGTGGAATGTAAGAGCAATTTTATGCGTTTAATGGATGCCTTGGTGCAACATACCTAAGAAGGACGTGAAGGGCTGCGATAAGTGCCGGTGAGCTGCCGTTAAGCTTTGACCCGGTAATTTCCGAATGGGGAAACCCCTCTGTTTATCAGAGACTCTATTGTGAATACATAAACTTTAGAGAGGCAAGTGCCCGAACTGAAACATCTAAGTAGGGCGAGGAAAATAAAACAAAAGTGATTCCCTAAGTAGTGGCGAGCGAAAGGGGAACAGCCTAAACCCGAGCGAGGCATTGAGCCTCGCAGTTAATGGTTAATAGTTCATGGTTCATAGTTTTAGAAAATTCTATGAACTACAAGCGAGCAATTTTTGCGAGCGTACTACTAACTAAAAAGTTCTGCTTTTTGCAGAACGTACTGAGAAGCTGAAAGCTTCGCTTGGGGGTTGTGGGACTCAGATATGAGATCTCATTTGAAGTAGCAGAACTGTCTGGAATGGCAGGCCATAGGGAGTGAAAGCCTTGTATGCAAAATTTCAAATGGCTCTATGAGAATCCCAAGTACTACGGGACACGAGAAATCCTGTAGGAATCCGGCGGGACCATCCGCTAAGGCTAAATATATGTTGCGACCGATAGTGAACTAGTACCGTGAGGGAAAGGTGAAAGAGTACCCCGGAAGGGGAATGAAAAGTACCTGAAATTAAACGCAAACAAGCAGTTAGAGCTCGGATTTATCCGGGTGATAGCGTGCCTATTGAAGAATGAACCGGTGAGTTTTCCCATTCTGTAGTTTAACCCCGCAAAGCGGGGGGAGGCAAAGTGAAAGCGAGCGTTAATAGCGCGATTTTTTACAGAATGGTAAAGACCCGAAACCGTGTGAGCTAACCATGACCAGGATGAAGCCCCGTTAACGCGGGGTGGAGGTCCGAACTAGTGTCAGTTGCAAGTGGCTTGGATGAGTTGTGGTTAGGGGTGATATACCTATCGAACACGGAGATAGCTGGTTCTCCCCGAAATATATTTTGGTATAGCCCGCATTTTTAAACTCTAGGGGTAGAGCACTGGATGGATCGTTGCGTCGCAAGATGTAACATTCAACCAAACTCCGAATACTAGGGCGTACAAATGTGGAGTCAGTCCGACCCGGATAAGCGGGCCTGGGCAAAAGGGAAACATCCCAGATCCATAGCTAAGGTCCCTAAGTGAATCTTAAGTGTTAAAGGTAGTATTTGTGCTTAGACAGCAAGGAGGTTGGCTCAGAGGCAGCCATCCTTTAAAGAAAGCGTAACAGCTCACTTGTCGACTAGCCTCGCTTTGCTTCGGCGAAGCGGGTTTGGCACAGGTGCGCCGATAATTCAACGGGGCTAAAGATACCACCGAAGCTTGGAATTTGTGCCGCAAGGCACGAGTGGTAGGGGAGCGTTTGCATTGCAGTGAAGTTTGCGCGTAAGCGCGAGTGGAGCGATGTGAAGTGAGAATGCCGGTATGAGTAGCGAAATTCCTGTGAGAATCAGGAACTCCGAATGTCCAAGGTTTCCTACGCAACGTTCGTCGACGTAGGGTTAGTCGGTCCTAAGGCGAGGCCAGAAGGCGTAGTCGATGGATTTGCAGTTAATATTCTGCAACTAATATAGAATCGTTATCACTAAAGGGAAGACGGAGTTGGAATTTTTCTGGGTCGAAATGATACGGCCTCTAATAAGTAAAGAAGTGGAAGGTAGCAAATCTCCTTTCATGTTTATTTGAGCTTTGACGGTTAGTCGGCGCAAGCTGGCAAGAGAAAACGTTTCAACTTCCAAGAAATTATCTCGTTAGGAGATTTTATGTTAACCGTACCGCAAACCGACACAGGTGGACTGGTATTAGTGTACTAAGGAGAGCGAGAGAACCATCCTTAAGGAACTCGGCAATACAACTGGACGTACCTTTGGTAGATGTCCTCCCCCGCTTTGCGGGGGCGCAGTTAACGACGCCAGGCGACTGTTTAACAAAAACACAGGTCTCTGCTAAGTCGAAAGATGAAGTATAGGGGCTGACACCTGCCCAGTGCTCGTAGGTTAACCGTTTGAGGTGATGTATCTTCGGATATTAAGCTTCGGATGTAAGCCCGGGTAAACGGCAGCAGTAACTATAACTGTTCTAAGGTAGCGAAATTCCTTGTCGGGTAAGTTCCGACCCGCACGAAAGGTTGAACGATCTGGCGACTGTCTTGA
>Ga0080064_1000214_pt1 | contig 170074 bp, 159 predicted proteins | sample Subgrocontami54m_FD_69260 | JGI IMG/M metagenome (GOLD analysis project Ga0080064, IMG submission 69260) | Subsurface groundwater microbial communities from S. Glens Falls, New York, USA - GMW46 contaminated, 5.4 m (SPADES assembly) (version 2) ...
CCCTTCCGGGTTCGTGCTCTCGAGCACGGACTGCAACGACAGCGCGGCATCGGTTCATCCCGGCGCGAGCGAGTCCTGCAACGGCGTTGATGACAACTGCAACACCGTCATCGACGAGAACCAGACCCTGACCACCTTCTACCGGGACGCCGACAGCGATGGCGTGGGAGATAGCGGCGACACGCGAGTGTCGTGCGCGGCTCCTACCGGGTACGTGTTGGACGCGGGCGACTGCGACGACAGCGACCCGGACATCAACCCGGACGAGACCGAGTCCTGCAACGGCATCGACGACAACTGCGTCGACGGCGCCGACGAGGACTTCACTGACCTGGGCGACGCCTGTTCCAACGGGCTGCTCGGGATCTGCGCGCGCACCGGTACCATGGTGTGCCGCGCGGACGAGTCGGACACGACGTGTTCGGCTCTGGTGATCGCGAGCGGCGCGGAGACCTGCAACGGCTCCGACGACGACTGCGACGGTGCGGTGGACGAGGGCGTGCGAACCACCTACTTCCAGGACAGCGATGGGGACACGTACGGCAACATCGCCGTGTCCATGCTCTCCTGTTCGACCCCTTCCGGGTTCGTGCTCTCGAGCACGGACTGCAACGACAGCGCGGCATCGGTTCATCCCGGCGCGAGCGAGTCCTGCAACGGCGTTGATGACAACTGCAACACCGTCATCGACGAGAACTGTCAGTGCATCACGAACCAGACCAGGGAATGCGGCACCGACATCGGCTTGTGCGAGACCGGAGTGGAAACCTGTAGCGCGTCCGGAACTTGGGGCGCGTGCACAGGCGGAATCGCGGCGATCGCGGAGACCTGCAACAACGGCTCCGACGAGGACTGCGATGGTCAGACGGACGAGGGCTGTGTTCCGCCTCCGGCAGCGTGTTCGTGTATCGACGCTGACGGCGACGGGCACTACCCGACGACCTGTTCCGACTTGGATTGCTCCCTTCGCGACGACTGCGACGACAGCCGCGCCGTGGTTCATCCCGGTCTCACGGAGACGTGCGACGGGCTGGACAACGAGTGCGACGGTCTCGCGGACGACGGCTTGGGGGTAGTCTCGTGCGGAATTGGTGAGTGCGCAGAGAGCGTGTCGGCTTGTTCCAACGGCGTTCCGAACACCTGCACCCCCGGCAATCCGAGTGCCGAGGCGTGCGATGGGCTCGACAACGACTGCGACGGACAGGACGACGAAGGTGGCATTTGTCCGCCGCCTGTGACCTGCGTCACGACCTATCCGGTGACCTACACGGCGCCGGCGGGAGTCAGTGGAATCTTCACGCTGTACAGTCAGAGCGGACAAACCTGTACGGCGGGGACGCTCGCGTCTCCGGCAACTTCGGTGAGCTGCACCTTCAACAACACGATGACCGTGTTCAACGGTACGCGTGACGTGGATGGTGACGGTATCGTCGAGAAGCCGGGGGTTACGGGCGAGGGCTGGGACTGCAACTACTGGGAGCCCAACGATCCGGATGCTTGGATCGAAGGGTCATTCACGACCTCACGCGTCGTGACCTGTAGTGACGGGACTGGCTCTACCACGCCGATGACCGCAGTGCCCGGCGGCAACGCAAGCGCCGGGAACTGTTCCCTGGGTCCGATCACCCCGTAGTCCGCGGGGTCCGGACAACACGACAATAAATCGCGGGAAATTCCACGACCCTACAATCGTGGCCCGTGATCTGCTCTTCAAACGTTTCGCGTGTAGGCGCGAACAACAAACCGCCTGGGGGAAAAGAGAACCTTCTTCCCCAGGCACCATTTTTCTCCTCCTCTACACTGACAGAACGCCCCGCCATGGCGGGGCGGCTACAGAGCGTTTTGCAGGGGATGAGAAATCTGGTAAAGTAGAATGTTAAAAATTAACAGAGCGACAGTAGCGAACGTTTTTTACCGATCGGTAAATTTCGTTCCCTCACGGATTCTTGCAAGTTGTGCACCTTTAGGCGGTTTGGCGAACAGTCATGTCCCGCGCCTTAAGAGCACTGGCCCTCAGGCGGTTTGGCGAACAGTCATGGAATATCTCCTCCTTATTCTAGTACTGTTTCGTCAAGCCACCTAAGGGCCTTTTGTTATTATGTGCTCTTAAGGCGCGGGATCCTCCTTATTCTAGTACTGCTTCGTCAAGCCACCTAAGGGTGTTTTGTTTTTTAGCGAGGAACACTCCGCAACAGGAAGTAAAATGAAGCGAACGTTTTTTACCGATCGGTAAAAAACGTTCGCTATGCTATGCTATGTTCTATACTCAGTTTGGTACAGTAGATTACTGTTTGGGCGAAGCAGTATGAGAGTGAAGATTATTTTTCACTGTGCATAAATTGAGTTTGTGTCGTAATTTTAAATGATGTATCATGAGAGAACGATTTTTAACGATCGGTAAATTTCGCTCGCAGGATGTTTAGAGCATTGTAGGGTCACGGTATAATTCATGAAGCGTCGTCCATATGAAAAACGATACATCATCGAATTCAAGAAGTACTCAAATATCAAAGATAATTCTCAAGGGTCTTTACCATGCGCTTGGCGGGGACAAGCACATTGCGTTTGGCTATGATTACTTTGACAAATATGTTCCTGAGCGGCGCGTATCGGCCCAGGTGTACTGGGCCACGGTGCGACGAATGAAAAAGCAAGGATGGGTTGAAGAAGCGGAAAAGCTCGGAAAAAAGTTTCTTAAACTTACCAAGAAGGGAAAAGTGCACGCACTTATGTCGTTGATGCAGGAGAGTGGAAAAACAGTCCCAAGGAGCTGGGATGGGAAGTGGAGAATTGCGATGTTTGATATTCCTGAACGGGAAGGGGACCATGAGCGCTATAAAATTCGCAATTGTCTCAAGCAGTGTGGATTCCATTGTTTGCAGAAAAGCGTGTATATTCACCCGCACGAGATTCCGGCGCATGTAGTCACCTATTTACGGGAATCTGAACTTCATCAGTTTATTCGATTTCTTCGGGTAGATAAGATTGATGATAGTCGTGAACTTGAGCGGCGTTTTGGGCTCATGGGGCGGATTTCGCGCCGTACTGGGAAGCAGTAACTACGAGCGAACGATTTTTACCGATCGGTAAAAATCGTTCGCAGCCCGATGCTTGATTTTTTCTCTTTTTTTTGCTACAATGGATGTATGAGTATATCTCGCACAAAAGGCATCGTCATCCTCGCGATACTAGGCGCAGTCCTTGCGTGTGTTGCCGCATTTGTAAATTCGGTGTTTCTCTTGAGTGCGCTTGTCCTTCTTGGCGGTATTATTTTTCTCTTGCTTAATCTTGAGTTTGGAGTGCTTCTTCTTGTTTTCTTTTTTCCGTATCTCGGATTGGTTATTGACTTTAGTCAATTTGAAATTTTTCGCGAAGTTCCGTATCTCAAAGACATCAACGCGCCATTTATTGATTTATTTGGATTGGTATTGTTTGTAGCGTGGCTCCTCCATACTGTCATTTCGACCGCAGCGAAGCGGAGTGGAGAAATCTCATCACATGCTTCGGGCAAGGTGTGGGATCCCTCGACTCGGCTCGGGATGACGCTGATGCGTCAGTTGCCGCATTTGAAATCCTATCTTTTTTTCTGGCTTTCAGGTCTGGTTTCACTTAGTAACGTATTCCCGCTATTTTTTAAGACAAGTATCAAATATTTTGCTCGCCCATTTACTTTTTTTTACATTGCATTTTTTGCGCCGGTGGTGAGCGTGATTGCAGGGGCTAGGGGTCAGGGATTAGGGTCTAGCTTGTTGGATCGCGCGCTTATGGTGTTTTATGCTACTGGCTTGCTTTCCGCCTTGAATGGTCTTGCGGGATTATTTTTTGGAGCGCATTCGGATTTTTTTCGTGCTACGCCATTTGGATTCTTTGGAGTAAATCCCTTAGGTCCTAATCATAACTTGCTTGCGGAAACGCTCATTGCGACTGCGCCGGCGGGGTTGCTATTGATCGGGGGGTCCACCGCCATGGCGGGGCAAGCAGGTGGTAGGGGTCAGGTGTTAGGAAAGTGGATTAAGTACGGGATGTTTTTTCAATGGACAGTGGCGCTTTTTACCTTTGCGCGAACGGCGTGGATTGCGATTGCGATACAAGCTATGCTCTATGGATGGTGTACCTATCGCGGGGAAGTGAAGCGCGTATGGCGTCGCGTATGGCCGGTTGCACTGATACTTGGAATACTTTTGATACCGCTTGTGCTAAGCACGTTCTCCGAAACCGTGCGCGGTTCAACGCTGTCGCGTCTTGATCAAGTACGAATCGCCTCGTTTTATTTTTGGCGCAGCCCTTGGATTGGGCAAGGTATCGGTACATTTATTCCAACTCTTTGGCAAACGCGCGCGTTTTTGCTTGAGTATGGAGAGCCGCTTGAGGCCCATGGGATTGTTTTTAAGCTCATGTTTGAACAAGGACTGCTCGGGCTTGCAACATTTGGAGTTTTTGTCGGGGCAATTCTTTGGAAAATTAAAAAAAGCGGCAATGTTTCCGCGCTGTTAATTGCGGTGGGCTCTCTGACCTATCAACTATTTAATACAACGTATTATACTTCGAAGCTATGGATTCCAATGGCAATCGCAGTAAGTATCGCAATCGTCTATGAAAATTCTCATCATAACTCAACGCTGGTATCCTGATACGTTCGGCGGATCCGAGCATGTTGCGGCGCAACAAGCGTTCCGTTTGGCGGGACGCGGTCATACTGTTACGGTGCTGACGCAGCGCGCAAATGATCTGTTGCCGCCTTCTGAGACGCACGGTTCGTTTACGATTTATCGTTATGGATCGCCGCAAGCGATTGCTCGTATAGCAGGGCGTTCGCGTACTGATCTTGTTGAAGTGCCAAAGTTCCTTCGTCATCTCGACCGAGCGCAGCGAGTGGAGAGATCTCATACTCCACAAGGTGTGGGATCCCTCGGCTCGGCTCGGGATGACCAATTGGCGTGGGACGTTGCAATCCTTCACCATCCGTTTGCGGCATATGGATTTTTCTCCGCCCAAGGCGGGTCGGGATTGAAGATTCCTACGCTATACATGTTTCATGCCTCTACCGCGCAGGAAGTTGAGTTTGAAGGAGTAGCACGGTTCTCGCATGGATTTGGAAAGATCATAGCACCACTTGCAACTAAGGTATTTACCATGTGGGCAATCGGGGTTGAACGACGCGCCCTTATAAAGGCAGATCGCATCGCAGTATTTTCAGATTTTTCACGCGGGGTTCTTCTTGGTATTGTTCCTGAAACACACCGACGAGTTATTAAACTTCCGGTTGGTATTGAACTTGATCATTTCGTTCCTATGTCTAAAGAGCAGGCGCGCAGAAAACTCGGATTGCAAACGACCGGCCCGCTTATCCTGACGGTGCGGCGATTTACTCCGCGCATGGGAGTATCACGGCTCATTGCCGCAATGGACATAGTGTTGAAAAAAATTTCTGATGCTCATCTATTTATTGTTGGTGAAGGGTATTTAAAACCGATGTTGCAAGCAGCCATTGTCCGCCATGGACTTGGTAGCAAAGTAACACTCGTGGGAACCGTGCCGCTTGCGGATCTACCTCTTTATTATGGCGCTGCGGATGCATTTGTGCTTCCATCAGAAGCATTTGAAGGGCTTGGTATGGCAACGCTTGAGGCGCTTTCTTGCGGGCTTCCGGTTATTGGAACCCCTACGGGTGCTACTCCGGAAATACTACGCGATCTTGATCCAGCGCTCATTACTGCATCGTCTTCATCTGCCGATATTGCCCGTGGGATTGAAGAATACTTTGGGCGGCCGCAGGCCGTACGCGATGCATTGCAGAAGCGTGCCCGCGAATTGGCGGAGAAACAATATAATTGGGATCCTGCGATCGATGCGCTGGAAGGAGTGTTGGAAGGATTAAGGATTAAGTAAGATAAGGATTAAGCTATGCGCATTCTCCAAGTCCATAAGTATCTTTATCCGCGCGACGGAGCTTCCACGTATTTGTTTGGCATAGTCGAACTTTTGAAGCAACATGGACATGACGTCATGATGTGGGGAACGGGCGAGAATGCAGAATGCAGAATGCAGAATGCAGAATGGCTTGAGGATTTGTTGGTTGAGCATCTTAATTTTGATCGCCGCGAAGGATTCTTGCGCGATTTTAAAAAATTCGGGCGCATGATTTGGTCGTTTGAAGCAGCGCGGAAATTTGAGGAAGTGCTTTTGCGCTTCAAGCCGGATGTGATCCATGCGCACAATATCTATCATCACATTTCTCCGTCGATTTTGAAGGTGGCCGCACGGCACAAGATTCCGGTAGTAATGACCGTGCATGACTACCATCTTATAAATCCGAACTATGTACTATATGACCACGGCGTGGTATGTGAGCGCAGCGGGGTCGCGGCTATCATGCATCGCTGCATTAAAAATTCGTATACGGCAACAGGCGCGGATGTAATTGAGACCGGTATTCATAAGTTAATGGGTGTATATAGGAAACATGTGGCGGAGTATCTTGCGCCCACCAATTTTGTCAGGAGCACGCTTGTGGAGCACGGCATGTATGCAAATCAAATTAAGGTAGTGCCCTTGCCGGTTGATATTTCTTCACGTAGCAGTTCGCGTAGTGCGAGGATTCATCCTCGCCAAGGCGAACCTAAAGGTTCGCACTACATTCTTTTCGCTGGACGTTTGGCTCAAGAAAAAGGCGTGTATGCGGTGCTCGAGCTTGCAAAGCGTTTGCCGAAGATTCAGTTTTTGATTGCAGGCACGGGGCCGGAAATTGAGAATGTAGAATTAAGAATTAAGAATGTAGAATTAAGTAACGTTGAGTTGCTTGGATTTGTGGAGAAAGGAAAACTGCAAGCACTGATTGCGGGCGCACGATTAATACTCGTCCCATCTCTTTGGCATGAACCTTCGCCTTACGCGGTGCTTGAAGCGCAAGCGGCAGGGAAGCCGGTTATTGCATCGTCAATGGGAGGGATACCCGAACTTATCGAAGATGGGAAAACGGGGTTTTTGGTAAAGCCAGATATGTGGGTTGACACAATTCAAAAAGTATTCTATGATGAAGCGTTATTGAAGCGAGTAGGAATCGCTGCGCGGACGTATGTCAAGCGCGTGCATAATCCGGAGAAACACTACGAAAAATTGATAAAGGTATATGAGGAGGTAATGGAAAAGTTATAATTAGTATTTGTCATTTCGAGGCCAAAGGCCGAGAAATCTCACACCGTGAAATATGCAAAGTTATGAGATCCCTCGACTTCGCTCCGCTTCGCTCGGGATGACGATGTGGTTGGTTTTTGTCGTGTTGTGTGCGACGGTACCTCTTCCGGTACGCGCGCTTCCTGATCTTAAACCAACCTTTCCTCGTCTTGCGAATTATTTTCTTCATTGGACGCTTTCCGAAGATGAGGCCCGAGAGCTTTCAAAGCTCGATCTTGTGATTCTTGATGCGGAAGTGCAGGAGCGTTCTCGCGCCGAGCTTGAACTTTTGCGAAAACTCAACCCGCATATTATACTTCTTGCGTATGTTCCCGCGTCTGAAATTCGGCGTGATGTAGGTACGCTTTCCCAAATTGCCCCGCTTCGATATAAGCTCGGAGCATCGATTCCTGAGAGTTGGTATTTGAAAGACGCCTCCGGCAATCGGCTCTCGTTTTGGCAAGGTACGTGGATTGTCAATATTGACGGTCCATGGGCAACGCATCTTGCGCAGTTTGTACATCAGAACATTTTAGGAACCGGACTATGGGACGGGGTGATGTATGATAACGCATGGGATGACATTATCCATTTTACAAAAACAACCCCGGACATTAATGGCGATGGCTTGCCCGACGACCAAACGGTTGCCCGTCGCCTTTGGCAGGACGCACTTCGTAGTATGTACCGGACAACCGCCGAGCTTTCCCCCAATACATTCGTATTTGAAAACGACGGGCCTATGTATGCGAGCGCGGTACATGGAGTACTTCTTGAGAGTTTCCCGCGTAAAGGATGGGCGCGTCATGTTGAAGAATTGCGGCGCGTGCGTAATGAGGGGAAAGAGCCGGCTGTTGTAATTCTCAATGCAAATACATTTAATACCGGTAATCGGGATAATTTTCGCGCAATGCGCTTTGGATTGACTACGTCTCTTTTGTACGACGGATATTTTTCCTTTGATTTTGGCGATCAGGATCATGGACAAACATGGTATTATGATGAATATGGAGTTTCTTTGGGCGTAGGAGTTGGGGAGCCAAGAAAATTAAAAACCAGTGGGCTTTGGCAACGCAATTTTGAACAAGGGATCGTGCTGGTAAATCCGGGAAATAGTCCGCAGGATGTACTGTTGCCCCTTGAGGTTGAAAAACTTCGCGGCACGCAAGACAGCAGTGTAAATAACGGATTGATTACCCGCGCCCTTACCGTTCCCGGAAATGACGGGCTTATTGTACTGCGCCCCTTGCAAACGATTACGGGCGCTTCTTACGAAAATGGAGTATTTGCGCGCGTGTTCAACTCTGCCGGCGATACGCTTCGTGCCGGATTTTTCGCATTTGATCGAAAAGAGCGTCAAGGTATGATCCTTGCAGAGATAGATGTAGATGGTGATAAAAAACAAGAGCGAATACGGGAAACGAAGATTGGGAAGGCAACAGGAATTGAGATTACATTCGGAGATGGCCGGATATCACGTATCGTACCATTTGGAGAGTCGTGGGATGGGAAGGTAAGCATCGCTATTGGTGATATCAATAATGATGGACTTTCCGAGATTATCGTTTCTCAAGCCAGCAGTGGGGGTCAGGTGCGAACATATCGTCCTAATGGTACCGCACTTACGGTGCCGTTTTTTCCGTTTGGTACTCAGTATCGCGGGGGTGTGAACGTAGCAGTGGGGGATTTGAATGGAGATCAATTTTCTGAGATTGTAGTAGGGGCAGCAACCGGAGGTCCTCAAGTTCGTATTTTTAGTAAAGATGGCAAACTACTCTCCGGCGGATTTTTTGCATACGATCCGCGGTTCCGCGGAGGAGTGAATATCGCAGTAGGGGATATTGACGGAGACGGAAAAGCAGAGATCGTTACCGGACCGGGAACAGGCGGCGGTCCGCAGGTGCGCATATTCAATCAAAAAGGTGTATCTATTGGTCCCGGGTTTTTCGCGTTCGACCGAACAAGTCGCGCAGGGGTCGTACCGATCGTTACCGACATTGATGGAGATGGGAAAAATGAGATACTAGCAGTAACGAAGGATGTGCTGTAGAAGCAAATTAAGCATGTAAGCAGAGTAGGCAAATTAAGCATCGATTGCTATGTCAAACATAAAAACTTTTCGTGAGCTAGAAGTGTGGAAGAAAGCGCATGAACTTGTGCTACAGGTATATAAAATTACCAAAGCATTCCCCAAAGAGGAATTATTTGTTCTCGTTTCACAACTAGGACGTGCGGCTATCTCGATTGCGGCAAACATCGTAGAAGGATTTCGGAGGAAGACGTTAAAAGACAGTGTTAATTTTTATCATATGGCGGATGCATCTTTAGAAGAACTAAAGTACCACCTTCTATTGGGGCGTGATCTTGGTTACATGGATGTTCCCGATTATGAGAAAATCCATTTGTTGTGTGAAGAGGTAGGTAAGTTACTCACTCGCTGGATCCAAAGTCAAGAAAGGTATCTCAAATCTTAATCTGCTTATTCTGCCTAATCTGCTTATCTTGCCAATCTATGCGTTTATTCTGTACTCACGATCCTCATAATCCGGATCATATAGTCTGTCAAGCAAGTTGGTCTTTTCACGATCTTATCTTGGTGGCAGTAGGATTAGTTTTTGTAGTTGTTACAATTTTGGTCGTGGTCATACGTATTCGCATTGCTCATAAGCAAACCCCGAATATATTAGTAAATAATGAGGAAAGTCAACAGTATTCTGGACAATCAGACCTATCTCGAGCAGAGTCGAGAGACCAATATTTAGAGCCACAACTTGATTCACAGGCGCTTTATTTTTCAAAAGAAGGTGAACAAGTTGGCAGGGGACCATGGCCGCTCAAAGCAGGAGAAACTACACAACTTAAGATATTCTGGCGTTTCATCCTGAGCGATCTAGAGCAGCAAGATATAGTAGTTAAGGCAAAACTTGCTCCCGGTGTTATGTGGACAGGATTTGTTCCCATTGGAAGTGGAATCACTTATATTCCCGAAGAAAGAGCTATTCGCTGGCGTCCAGGGGATCAAACTGCGCTTGTATTTGAAGTTTCCGTAACTCCAACTCCGGAAACTATTTCTGATGATTCTTTGCTAATTTTAGATAAATTAAGCATACATCTGACTTGGCGGGATAATAATAGCAGTTCTTCAAGAGAATTTATTATGCCGAACACCGTAATGAGCCCCTTGACAAAATAACTGCCAGTTTAAATATTTCATTTGACGATGAGTTTTCCTCGTCTTTTGTTTTAAAATGTGATATAATGTGTGTAACAACCGCAGCAATAGCTGTGGATAACATTTAGAATATTAATTTTCTCTATCGTTTTATGTCTTATTTTTCATCCTCCTTCGGTTTAACTTTTAAAAACATTATCCCAGAAGGTCGTGGGCCCGGTCATTCGACCGGATACAAGCGTGCATATGGTACGCTTTTTTTAGTCGCATCGCTTGTACTAGCCGCGGCGTTCATTGCGCCGATGCTCAGTCGCGCGGCTGCGCCAACCGTGGCTGGTGGATTTCCTGATCTGCAAGAAAGCGCTCCGCTTGATGCGCGGCTTGACATGTTCTTCAGTGAAACAATTCAAGCGGCAGATGCGACGGATGCTGCGAAGATTAGTCTTCAGACTTGTAGCGGAAGCACTGCAGCTTCGCCCGGTACTTGTAGCGGATCAAATTTGTGTGCAACCAGTGAGCGCATAAGTGGCGGCGGCGGAACCAATAATGGTGTACTCTGCAACCCTACCGGTAACCTGACGTTAGGGACAGTATACCGCTTCACCGTGCAGAATATACGGAATGGCGGTTCGGAAACCATGAGTCCTGCTTCAGCCACAAGAACATTTAAAACCGGAACGATTAATCCTGCTTCAAATACCACTCCTCCCCGAGTGCAACAAACAACCCCGCCCCCTGGCGCAGAGCATCCGATTTCCGCAAACCTCTTTATTGAATTTCCGCTGGGTCCAGAAGGCAACATGAACTTTAATACCGGAATGGGAAGCGTGGCGCAGGCCGGGGATCTTAATTTTTGCCAGAACAATAGTTGTGCGGTGAGTATTAAGAAGATTGAGAATAATGTTCCGACCACCGAGCAATGTACAAGCGCCACTGCATGTGTGTTCGGATGGGATACGACAAATCGGCGACTTACTGTAAATCCTGCTTCCAATTTGACAGCCAGCACTGCCGGAGCGCAGCCGGTTGAATATGATCTTTGCGTGCGCGGTGGCGGAAATCCCTTGGCTGTTAAAAATTCCGCAAATCAATCAATTGGCGGTGATCATTGTATGCGCTTCCGCACTTCTTCCGGTGCGGCCGATGCGACTGCGCCTACGATCCTCACGTCTGATCCGCCCCCTAATGCGACAAACATCTCAAGCTTATTTAACGCCTGGCGCATGAACTTGTCGGAAACGCCGGATTGTTCAACCGTTACTACGGCCAATGTAAGAATATTCAAAGATGCGGACTCTAATGGCGTATTTGGCGGATCTGATACTGATGAGAGCGCTAAGTTTGACATTGCCTGTCGTGGCCAAGAAAAGGCAATCGTCTTTGGCTTGAAGACCGAGCTTACGGCCGGTCGTCATTGCTATCAACTTATGGCCAACGGGCTTAAGGACACCTCAGGCAATGCTGCGGCAGCCGCAGTTCCCTCGTGCTATACGATCGTAGATGACACTGACGCAGTTGCCCCCAAGCTTGATTTCTGTGATATGGATAGCTTTAAGGCAGTGTGTCGGTATACTGAGCCGGTGAACAAAACTCAGGCCGAAACCGTGGCTAACTACACACTGGCCTGCGGTACAACTGCTGATACTCGTACCACCGTCAATCTTACCGGGAAAACCTTTAGCTATAACCCGGCCCCGGGAATCCATGAAGTAACGATTACCGGTCTAGGACTTACTACGGGCCAGAATTGCCGCATGACCATTGGCACCGGCATTACGGATATTGCCGGAAATAACTTCTCCGTTGCAGGAGACGATGAGTTTGAAGACGCGTTTGTGCAAAATGCGGCTATCACCGGCGGAAGTCTTGGTACTGCGCCGCCTGCTGGAGGAGATTTCTTTGGCGGAGGAACTGCCGCAGGGTTTTGGGAAAATCCACAGCGAGCTGAACCGCGCACCAAAGCCACAAGCAAAAATACCAACATGGAAGTAGAGTTCAAAGCTCCGGATGCGATGCCGATCGGTTCAAAGATCATTCTCACCTTCCCGGCTGGATTTACGCTTTGTAATGATCCGACTGCTCCGGCGAATTGTGAAACCACCGGCGCCACTCAAATTCGAGTTGTTCCCGGCGCGAATTCATTCATGAACGTTGATATTAACGGGCCTGCGGCAAGTGTGCCGACCGTGTCGGTTGCGGCAACCACTGATGTAGATCCCATTTCCGGAACTGTAACGCTTACGACCGCCGGCGGAGCCATTGCGGCAAGTGACCGTTTGCGTTTTGAGCTGGACAGGGTTTCCACCCCGGCCGTAGCCCAAACCGGAGTGCGCATTACGATCGTGATCAAAGCCCTTCAGAGCGGATCGCTTATTAAGATCGGTCAAACTATTCAACCGGCTCCGTTTGATATTGCCACTGGAGGAGCGCTCTCCATTGCCGGTACGGTGTGTAGAGGAACTAGCGTAGGAGGAGCATGTGCCGGTGGAGATACAGGTATTGCCGCAAAAGTAGTGTGTGAACAGCGCGGCGGATTCTTGGTGGGAACCACTGCTTCGGCCTTTATGGGTCGCAATGAAACCACTGCGGCGTCTAACGGTACTTGGACAATTTCAGGACTCACCGGCGGTGACTATGAATGTTTTGTACCACCAGATCCGATAGTGCTTGCGGACATTGGCGGAATTTCTCCGTTCCAAAGAGTATCGCTTACCACTTCAAATAAAACCGGCGTTGACTTCAAGTTTAAAACCATGACTGCCGGCGGGGCCGGAGTGGTAACGCTCACGGTCAATGTTTCCGGTGGTCCGGCAAGCGAGGTGCTCGACGTATTCTGTCATGCAGGTTCATCTGACTATGAGTTTTCCGCGCCAGTGATGAAAACCTTGACTTTGAATGGAAGCGGCGCAACAGGCGCGGGAGCGACTCCTAATCCGCTCACCATGAACTTGCAGCAAGATAAGACCTACGAGTGCGGCATAGGGCCAAGCATGATTGGCAAGTTTACTCCGGGCGAACCGCCGCCAGTGCCAACCTTTAACTTCATGCCGCCGAGGATGCAGCGCGTACTTGCAACCGGAACTCCTTCCGTGACGTTTGTCCTTAAATCAAACACCCGCACTATTACGGCAACCTTGCTTGATGGATCAAGTGCAGGTATTGCGAACGCATTCGTCCATGCTAATCCGGTAGGATGCTTTGGCGGGACGAACGGAGCCGTTTCTGATTGTCACGGAGCATTTGCGCAGACGAATGCGAGTGGTATTGCAACGCTGAGCGTAGGGGAAGGTACCTACGAAGTTGGTGCTGATGCGCCCGGAATGCCACCCTCAACTCGAGAAATTGCGAATGTGGCCAGTGGAAATGCTTCGGTCACCCTTAGGATGGTAAAGTCCTCAACCACCATTGCCGGTTCGATTCTCGATGATTCCGGAAACGGGATCAAGTATGCGCATGTCGGTGCTGAGCGTCGCACCTTGAACCCCGGTGCTACTGATGCTTGTAACTTCTCTACCAGTCGTCCTTCCGGAGGATTTTCCGATACGCCCACTGATGAAAACGGAAATTACACGCTGTATGTAGCCAATGGAACCTATTGCATTCGCGCATGGGCGCCTTCCTATGGTGAAGTGGGCAACAGGACCGTTACCATGTCCGGAACCTCGCTTACTGGTCAGGATATTCAGGCCTCAGCTGGAAATTATGCAACGATCTCCGGAGTAGTATGTAAGGGTGGAAGCGTGGTCTCTAATGCCTGCAGTCCGGCAACCTCCGGAGTTTCCGGCGCATTTTTGAACTGCTTTAGTTCAGGAAGCGGCGGCAATGGTACCCAGAGCGGGAGTCTCGGCGCCTACTCGCTTAAAGTAAAACTTCCAACAAGCGGCACCGCCACCTATACGTGTGATGGATTTGCTCCGGGTATTGGACCGCTAGGTCGCCAAACTACGACTCTGGGAGGCGGTACTTCAACCGCAATCGTCAACTTCGCGCTCTCTAATACTCAACTCCCCGGAACTATTACGGTTACGGCTACCGGACTTACTGAGGGATTCTGCGATGCGCGAACTGCATCCGGCACAAACGCGGGTACTGGTGCGGGAGCGCCAATCCAGAGCGGTATAGCCACGATTAACGTACCAGCCGGAACTTATAGCGTACGTTGTGGTTCTCCAAAAACCGGACCGCTTACCCTTACCCCGTCATCGGTAACGTTGACTGCAAGCGGAACTGCCGCGGTTGTCGCTACAGTGCCAACGACCCGTAGTATTACTGGAGCCGTTACTGCTGGCGGTAGTAACCTGGAGGCCGTGACCCTGAGCTTTACTGAGCGTTCTACTGGCCGAGCGTTTACCTTTACTACTGGAAGTCAAACCACGGGTAGCTCCAACCTTTCTGCGACAGGCATTCCTGACGGGACTTATAACGTAAAAGCTTCCAAGAAAGGATTTGAGGCAGCTACCGGAACCGCTACGGTTGCCGCTGGCAGCACCACGGTCTCTGCGTTGGCCCTCACTCCCACCACGACTGACTCGGGTCAAACCGTGAGTATCCCGGTTCAGGAATCCAGTGTCGCCTATACTGGCGAAGCCAGTGTTATCGCAACCAAAGACGGAAAAACCGTGGTGGGCGAAATTGATGCCACCACCGGAAACGCCTCGCTTGATCTCTCGAACGGTACCTGGACGGTAAAAGCTATTGGGGACAATGGAAAAGAATCGTCAACCTCAACAGTAGTGGTTGCAGGCGGGGTGGTCTCCGGTTCTACTCCAACCCTTTCTCTTGCCACAGAAATCTCGGGATATACGGCCAAGAATGAGTCGGAAACGCTTTCGCTCTCCGCCGGCGGACTTCTGAAATTCGAAGAATTGTCAGTTGGAGGTACTGCGCCAGAAGTGAATGTTCCTTCGTCGACCCTTTCTACGAACGATTCTTCAACTGGTAAGGTGGAAATGAAGAGTGACGCAACACTTGCCGGTATTGATCCTGGTGCGGATTCGAACTTTGTGGGATCAAGTGGATATGACATTACGCCTACAGATGCAAACGGAAATGAGGTGTCTGATATCAGCGGTACGGTTACGATCACCATGCCATATACTGACGCGCAGGTTGCAAGCGCCGGAGTAGATGAATCAGAGTTGATGTTTGCCTCCTTTGATACTTCCTCACAAACATGGGAAACCTTCTCAACTACCGTAGATACCGTGAACAACGTTTTGACCGCTTCAGTAACCCACTTCTCAAGCTTCGGGATTATCGGCGGTGTTACCGCAACCCAAGTAGGATCTTCTGCGTCTGATTTCTCTCCTCCTGCGGCTCCGTCAAACGTACGCCTTGCTTCAAACGGAACAAGCGTTACGCTTACATGGACTGATCCGGGAGATTCAGACTTCTACCGCATCGAAGTACTTCGCAATGAGGCAAATGGCAGTGAAGTTACCGGTGATATTCGAGCAACCGTTGCAAAGGGCGATCAGCGCTATGTTGATACTTCAGTACAAGCGGGGAAAACCTACAAGTATATCTTGAAGGCACGCGACACCGCGCTTAATCAACGCTTAAGTGATGAATACTCGATTGTAGTAACTGCTGCTGCGGCAACGTCCTCCGGGTCCTCCGGGACAAGTGGCGCTGGCGCAAGCACCGGAACTACCACCACCACAACCCCGCCGGCATCAACTACCACTACTACTCCGCCTGCTTCTTCAAGCGCCACCACAACTACTACAACTGCACCGTCTGCATACGCAGCACCGGTAGCTCGACTGATTCATGATCCATCCAAGCTTACAGAGCTCCTTGCGGGATTGAGTCAAGTACGCAAACAGTCGGAAGAGGCAAAATATATGCCCCTTATCAAATCTGATGCGATTGCCTTTAAAGTCGGGCTTACTGCTGAGCAGGAAGCAAAGATTGTAAATTTCGTATCGTACGGCAATTCAACTTCCACGGTAAAACTTGGAGCAGGGGAGAGACGTGCGCTTATCCGCGACTACCTTGAAACTGTTGGACGGTCTGATGTAAACCATGATGACTTGCATCGTATGGCCGCAGGTGAAAAACCAATGGGTCGTAACTTGGCCAAAGAACGCGCGCAAGCATCGGCAGCATTGAAGATCTTTGTGAAGATCTATGGTCATGCGCCGGTCTACTCAGTGCATCAGGAAGACCTTGCATGGAACACCTTGCTCTATCGCATTCGATTTGATCGCGATCTTACCAAGGAGAAAGAAGGTATCACAGAGTTCCGCGCAGTATTTGGTCGCAGTCCGAAGACACCTATGGACTGGGCAACAGTACGGGTACTTGGGTACGTGAAGATGTAATTGATGAACTTGAAAAAGACCCCCCGCAATACTGCGGGGGGTCTTTTTAGTTTTCACCACGTACGAAATCCGGTACGGAATAAGAGAGAGTCTTACGCAGAGCAATTACGCGCTATGTTTATCTGAGTGGTTGTTGCTCTGTACAACATTTCGTACGTGGTCCAGCGAAGCAGGATTAGGACTGTACAGTTTGTTTTTGATTTTCCACTTATCCACATACTGGCCTACGCCTACACTTGACAGTTTATTACGAACCTTTGGACGCTTTTGCGACCACTCTAAAAGACTTTCAAATAAGATGCGGTACCGGCCGCGGACTACCACATACCGCACGTCGCCTGCTTTAAGCGCTCGGCGTACTGTTTTTTGCTCTATGCCAAAGAATTTAGCTGCTTCGGAAACGGATAATCTAATCATAGAGTGATGTGTACTCGCGGACATCGAGCGGATGCAAAGCGGACAAGAACGGAGTTGATATCCGCTCGTTATCCGTGTTCATCCGTTCTATTCCGCGAGAATTAAGAATGATTAGTCCACTATACAGTAGACAAATACATCTGTCAACCCCGCGCCTTAATTCCGCTAGAATTCAAGGTTTTATAAAATTGCAAAGTTCATCTAAAAATGTGATTTTACTTTAGATTAAGGCAAAAAATGGTATTTGTGCTATTGCGGAATTAAGGCGCGGGGTCAAGAGCATATTTCCTTGCATTTATCCACATTTTTGTGTAGTATAAGACCTATATACCCTATAGGACCTATAGGGTTTGAGCTAGGCACTGTAACAATTTTTGTATTTAAGCGTCTACTATCATGCAGAGGATCCGTGAGAAACTACTCGTATTCCAAGTATCCGAAGGAAGAGACCCGCGAGCATACGGGGAGCTTTACAATCTTTACTTTGAGCGGATCCGGCGGTTTATCTTCTTCAAAGTGAATGTACATGAAGAGGTGGAGGATTTAACTTCGCAGGTCTTTCTCAAAGCATGGGAATATCTGATTGACTTGGATCAACGGCGCGTGCAGAATTTCCGGGCATTTATCTACCAACTCACAAGGAATATAGTGGTAGATTATTACCGCCGACAAGGACGCGCACCCGAAATGGTAGTATTTGAAGATCAAGCTGAGGAAAACGAGATTCCGGACCATCGACAGGAGTTTTTCTTAACTCAGATGTACAAGTCAGACCGTGCATACATTGCGGATTGCTTAAAAAAGCTGAAAGATGAGTATAAAGATGCGGTAGTACTACGGTATCTTGAGGATCTGGGAATTGCCGAGATTGCGGATATAATGGGAAAAACCCAAGGAAACGTACGGGTACTTATCCACAGAGGATTAAAAGAACTCCGTGAAGTAATAGGCCGGTCTCCCAGTAATAGTTCGTAGCGAAATGAAGTGGTTTTGAGCGAAAAAGGTGAAAAGCGACGAAGCGTAATTGAATAATTACGGTGAGGAGCTTTGAACCTTTTGCAGCCGAAACCACAAATTGCAGCAGAACATATTGCTGGGGGACAGGACTAATGAAAACCCGGGCAAAAAATATGACCCAGAATGATCTCATCAAGAAGCTCAAGGAATTGCGAACCACCCAAGAGGGTGGAAATCCTGCTGCGCAAGAAAAAGAGCGCATTTTTAGGGCTTTGATGTTACAGATCAATCAAGCGCAGAGTCCGCGACAATCAATTGGTTCTCTTGGTTTTGTAGGGCTGATCCGTTATTTTAAGCCAGCCCAGTTTATCATGCCAATGGCGGTTATAGCTCTTATTGTCGCGGCATCTTCCGCGTTCGCCGCTTCCCGAACCGCGCTTCCCGGCCAATCTCTCTATAGCGCAAAAGTTGCGTTTGACCAGACACAAGTGCGATTTGTTTCAAATCCCGCTGAAAGGGCTAAGGTTCAGATGGAAATGGCAGGTCGCCGACTTGAAGAAGCCGGACAAGTATCCACATCTCCTGAAAATACGGCAAAAGCACTTAAGCATTTTTCCCAAGGGGTTAAAGATGCAAGGGAAAGCTTACAAGAAGCAGGGGATCCGCTTCAAGTAGAATCCGCAGCAGCTGAGCTTTCAAAAAAAGCCCGTCAATATGAGGAAACTCTGCTCAAAACCAAGCAAAAAGTTGCACCTGAGCGGGAAGTAGGAGTTGCTGCCATTAAAGAAGCAGAGGAAGCATTACATGAGGTAACTGATGTCCCGGAGCACGAGTAATCCACAGTTTTGTTGTTTGACAATGTGGTATACTGACCCCGATCGTGATCGGGGTCATCCTGAGCGAGCGTAGCGAGTCGAAGGATCTCATATGGTAATGAAAGGTGTGAGATTCCTCGTCGCCTTGCGACTCCTCGGAATGACAAATTCGTGTTTGTGCCTAAATTTAAGTGTTTTCCGTTTTAGCGGAGATCACTTAATGTTGTGCATATAAATTGGGGAATCCTAAAGGTCGGCTTTCTACCGATATCCGTCGGAGAAAGTAGGGGTCTCCTCGCACAAGGATAGATTTAAGAAATATTACAAGTACGAAATTATCAAAATATGAATAACTCGATCGCACTTGGAAGAAAGGCACTTACCTGGACTGTAGTTGCCGCAACGATCCTCTGGGCAATGTCTGCTGCATTTATTGCAATCCCTTTGACTGCAAGCGCAGCAACATTAACCGCAGGTGATCTTATTCGCGGAACGGAAAAGTCTCCTTATGGAGGTTATCCGGTCTACTACTACGGATCCAACGGTCAGCGCTATCTCTTCCCAACCGCATCAACTTACGCATCATGGTTTGGATCTGACTTTTCAATGGTCAAGGTTCTTACTCAAGCAGAGGTTGGCGCAATCCCCTTGGGAGGCAACGCAACCATTAAGCCGACAAGCAAGCTTGTAAAGGCAGATGGTCCTGATCCTAAGGTGTACGCAGTAGGAAAGGGCGGCGTGCTTCGGCATGTTAGCTCTGAGGCAGTAGCAGTGGCATTGTATGGCGCAGACTGGTCAAAAGGCATTGTAACCCTTCCTGAAGGATTCTTTGCCAACTACACCACCGGCGCAGCAGTCGCCGCCGCAACTGACTACGATAAGACAGCCGTAGCCGCCTCCGCAGCTGATATCGGTACGGACAAGGGACTTTCAGCAACGCCCGCAGCCGCAGTGGCTACCGGATCGCTGACTGTTTCAGCCGCATCTGATAATCCGTCTGCCGGAGTACTTCCGGGAAGCGCAAGCTCAGTAGTCGTGTTGAAATTCAACGTGACTGCAGGAGCAGCTGCCCAAACAGTAACCGGTGCTACGGTAAAGTCAATCGGAGTTGGATCTGCGAATGATTTTTCCGCAGTCTATCTCTATGATGGCGCAACGCGTTTGACTTCAGGCCGCACGCTTGGATCTCAGACACGTTCAACCGAGTTTGCAGGGCTGAGCATTTCAGTCGCGGCAAATTCAACAAAGACACTTACTGTGGTAGTTGATACCAATTCATTGACCACAGGAACTCTTGCAACCGCAGGAGATACGCATGCATTCCAGCTTGCAGCTCTTGGAACAACCGCATCAGTGTCAGGTCTTCCTTTGACCGGGGCAACCCAGTCAATCGGTTCACAAGGAGTATCCGCGACCAGCGTGACCTCGGGCTCCGCTCCTTCAAATCCGACTATTGGTCAGACCGCAGTTCCTATCAGTGAATTTAGAGTATCTGCAGGAACCAATGACGCGGAATTCCGCCGCATTACCGTAACGGTAGGTGGAACGGTTTCCGTATCAGACCTCGCAAACTTCACCTTGTGGCAAGCAGGAACCAAGCTCGCAGATGGCGTACGTAGCTCCGATCGAGTTACGTTTGATCTCTCTGCAGCGCCGTTCACTATTACCCAGGGTGCAAACCGCCTTTTCCAGATAAAAGCTGATGTGGGCGGACGAGGAGATCGCACCATCACCACCTATGTTGATTCAGTATATCCCTCAGACGTGCTTGTCGTAGACAAAGTCTTTGGATACGGCGCGCAAGTTCGCTGGGGAACTGATACCAACACCACGTGTGCTGATGAGGCAGGCGTAACCGAATTCTGTTCACTCGCAGAAGGAAGGACTGTTACCACCCAAGGTGGGCGCGTGACGGTTGCCTTTAATGGTCCTCCTGCTGCTGACGCTTCGATCAGCTCTCAGGATGTACCGCTTAGCAAGTTTACCCTTACTGCCGGCGAACAACCGCTTGAAATCCGAAATCTCCGCCTTAATCTTGCGGAGTCAGGAGCTCAAGTTCTCGGATTACTCGAAGCAGGAGCAGCAGGAACAGTAGGAGAGTCAGGATTAGCAGCAGGAACCGACTACTTCACCGACATCAAAATTAAGGATGCCGATACCGGAGCAGTGATCATGGGTCCTGTGGAACTTGCTGGTGCAACTCAGACAAGCATGAACTCAGCGACCGCGGCATCAAGCGCGCTGTGGACCTTAACCGGTACATGGACGCTTAACGCAAATCAGAGCCGCAAGCTCGTGATAACTGCAGACCTTGCCAACGTAACCGCCGGTACGGACTTCATTAGCCGCGCATACACCATGGCCTTGAATACCTATGTGGTAGGCGACTTCCGTGAAGTATCAACCGGTCAGAACGTTCTAGCCGCAGATGTAATCGGTCTTCAATCAGCAATTACCGGTAATGCAGTTACTATTCGTTCCTCATCCTTGACTGCCGGCGTGGCATCAAGCCCGGTTTCAGGAACAACGGTAAAGGGAACCAATGGCGTATCCGCAGTTGGATTTACTTTGACTTCAGGTACTTCATCTGCTGTAAAAGTAACCCAGGTAATTGTCCGAGGACTTGCCGACTCTGACGATGACGGAACTGCAGGCGCATTAGGAGCAGCCGCGGAAGACCTTCGTGGCGGCGATGCAACTGCAGCCAACCTTGACAGCGTAGTACTCTCGGCTCAGCTCTATGATGGAGCAACCGCAGTATCTTCGCTCAAGTCTCCTTCGTCCGGCGTTATCACCTTTGATAACATGAACTGGACAATTCCCGCAGGTACTACCAAGAACTTGATGGTGAAGACCAACCTCTCCACCACACAGCTTAATAGCAATACTGACTACTTCATGCTCTACTTGGGCATTGGAGATATTACGGCACAGGACAAGGATAGCAATCCGCTTACCAGCGTCCCGTCCGCGCAGGTCAACGCAACCGCGAGCATTGCAACCGCCACAACCATCTTTACGACCATTTCTGCAAACGGTTCAATTACCGCAGCAGCTGATGGCGCAACCCCGCTCTCGACTATCGTCTTGAGTGGCGCACAAGATGTGTCATTCTTGAAAGTGCGTTTGACAGCGTCAAACGAAGCGTTCAACTTGACTAAGGTCGGCATTAAGCAGACCGTTACTGGCGCAAGCGACGGTATTGCGGCAGTGAAGATCAAATATCCTAAAGCAGATGGTACGACCGGTACCGCAACCAGCACCCTTTCAAGTGGTGTAGCTGACTTCTCCGGTCTTGATGGATACCTTGCTTTGGATAGGGCATCGGTTCTTGAAGTGCTTGCCAATGTCGCTACTATTAGCGAAACAGGCATCTCAGGTGACTTGCCAGTTCTCGCCCTTGACTTTGATACCAACTTCGAAGTTGTAGGCGCAGGATCAGGTACCACAGTTACCTCAGTTGGCGCGGCTGATATTTCCGGCAACGCCATGACACTTCGAAAGACCAAGCCGACAGTAACCTTGTCCGCAGCTTCACCGTCCGGAGCGTCAGTTCCTGGATTGAATGAACAGTTGCGCTTCACGGTTGCCGCAGACGCAGCAGGCGATGTAATCCTTGATGCCTTTACCTTCAAGGTCAACTCCACTGTCAATGGAACAACTGCGGGAAACTTAATTTGGAACCAAGCCGGTATTAGTGCAGCAGGTGCTGCCGGAGTAGAAGACGGAAACCTTAGCCGTTCCGACCTTTCTATCTACGACGCATCAAACACCACGACCGAGCTTGAGGGAACCGGAACCACCGCCTCTGGCGATGCAAACTGGACCCTCTTCGGAACCACTGGTACTTCGCTTGTAAGCGGTACTGCAGGAGCCGCAGGATTTGCCGGTGAGACCACAAATGCAGTTGTAGGATTTGCCCGCGTAACCTTTACCACTTCGGTAACTGTGTCTGCAGGTACTTCCAAGACCTTCATTGTGAAGCTTGACTCAACGGGCGCAAGCTCTGCCTCGGATGATACGGTACGGTTCGACGTACAAGACGAAACCACCACGGTAGCAGGAAACGAATCTCAATGGGATGAAATCAATTCAACATCCCTTGCAGGATCCGCAACTGATATCTCTGGTTCTCTTGTGAAGAATCTCCCGGTCACCGGCGGAACACTCGTGTTCTAAGGTTGATCTCACAACAACAACGAACCCCGACCTTGCGTCGGGGTTCTTGTTATTTAAGGTACACCGCCCCTAACCCCTCCCCGCAACACTGTGCGGGGAGGGGAAACGTCTGTCGTTTCTCCCACGCGTGGAGGGGGAGAAAGGTGTGGGGTCTTGTTATTGTAGGGGGGGTAATCGAAAACGGTTTAATTCAATCGGTTTCTCCCCCTCGCGGAGGGGGAGTTAGAGGGGGAGAAAAGTGTACTCGTATTTTTTCAATCACACCTTCAATGCTTTCCTTAACGTCATTGTCGGTAAAACGCAATACGATTATTCCTTGCTGTTCAATGAATTTTTGTCTCTGCCGATCATGTTCATCCGCGCTAGTACGATAGTGGCTATCGCCGTCAACTTCAATCGCTATCCTGAGCGCGGGGCAATAAAAATCCACCACATATGGTCCTATGCCATATTGACGGCGGAATTTATATCCTTCTAAGTATTGTTTGCGCAAATAGTACCAAAGGATCCGTTCTGCATGAGTCATCCGATTACGAAGCGCTTTTCGGATCGGCGTCTGTGGTACACGGTTGAAGAATTCCGACATAGTCTGTTCCTATTATAACCCCTCCTAACCTCCCCTTCAAAAGGGGAGGAAATTGCGGTCGGTCGGTTTCTCCCCCTCGCGGAGGGGGAGTTAGAGGGGGTGATTTGATTTTCTCCACTTTCCATACCTTCACATAGCGTGCTATACTGTGAAACTATGAGACATCGATTTGTCGTATCACTTATCTTGCTTGCGCTTGCATTTCCCGTGCACGCGATTCCTTATTTTCCGGCAGATCCGTATGCCGCGAGTCAGCAGTGGTATTTGAAAAAAATAGATGTGTATGAAGCATGGTCAAAAACCATGGGATCTGCTGACGTCGTGGTTGCGGTGATTGATACCGGAGTAGATATTGATCATCCTGATCTTAAGGAAAATATTTGGACCAATGCGAAAGAAAAATACGACGGGATTGATAATGAGGGGAATCTGTACATTGACGATGTACGTGGATGGGATTTTGTTGATGGAGATAATGACCCTCGAGCCAATCTTAACGAAGATAAGATAAATTTAGATACGCTTCATCACGGCACTGCCGTCTCGGGCGTTATTGCTGCCATTGCCGACAACGGCATTGGAGGCGCGGGAGTTGCCCCGCGTGTTAAAATTATGCCGTTGCGCGCGCTCCATTCTGACGGCTCAGGTAATGATGCAACGGTAATGGAGGCAATTAAGTACGCCATTGCAAAGAATGCGGATGTTATTAATCTTTCGTTTGTTACCGTAAACGGTGCAGGACTCAATACTGATCTGTTTCTCCTTTTGCGACATGCTCTGCAAAAGGGCATACTCGTAGTTGCCGCAGTGGGAAATGGCGACGTGGTGGGTATTGATCTTGATCGCGAGGCGCATTATCCGGTTTGCTATTCAGGAGAGCCGGGAGAGGATGTGGTATTGGGGGTTGCGGCGCTTTCAGAGGATGACACAAAACCCCGATTTTCAAATTATGGTGCTAATTGCGTAGATATTTCCGCGCCCGGGGTTAATATTTTTGCGCCGCTTGTATATAAACCCGAGCGAGGTTTAAAATCACTTTTTGCTTTATTTGACGGGGGCTCTTCGTTTGCGGCCCCGCAAGTTGCGGGAGTTGCGGCGCTTATCAAATCATTAAATCCCGCGTATCAGGCGGATGAGATTCGTCAAATTTTACTTTCAAGCGCGGATCCGATTTTGGACCTTGATCCGTCAGTCAAAGATAAACTTGGGCGAGGACGATTAAATGCACGTCGTGCACTTGAGCTTGCCGCGCAAGGTGGAAATTTTGCGTTCGGTTCTACTCAAGCAATTCCGTATTTGCTTGTTGCTCCCGCTTCAAAAGCGCTCCCTGAAGTTACTATCATGCGTACGACCGGAACCGCGCTCCGAACATTTACGGTATATCCTCCGGGATTTCGTGGAGGATTAAATGTTTCCTCCGGAGATGTTGATGGCGATCGTATTTCCGAGATTGTAACCGGTGCGGGATACGGCGGCGGACCGCAGGTGCGGGTATTTACCACCGACGGCAAAGTGGTCGGTTCATTTTTTGCGTATGATAAGGGGTTCCGTGGGGGAGTAAACGTCGCTGTGGGGGATGTTGATGGCGATGGTCGTGCGGAGATTGTTGCGGGGTCAGGATATGGCGGTGGACCACAGGTGCGAATTTTTGATAAGGGTGGAAAAGTGTTGGGAAGTTTTTGGGCATATGACAAAGCATTTCGCGGAGGAGTGCAAGTGACAGTCGCGGATATTGATGGTGACAAGAAAGGCGAAATCATTGTGGCGCCGGGTTCTGGGGTTGGCAGCAAAAACGAGGTGCGTATATTCTCCGCCACAGGCGGATCCGCCTTTGGCGGAGATCGCTTCGTTTTGAAAAAAAGTTTTACCGCGTTTCCGCTGAGCGTACGAGGAGGTATTAATCTGGCGGTGGGTGATCTTGAAGGAGATGGAAAAGTGGAGATCGTAGTTGCACCGCAGTCCGGGGTGTCTCCGGAGGTTCGTATTTATTCCGCAAGCGGTTCTTGGCAGCGCGCATTTCTTGTATATCCCGATACTTTTTTGGGAGGTGTGAATCTTGCGATGGGAGACTTGGATCGGGATGGGAGCGCAGAAATTGTAGTGGGGCCGGGATCGAGCGGCGGGCCGCATGTGAAGATTGTCAATGGGTTTGGTCAGGTCAAGGATCAGCTCTTCCCGTATGACCCGGCCTTCCGCGGAGGGGTAAAAATTGGTATAATAAAATTATGACTCCTACAAATTACAAATCCAATTGCGAATATACAAATTTGTATATTTGTACCGTAATTTGTAATTTGTAGTAATATGTCAAGAATTCCCATTTTCGAAAAAAAGAACGTACTCATTACCGGTGGGGCCGGGTTTATTGGCTCCTATCTGTGCGAAGCGCTTTTGAAAGAGGCAAAGATTATTTGTGTTGATGATTTATCAGGAGGGCGGCTTCAAAATATTGAGCATCTCTTGCAGCACCCGGATTTTGAATTTATAAAGCACGATATCAGCGAGCCAATTCAATTTGATCGCTTGCCCGAGCTTGCGCGCTTTAAAATACAATTTCAAGGAATTCAAGAAATATATCACCTCGCGTGTCCGACCGCGCCGAAAGAATTTGAGCAGAGCAAGATCAAGATTCTTCGGACAAGTGCGCAGGGGACGCTCCACATGCTTGATCTTGCAACTAAATGGCACGCTAAGGTGCTCCTTGCTTCTTCTTCGGTAATCTATGGTCCGCGTATTGCAGGACAACAGTACGTCAGTGAAGATCATGAGGGGAGTTTTGATCATCTTTCCTCGCGTGCAAGCTACGACGAGGGAAAGCGTTTTGCGGAGACGGCTGTTTCCACGTATCGTGATGTATACGGGATTGAGATACGCATCGGTCGTATCTTCCGAACGTATGGACCCCGCGTACGGCTTAGTATTGGAGAAATGATTCCCGATTTTATTGTAAGCGCGCTAGAGGGGAAGCCGCTCACCATATATGGTGATGAGAATTTTCTTACTTCGCTTTGCTATGTATCTGACATTGTAGACGGATTACAAAAACTCATGCATGCCGATCGCGATCCCGGTCCGGTAAATCTTGGAAGCGATCAGGAATACGATATTGACGAAGTTGCCGGAAAAATTATCACACTTACCAATTCAAAATCAAAGATTGTGTTTGAACCCCCGCTTCTTTTTATGCGTCCGCAACCAACCCCTTCAATTTCGCGTGCGCGACAAGAATTGGGTTGGTTTCCGGTTATGCGCCTTGAAGACGGTCTTAAGAAAATGATGGAATACGCAAGCGCACAAACGCATCGGTTGGGGTAAGTGGGGTGGTTCCACCAGATAGGTTCCCTCCCTTAGGGTAAGGGAGGGCTAGGGTGGGTTACGAGCGATGTGATCAATTCATAACCCCTCCCAACCTCCCCGCGCCTTTTGGGGAGGAGAATCGTAAGTATGACCGAAACCCGCACGTGTCAAAACTGTAAAACTCAATTCACCATCGCTCCGGAGGATTTTTTGTTTTACGAGAAAATCAAAGTCCCCCCGCCGACGTTTTGTCCTCAATGTAGGATGCAACGGCGTATGGCGCTCATGAACGAACGTTCCATGTACAAGGCAGATTGTAAAAAATGCGGAAAAAGCGTAATCTCAATCATGAATCCCGAGAAGAATTATTTGATTTATTGTCCACAATGTTGGTGGGGACAGTGGGATCCGTTATCGTACGGAAAGGAGTATGATTTTTCCAAGCCGTTTTTTCAGCAAATTGATGAATTATGGCATTCGGTTCCCTGGCCTAGCAGGTTCGCGGTTGAGGCAAGTTTAGAGAATAGTGATTACGGTAACATAGTGTCGTACCTTAAAAATTGTTATTTACTGTTTAATTCCGATTATGATGAGGAATGCGGGTATTCGACGTATCTTGAAAGAAGTAAAAATTCGTTCGACATTTTAATGGGGGATTTTTGTGAGCTTTGTTATGAAAGTTCCAATCTTTTTAAATGTTTTAAGGTGTTTTTTTCTTCCCGTTGCAATGAGTGTGTTGATATTTGGTTTTCTCGCAATCTTAAAAATTGTTCGAATTGTTTTGGGTGTATTAATTTGCAAAATAAGCAATTCTGTATTTTCAACAAACAGTATTCTCAAAAAGAATATTTTGAGAAGTTAAAAACGTTCGACTTGCAATCGTTTTCTTCAATCGAAAAATATAACGAGAAATTTAAAGAATTTTCCCTAGGTGTTCCACGAAAATTTGCCGAAGGTTTGAATAATGAGAATGTATCCGGAGACTTTATTTTTAATTCAAAAAACACTCATGAGAGTTATGAGATTGGAGGATGTGAAGATTCAAAGTTTTGCCAGTTTCTCTTTATTGCTCCTACAAAAGATTCGTATGATGTATCAATGTGGGGAGGCGACGCAACAAGAATGTATGAGTGTATGGGTGTGGGTAATCATCAGAATAATGTCAGGTTTTCCTTTGCGTGTTGGTCGTCGTCAATGAATCTTGAGTATTGCGTAAGAATCATGTGGCAATCATCTGATCTTTTTGGGTGTATTGGACTAAAAGGGAATTACTGTATCCTTAATAAGCAATACACCAAAGAGCAGTATGCAGAATTACTACCGAAAATCAAAGCACACATGGATACCATGCCGTACCGAGATAAGAAAGGTCGTGAATATAAATACGGTGAGTTCTTTCCCATTGAACTATCACCGTTTGATTATAATGAAACGTTAGCGCAGGATTATGTTCCGCTTACAAAAGAAGAAGCGGTTAAGAATGTGTTCACGTGGAAAGATTTTAAGGAGAAGAATTTCAAGTTAACCCTCTTACAAGACCAAATACCCGATTCCATTTTAACTGTAGGTGATACGATTGTGAAAGAGATCATTGAATGTGCACATAAGGGAAAATGCGGGGAACAGTGTACGACCGCTTTCAAAGTAGTTATGAGCGAGTTAGTTTTTTATAGGGCAAACGGACTGCCACTCCCTCGTCTTTGTCCGAATTGTCGGCATGGCCAAAGAATTAAACAGAAAAATTCACTTAAGCTTTGGCATCGGCAGTGCATGTGCGAACGGACGGGTCACGGTTGGCATACCACGAAATGTACTAATGAGTTTCAAACCTCTTATGCCCCGGAGCGTCCTGAGATTGTGTATTGCGAGCAGTGTTATCAGGCGGAGGTGGTGTAGGCCGATGTTGTTTCTTGTTGTCTATGGTGGGGTAGCCAAACCCCCATTTTTTGTATAAAATGATTGACTATGCCCGCGCTAAGTTTTCCCGCATATAATGACCAATTCAATATGGAGCATAAACTCACCCTATTTGGTACTGTAAGCATAATTAATAGCTCGTTTACTGCCTTTGGCAGAAGCGGGAAAATTTAGGCGGGTATGCGTATCGGCTATCTTACCTGTGTGTATCCGCCGTATCCGGGCGGTATTGGCGTGCTTGCGCAAGGAGTAGGGCGAGAAATGGCGCGTCGCGGCCATGAGGTGCATATCTTTACCCCGCAGTATAGTTATTCTTCCGCTGTGCAGGGCGAGCAGTCGGGAATGCTTGTGCATTACCTGAAATCGCGTTTTCAGTATGGCAACGCCGCCTTCTTGCCGCAGATTACACGACTTTTAAAAGAGGTAGACATTGTTCATCTCTTTTATCCTTTTTTTGGTGCTGCCGAATTGATTCCGATTGTAAAAAAACGGAGTCATGCCAAAATTATTGTTCACCATGCGATGGATGCGGTCGCGGCAGGATTACTGGGCGTATTGTTCAAACTATACAACACCACGTTCATGCCCAACATTTTTAAGCAGGCCGACTATATGATAACACTTTCGGAAGATTATTTCCGCGAGTGTGACATTACGAATGTATATACAAATTTTCCCGATGCTCCACCCATAGAGTTTGTGCCAAACGGAGTTGATACGGACCTATTTACGCCTCGCGGATCAGCGAACGGATCTAAAGCGGATAAGAGCGGATCGGATCAATCTGTTCAGCATCCGTTTAAAATCCGTTCCGAAGTCCGCGAGAAACAACCCACCATTGTCTTTGCAAGCGGCCTAGATCGCGCGCATTACTTTAAAGGTGTGCATGTGCTCATCGAGGCAATGAGAATTCTAAAGGAGAGAGGAGTAAAGGTGCGATGTCAGATTATCGGCGATGGAAATATGCGGAAAGAATATGAAGGGCATGCGAAAGAGGCGGGAGTAGCGTGTCAGGTGTCAGGTGTCAGGTGTCAGGTGTCAGAAGCGCACATCGAATTTGTTGGGCTTGTCGCTCATGAGAAAATAGCTACGTATTATCAAAATGCAATTGCAGCAGTCGTGCCGTCTACTGAACGGGTAGAATGTTTTAGTATTGTTGCGGCAGAAGCGCAAGCGTGCGGTATTCCTGCGATTGTGTCAAATTTTCCCGGAGTACGGGTTACCATTGAAGATGGCGTGACCGGATATGTAGTTCGTCCGGGTGATCCGGAAGATCTTGCAAACCGCATACAATCTCTTGTGCAAGATAGTAAAAGCGCCCGTACCATGGGAGATGCTGCGCGTAAACGCGTAGTGGAATTGTATGGATGGGAAAAAATAGGGGAGAAACTTCAAAAAATATATGAAGGTTTGCATCATACATAGCATATTTCCTCCTTATGGTCGCGGTGGAGCCGAAACGGTGGCCTATGCATCAGCCGCCGTTTTTGCACAAGAGCACGAAGTATTGGTGATCACCTGTGCGCCATTTGCGGGTTGGAAAAGTTTTGCGGGGAAGTGGGAGGTTGAGGTAAGTAGGTACGAAGATAATCAGGTACGCAGGTACCCAATGCGGATTTTTCGATTTACTCCACTTAATCTTTTTACGATTTTTAATATTGGAAAATATCCCGCGCTCCTGCGACTTATCTGGCATGTGATTGACATGTTCAATTTGCACACCTATCTTGTCGTGCGCAGAATTTTGCAAGAAGAAAAACCCGATGTGATCCTAACGCATAATCTCAAAGGGCTGGGATACACCGTGCCAATAGCTATACGCCATACGCTACACGCCATACGCTCAATGAGGTGGTTGCACACAATCCACGACATGGCACTCCTGCATCCGACAGGTCTTCGTATTTGGGGACAAGAAAAGGACATAGCATTGATTAATCCGATCGTCCGGTTATATGAGCGGGTAAATAGAAAATTATTCGGATCTCCTGAATGCGTTATCTCGCCGTCGCAATTTCTTCTTGCCGAGTATACATCACGCGGATTTTTTCCAAAATCGAAAACAGCCGTGGTGAGAAATCCGGCAATGTTGCATAACCCACCCCAACCCTCCCTTACCTTAAGGGAGGGAGATCGATCAGTTCCTCCCCTTAGGGTAAGGGGAGGCGAGCCATCGCCTCAGCGGGGCGAGGAGGGGTTACGATTTCGTTTCTTGTATCTTGGCCAGCTTGAACCATATAAGGGGATTCAGGTATTGCTCGATGCGTGGCGTGTGTATTCTGCGCAAGCACCGCAGGCCGAACTTGTGATTGCGGGGGATGGAAGTATGCGCGAAACAGTTGTGAACGCATGTGCCATGCTTGCGCGTGTGCGTTACGCAGGATGGGTAGATACTGATGCACGTATTGGTCTTATGAGCGGTGTACACGCAGCGATTGTGTCTTCGTATGCGTACGAAAATTCGCCAACCGTAATTGGGGAAAGTTTTGCGTTTGGAATCCCAGTCGTTGCAAGTCGTATCGGCGGAATACCCGAGCTTGTAGAGGATGGAGTAAACGGCTTGCTGATCACGCCAAACGATGTCGCGGCGCTCAAAGATGCGATGGCACGCATGGAACGCGATTGGAAACAACTGCGAGATGGTGCATGCTCTTCTAGGGAAGTATTTTCAATTGAGACGTACAAAACCAAACTAGAATCACTGGTATGTTGAGGAACATTATTGTTGGCATAGGATTATTTTTTGCCGTTCTGGTTTCGTTGTATCTTCCGTACCACAGCCCCCATGACATTTTCAATACCCCGGATGAGAATGCAAACTATTTTTTTGCAACTCATTTTGGCAGCAAGGGAGCGCTGCAAATTCATGATCCAATTGAGAAAACCGTTGATAATGCGGTTCATCCTCGAGGTATCAATGTGATTGCCGGATTTCTTGTTCCTGAAAGTTTTGTAGGACTTTCACTGTTGCATGGTATTGTTGCGCGGGTAGTGCCAATGCTTCAACCCTATGTAGTGCCCTGCTTGACGCTTCTGGCGCTTTTTTTGTTGTGGAAGTTATATCGTCGTCTTTTTGGTCAAAAGATGGCGTTTGTGGCGATTGCCCTTCTGAGTGTATTGCCGCCGCTTATATATTGGACTGGTCGTCCATTTATGCATACGCTCTTATTTCTCGACCTTGCAATACTCGGATGGTCAATCATACTGTGGAATGCAGGCGCATGGGATCTTGTTGGCGGGATCATTATAGGCGCTTCGCTTGTGGTAAGAACTTCAGAGGCGGTGTGGGTTGGTTTGGTAACGCTTCTGTGCATATTGGTACGGGATCAAAAGATAATGCGTATGTGTAAGGTGGGTATTGGATGCGTTCTTGTGCTTGGTCCACTATTGCTCATGAATAAAGATATATACGGAAATTTTTTCGGAACCGGCTACAGCGTTACAGAAAGTAATTTGGTGGTTGAGGGTGGAGCGATACCCCAGCTTGCCCGTACCACCCTTGCCGCACAACTGCTTATTCCGTTTGGGTTTCATCCCATTGATGCACTTGCGCGGTTTAGCAAATATGCACTTGGAGCAGTGTGGTGGTATGCAGTACCTATGGTGCTTGGATGTATCATCATGATCGCGCGTAAATCGCGGTATGCATATATCTGGACCGTGCTCTCTATGTATCTGATAATATCCTACGGTTCATTTAATGCGGAACAATTTGCTGATCCGACTCATCCGCTTGGCGCGACAATCGGTTCTCCGTATCTTCGATATTGGTTGCCCATATTTATTTTTGGCGCGCCAATGGTGGCGGAATTTTTTATGTGGGTAAAAAATAGGTGTCAGGTGTCAGGTGTCAGGTGTCAGGTGTTGGTTGTTGCGGGCGTGATGTTGGTGGGTGTGCTATCACTTCGTGCCGTGATTTGGCACGGACCGGAATCGTGGCGGGGGATTGAAGGAAATCTGATTCAGTTTAAAGAAATGCGTGAGCGGATCGAGCGCACAACTCCCGAGAATGCCGTTTTTATTACACCGCGGTGGGCAGATCGTATTGTATTCCCGAAGCGTTCTGTGATCGTGGACATTGAAGGGAAAGACCCGATTGCGATAATTCGGACGCTTAAAACGCAAGGTCATACGGTATTTTGGTGGCGCGGCCGCGGAGAGATTAAACTTGAACCGGAAATTTTAAATTCCGGGTTTACCCTTAACCGGCGTTTTGATGTAGATCCAAAAGGAAAAATATATGAGATACTATGAGAGAAGTTTTTTCTCGACTATTTAAAATAGTCAGAAAAGTAACGACCGTTACTAATCTGCCTATTTTATTTGTTGGTATATATGGCGTATTTTTCATTTCGCTTTTATATCATAATGTTAGCCCATTTGGTATATGGGGCGCGTCGTATGATTTGACCGGGCAATCTCGCTTACTACAAGGCCCTACTCCTGAATCGCGCGCGGTAAAGTCAAAAGATGGGTATCGTGTGATTGAGCCGCCGGTGTATTTTTATGTACAAAATCCGAAAAAATTTGATCAAGCTGTGCTTACTGCAAAGTTTCGCACAGATGCGCCTATTATTGAGGCAGGCGTGGTGAAACGGCAGGATCCTTGGGCGGTCGAGCGACACACGCTCTATAATAAATATCTTGAGGAGCTTACATGGCCACGCATCGAAAAAGATGGGTTCATTTTGTGGCAACGTAAACCCGAATATAAGAGCGTAGAAGAGTTTTTAAAAAATCCACCTGCGGTGGAAAAGGTGACGGTTGTAGACGCGTCGCTTAATGTTGAATTAACAAATCAACCAATTAACGAATTAACCAATCACGCCTACAATGTTTCACTTCGCGGGGCGCAAGATATATATGTATTTACCCAAGGGGAAGATCTTGATCTGCGTTTTTTTGTCCAAGACATGAATCGGCACGATGGCGCTGATCCGGTAACAATTTCCGCATGCGATCCGACGGGGTGCGATGCGGACGGACTTCTTTTTGTGCATGCAGATCTTCCCGATGATGGGGACGAGTGGGGTTCGCAAAAGTCAAGCGCCGTACGGGAGATCGCCATTACATCGCCGCGTCCCGAGCACGGCATGTATCATATTCGTTTTAACGCGGATGAGGATGTATTTATTCGTCGTATTGAAACGCGACAGCAGCACATGGTTTTTAAGAACCAGCTCTATCTTGGAGACGAAGTCGGGTATCGCGCATCGGTCGCACCGCTTCGTGTGTGGTCCAATGGCCAGGGATTTGCGATTCGCACGCCGCATCCCGAAAGCATTCAGACGGTTGCATTTCGTGGCAATGGAAAGGCCCTAACTTCGGTTTCAATCGACGAGCATAATCACCAATATGAAATAAGTATTCCGCAAGAGGTCGCAGGGGGACTTATTGAAATGGTCAGCCCCAAGCGTGATTTGAGTATCAATACTGATGGATTTTTTTCGTTCACCAAAGAATCGTTTTTTTTACCTGAACCTATTCCGTATGCAAGCGATCTTGATCTTGATGCGCGTGGAATTAATTATGTATTTGCGCGTTATTCATTCTCAAGAGTGCGTGGATCATGGAATACAGCTCGCGTGAAATTGAACACTTACGATGTCGATCCGATTTCACCTCTGACATTTTTTTTCGGAATTCCTCACGGACAAAAAACAGGATTTGAACTTGGCAATATTGCCGTGAGCTTGCGAAAACCGGGATTGACCCCGCGGCGTATTTTTGATATACTATATCAACTACGCCCGCGCTAAGTTTTCCCGCATACAATAGCCAATTCTCAATATGAAGCATAGATTCACCCTGTCTACTACCATGAACATAACAAATAGCTCGTTTACTGCCTTTGGCAGAAGCGGGAAAATTTAGGCGGGTATGGGTACGTTCCACAAAGTAACCGATGAGGAGCTGAATCGGACGATACAGCATCAGCCCTATGATGCGCTCGTAAAATGGACGCTCCTATGGATGTTCCCCCGATGGGTGCGTCCCAATCATATTACGGTGGTTCGGTTCATTGCCTCGCCATTTGTTTTTTGGCTGCTCTTGAATGGGTGGTATACCGGAGGATTACTTGCATTTGTGCTTACGGCGCTTACCGACGCTATTGATGGTACAATGGCGCGCACACGCCGCCAGATAACGGTCTGGGGTACCATGTATGACGGAGTAGCGGATAAATTACTTATCGGTGGGGTCATACTTATTCTTGTTGTTCAACATATTGGAGTGTCTCTTGCCGTGGCGATTCTTGCCATTGAAGTGTTCTCCACAATCGGGGGGTTATATTACAAATGGAAAAAAGGAGTATTACACCCTGCACTTTGGTGGGGAAAAATAAAAATGAATTTGCAAGTCCTTGCAACCATGGCACTTTTGGTAAACATCATTTGGGAGAAGCCGATTTTTTTGCAGATTTCAGGATGGATTTTTGTCGGGTCGATTGTATTTGCAATATTGAATATCATTGGGCATGTACGGAAGGAAATGGTATGCCCGCGCTAAGTTTTCCCGCATACAATGGACGATATTCTATGCAGAGGGTAATTACAAAACAAAAAGCAAGTATAACCTATACCCGTGTGTTGCGTTTGATAGGAGCGGGAAAATTTAGGCGGGTATGAATTCGCAAAATACCCTTGAGCCGCCGCTCACGATTGCGGCGGCGCCACGTGTTGGTTATATACTTCTTGGAATTACGGCGGTCCTGTACGGGGCTCTTCTTCTTTTTCTACCCGTTAATGCGCCGAGCGATATATATAATTCGCCCGACGAGATGGCAAATGCATTTTTCGGAAAAGGCATTGCGGAGGATGGGCATATCACACGCAACGCATTCCATAAAAATCTTCCTTCCTCGGTTACTCCTCGAAGTATATTGCGCGCCAATGATTCATTAATCCCTGTTGGATTCGTAAGCGTGCCGGTACTGTTTTCAATATTTATAAAATTGTTTGGATTCAAAGGGATGATGTTATTCTTTGCGGCATTCGCTGCTCTTGCGCTTTTGGCTTGGCATCAGTTCCTGCGCGCAGTCTTTGGAAGCCGTTTGGCGCTTCTCACTACATTTTTGACTGCGATTCATCCGTTGATTTTGTACTGGAACGAGCGACCTCTTATACCCAGCGCGTGGTTTTTGTCATGTATTTTTGTATCTCTGTATTTCCTTGGAAAGTTGATGCATCTCCGATCGAGTCATCTTCCTTCCGATATCGGCATTGAGCTTGAGAGTCCGGTTGCGCGCCAGAGAAAAGCAGAACGATATATTTTTTCTGCTCTTGGTGGATTTCTTTTTGGACTTGCGCTTGTACTGCGGCCGCAAGAAGCGATTTGGCTCTTGCTCATACCGCTCGGGCTTTTGGTTACCTCACAATTTAGGAAAAAAGTTTCATTGTTGCCGTATTTTGTAGGGGCCGCGATCCCGATAAGTTTGCTTTTGATTTTGCAGCGAAGTTTGTATGGGTCAGTATTGGGAACGGGGTATCATCTTACTCCATTTTCTGCGCCCTTTTTAGAAATTTTAGGAAATTTCATCATGCCGTTTGGTTTTGACCCCGAGCACATGCTCTCAATTGTGGCAACATATGGGGGTGGCATGGTGTGGTGGTCTACAAGTATTGCGCTTTTGGGGATGGTTGCGGTGGCATTTCGTAAAGATGGGCGACTACTAAAACGTTTGCGTGTGTGGTTCATGGTGTTTCTGTGTGCCGCCGTATGGCTTGTGTGGTGGTATGGAAGTTTTGTGATACATGATCGCATTGATACGCTTGCATCTATCGGTACTTCTTTTACACGTTATTTTTTGCCCTTATATGCTATGATGATGCCGTTTGTCGCGTATGCGCTTTTTCGGATTCGCGCGCGACTGGGAGGAGTAGTGGTGGCAATTGTCGTGGTGCTTCTTGCGGTTCTTTCGCTCCGTATTGCGATGTGGTCGACTGATGAATCGCTTGCCGCAATTCCAGATGTACTTATGCAAAATCAACAGATTCAAAAGCGCGTAGTAGATGTGACACCGCCTGATGCGATTATATTCACTGAGCGTTTAGATAAGGCAATATTTCCTGCGCGTGAGGTTGTTACTCGGTTTCGAACATTTGATCAGCCGCGGTTTGAGGAATTGTATGGCTTCAATCTGTACTATGAAACGATTGCAGATCCAAGCGTAGTTGCGTGGGAGCAGTCGACCTTTTGGGGGCCACATGGACTGGAAGCGGTAAATCCTGTAGCATTAGGGTATCGGCATACCTTATATAAACTCGAAATTCTAAATCCTAAACTCTAAACCCAAAGTATTGATTTTTTAGTTTCGAATTTATTTAGAGTTTAGTATTTAAGGTTTATACTTATGTCAAAATTATTTTCATCGCTATTTCTTATCTCATTTGCGGCGTACTTGATATTTGCAACATTTGAGGAATTCATCCCCGGATTTGTATCAAGTTATATCAATCCCCAGATCCTTTTGATTCCGGTTGTTGTTTTTTTTCTCACACTTTTGATACATGAACGGATACACAAAGTACCCCCGCGTGTTTCCGCGCCGGTGCGCGAGGTGCGTATGTGGGTCTTGATTTTTTTTGCCGCACTGATTACACTTGGAATACTTTGGGCTTCCGCTTCCGAGCTTACCTACGGATGGCGTGCGCTTGTGGCTATCTATGGGGCGGTAGTAGTAACGGGAATGTTGAGCGTGTTATTGAAAGAATAATATGTCCGATTGTATTTTCTGCAAAATCATCAATGGTGAATTGCCCTCTTCCAAAGTATATGAGGATGAGCATGTGGTTGCGTTTTTGGATATTCATCCGACTCGTCCCGGGCATACCCTCGTAGTGCCGAAAATTCATTGCGACGATCTGCTTGGGTGTGATACTGAAGTCGCCTCTGCCATGATGAGGGTAGCGCAGAAAGTCGCCCCGGCGGTGGTACAAGCAACCGGAGCGCAAGGATTCAATCTCGGAGTAAACAATGGCGCCGCATCAGGTCAGGTAATTTTTCATTTGCACATGCATATTGTTCCGCGCGTAAGCGATGATGGGTTGCGCCTGTGGCCTGCGGGAGAGTACCAAGAAGGGGAGAAAGAGAGCATTGCAGAGCGCATTCGTAATTCGATATAATATGAAACTACTTGTTGCTGGCGGGGCGGGGTTTATTGGCTCAAATTTCATCCGTTACATGTTGGGTAAATATTCGGATTGCCATATTGTTAATTATGACAAGCTTACCTACGCGGGCAACCTAGATAACCTTTCTGCGTGTTCTGACAATCCGAATTATCATTTCGTCCAAGGCGATATTTGCGATCTGGAAAAACTAAATGAAGTAATGGGTACGTATCAAATTGATTATCTTATCAATTTTGCGGCCGAAACCCATGTTGATAAATCCATTCATGGCGGTTGTAAGGATTTTGTATTGACCAATACGTTAGGGACGCAAATGTTGCTCGATGCGGCGCGCGCGTACAATGTAAAAAAGGTGGTAAACGTTTCGACAGATGAAGTATACGGCGCATTACGTTTGGATGAAGATCGAAAATTCACTGAGCATACTCCGGTATTTCCCAATATGCCGTATGCCGCGGCAAAGGCGGGCGGTGATTTAATGTGCAATGCGTATTTTGTTACGCACAAAGTGCCGGTACTCGTAACACATTGTTCAAATAATTACGGGCCATATCAATTTCCGGAAAAATTAATTCCGTTTTTTATTTTTCGGCTTTTGAATAATCAGAAAGTGCCGATGTACGGCGATGGTCTGTATGTGCGAGACTGGATTCAAGTAATGGATCATGCGAGCGCCTTGGATCTGTTATTGCGCGAGGGGGAGCCGGGAGGAGTCTATAATATTGGTGTTGACAATGAACGCAGTAATATGGAGATTACCAAAATGATTTTGCGGATTATGGGTAAAGGAGAGGATATGATCGAACATGTTGCTGATCGGCCCGGGCATGATCGTCGGTACGCTATTGATGCTTCAAAAATAATGGCCTTGGGATGGAAGCCGCTCTATAGCCGCGATAAATTTGAGCAAGGCCTGCGCGAGACAGTAGAATGGTATTTGGAGAACAAAACGTGGGTGGAGAAATTGCAGAAACGTCAGCAGGAACTTAATCCGCATATTCAATCGTGAATTAAGAATAATGAATTATGAATAAGCAATTCAAAAAATTCGAGCTCAAAACATTTCAGAGTCGAGGATATAAGCTTACGCCTGTGGAATTTAAGGATGTAATTCCGTTTGAAGTAAAGCGAACATATTTTGTTCGAGAATTTGAAGAAGGGGCGCAAACCGGTGAGCATTGTCATAAGATCGAGGAAGAAGTCTTTATGCAGGTCAAAGGCGAATCAACAGCAATCATCGATTATGGAAAAGGAAAGGAAGATATTCGACTTTCTGCCCCCAATGACGCAATCTATGTTCCTGCGTATGTGTGGCATGGTTTTAAAAATCCATCGCCGGATTGCGTGATTGTCGCATTGTCTTCAACGAATTATAATACAAGTCGCGAAGATTATATTGAGGACTACGAAGAATTCAAAAAGATTAGTCCTTACTATCGGAAATAAAATATGAAAGTTCTTGTAATCGGTTCCAAGGGGATGCTCGGGGCTGAGTTTGTCCGTCAAATTCAGTTGCGTGATCGGGATGAAGTTGTCCTTTGGGGTCGCGAAGATTTTGATATTACGAATGCGCAGGAAGGCGTAGAGAAAATTTCTTTACTCAAGCCGGCATTGATACTTAACTGCGCGGCATATAATAACGTGGACAAAGCGGAAGATGAACCGGAGGTTGCAAACGCAATCAATGGCGAGGCGGTTGGGTATCTTGCGCGCGCGGCGGCGAAGTGTGACGCTACGTTTGTGCATTTTTCAACGGACTATGTGTTTGGCGGCGATGCACAAGACGGATATTATGAAGAAGACATACCAAATCCCATATCCGCGTATGGACACTCGAAAGCATTAGGAGAACAGAGATTGCTTTCGATATTTTGTCATTCCGAGCGAAGCTCAAGCGAAGCCGAGGAATCTCATATGATGCAAGGTGTGAGATCTCTCCACTCGGCTCGCGCCTCGGTCGAGATGACAAATAAATGGTATATCGTTCGTACTTCGAAATTATTTGGCCCTCCCGGAACCGGAGCTACGTCGAAAAAAAGTTTTCCCGAGATGATGCTTGGGTTTGCGCGAAGTAAAGGGAGGATTGAAGCAATTGATGGGGAGGCGGGTTCGCCAACTTACATATATGATTTAGCAAAATCAGTGCTCGCAATGGTAGAAGGCCATGCGACTTCAGGTATTTATCACATCGTAAACACTGGCGCATGTACCTGGTATGAATATGCAAAAGCCGCTGTAGAGTTTGCCGGTGTACACGCAGAAGTGGTCCCGGTTGGTCCTGAGCGTTTCCCGCGCAAAGCAAAACGTCCTGCACGGATCGTACTGATAAATACCAAGCTACCGCCTCTGCGTCCATGGCAGGAGGCGTTGAAAGAGTTTTTGTCAGTTGCGCAAAAATAATGAGTATGAGATGATGAGCGTATTATGAACAGTCTTTTTCGTTTGATTCTCGTTGCGGCATTGGGATATGGTATCTACGTCGTTTTATTTGGGACGCCGGATTTGAAAGCGCCGGCGCAAGTTGAAATTCCTAAAGGCGCCGGAGTAAGTGATATCGCGGCAAAATTGAAAGATGCGGATGTTATTCGTTCAAAATTTGGATTTGAGGCGCTCGTATGGATCATGCGCGCTTCTTCGAAATTGCAGGCAGGGGAGTATAAGTTTGAGCAAAAGGATTTTAGTCTTGCGGATGTGGTACGAATTCTTACGCAAGGGCTGGGTGCGATCAATGAGCGGGAAATAACAGTGATTGAGGGGTGGGGAGTGGATAATATAGGCGCATATCTGGAGCAACAGGGGATGGGGACGAAAAGGGAGTTTTTCGAGGTGGCCGGAAAAGAATGTAAAATGCAAAATGAAAAATGTAAAATGGTGAATGAGTTCGATTTTTTGAAGGACAAGCCGGCGAGTGTGGGATTGGAAGGGTATTTGTTTCCCGACACGTATCGTGTGGCAAAAAGTGCAAAGGCAGAAGAAATGGTACGCGTGATGCTTGAGAATTTTGATAAGAAGCTGACCGAAGAGATGCGTAAAGATATCGCGGCTCAAGGTAATTCTATTTTTGATATAGTACGGATGGCTTCAATCGTGGAAAAGGAAGTGCCGCACGAGGAAGATCGCCCGGTAATTGCTGGAATTTTGTGGAAACGGCTTGATATTGGCATGGCACTGCAAGCGGACTCGACGCTCAACTATGCCACGGGTGGTAAAAACGCCGCGCTTACCAATGATGAGGTGAAAATTGATTCGCCATATAATACCTATAAATATCGCGGTCTTCCGCCGGGACCGATTGGTAATCCGGGGCTGTCCGCTATCCGTGCCGCGATCTATCCGCGCCACACCGCCTATTTGTATTTCCTATCGGGCAAAGACGGAAAAACTTACTTTGGAAAAACACTTGACGAACATAATCAAAATAAGGCAAACTATTTAAGATAAAATTATGAAAGTAAAAATTCAGCAAGGCAGGCTCGAAAAATTTAATTGTGATCTTTTGGTCGTGAAATGGGTACAAGGGCAAAAAATGGACGGCTCAACCGGCGCGGTTGACAAGGCACTCCGCAGTCTTATTAGTAAAGTCATGAAGGAGGAAAAGAGGTTTAAAGGAAAAGAGGGCGATGCGATTGTGTTTCCTTTACATGTTGCGGGAATTCCGGCAAAGAAAATAATGGTACTCGGACTCGGAGAACAGAAAAATGTTACGGTTGATTGCATCAGGCGGTCTGCGGCACGGATCGTAAAGGAAGCGCGAAGGTGTCATGCAAAACGCGTGGCCACGATTTTAATCGGTACCGGTACTGCCGGGATTGATCCGTTTACGGCCGCCAAAGCAATGACGGAAGGGGCGCTCCTCGGCGCGTATGTGTATCATAAGTACAAATCTGATGAAGCTCGGCAAGACATTGCATTTCCGGGCGAGTTTGTGATTGTGAGCTCAGGAGTACATGAAAAAGCATCAGGAACCGAACGAGAGAAGATTCGGGAAGCAGAGCGCGGAGTTAAAGAAGGAGAAATCTATGCTCACGCAACGATTTTTGCTCGTGAGCTTGTCAATGAACCGTCGTCAAACATGGTGCCGAAACATTTGGCAGACGTGGCACGTGAAATTGCGAAGAGCGCGTCAGGTGTTAAAGTGAAAATTTTAAATCGTGCGCAGTGTGAAAAAATCGGCATGGGCGCGTATCTTGGAGTGGCCAAAGGTTCGGATCATGAACCGTATTTTCTCCACTTGGTGTATCGGCCGAAGGTGTCCACCGCCTCGGCGGGGCAAGCAGGTGTTAGGGGTCAGGTGTCAGGAGGTAAATTGAAACGCATTGCTATTGTGGGCAAAGGGATTACGTTTGACTCGGGCGGGATGTCGCTTAAACCGGCAAACGCCATGGAAACCATGAAGTTGGATATGGCCGGATGCGCGGCAATGCTCGGAGTATTTTCAGTGATCTCAAAATTGAAACCGAATGTTGAAGTACACGGAATTTCCGCGGTATGTGAAAACATGCCGTCCGGGCGCGCGCAAAAGCCGGGCGATATTGTACGCACGGTTTCCGGAAAAACTATTGAAGTGTTAAACACCGATGCGGAAGGACGACTTACGCTTGCCGATGCGTTTGGTTATGTAAATAAGTTTGTAAAGCCGGACGCAATGGTGGACATGGCCACTCTTACCGGCGCGTGTATGGTGGCTCTTGGAGAAGAAGTTGCCGGATATATGGGAAATGATCGCGCGTTACTTGATACTGTGAAAAAAGCAGCGGAGGAAGCGGGCGAGCGGGTGTGGGAACTACCGCTTGTAGAAGAATATCGCGAGCAAATTAAATCTCATGTGGCGGATTACTCAAACATCACCCCAGGCCGCTATGCAGGCGCGATTACCGCAGGACTTTTTCTTGAAGCGTTTGTAGATAAAACGCCTTGGGTGCACATGGACATTGCCGGTCCGGCATTTGCGGAAAAAGAAGTCATCCCATATATGCCCAAAGGCGCAACAGGATTTGGAGTACGGACGATGTTGGAGTTGTTGAAGTTACTAAGTGATAGTACTAAATAATGGCAATATGAGCAGTCGTGAAGCATATGAAGCAAGAGCGGAAGCTGCTCGGCGTGAGAGCACATTACAGAGAGATAGCATGTTGAAGAGGCGAGGATGGAGTACCCCAGATGCAGGTGATTACGTTCAATTATTTGGCGTTACGCTTTTGGGGGAACAATTAAGTGCAAGTGAATTGGCACGAGCACGTGGATATGAGAGTAAATATGGCGCTCCGGCCAATTTTGAAATATTCCGGAGCCCGCCCGGCACATTAGAGGGCACGAATTAATATGGAGGTGTATTCAGTGAGTCAGTATAATCAACTTACCAAATCAACACTTGAGGCCGAAGTCGGCCTCATTGCGATTCAGGGCGAGGTGAGCGGGTTTCGTGTACAAAAAGAGCGGCTGATATATTTTGAGCTTAAGGACAAAGACGCGCGGTGTCTTTGCTTCATGATGAAATGGGATTTGCGCCTTCCGCTCGAGGATGGGATGGAGATTAAAGCATTGGGCATGCCGTCGGTGTTTCAGGGAAGTGGCGGGCTTCATTTTCGGGTAACCGAGATTGAGCTTGTGGGAGTTGGCGCGCTTCAAAAACAATTTGAACTTTTGAAAAAGAAGCTAGAGGCGGAAGGATTATTCGCGCCGGAACGTAAGCGGCCTTTGCCAAGATTTCCCGAGCGTATTGGACTCATTACTTCAACCGGTGCCGCGGCATATGACGATGTTTTGCGTGTGTTGAAAAACCGCTGGGGTGGGCTTGAAATTTTATTTTATCCAGCGGGCGTGCAAGGATTTGGGGCGGTGGAGAGTATTGTTGAAGCGTTTGAGTATTTTAATGCACATCCGGTTGATGTATTAATTTTGACTCGTGGCGGGGGATCGCTTGAGGATTTGCAGGCATTTAATTCGGAATCAGTTGCGCGCGCGGTGTTTGGTTCGCGTATGCCGGTCGTATGTGGTGTGGGTCATGAGCGAGATATTTCTATTGCGGATATGGTTGCGGATATGCGCGCCGCGACTCCCAGTAATGCCGCTGAAATCGTTGCGCCTGATCGGAAAGAGATGGTTGAGGTGTTAGGGGCTAGGGTTCAGGGTCTAGTAAACGGTGTTGAGAATTTGATTGATGAAAAACAGAGCATTATTGACCATGCGATGGAGGTTGGACAATATTTTGTCGAGCGATGCAAAGAAAGGCTCGATCATTTTGTACGTACGCTTCAAAACCTCAATCCTTTGAATATTTTAAAGCGTGGGTATAGCGTGGTAATGAAAGGAGACCGGGTGATTAAAGATCGTAGTCAGATTGCGGAAGGGGATGTAGTTGACGTGCGCCTGCATCGTGGAGCATTTAAGGGAACTGTGATATAATGGGTTTGCATATGGCACAACCAAAAGAGAAGAAAGCAAAATTTGAAGAAGCGTTTGCCGAACTTGAGAAAATTGTACAAAAGTTTGAAACCGGGGAAGTAGATTTGGATGAAGGGCTTAAAAAGTTCGAGCGCGGTTTAGAGTTGGCAAAGATATGTAAAGAGCGATTAAAAGAGGTGGAAAATAAAGTGGTTCAGATTAAGAAAAAATTTGAGGAATAGTATGAAAAATCATTCTTCACGAAAAGTAGGAAAGGCGGGAGGAACAGGGTTTAGAACACCATCGCGCTTTATTGCAAATAACGCTGAAGCGTCGAAGAGGTTTAAGCAACCGCCTTTTGTAAAAGGAAAGTACGAGAAATAAGTATGCCCGCACTAAGTTTTTACGCATCAATGCGCGAGTGTTCAATGTACGGAGTATTTGCTATTGGTAAAGTTTGTATAACTCAGCATTCGCTTTCGATCTTTGGTCGAAGCGGAAAAATTTAGGCGGGTATGTCCACGTTTGTATTATCACTTGGGGGTTCTCTTGTTTCACCCGGAGCCGGACGCGTGGACACGGTGTTTTTAAAAAAATTTCGGGCTCTGATTTTGAAATATGTGCGCCGGGGACATCGATTTGTCATTATTGTCGGTGGGGGAAAACTTTGTCGTGTGTGGCAGGGAGCAGCGAAGGATTTGGGGGTCAAGAATGATCGAGAGTTGGATTGGATTGGTATTCGCACCACGCATGCAAATGCAGAGTTGGTACGCACTATTTTTAGCAAAGTCGCATACCCCGAATTAGTGATTAACCCTGCCCAAGCAGTACGGCGCTTTACTATACTTGTGGGTGCAGGATATGAACCCGGACACTCAACGGATTATGATGCGGTCATTCGGGCAAAAGCAGTACACGCAACAACAATCGTGAACCTTTCAAATGTAGAATATGTGTATAATAAAGATCCGCGAGTGTATAAAGACGCAAAGGCGTTATCTCGAATTTCTTGGAAGGAATATCGTTCGATGTTTGGCAATACGTGGAAACCCGGGGCGAATACTCCGTTTGATGTGACCGCGGCGCGGGAAGCGGCACGAATGAGTTTGCGTGTCGCATTCATCGGCGGTGCTGATCTTAAAAATTTTGAAAACTTTTTGCAGGGAAAATCGTTTCGTGGTACGATAATTGGAGAATAAAATGTATACATAAAGAAATATGGCAAAAATTCGCATAGCAATCAACGGTTTTGGTCGGATTGGGCGCAATACGCTTAAGGCCGCGTTTGATCGGCCGGATTTGATGAAGCATTTGGAGCTTGTTGCGATAAATGATTTAACCAGCCCTGCGGCGTTGGCGCAACTTTTAAAGCATGACTCAGTGTTTCGGGAGTGGAAGGGACATGAGGTAAGCGCGGATGATACGCATATCATTGTAGATGGCAAAAAGATTTTCGTGACGGCCGAAAAAGACCCGGCTACATTGCCGTGGAAAAAACTAAAAATAGATGTGGTGCTTGAATGTACCGGAAGATTTTTAACTCGCGAACTTGCAGGGGTGCATGTGGAAAAAGCGGGTGCCAAGCGCGTAATCATTTCTGCGCCGGACAAAGGAGGCGTCCCCACTTTTTTGCAAGGAGTAAATGCAGAGAAACTTACGGGAAAAGAAACAGTGATTGATAATGCGTCGTGCACCACTAATTGTGTTGCACCGGTAACGGCAGTGATGCACGCGCGATTTGGAATTGTAAAGGCGGCGATGACGACGATACATTCTGTTACGGCAGAACAAAATCTTGTAGACAGCTCGCCTCCGCCCCTGCATCCTGATTTTCGACGCATGCGCTCAGCTATGAATAATATGGTACCAACCACGACTGGCGCGGCCGCGGCAATGGGCGAAGTGTTTCCCGAGCTTACCGGACGGTTTGATGGAATGGCAATTAGAGTACCCACTATTGATGTATCCCTTTCGGATTTTACGTTTTTGGTAAAAAAGAAAACAACCGCCGAAGAAGTGAATGCCGCATTTATTGCGGCTTCAAAGAATCGGCTTTACAAAGGAATTTTAGGCGTCTCCGACGCACCACTCGTGTCTTCGGATTTTATCGGGAGCACTTACTCGGCAGTCGTGGACCTTCCGTTTACAAAAGTTATTGACGGGGACATGGTAAAAGTTCTTGCATGGTATGATAACGAGTGGGGATATTCAAATCGGCTGGCCGAAATGGCGGTAACGGTGGGGAAGCGCATGCATTAAGGTGGTAGCAATATCTTTTCGATCATCTAACAAATGATTTTAACAATATGGGTGAAAGAGGTACTTTGTCTAAAGTATTTGATAGGGTGTTTGGTGGTGGGAAACCTTCACCAGATGAGCGTACACAGCCGCCACGCGAGAGCAATCCTACATCGGTACCGGTGGAAAAATTTAGTACGCGTCTGGATTTTCTAAAACAAGAAGATGAGAGATTGCTTGCGGAAACGAGGAGAATTTTTAATCGCGAGTCTGACAAAGAAACAATTGACGACCTCAGCGTATCATTGAGTGTTCTGCGAACGCTGCAATCAAGGTATGAGTCTCAACAAAGTGGCGCAACTGTGCAACGACTTACGGAAGATGAGCGGCGCAAGTTCGGAAGGGGGCAGCATCTGGTTGAGCAGTTGCGCGGCCAGTTGCGTAATAACCTTGTTCAAGGAGCTTATGAGACACTAAGTAGTATCCGTTTATGGCGTGTTGGCAGTGTAGATAAATTATAATCTGATGCACGTAAGCTATACAAGCCGCGGGGCCTTGCACCCCGCGTTTTTGTTTGATAAGGTGTAATTAGGAGGTGTTCTCATGCGATTGCACCCTGCGATTCGAGGTATGCTGGGGCGTCTGAGTACTCAGATCAAGTTCTGGTTCATGTTTTTGGGCGCGGGCACCGCCGTGCTCATAACGGGCAGAGTGGCGGCAGACTCCGTTCCCTCGCCGTCGATCAAGAACATGATCAACTGGATCGCGGTCGCTGGAGTCGCAGTGCTGATGGTCTTGGGCTTCATCAAGTACGCGCAGGAGTCGCGATTGTTTCATAAGCAGATGGCTGAATCACGCAGGTTGCGCGGGTAACGGCATCAACCCCAAACAGCACAACGTCCGTCGCTCTGTCCTTTCTCGCCTTGGTTCCACTTCGGGCCGGGCTTTTTTAATTTTGACGTTCTCACACTCTCTCAGTCGCACGACTCGGAGAGTGTTCATTCTTCGAGTACGGCGTCCGCACAACGACTGTTTTCGTCCCGACGAGAAGGAGGAGTGACTACCACTGCGGAGTTGGTAGTCTTTTTATTTTTTTGTAACTGATCCATCTGCCTGGGGCGGAGCGTTGGCGGGAGAGGTGGGTTGGTGATATACTTGTTCACTATGCACAAAAACATTGTTATTCTCGGGGCTGGGTTTGGAGGGCTGCGGTGCGCGCTGGATATGGCACGCACGACCCCGAAAGACTATAAGATTGTACTTATTGATCGCAACCCGTATCATTTATATTATCCGAAACTGTTTGAGGAGATTGTACCGAGAAGTGAGGTTTCAGGTTTTAGGTGTCAGGTGTCAGTATTGGAAATATTGAAGGGGACGAAGGTTGAGTTTATACAAGGCGCCGTGCAAGGGATTGATTGCAAGGGAAGAACGGTGGAAGTAACTCCCTCTGACTTCCCCCTACATAAGGGGGAGAAATGGAGTTATGAATATCTTGTACTTGCCCTTGGCGCGGATACGGATTATTTCGGAATCCCGGGACTAAAGGAGTATGGGTGTACTCTTAAGAGCATAAAAGATGCGGAAACGATACGCGTTGTGGTGCAGGAATTTTTACAAAAAAAACGGGAGCGTCTTGATATAGTGATTGGCGGAGCAGGCGCGACCGGAGTTGAGGTGGCCGCGGAGCTTGCGTATCTATTTCGCGATGTGCCGCGCCAGCAGTGGTCGATCACTATTGTGGAGGCATTGCCGCGTATACTTGCGATGTTTCCCAATGAGCTTTCACAATATGCACATGCTCGACTCGAGAAGTTGGGGGTGCGCCTTATGCTTGATACGTGTATAAAAAGTGTAGGCACAAAAGAGGGAAAACCGGAAATTGTGCTTGCTCCTCGTCCGCTCAAACCCGGAGAAACAGAGGCGCAGCTTACGTGTGATTTTTTACCGGCGCATGAAAAGAGAGTGGTGGTTGATGTACTTTTATGGGCAGGCGGCGTTCGCGCAAATCCGTTCATTTCAACCTGCGGTATGCTTGTTGATCGTAAAGGACGGGTCGAAGTTGATGAGCATTTGGTAGTTAAAGGCATAGAGCGTATCTTTGCAATTGGCGATAACGCGCTTTTGATGGATCCGACAACTAAACAACCCGTGCCGGCTACTGCACAAGCAGCGCTCCTTCAAGGAAAAATCGTTGCCGATAATATCATGCGTACGATCAAGGGTATGCCGCTTGCGTTGTATTCATTTCCAAAATTTCCTGCAATCGTGCCGCTTGCGGATAAAGATGCCGTGGCGCTTATTGGGAATCATGTGATGCGCGGATTTTTAGCAATGCTTTTGCGAAAAGCAGCGGATGTTCGATATTATGCTTCGATTGTGGGATGGTGGAAGGCGATGAAACGGTGTATAATGTAGTGCGAGGATGAATCCTCGCGTAGCGCGGGGTTTTACGCCCCGCCAATCGAGCGGCACACCCGCCTCTCACGCCGACGCTGATGCCATTCGGTTCGGTGGCACCCATCACTCGGCGGGCAGGTGAAATGCCGCGCTACGAGTGTTATTGGGTTATGCCATTGCATTCTGTGAAAGAATTAAAAAATATCCATGGGAAGCGCGTACTGGTGCGCGTGGATTTTAATGTCCCTTTGGCGAAGTCAGCAGTTCACAGTGCACAGTTCACAGTAGGTGATGGTACAAAAATTAAAGCGGCGGTATCCACGATCGAGTTGCTTATCAAGAAGGGGGCCAAGGTGATTTTGATGACACATTTTGGAAGATCTCAATCGAAGGGGTCAGGGATTAGGGGTCAGGGATTAGGGGTTGTGGTGGAAAAATTGAGTGAATTGTTGAAGAAAAAAGTGCAGACGATAGAGAAGTGGGATTTTGAAGAGATTCATGCGACGGTTAAAAAAATGAAAGCAGGAGATGTGTTGATGCTTCCCAATGTGCGCTTGCATCCGGGAGAAGAAAAAAACAGCCCTGCGTTTGCAAAAAATCTTGCGTCGCTCGGCGATTATTACGTTAATGAAGCATTTCCGGAATGTCATCGGAAGTACGCTTCCATGGTTGGCGTGCCAAAGCATTTGCCGGGGTATGCGGGATTGCGGCTCATTGAGGAAATGGCCGTGCTTAGTCAAGTGCTTGAGGTTCCGGCACATCCATGCATCGCGCTTATGGGCGGCGGAAAAATCACTGATAAGATTGCCATGATGAAAAGTATGCTTACACGGGCTGATCTGGTGCTTGCAGGGGGCGCGCTTGCGACGCATTTTTTCAAAGCAATGGGGTATGATGTGGGTGCTTCGCGCATTGAGTCGGAAGGGGTTCGGCTGGCCAAAGAGTTACTCGGAAACCACCGCCATGGCCACCGCCTCGGCGGGGCAAGCGGGGCAAGTAAAAAAATTATACTGCCGAAAGATGTAGTAGTGGGAACGTTAGACGGAGAAAGAGCGTGGGTTGAGGAGATTGCAGATTTGTCATTCCCGCGAAAGCGGGAATCCATGGATCCCCGATCGCGGTCGGGGATGACACTTAGTCGTGTCATTTGCGATAAGCCCTATGCGATTTTGGATATTGGCCCTAAGACGATTTTAGAATATGCCGGACACATAAAAAACGCTCGAACACTTGTCTGGAATGGCCCTATGGGACTCTATGAGATAAAACGTTACTCGCACGGCACGATTGCACTCGGACGTTTATTTGCCGCGCGTTCAAAAGGAAAGGCGTTTGGGGTTATTGGAGGCGGGGAAACAATTGATGCGGTGAGGCAGACAGGAATGATCGAGTATGTTGATTTTGTTTCAACCGGCGGAGGAGCTATGCTAGAATATTTAGGGGGCAAGAAATTACCCGGGATTGAAGCGCTAAAAATGTCCCCCTCTTAAGGTAAGAGGGGCGAGGGGAGTTATGCCGATTGTCATAACCCCTCCCAACCTCCCCGTATCTTAAGGGGAGGAGAAAATTGATAAGTATGGAAGAAAAAAATCACAATCCTATTCATCGAGAAGTGATTCAACAGGCGCGTACGCTTATGGCGGTCGGATTCGGTTTTGTGGCCGCGCTTGCATGGAACGACGCGATTCAAGCGTTTCTTAGAACGATTTTGCCGCGTCCGGGTTCCGGTCTTGCGGGAAAATTCGTGTATGCGATTATTGTGACTGTTGTCTTGGTTGCGGTAACTTCCCGCATTAGAGATGAGAATACTATTGAGACAAAATAATCTAAGGATAAGTAATAAAAACTATGTTATCCAACTGGAAAGAAAACAAATTACTCTCGGCGCTTTTGGTAGTCGGAATTATTTGGATCGCGGGACAGATCCGTAATGATTTGAAAGAGCATCGTTATATTGGCAAACCCACGGAGATACGCGATACTATCACGATTGGCGGCGAGGGGAAAGTAACCGCGATTCCGGATATTGCGGCAATTGAGATCGGGGTAAGTACGGAAAAAACGGACGTGGCAAGCGCGCAAAAGGAAAATACGACCAAGATGAACGCAGTAACAAAGAAAGTGAAAGACCTTGGCGTGGATGAAAAGGACATTCAAACTACGCAGTATAATATCTATCCGCAATATGATTATACGAATAACCGTCAACAGTTGCGCGGATATCAGATAGCGCAGAATGTGCGCATTAAAATTCGCGATCTTTCAAAGATCGGTGCAATTCTTGAGGCGGCGACTTCTGCCGGAGCAAATCAAGTTTCCGGCGTATCGTTTACGATTGATGATCCGGAAAAGTTGCGGCAAGAAGCGCGCGAAAAAGCCCTTGACAACGCGCGCGAAAAAGCAAAAGCGCTTGCTGGCCGCGCAGATGTTAAATTAGGAAAAATAGTTTCATTTTCGGAATCAGATAGTGGAACGCCTCCTGTGCCATATTATGCCCGCGCGGAAGCGTTTGGAATGGGCGGGGATATGGCAGTCAAAACTCCCGACATTCAAGCCGGAAGCCTTGAAGTGGTTGTCAATGTGAACGTGAGTTACGAAATTTTATGAAAATCAAAAAAATAGTGGCGCAGGAGATTTTGGACAGTCGGGGAAATCCAACCGTAAAGGTATGGGTGACTCTTGAAAATGGCGCGGTAGGGGCGGCATCAGTGCCTTCAGGAGCGTCAACAGGTGTGCATGAGGCATGGGAACTGCGGGATGGGGACGCAAAGCGGTATGGAGGAAAGGGCGTGCTTAAGGCGGTAAAGAATGTAAATACTGTGATTGCCAAAAAAGTAGTAGGGATGGATGTTGAGAATTTGCGAGTGATTGATGCGGCCATGATCAAACTTGATGGCACGCCCAATAAATCCAAGCTCGGTGCGAATGCCATTTTAGGAGTATCGCTGGCCTGCGCCCACGCCGGTGCGAATGCTGCTGGTATGCCGCTCTACAAGTGGCTCCGCAAAACTTACAACTTACAACTTACAACTTACAACTTGCCTATTGCCACCATGAACGTCTTAAACGGCGGCGCGCACGCTGATTGGACTATTGATTTTCAGGAGTGCATGATTGTGCCATTGCAGAAAGAATTCCGCGAGCGTGTGCGGTGTGGTTCAGAAGTATTCCATGCATTGAAATCCATTCTTAAGGAGAAAGGATATCCAGTTGGGGTGGGGGATGAGGGTGGCTTTGCTCCGAAACTTAAGAAGGACGACCAGGCATTTGAGTTTATGGCTATGGCAGTGCGCAAGGCCGGCTATCGTCTTGGTAAAGATGTGGCTATGGCAATGGATCCAGCGGCCTCCGAATTTTATGATGTCAAGAGAAAGAAGTATTCACTGCGTACGGATGGGAAAGCGCTTGATGCAAAAGGCATGATTGCCATGTGGACTGCACTGGTAAAAAAATACCCGATCATCTCACTTGAAGATGGACTGGCTGAGGATGATTGGGAAGGATGGATCGCGCTCACGAAGGCACTAGGAAAAAAAGTAGCGCTTGTCGGCGATGATCTTTTTGTAACGAATGTGAAACGCTTGCAAATGGGCATTGATCGTGGCGTGGCAAATGCAATTTTGATCAAGGTAAATCAAATCGGCTCGCTTTCCGAAACCATTGATACGATTCTTCTTGCGCAAAAGTACGGATACAAAATTTCCGTGTCGCATCGTTCAGGAGAAACAGTGGATACGACGATTGCAGATTTAGCCGTGGCCGTGAACGCCGATTTTATTAAGACCGGTTCAATGTCGCGTTCAGAGCGGCTTGAAAAGTACAACCGGCTTATGGAGATTGAGGCGGAGTTGAATGGGTAGTCGCAGGCTTTAGACTGTGTTGTGGTGCGCCCCGCTTAGCGGGGCGCACCACAACACGTACTACATCGGGTAATAGAAACCTATCCACAGAACAGTATTGACAGCCCTATTTGCGGGCTGTTTTTGTTATGGTATGTTGAAATTAGAAGGAGGATTCAATCCTGATGCTGACGTTTGTGGCTGGAACTGCAGTCGTCGTCCTTTCCCCCGTGCTTCTCCCCATGCTCGTGGGGCTCATACTCCTTGCACTCTTCATGGCTTTCTTCCTGCCCGATGAGGAAGGCTGCTACGCAGGGAGGGTGTAGCGAGCATCTCGCTCGCGTAGTAGTAGGCCCTAACTCCCCAACGTCGGAGGTTTGATGGCTCAAACCGCTGTGGCAACTGCTGGAGCAGTGCAAACGCCTAGTGAGCAGAGGAAACCGGAAGCACAGGATTTCCACGGAAATCCTGACGTCGACACTGTCGCGCGTGAGGCGTGGTACGCCGAGAACTCCAGGGAAGAGCCCGTCGGACCCCCTGATAGGGCCAAGAGGGCGCTGCAGGCGAGGTTCGCAGCGACCAAACTCGCCACTGGTGGCGCACCCAAGCAGTTGCGGTCTTCGTCTCGCAAGGGGGTTCCTGTGTCGTCGCGGAATCGTCCGCCCTTGCCTGTTCGTGGCATGACGGAAGCGCGTGAAGCGCAGAAGAAGCGCCAACGTGCGCAGCCAAGCCCGCTCGTTCGATCGAGCCACCTCTCGCCGGGCATGACCGGTGGCAATCGCCGCGTAGAGCGCGACACGCCCGACCTTCGTCGCCCTGCTTCGCGAAGATCGCGATAGCTAGCAACCGTTTCGTACCTCGCCTGCCTCGCCCTACCTTCTACACCGCGGGGCTTTTTAATTTTTCCAAAATTTCAAACGCCATGCAGAAATTTTGCATGAAAAATTAATCCGCCGAGCATGCTGATGGCTAAGTCCCGAATGGCACCTGCCGCAGCAGGTGTGGAAAGAGAGAGGCGGATATCGCGTTTGCTAAATAGGCGGGTTTTTGATACACTGTTCTTAACTATGTCTGCCGAAACACGCTCAAAACCCGTGGTGCTTATGATTCTTGATGGGTTTGGAGTTGCACCTCCGTCTGACGGCAACGCGATTACGCGAGCAAAATTGCCTGTATATAATCGGCTGATTCGCACCTATCCTGCGATGACGCTTCGTGCTTCCGGAGACGAAGTAGGATTGTCGTGGGGTGAGATGGGAAATTCCGAAGTGGGACACTTAACAATCGGTGCGGGGCGCGTATTTTATCAAACACTTCCGCGCATCAACAAAGCAATTGAAGCAGGAGCGTTTTTTAAAAATGAAGCATTTTTGCAGGCAATTAAACATGCAAAAAAATCAGATGGCACTTTGCAGTTTGTTGGGTTGGTGTCGCCCGGTGGAGTACACAGCCATCAAGATCATTTGTATAAATTACTTGAGCTTGCCAAAAAAGAAAAGATAAAAAAGGTTGCGGTGCATGCGATTCTTGACGGGCGTGATACCATACGGGATACCGGCGGACAGTTTATTGAGGCGCTCCAAAAGAAGATGAAAGAAATCGGGGTAGGAATTATTGCGAGCGTTTCCGGGCGCTACTTTGCAATGGATCGAGATAATCGTTGGGATCGCACGGAAAAAGCGTACGCAGCCATGATCGGTGCGGAAAATGTGCCGCAAGCCGAAGATCCTAAGAAAGCCGTTGAAGCTTCATACAAAGAAAAAGTATATGATGAAGAATTTGTACCAATCGTTATTGTCAAAGGTGGAAAACCTGTTGCGCCGATTGTGAGCGGCGACGCAATACTGTTTTTTAATTTCCGCGAAGATCGAATGCGTCAAATGAGCAAGGCGTTTGTGCTTCCCGGCTTTGATAAATTCAATCGTGGGCCGTTTTTAAAAGAGCAAATCTGTGTGACCATGACCGAATATGAAAAAGATCTGCCGGTTAAAGTCGCATTTCCGCCGGAGATTATTGCAACCTGTCTTGCAAAGGTTATTTCAGATGCAAAGGGTAAGCAATTTCATATTGCGGAAACGGAAAAATACGCTCACGTAACGTTTTTCTTAAATGGAATGACAGAAGAAGCATTTTCCGGAGAAGATCGGGAAATTATTCCTTCCCCTAAAGTTGCCAGTTACGACAAAAAACCGGAAATGTCCGCAAAGCAAATTGCGGATCGAGTAACCAAAGAAGCGCTTGCGGGAAAATACGATTTTATTGTGCTCAATTTTGCAAATGCGGATATGGTTGGGCATACCGGCGATCTCAAGGCCACCATTGAAGCGCTTGAAGTGGTTGATGAGCAAATAGGTAAAATTGTGGATGGCGTGCTTTCAAAAGGCGGAGTAGCGCTTCTTACTGCGGATCATGGTAATGCAGAGGAGATAACCAATCTACAGACGGGCAAAATGGATAAAGAACATTCAACTAATCCGGTTCCTTGTATTATTATCGGTAAGAATTTTGAAGGGCAAGCAAATCCGCAGATCGAGGCCGTCGGCGGTGATCTTTCGCTTGTCTCGCCGGTCGGAACTCTTTCCGACGTGGCCCCGACTATCCTTAAGATGATGGGATTTAAAAAGCCGAAGGAGATGACAGGAGTGCCGTTGATTTAGCAGATTAAGCCGGGTAAGCTTGCCTAATCTGTTTGTTCTGCTTACATGCTCACATAAAGTATGCCAGTATTGGGAATAGACGCCTCGCGGGCGGTGAAAAAGGAGAAGACCGGAGTAGAGTGGTACTCCTATTTTTTGTTGCGCGCGATGGAGAAATTGACGCCCCTGGGATGGAGCGTGCGGTTGTATATGCGAGCGGGAGATGATACATGGAATATCGCAAACGATAATTGGAAATGGAAAGAGTTGACATGGATTAAAAGAGGATGGACGCAGGGGAGATTGTCGCTTGAGATGATGAAAAGTCCGCCGGATGTATTGTTCGTACCGTCACACACGATACCTTTTATTCATCCGGGAAAAACTCTGACGACTGTGCATGATGTAATATTTTTGACGCATTCGGAGTTATATAGTCCGGATGATGTCGCTTCACAGAAGCGGGGGTATGAGTTTGCGTTGCAATTTGCAAAAAAAATTATTGTACCGACCCGCGCGGTACGAGATGATGTGATGCGTGCGGGGGCGAAGGAGGCGCAGGTGGTTGTGGTGCCGCATGGGGTGGATTTAGGTGTTAGGGACCTGTCTGCCGACAAGGCAGGTCAGGTGTTAGGTGCTAGAGACATTGAACAGCCGTACATCCTTTTTATCGGTCGGGTTGAAAAAAAGAAAAATGTATTGGGGTTGGTGCGGGCGTTTCGGCGCGTGAACAGGGATGTAAAGTTAGTCCTTGCCGGACAGCTTGGATACGGGGGGGAAGAAGTATTGCAAGAAATCAAGCATTTGAAACTTGAAGATCGTGTGATACACTTGGGGTACGTTCCGCGCGCAGAGTATTTTGAACTGCTTGCGCGTGCCGCACTTTTGGTAGTGCCATCCTTTGGAGAAGGATTTGGCCTGCCCGTGCTTGAAGCAATGGCGCAAGGTACTCCGGTAGTATGTTCCGATATCCCCGCGCTACGGGAGGTCGGTGGCAATGCAGTGCGCTATGTACATCCAAGCGACCCGGAGGATATTGCTCGAGGTATTGAAGATATACTCAATAACGAAATGCTGCAATCCGAAATGGTGCGCCGCGGAAAAGAACGCGCAGGGGAGTATACGTGGGAGAGGGCGGCACGCGCGACGTGGGAAGTTGTTACGTGTTTGTAATTTTCAATTTACAATTTCCAATTAATGTATCAATTTTCCATTGTAGCATTTATTGAAAACTGAAAATTGTAAATTAAAAATTTTTGTCGCTATGAACTATCATTGGCCTCTTATCGGGCACGACAACATCAGGACATATTTTACTCACGCGTTCGGTTCCGGTCGCGTGCATCACGCGTATTTATTTGAGGGTCCGGAGCATATAGGTAAAACAACGTTTGCGCGCATGCTTGCAAACACACTTTTGTGCGAGAGTGAAACGACTATCCCTTGCGGTTCGTGTCGGTCGTGTACTGCGTTTATTCACGGCGTGCATCCTGATGTAGCGATGCTTTTAAAGGGTGAAGAAGATCACGTGTCTATTGAGCAGGTGCGTGAATATATTATTACACTCCGAACCCGCCCATTGCTTGGAATCAGACGGATTGGTATAATAGAAGAGGCCTCCAGATTGACGCTTGAAGCGGCTAATGCCCTTTTGAAGACCCTTGAAGAGCCGTCTGCCTCCGTGGTGCTATTTCTTATTACCCACACGGATGTACTCCCCACGATTGCTTCGCGTTGTCAGAGAATTAAATTTGGTTTTGTTTCTGACCGCGCGATTTCTCTAAGAGTCGGTGCGACCGGCTATCAAGATGAACTTATGGCATATGCGGCCGGGCGTCCGGGGTTGGCGCTTCAATATGCCGATCCGCAGATGTTTCAAGAATACGCTGACGAATTCCACGAGCTTGAGCATATTGTTGCTCAAAATGAGTCCAAGCAAATGCTTTGGATTGCGGAGCGCTTTGGATCGCTTGGTAATGCTTCTGAGCGGCGAGACCTTACGCGGCGACTTATTACTACTCTGCAGGCAGTTCTTCGTAAGGATCTTCCGACGCGTCCTGGGGGCGGAACGTATTTGAAACGAACAATCCATGCGGGGCAGTATCTGAATGCAAATGTTGATCCTCGAAGTATCTGGGAATATATATTTTTTGAATAATCAATAAGATGTATGTACAAAACAATCACTAAATACCTTCTTGTGAGCGCGGCGCTTATGCTTTTTGGGGCAAGCTGTATTCGATTTGGGGGCGGAAGCCAACCGCAGGGATCCCAAGGAGGTGTATTTAAATCAATAGATCGTGGGCAACTGTGGCAGCAGAAAGTAGCATTACCCACCGCTGCAGGAGTTCGCAATTTTGGAGGAGCAGATGTGACTTCGTTTGCGATTGATCCCCAAGATCATCTTGCGGTCTATGTCGGAACGCGAGAGAATGGTCTTTTTTATAGCTATGACGGCGGAGAATCATGGATGTCGGCAAAACAAATTGCAAGCGGATACGTTGCCTCTATTGCAGTTGATCAAAAGAATAAATGCCGTGTATACGTTGCTTTTGCAAATCAAATCTTGAAGACAGAGGATTGCAGCCGTACATTTCAGGAAGTGTATCGCGAATCGATTCCACAGAGTTTTGTTACCTCGGTCATGATTCATCCTAAAAATCCTTCCGTGTTGTATGCGAGCACTACGAAGGGGATCGTGGTAAAAAGCATTGATGCTGGTCATTCCTGGGCGCGTCTTGCCGATTTCCGCACGCGAGTTACCAGTCTTGCGCTCGTGCCGGATAATCAGAATGTGGTGTATGTCGGAGCGCATGATTGGGGGGTGTGGCGCGGGGAAGGAGATGACTTTAAAGACCTCTCGGCAGGATTGAAAGCCGTGAGAAACGGAAAGGACATACGTGTCCTTGCACTTGATCCGTCTGCTCCCGGTACGCTTATTGCGGCATCGCGTAACTCAATAAGTCGAACTACTGATGGAGGACAGACATGGAGTCAGCTTCCTATTATTAGCCCTGAGAGTGTTGAAATTTTTACGTTTGCGTTGAACCCAAAAAATTCAAAGGAAATGTATTATGGAACCGCAACGACCTTTTATCATTCAATTGATGGAGGAGCGCGTTGGTCAACGGAAAAATTGCCGACTCGTCTGCAAGCATCAGCCATTCTTATCGATCCGGAAAAACCAGAAATCATTTATTTGGGAGTTTTGCAACCGGCGAAGTAATAGGATTATAGGTATATGATCAATATAGATAGCAGCAAACAAGAATTCGAAAAATCAATGGCACATCTCCGGACTGAATTTGGAGCATTGCGTGGAACACGCGCAACTCCCGCGCTTGTTGAGCATGTGATGGTAGAAATTTATGGCGGGACGCAACCGCTTAAAGGGCTTGCGGCAATTTCGGTTTCCGACGCGAAAACGCTCACGATTGAGCCGTGGGATAAATCGACGATCAAGGATATTGAGCGTGCAATTGTCGCGGCGAACGTCGGGATCAATCCGGTAAACGAGGGTCAGCGCCTTCGGATTGTGCTGCCGCCGCTTACTGAGGAGAGTCGAAAAGAGCTTTTGAAAATTGTGCATGATCGGCTTGAAGCGTCACGGCAGTCGGTGCGCACCGTACGCGAAAAATTTCGCGGGCAGGTTCTTGATGCCGAAAAGAAAAAACAGATGAGTGAGGATGAAAAATACAAACAACTTGAGAAATTGGATAAAATAGCGGCGGAATACAATGATCAGATTAAAAAGCTTGGAGAGGCGAAGGAAAAGGAGATTATGACAGTATGAGTGATATCATGGATAAGATAACATCGCTATGTAAGCGCCGGGGATTTATTTCTCCCGGTTCTGATATTTATGGCGGACTGGGAGGGACTTGGGATTACGGGCCGCTTGGGGCGATGATGAAAAATAACATCAGACAGGCCTGGATTAAGCGCTTTGTGCAAGGCCGCGGGGATATTGATTTGATAGAGGGGACGATACTTATGGCGCGGCGTACATGGGAGGCCTCGGGGCATGTGGCAGGGTTTAATGATCTTCTGGTTGAATGTAAAAAATGCCATGAACGTTTCCGGGCCGATCACATGGACGAGGGGAAGTATATCGGCCAGGGGAAAGCCAAGGCAAAAGGGCAATGCAGTGCGTGTGGCTCTAAGGAGTTTACCGAACCGAAACAGTTTAACATGATGTTTGAAACGTATGTCGGCCCTATCAAAGATGAGGAGCGAAAAACGTATTTGCGACCGGAAACGGCTCAGTCCATGTTTACCAATTTTAAAAATGTTGTTGATTCGGCTCGACGCAAGCCGCCGTTTGGCATTGCGCAAGTAGGGAAATGTTTTCGCAATGAAATTCAGACTGGTAATTTTATTTTCCGTTCGCGCGAGTTTGAAATTGCGGAACTCGAATATTTCGTGAAACCCGGCGAAGATGAACCAGCGTTTGAGCATTGGGTAGACCAGTGGGAAGGGTTTTATTATAGTATTGGCATTAAAAAAGAAAATCTTCGGCGGCAGGAGATTCCAAAGGAATCGCTTGCGCATTATTCAAAGCGTACGATTGACCTGCATTATAAATTTCCGTTTGGATGGGATGAAGTTGCGGGAATTGCCAACCGTACTGATTTTGATTTGAAGCGGCATATTGAATATTCCGGGAAGGATTTGATGTATAAAGACGAAGTAACGCAGGAAAAGTATATTCCCTATGTAATAGAGCCAACGCTCGGCGTTGATCGCGCGTTTGTTGCGTGTTTGATTGACGCATACGATGAAGTGGAAGGTGGGCGCAGTACCACGACCGAAGCGAACAAGGAAGTCGAAACCGTATTACGGCTTCATAAGTCAATCGCGCCGATTAAAGTTGCGATCTTGCCGCTTTCCAAGAAAGAGCCACTCCAAAAAATCGGCCAAGAGCTTGCCGCGTCGTTACGTCCATACATGACGGTTGCCTACGATGAGATCGCCTCAATCGGCCGCCGTTACCGCCGTCAGGACGAAATCGGCACGCCGTACTGCGTGACGGTGGACTTCGATAGTGTGGAGGATAACAAAGTGACCGTGCGGGATAGGGACAGTATGAAGCAAGAGCGTATCACAATTGGGGAATTGCAGGCGTATCTAAATCAAAAATTATCATAGGTATGTTTGAAAAGCGAATACTTAAAAACGGAATAAGAACAGTACTTGTGCCACTTGCTTCGACTAAGGCCGCGACAGTGTTGGTGTTATTTCGCGTGGGATCGCGGTATGAAACCCCGAAGACGAACGGAATCGCGCATTTTGTCGAGCACATGATGTTTAAAGGGACGAAGAAGCGGCCCACGACGCTTGATATTTCCCAAGCGCTTGATCGTTATGGCGCGGAGTATAACGCGTTTACCAGCAAAGATTATACTGGCTATTACATAAAAATTGACCGCGATAAGCTTGGCGAGGCAATGGATATTTTGTTTGATATGCTGTTGCATTCAAAGCTGGATGCGGCTGAGGTTGATAAGGAGAGGAAAGTAATTTTCGAAGAAATAAAAATGCACGATGAAAATCCGCTCATGCATGTGGACGACATGTTTGAGTCAGTGCTTTTTAACGGGTCTCCCCTAGGATGGGATATTGCAGGAACAAAAGAAAGCATGTCAAAAGTAACGCAGAAAAATATTGCTGATTTTGTTCATAATTATTATCGGCCTTCGCGTACGCTTGTGGTGGTCTGTGGTAATGTGGATGAGCATGTATTTAAAGATGTGGAGCATGCGACGCAAGAACTTAAAGAGCCAAAAAATAAAGAGCATGTATGGACAGCGCATAAATTTGGAACGCGCTCCGAAAGTGCGCGGCTGAAAGTTGAATTCAAAGAACTCGAACAAACCCAGCTCATGCTTGGATTCCCCGGTTACAAATACGGGGACAAGCGGCTACGCGCGCTTTCTATTTTACATACCGTGCTTGGCGGAACCATGTCCTCGCGCCTATTTGTCTCGGTGCGCGAAAAACGCGGGCTTGCCTATACGGTGCGCACGGATGTGGGAATGTATGAGGATACGGGTGTGTTCTCCGTTCACGCAGGACTTGACGCGGCGCGCGTTCCGGAGGCAATCAAAGTTATTCGGCAGGAGCTTGCGAAAATGGCAAAGACGGGGGTAACTGCAAAAGAACTGCAAGATGCAAAAAGTGCGATCAAGGGACGTATCGTGCTCTCGCTTGAAGAATCCAATGATTTGGCCGGTTGGTTTGCAAAGCAAGAATTGTTTATGGGGAAAATGGAAACACCGGAGGAACGGTTTAAGCAGTTGGAAGCGGTAACACTGAAAGATGTGCTTGCGGTTGCCCGTGAAATTATCCAGCCTTCAAAAATGGCCGCGGCAGTTATCGGGCCGTTTAAGGATGAGGGAAAGGTGAAGGAGTGGTTGTTTAAATAGTGGTGCCGCGATAAAAGGACAGTCTCACGGGTGTAGGGCTGTCCTTTTTGATTTATCCACTTGCAATTTTGAGAGATAGAGAGTAAGATGTTAATAGTAATTAAGCTACTGAAGTAAAGTAATAATATGCGAGAACGGCCAAGAAGTGTTGAAGATGCAATTTCTCAGGGCAGGCAAGAGGGTGTCAAGACATTTGAAAAGATGGGAAAAGATGCGACCGCTCGATTGCAAACAAGAAGAGAAGGTGAAACCGCAGCGCGCGAACGCGAATCTTCGCCCATGGAGCGGATAAAAAATCTAGGGTCCATGCTGGCGCGAAATATCAAAGGGTTGCGCGTACTGGGCCCAACTGGCAAAAAAATCGGAAAAGGTTTGCTTTTGGCATACGCGTTTGGATTGACCGCAGAAGTCGGTGCGGCATGGCAGGCAAAAAACATTTATCAGGCAAATTTAGAGGATGGTCTTAAATCCGGAAAACAAGCCGAGCGTATTAAACTAGGCGAAATTACTCGAGATGGAGCGATCGATGAATTAATGGCGCGTGGTACTCACCTGGGTTTTAAAGCCGAGGATATGCGTCGTGAAGGCAAGGGTGGTCTTCAGGGTATGGAAATATCTGTCGCCAATATGCTTAATGATGTAGGATTGAAATGGGCCGAGATGAGCGTGCGGGGAGGAGAAACACCTAAAGTAGGACCGAATGATATAGCAGATTTTGGTAGTAAGGTTGATGGGCAAATGACCGGCGAATAAAATTATGGTAAACAATGAACTAAAAAAGCGCATTGACCTATTGTCTATAGGTGATGAGAGTAAGCAGACGCTCATTGCGCTCATGAGTTATTTCCCGCCAAACGACGCAGTGGCGTTTCTGCAGTTTTTTGAAGAGCAACCGTCTCGCGCTGAAAAATTGTGCGCGATTATGGCACAAAAGTTCAAGGCAATTCATGACGAAAATGCTACGGCTTGGGATAAAGCGTTAGCCAGTGAGTTAGCGTTGCTGATGCAGGCCGATTAAGTGATTATTGCAAAATCAAATGGAGATTCAAAAATCCCCGATCATGATCGGGGATTTTTTCGCACGGAGGGCAGTGGAGTCGAACCACGCTCCGAAAGGAGCCGGCAGTGTATCAGACTGTGGCCAGAGCCGTCTGGCAATACCCTCCTAGCCCATCCGTGCTCACCCATTATAGCAAAGGTGAGTAATAATAAAAACAGTCCGCCTGAGGCGGATTGTTTTTATGACTCCTCGGAGGAGTGCGGTTCCACAGTCTGATACGCATTAACTATACCATATTGGCGATTTTTGTCAAGGGGTTGATGTGTGGAAAAAATTGGCAGGGAGTGGTATACTGGGGCGGGTTAAGAGATTGGACTTGATTGAATTTTATCAATAGGAGCTACATGGGGTTTATATATGTGGTTTTTGTTTTCGCTCGGATCTGCGTTGTTTGCCTCGGTGACTGATGTATTTGCAAAATACACGGCCAAGCAGGCGGATCCTTACGTGCGAGCATGGGCATTTCGTTTTTTTGCACTCTTTCTCTTATTGCCGCTTGCAATTATTTTTCGGCCAGAGACAATTGGTCCGCGATTTTGGAGCGCAATAGTGGTAATAGGTATCCTCAATACGATTAATTCGGTGCTCTATACGAAGGCGATTGCCTATGCCCCGCTTTCCCTTGTGATGCCGATTATGGCGCTTACGCCGATGTTTATCTTGGTTATTGCGCCACTTGTTAATCACGAGTCGCCGGGTCTTATGGGAATCGCCGGGATATGTCTCACTGTCGTGGGCACATATCTCTTGCAAGTCAGTCGAAGGAAAGAGGGATTTTGGAAGCCGATAACCAGTCTTGTTACTGATCGCGGCCCACGTTTGATGTTAGTTTTGTGTATTTCGTGGGGAATTACTTCTGCCTATGATAAAGTCGCGGTTCAGAATTCAAATCCGTTTTTTTATCTTGGCGTCGCATATAGTATCTATGCGCTTGCACTTTTGCCCATCGTATTAATCCAACGATCACGAATGGTACAAGTGCGCGATAATTTAAAAACCCTTGCACCACTTGGTCTATTTCAAGCATCTTCCGTCATTTTACAGATGAGCGCATTGCCATTTACCTACGCGGCGTATGTAGTGGCAATTAAAAATGTTTCAACAGTTTTTGGGGTACTTTGGGGTAAAGTGATATTCAAAGAAGAACATATATGGGAACGTCTTTTGGGTGCGGCGGTGATTCTTGTCGGAATCACTCTTATTGTGTTATCATAGGTCTACTGTATGAAAAAACTTATCGTGGCGAATTGGAAAATGTATCTCACTCTTAGCCAAAGCGTAACTTTGGCTAAGCGGCTTACAGCCGTCAGTCGTCAGCCGTCAGCCGGTTGCATTGTGCTGTGTCCTTCGTTTGTCGCGCTTGAGGAGGTGGCTAAGGTGGTAAAACACACGAGCATTAAGCTCGGGGCTCAAGACGTTGAACCGGAGAAACGGGGCGCATATACCGGACAGGTGGGGCTTGACGATTTAGGCGAGATTGGTGTACAGTATGTGCTTGTTGGGCATTCGGAGCGAAGGCGGATGTTTCGTGAAACAGACGCGATAGCAAACAAGAAACTTCGCGCAGTGCTCAAAGCAGGAATGCGACCGATTCTATGTATAGGCGAGCCGCTTTCCGTACGAAAAAAAGGCATGGCAAAGGTACGTGAGTACGTAGGTAAGCAGGTAAGGACCGGACTGAAGGGTGTTCCCGAGAAAGATTTGAAACGCGTAATCATTGCTTACGAACCGATCTGGGCGATCAGTGGAGGTGGGGGACATGCCGCTACGGTGGAGGATGCGGAAACAATGCACGCGCATATACGCAAGCTACTTATGTCAAAAACAATACCTATTCTCTACGGGGGAAGCGTTAGTGCCGATAACGCAGATTCGTTTTTGCTTGCACGACAGGTTAACGGGCTTTTGATTGGGCGTGCGTCAACAGACGCCTCACAGATGATGCGGATACTAAAGCAGGCGCTCCGATAATACTATGGGAATTGCCTTGACCATTGTTATTATCGTTGCGATCGCGGCAATTGCATGGGTAGTTATTCGTAAATTGCCTCAAATTTCTTCGCTCCATATCAGTGAATCGCCAAAAGAAAGATTGCAACGTCTTAAGCAGCATATTATTGTTTCGCGCGTGCTCCGAAAATTCGGTCTCGCGCGTAAAAAAATAGTTTCTCCTGAAACATGGCAGCGGATTTCTTACCTTGTGAAAGAGTCGTATGCAAAGCTGAAAATGCTTGAGGATACATATAAAACACAGACCGCCGGGGCAAAGATGAAACTGCTTCTGAGCCGCGGGAGCGACTCTATTATCGATGACCCTGAGGTTGCAGAGCGTTGCTTTCTTGATGTAATTACGATTGATCCAAGAAATCTCTCAGCATACGAGGGGCTTTCGCGTATTTATCTTGGCAAGGGCGCATTTAAAGAGGCGATTGAGGTGCTTGAATTTTTGATGAAACTGAATCCTGCTTCTTCAGGGCGATATATGTTCGAGTTGGCAGCAGCGTTTCAAAAGCGCAATGAGCTGAAGGAGGCCTGGAAGTATGCAACTCGCGCAACCGAAGAAGAGCCGGGAAATCCGAAGTATCTTGATTTTTTGGTGGAGCTTGCTATACTGGAAGGGCATAAAAAAGAGGGGCAGAAGTATCTTGAGAAATTGCGTGAAGTAAACCCGGAAAATGCCAAGATAGAAGAGTTTCGCGAGAGAATAGCAAGCATAGGATAAGTAGTATTAGTTCATGCCGTTGTAGGGCCGACGCTTCGGTCGGCCTCCCGACCCCCGCAGGGCGTCGGGACTCAGCATGCCATCAACAATCTGCCGTTGTAGCTCAGTCGGTAGAGCATCTCCATGGTAAGGAGAAGGTCACCAGTTCGATTCTGGTCAACGGCTCCACGGGCAGGTACCTAAGCGGTCAAAAGGGGCTGACTGTAAATCAGCTGGCATCCGCCTTCCTAGGTTCGAATCCTAGCCTGCCCAGTTGCCACTTTAGCTCAGCTGGTAGAGCAACACTTTTGTAAAGTGAAGGTCCCCGGTTCGAATCCGGGAAGTGGCTCCAGAAACAATAACTATAACCTAATCCCTAATCCCCAGCCCCTAAATGTATGTCCCAAGATAATCTTATCAAATTCGAATGCACGGCCTGCAAAAAAATAAATTATTTTTCAACGAAAAATAAGAAAACGATAAAAACGCGGCTTGAGCTTAAAAAATTCTGCGAGCATTGCAAGAAACACACGATGCACAAAGAGACAAAATAACTGTTTCTCGATTTGAACACAAGCGGCGCGGTAGGATTACATGCTAAACGGCTCACCCTGCAGGGTGAGCCGTTTATTTCGGCATAGATAAGCCATTCTAACATTCAAGGGTTTTCGTGGTTTTGGTATGTTCTTTTCCCTCGCAGCTTCGGCAGATTCCGTAGAATTCAAGCGAATGTTGAACAATTTTTGAAAACGCACGGCTTGCGCGCAGTACCGTTTTTTGTACATCCTCAATGCCACATTCCGGTACATCCTCAATGCGGCCGCAGCGCGCACATACTAAGTGGTGATGGTCATCTGCATCGGCAATCTCATAGTGCGCGTGATTATGACGCAAGTCAATCGGACGTATAATCCCGCATCGTTTAAAATCGTGCAATACTCGATACATCGTGGCCTGATCAGCACGCGGCCCGACCGCATCAATAAGTTCCTGAGCGCTTAAGGGACGGCGCGTTTTTCTAAATATAGAAAGTGCTAAAAGACGCACGCGCGTTGCTTTAAGATGCGCCTTTCGCAAGCGATTTTGCATCTCTTTAGTGTGTGTATCCGGCGACTTCATATAAAAAGCACTATATCACAAATGCGAATTATTTGCAAATAACTTGACGGGGGTTGCTGTGAGGACTACTATGATCCATAGTTAATATACATGGAGAGTATCTATGCAATCAAGAAAAATGATAGGGGGTGTGCTCGGCTGTATTGTTGCGATTGTGGCATTGGCAGTATTGCTCAAGGAGAAAACCCAAAATATAACATCTGACGTACCCGCTACAAAGCTGCAAGTCGTAGCGACTTTTTTCCCGCTCTACGATTTTACGCGCAATATTGCCAAAGATAAAATCAATCTTTCGCTTTTGTTTACGCAAACGCCCGAAGTTGCCGCATTTACTCCCGCCGATATACGAAAGATCAATAATGCCGATCTGGTGATTAAAAACGGGCTTGGGTTTGAAGTCGTACTTGATGATCTTCTCAAAGCAAGCGACAATAAGAATGTTGCGGTTGTTGATGTAAGTGAACATGCGGAACTCCTTACCGCGGCAGATGAGCATGAAGGTCCTAATGATCCGCACATTTGGCTTGATCCGCAAAACGTAATGAAAGAAGTTGAAACGATTGTCAATGCACTGATTATTCACGATCCTGAAAACGCCGAATTCTACCGGCGCAATGCAGATGCATATATTTTGCAATTACGTACGCTTGATACGAAGATTCAAAGTGATGTTGCGGGCTATCGATCAAAGGACTTTGTATCGTTTCACTCGGCTTTTCAGTATTTTGCTCACCGATACGGACTGAATCAGGTCGCAGTTATAGAGGAGTTCCCGGGTAAAGAACCTTCCCCGGCCTATATCGCCGGCGTTATTGACTTGATACGACGTAAACGTATTTCCGCAATTTTCTCTGAACCGCAATTTTCTCCCAAAGTGGTTGAAGTGATTGCGCACGATCTTGGTCTTACCGTACGAGCATTGGATCCGATTGAAACCGGAGACATAGAGCGTGATTCCTATATCTCACGCATGCGGATCAATATGGCAACGCTTAAAGAAGCATTACAATAAGTATGCCCGCGCTAAGTTTTCCCGCATACAATAGCCAATTCTCAATATGAAGCATAGATTCACCCTGTCTACTACCATGAACATAATTAATACCTCACTTACTGCCTTTGGCAGAAGCGGGAAAATTTAGGCGGGTATGCCAATTATTTCCGCACGCAATGTTGACGTAACGCTAAATAACCACCATGTGCTTGAGCATATTACGTTTGATATTGAGCCGGGCGAGATTGTCGCGATTATCGGTCCCAACGGCTCCGGGAAAACTACGCTTCTTAAGGCATTGCTGGGGCTTGTGCCATACGTGGGTGAAATTACCATTGCCGGCTATTCTCCCGCGCGTCTTCGAGCGGTTTCTTCAAAGATCGGGTATGTGCCTCAACGGCTTGAGTTTGATCGAACTATGCCTATAACAGTTCGCGAGCTTTTTGCCATTCATCTGCGAAAGGGTGCCCGGATTCCGATCCAGACCCTCGAGGTGGTTGGTGTAGACCGGCTTTTGGAACGCAATCTTGGCGTGCTCTCGGGCGGAGAATTCCAGCGCGTGCTTCTTGCGCTTGCCCTTTTAAACGATCCGGAAATTCTTTTTCTCGATGAGCCGGCCGCGAGCGTTGATATTGAGGGTGCTGCTGAAATTTATCAATTGATTACCACACTTCGCAAGGAGCGTTTGCTTACGATTCTTATGGTGTCACATGATGTGGATGTGGTATTTCGTTATGCGGACAAGGTATTATGCGTAAATCATCGCTTGCTGTGCAAAGGCGCCCCCCAAGACGCACTTACCGCAAAAGTGATGGAAGAATTATATGGAGGGTATCAAACCCCGTATCATCATAAAGAACAGCGCCATACCCACCCCGCCTAAATTTTCCCGCATACAATGGCCAATTCAATATGCAACATAGATTCACCCCGTATACTACCGTGAACATAACAAATACCTCACTTATTGCCCTTGGCAGAAGCGGGAAAATTTTGAGCGGGTATGCTTGAACTATTGCAATACCAATTTATTCAACGTGCCCTTGTCGCCGGAGTGTTTATGGGTGGGACCCTTTCGCTCCTTGGCGTATTTGTGGTACTTCGCAAATCCGCGTTTTTTGGAGACGCAATTGCGCATTTCGCGTTTGCCGGTATTGCATTGGGATTTTTATTTTCGGTAAATCCGGTTGTTGCTGCAGTGGTAACCTCGCTTGGCCTTGCTCTTGCAATGGGATATATTCAGAATCGCACCCCCGTGCACACGCTTGATACCATTATTGGTATTTTTTTCTCCGGCGCGGCGGCATTGGGTATTTTTGTGATCGGGCTTCTTAAAGGATATCGTGCAGATCTGTTTCAATATTTGTTTGGCGATATTATTGCCATTACTTTGAGCGATGTAATATTTTCGGCAATAATTGCGGCAGGAGTCGTAATTGTTCTCTTTTTTACATGGAAGCCGTTTTTTAAAATTATTTTTAATAAAGAAATCGCGCGGATATCAGGCGTGCGAGTTAATCTCTACGAATATATTTTTCTCGGTCTTCTTGCGGCAGTAACTGCGGTGAGCATTAAGATTGTCGGTATTATCTTGGTTCCTGCACTGCTCGTAATTCCTGCCGCGGCGGCAAAAAATATAAGCCGGAATTTCCGGCAAATGGTTTTTTATTCCGTAGTGTTTGGAGTGGGAAGCGTTTTATTCGGGCTTTTCGGTTCTCTGTATTTTAATACTGCTTCAGGCGCAACGATTGTACTTCTCAGTATTGTACTGTTTCTTGTTACGCTGATGCGGCGCGGGCGGGTTTAGACTGCGGTTCTGCACTGCTGTATACCGCAAATAAGGTCGCAATCGGAAGCGCAAAGGCAATTGCTATACTTCCTACGAGTGTGCGAATGATTTCAGTTGCCATTACTTCACTGTTAAGGACCTGGGCGTAAGGGATCGGACCTGCCGCATGTATCTTAAAGAGCAGAAGTAAGGGAAGCGAGGCGCCTGCATACGTAAGAAAAAGCGTATTTACGATCGCCCCTAGATGACTGTTGCCAATTTTTGATGCCATTTTAAATATTCTGGTCTTTGACATAAGCGGATTTGCCTCGCGGATTTGCGCGACCGCTTCAATTTGGCTGAGTACCGCATCATCGAGTACGCCAAGTGTTCCAATAAGAATTCCCGCAAGCAAAAGCCCTTGGAAATTAATAATACCTTTCCCAAGGGAAAGAAGATAGAGCGTTTCTTCCTGCGCAAAACCGGTAAGGCGGGTCAATTTGGTAAAAAGGATTGAAAGCCCGAGCGCCACAAGAAGGGTACATGCAATACTTCCTATTGCAGTGTGAGACTTGCGGCTCCACCCCTCGGTAATATAGGTTGACGCAATGGCAATTACAATTGAACCAAGAACGCTTATGAGAATTGGATTTGCTCCGTTTAAAATCTGCGGAATCATGAACAGCATGATTACTAGAAATGTGATAAAGAGCCCGATAAACGCGCGCAATCCTTTCCACCGTCCAATGGCAATGATACTTATCAAAAAAAGAGCAGCAAGAAGATAGAGATATGGTCGGCGTACATAGTCGGTTACGGTAAACAAACTGGTACCGTCCGCACGTATGTCGTAGCTGACGATCACTCGGTCGCCTTGTTTGTATACTCCGGCATCAATCACATCAAGATCGGAAATACCGCGCGTTTGCATTTCCCGATCTTTAAAATTTCCGGTTAGGCCTTGAAGCCGCAAATCTTGTTGCACCGCAGTTGAACTATCTTCTCGAGTAATTGTGCGGGTGTTGACGATTTCAATAACGCGCGCTTCGAACGTTTCACTTTGAGAAGAAATAGGAGCCGGAGCTTGTGTATTTGTTTGTGCATGCGCAATAAGCGGGAAGGCAAAAAAGAGAATACACAAAGCGCGCAAGAGTTTCATAGCTTGTTTTTTAAAGTTTATTTGCTATACTTGTCCAATTAGGGCGCGAGGTCAACACCTATCCCAACCATGCACGCAGGCGTGGGAAGCGAGCGCAGATGGGAAGATTGCCGCACCAAGTTTCAAGACCGTAGTATCGTCCGGCGTGGACTGCGGCGAAGAATACGAGTACCAGTGCGTAGATTACATGTTGATCTACAATGTAGGCAGTCGCGCCGATATGCGGGAAGGTGAGTACTGGAAGATAGTAGAGCGCCATGAGGAGTACGCCGAGGATTGAACTTAGTCGGACAAATACGCCGAGAATGAGCGATACGCCAAGAAGCGTCAGTCCCCATTCGTTTACGAAATTCACCCAACCGATATTTCCAGGTGTCGCGAACCATGCAAAGAGCGCAGGCAATGTTTTTGCGCTTTGAAGATATCCTGCCGCGGTCCACTCCGGATTCAGCACTTTTGTAATACCTGCGTAAAACATGAGCCAGCCTACACTGATGCGCAGGAGGAATAATGAGATTTTTTGTGCTTTTGACATAGCGTTATGAGTTACAAATTATGTCCACAGTATACCACAAATACCTAGTGGCAGCAGGTTGAGTCCTTTTTGTCCTCGTCTGTGTGCGCCGTCGGTGCTGTTGGTGCGGAATCGCTTTTCTTTATAACTTGACGCACGATCCATGCGATCAGCGCGATTCCGATAATCAAATAAATGATCATCATAGTAGTTCGTCATTGCGAGGAGCCCGCAGGCGGAGAAGCAATCTAACAATAAAGATTGCCACGTCGTCTCACGGCTCCTCGCAATGACATTAAATTTAATTTACCAATTAAACTCGCGGGCGGGAACTCCTCCTACGTCTCGCACCGCGAGCTTCCACGGTTTCTCGACCTTTGGGAATGTTATTTGCAATTTTTGATGATGTCCGCTTCCCTCAATCGCAACATTGCTCGGCGATACGTCTTTCCCGTCCGCGCCGATAATCACGATTTGCTTTTTAGGATCAAATGCACTCATGTCGACCGTGTGCGTGTTGATCGCAACGTCAAAACCAAGCTCGGCATCGTTTTCCACTACAGGAGTAATACTCACCGTAACATCGCCGCCGCTATTTTCTTTTGTCGAACCGGACGCCGTTGTTGTCGTCTGGGGAGTCGACTGCGCAGATGATTGCGCGGGTGATTGTGCCGATACAGGCGTGGATGTTACAACGCGCGGTGTCGGCGTTTCCGGACGTTTTGCCCATACTATTCCCGCAATCGCCATCACAAGCACAACGCCGAGCACTTTCAACAATGATTTTTCAATTTTGATTTCCACCATATGCGTAATGTAATTTATAAGTAAGATACGCGATGCCCGCGAGATTGAATAGTACGCCAACGGCAAATAGCCAAGTCTGATATTGCCCTACAAATGTGGCAATTCCCGCGATGCCAAGAAACGGGAGGAATTGGACCAGATAGTGTGTACAACAAGCAAGCATTGCCGCGCCTGATGTGGTACCGGTTACGCCGAGCATTTTTCCGGACATTGCCGCTTTGTGCAGAGCTCGTGCGTAGCTGAACAAAAATACTTGCACACCGAATCCGATTGCGAGCGTGAGAATCCAATACCAATCCGTTGCGAATTGAAGTTTTGTGTATTGCCATCCTGATATTTTCGCAAGCACTGCAAAATAGAGTCCAAGTAATGAACTGGCGGCAATAAATCCGAACAGTATTGCGCGATATTTCATAATGCGGTCGGTACTACACACCCACTTTCCTGCGCAAGTTTTTCAATTCCTTGCTCTCCGACTAATCTTCGTCCGTCTTTCAAAATCCATGTCGGGTATCCTTCCACCCCCATCTCCAAACATTTTTTAGGATTTTGCGGGCACTCCACATACGGGACGTAGGTAAACGCACTCCCGAATTCTTTTTTTTCGTTCTGACAATGCGAACACCAATTGGCTCCGTACATGGTTACATCTTTTTCGGCAAGGCACTTAGCAAACCCATCTAACGGATTCGGTGTGCTCTCGCGTGTGCGATTCCACCAGATGCCACCAATCAATACACCGATCAGTATCAATGCGGTAATATAATACTTCATATTTAGCAACACTGCTCCAATCCTTTTTCAATCTTTTGCACATTTGGCGCATCGCCGGAATGCGGCACATGCGGCGCGGCCGACGGACCGCGGCGAATAAAGAATGAGTACATCAGCCCCGTAAGTACTGCCAGTTCAATGCTGAACGTAGCCCAGCTCATGTATTGCACCGCACCGTACGCGAGTGGAAAGCCGATCACCATAGCGGTGAGTTTCCATCCCACCGGATAATGTTTAACCCAGGACAAAGATTTTTCGCCTTGATACGCGATGCCAACGACTGTGCCGCCCATGAGGATTGCAATAGGTAGAATGTAGGACGTGGTAGGTAGAATATCGGCGAGCATAAGCGCGGTTAAGATGATCCATGTCCCGCTCACGCCCGCGCACACAGGACACAGCTTGAATGGTAGAAGTTTATTAAGCATCCACACCAAGCCCGTGATAACAAGGATCAGAAGTATAGGAAGCCACATCATAATGTTAGAATAAGAAGATTAAAATACCAAGCCCGACCATTGCCACTCCACCCCATAGCCGCATGCCCTTGCGTTCTTGTTGTTGCCAATCCTGCACTTTATCCAATAATAACTTGTTCGACGCAATCGCAAGAATAATTACAAGCGGCAACACAAACAGGATGTTGTAGTAAAGCAGATATGCCAAACCCTTTGCGTAGGTTGCATTATCATGGAGGAGCCCAAGCACCATAAGGTATGGCCCGCCGGTACAAGGGAACTCGCAAAGTCCCACAAGCACGCCAAGCATAAATGCGGTGGGCATTGAACCTTTTTCCATGAGTACCGCCATTTTATGATGTGCCGCATTTGGAATCTTTAACTTGACCGGAAATTTCGGGAAGAATTCATTGATCAAGTTAATTCCGCCAAGTAGTATCAGAAGTGCCGCTCCGATTTTTGCCATGAAGTGTGGGGTATTGAAAAGATGAAGCACTTGCAATAATCCAAGGCCTATTGCAATGTAGACGGCGAACAACCCAAGAATATACACGCTTCCGATTTTCAAGACACTCGTACGCATTTTCCCAATACTTAACAGAAACGCGATCGTAAGGAGCAATACGGAAAACGCGCAGGGATTAATGCTGTCAATAAGTGCGGCTACACTCACCAGTGGAAACATCCATGTCCCACCTTTTGAGATGTTCCAAAGCATGGTGGTACCAATATTGCCGATCTGCAGGATCAATACTCCGCCGATAAGTACCACTGCCGCAATAATAAGGCCGATAAGTCGTTTATGCATAATATATTACGGAGTTACCATGGCACTGAACTTAAGTTCCAATGGTTTACCCGCATTATTTTCAAGATAGACTATTCGACTAATCCGTCCTACGCCTGCAGGACCATGAGCAGCCGGATCGAATACGACTTCAACGTCAACCTGTTCTCCGCCGGAGAGCGTTTGATTGATTGAGGGGATAGCGCCGTGTCCTTGCATGCCAAACGGCCCATATTTTTCCGTTCCGCGCATCATGGTTGCGCTTGTGCACATACATGATGTATAGAGTTTTTTCACAATGATCGAATCATTTTCGTCATTGCGTACCTGAAATACATGCGAAACTTTCCCCGCCGCCATCGAAATAGTTCCGAAGTCGTATGATTTTTCGGATGACTGAAGGCGACTGTTTGAGGTTTCTTCCCGCGATCCGGAATTATTTTCCGGCGGACTGGCCGCCCACACAAGCGTTGCGACTACAAGGAGAATAATAATGCCGATGCCGATGTTATTTTGATTCCGCGTGATCCATAGTTTAGTACTGACTTTCATATATTTGATATATAACGAAATGCACCCCGAGATGTTCGGGGTGCATTTAAAAATTACAATAGTAATCTATTCATGCACCCATTGGAGCACATGCGGTCGGATCGCGTTTCTCATGAATAGACATCCACGCGAGCAAGCGTGGTGCCATGCGTAACGCTCCTTCTCGCACCATGTTGCGCGGCATGTATGCCTGTGGCGCGTTGAAGTAGGTGAGTGTGTCAATAGTGCAAAAACGCCGCACTGCCAGACGCCATAGTCCAATGAACGCGATGATTATGCTCAGAATCGCCAGGGAAAAATTCTGATATACTTGCAAATGGTTTGTCGCCTCGGCGAGCGGTCCTTGGCCCTGCATGCAACTATTCTGCGTTGCGATAGTCATAATGCATCCCTCGTGTCCCATCGCAAAAAACCCAAATACACCTATGGTGATGAAACTGATAAGGAGTACGAGTGCAAACCATCGCATACGTTGAAGTAGTTACTTAAACCATTCTTTGCCGCGCGGCCAGCCGCGCATTAAGAGAAGCGCGAGCGGAGCGCCCCAGTTTGCCCAGCGTTCAATAAAATCCCAAATTGGATCGCCGCCGATCGGACGCAAAAGCGCGGTCCAAAAACCCCAGAATGTCATCCATAAAAGCGCGATGCGTATTGGGCGCACAAGAATGAGCAGAGCAAGGGCTATGTCCATCGCGCCGATAAGCGGCATCAGCGTCATTGCTTGGTCGGCAGATATTCCTACTGCCTCGAAATATTTAATCCACCCTGCTTTTTGTTGCAAAGCAAATACGCCATGCCCGATAAATTCACCCGCAACCGCGATACGGAGTATCCATGAAATTAATTTTGTATTCATATGGTTTTAAATTTTTAAAAAATAAAACTCACATTATTGTGAGCTTCGAGAGCTTCTTGTTTGCATAACGGATTTTATTTGACGGTTTCGACAGGGACACAATTTTGACACTGTGCTTTGTCGCATCTGCATTCAGGCGCGGGCGCGCCATGTAGCACGATCAGTTGACGGCATCCCTTGCACTTGATTTCGATCTCGCTTTCAATAAGGATTCCTCGGAAGAGTAGTTTTTTGCATTCCGTACAACGATATTCTTTGTAACAGTGCGAATCCATAGCTATTTTGATTATATACTCAAGCGGCAAAATTGGCAAATGTATCTATCCACAACTAGATGTATTGTATTTATTCAGGGAGAGATTGGGATTTTTTATTCTCCATGTCAATTTTCCAGATGCGTTTTTGCGTGCGATAAATGACCACACAAAGACCAATAAACGAGGCACCAAGTATCCACGGGAGACTGCCCGCGATGTACGTTTTCTTCAGAATAATAAGAAATGTGTTAATAAGAATAAATATAAGGCGCACTTCAGTCGGGCCGATGCCCCAGTACGAGATGCGGAATTCGTTGGTAGCGGCAAACGAAAGATATGAGTTGACCATGAACGCGCTCAAGATCGCAAGAATGAAAAAGTGCATGTACTTGTAATGATCCGGAAGAAGCAACATGTATCCGATAAGGATTGAGGCGAGGAAAATATAATCAAGAAAATGATCCATGTAATAGCCCCAGCGCACAAGTCCTTCGCCGCGGGCACGACCAACCGCGCCATCAAGCGAGTCGGTAAGCCATTGGAACGTGATAAGGACGGAGACTGCCCAAAGCCATCCAATATGTTGGTGCGCAAGATAGCTAAATACAATGATGAGGATGCTGATAGGAATGCTTGCAAGCGTGAGATGGTGCGAGCGAATCCGCGCAGGCACATGTGGGAGCGCCCATGCAATGAATCGTTTTTCAGGACGATGCAAAAGTGATGCGCCAACTTTTTTGTCGCCCTGGAATTGTTGTGTGATCATAGGATAGTAGTATACCATACAAAAATACCTCGGTAAAAACCGAGATATTTTTGGCACGGGCTGTAGGAATCGAACCCACGTCGTCCGATTTGGAGTCGGACATTCTACCACTGAACTAAGCCCGCATGTATTGACCAATGATATGATACAATGCATCGAGTTTTCGAGCAAGTCTCGCATCGCCATAACGTACCGAAACGCAACCGGGATAATTTTCACGTTTTCTCTTTTTGGTGTGGGGTTTTCTATAGGAGCGTGTAAATTGTGAAAGAGGAATTTTGGCTATTCTCGACCAAAATGCAAGTTGATGTTTTTCATTGTGGTATTCGTGAAGGTGAATGAGGGCGGAAAATCGCCTTTCATCCAATTCAAATCCAGATCGCAATGCATGCAGGAAAAATGTAATAAGATATGGATCTGAATTTACGAGAGCAACCCCTCCCGAGAGATGCCTCTTACTTCCCTCGCACCAAAAGATGAGTGCCGCGCAAAATTGCCAGAAGTGTTTATCTCGTTCCTGGGGAATAACCATTTTTATGTTTTTCTTGGCTTCTCGTATGTTTTCAATGGCTATTAAATCACGCCTTGCTTTCATGATTTGACGCCCTCTCGCCGCGCCTGTCTCTGAATTATCGGTGAGACGGTTACGGATTTCTTTGGGAAGTGCGATGGGGCTTACCCACAGGGATGTCGTGCTTTTCGCGATGTTGAGTGTTCGTGCGATGTGAAGGATAGACATGCCATTTCGTCGCATGTGTTGAGCTCGTTGTTTTATTGCCGCGGGGTGTGTCATAGGTAATAGAACTGCCAATTATCGTAATGTAACTTATATTATACCATGTATCACTTTATCTGTAAAAATTCGATTTTGTAACGAAAATCCGGATTGAGCGTCTACTATAGATAAGGCATCATATGCAAACACGAACCAAGCAAACATTACGAATCTATTGGTCGCAGGTGCGCAAATATAAACTCCTGGCAGGTTCCATGCTTTTGGGGTTGACTTTTGGCGCGCTTATCGATCTTGCCATTCCCGTTTTTTATAAACGTTTTTTTGATATTCTGACGAGCGGTGTAGCGCCAACGGAAGGAGTTGTTGGAATGCTTATCAAGGTATTGGTAGCGATTTTGATCCTCCATAGCATCGGTTGGATTTTTTGGCGTTTCATTACGTTTGCCAATACCTATTTTCAACCGCGGGTCATGGCTGATCTTTTTGAGCATGGATATGATTATCTCCAGCGTCATTCCTACGGGTTTTTCACCAACCGTTTCGTTGGTGCGCTTGTTCGAAAAGTTACGAAACTGCCGCGCGCGTTCGAACAGTTTGCTGACAGAGCATACTGGGATTTGTTTAATCTCGCGATCCGAATTGTCGGCACAACGGTAGTTCTCTATTTTTTAAATCACACGATCGCGTATATCATCCTCGCATGGATTGCGTTGTTTGTAGTTCTTAACTATTTCTTTTCGCTGTGGAAATTAAAGTATGATATTGCGCGTTCGGAAAAAGATACCGAGCGAACTGCCACCCTTGCGGATGCGCTTACCAACCATAGTAATATTCAACTTTTTAACGGGTATACATTTGAGCACGGGCGTGTTAAAAAAGTGGGGGAAGAATTGCGGCGCCTTGAAACGTTTACATGGAGTCTTGGGAGCGTTGTAGAGGCGGTTCAAGGGGTGCTTTTTATTGGAGTGGAATTCCTCCTCATGTATATAGCAATAAAGTTGTGGCAGCAGGGGAAACTTACGGTTGGCGATTTTGTGCTTATCCAATCATATCTCCTCAATCTTATTTGGCGTATTTGGGAAATCGGCCGGCATATCAGAGATTTGTACGAGAGTTTTTCTGACGCAGAGGAAATGGCCGAGATAATGAATACACCCTATGAGATCAAAGATGCGCGCGGCGCAAAGTCGCTTACCGTACGCAGTGGGAAAATCGAGTTTCAACGGGTAAGTTTCCACTTTCATAAAACGCGCGCGGTGCTTCATGATATAAACCTGGCGATCAAGCCCGGGGAAAAGATTGCGCTTGTTGGACCGTCGGGGGCGGGTAAGTCAACGCTTGTAAAGCTCTTGTTTCGATTTCACGATATTGAAAGCGGGAGGATTTTGATTGACGGACAATCCGTTTCAAAAGTAACGCAGGAAAGTTTGCGGGATAATCTTAGTATTGTGCCGCAGGAACCGATTCTTTTTCATAGGACGCTTATGGACAATATTCGGTATGGCCGCCGCGATGCAACTGATGAAGAAGTAATGCGGGCGGCCAATCTCGCGCATTGCGACGAATTTATTGCCGACCTTCCCGCGAAGTACGATACGTATGTAGGCGAGCGGGGGATTAAACTTTCCGGAGGCGAGCGTCAACGCGTTGCAATTGCCCGGGCGATCTTAAAAAACGCACCGATCTTGGTGCTTGATGAAGCGACTTCAAGTCTTGATTCGCATTCTGAGTCGCTTATTCAAGATGCACTTATCAAACTCATGCGCGGAAAAACCGTGATTGTGATTGCGCATCGTCTCTCGACCATTCGTCAGATGGATCGGATTGTAGTGCTGGAAAATGGTAAGATTATTGATCAAGGTACGCACGAGGGACTCTTAAAAAAGCGCGGGCTCTACGCCCACCTTTGGAAACTCCAAGCCGGCGGATTTTTGGCCGATCCGGAGGAAGAGTAAATATAGCGGCAACAAACGGCCTATGCAAGCAAGATTTTATGTTATATGATAGATGCGTATGATCAACGCCGATAAATTTATCCAGGACATTGCGCGGAAGGCGGGGAAGGTGCTTAAAGATCGGTTTGGGAAAGTGCATACGGTGCGCGCGAAAGAGAATCCGACCGATGTGGTGACTGAGGCAGATATGGCAGCCAACCGATTGATTGTCTCTGCGATACGCAAAAAGTTTCCTGCGCACGGGATTGTGTCTGAGGAGACGGGTAACCATCAAGAGGGTGCAGACTATCTTTGGTACATTGATCCGCTTGACGGTACGTTCAGTTTTTCCCGCGGCACACCGATATTTTGTACCATGATCGGGCTTTCATATAAAAAACAGCCGATCCTTTCGACGATTTTTGATCCCAATGTGGACCGTTTCTATTTTGCAAAGCGCGGTAAAGGCGCGTTTCTAAACGGCGCGCACATCCGGTGCTCAGCGCAAAAAACATGGGCGTATAGTTATGGTATGGGTCCGGCGAATCTTCGTCGTCTCGAGGCCGTTGACATGCTTCAAAAATTTGTCACTCATGCACGAAAAGAACCATTTTGGTTAAGCTCGTTTGGTTCGCTTGGCGTATCAGTGGGATATACGGCCTGCGGCGCGCGTGATTGGTATATGGCCGGATTGTGCGATGATCATGAAGCGCCCACTGCAGCGCTTCTGCTGAAAGAGGCCGGATGTGTGGTAACCAACAAAGAAGGCAAGCCGTGGAAGATGGGGGAGAATTCAATTCTCGCCGCGAATAAATATCTTCACCCGCAACTTTTGCGGCTGGTGCGAGGAAAGTAAAACTAACGCCACGGTGTGAGATCTCTCCCCGCCCAAGGCGGGCAGGCACTCGGCTCCCGCCTCGGCCGAGATGATGAATCGTCTGGAAGTTTAGGTTTTATTACGAGTATGAAAAATCCACCATGGAAAACAATTAAGCCGCGTACGGTATTTCGCAGTCAGTATTTGAATGTGCGCGAGGACGACGTACGGCGACCGGATGGAACGACAGGGCGTTATGCGTATATAGAACATGGTGGCGGGGGAGGAGTTGGAGTAGTTGTCTACGATGCACGCGGTAGAATTTATCTTACAAAAGAATATAAATATCCGGTTCGTGCGTTTGGGTATCATCTTCCCTCAGGCGGTATTGAACCGGGAGAACGCCCGCTTGTAAGTGCAAAGCGCGAACTCAAAGAAGAAACCGGGTTTACTGCAAAAACATGGAGAGCGCTTGGGACGCTTGCGACAACTGATGGCAGTAGCGATGAAATCGCATATCTTTTTTTAGTCCAAGATATTACTGCGGGCAAAGTAATGGCTCAACCGCTTGAGCCAATGACCATAGTACGCATGCCCCTTAAAAAAGCAGTACAGATGGCGCTTGATGGTCGTATTACCTGCTCGTACGCAGTTGCCGGAATTCTTCGCGCTGCGGCAAAGTTGAAAATGCTGTAGCGGCCTAAAATTTTCTATCCACAGGGTGATTTTGTGCGATTTCCTAGAGTTTGCTATACTTGTGGACTAAATAACTAAGACAAACGCACTATGGCAAAAGGATTGAATAAGTCACAGACTCTTAATGCACTTGCCGAGAAGCTCGGAAAGACGCGTAAAGAGGCAGGCGAGATACTCGACGCAGTCGTGGATTTGGCCTACAAAGAGGTCAAGCGGGCAGGGGAGTTTACCATCCCGGGCCTTGGCAAGCTTCAAAAGAAGCACCGAGCAGCACGGATGGGTCGCAATCCCGCAACCGGCGCTTCGATCCAGATTGCAGCCAAGACGGTTGTGAAATTCCGGGTCGCCAAGCAGGCAAAGGACTGTATTCTCTAGGATCCTGATACGACGATTTCGAAAACTCCGGCACATTTCGTGGCCGGAGTTTTTGTGATATGATGAGAGAAGAGAAAATATGGGTGCAGTATTGCAGATTATTATCGCCGATACATTTTTTAAGCGATTTGTTGGGTTACTAGGGCGTTGCTCTTTGCGTACCAATGAGGCGCTCTTACTTTCAAAATGTCCGCGCGTGCATACATTTTTTATGGGCATCGCGATTGACGTAGTGGTGCTTGATGGCAGTGATCGAGTACTGCGAATTATTGAATGTTTGACTCCTTGGCGCATTGCTCCTCGCGTTACCGGCGCGGTTTCCTGTTTGGAAATGGCTGCGGGTGCGGCGCGAGCGTTTGGCATAGTTTCCGGACTTCGATTACAATGTGAACAAGTTGGGGATGGACAGCTTTTAGGGCGCATGGTATAAAGGAATACAAGGTTTATACATTAATTCCATATGTATGCGCCAATGGCTAAAGGACGATTCAGGTCAGGCACTTTCCGAATACGGGCTAATTATCGCGCTTATCGCAGTAGTAGCGATTGCGATTGTGGCCATTTTCGGACGGCAGATCCGCGATGCGTTTACGGGCGCATCAAACCAACTTCCTGCTCCCGCGCCATAAAGAGAGCCCTTTTCCGGGCCTCTTTTTTGTTGCATTGCTTAGTATTTAGTATTAAAAATAATGTAATACAAAAACAAAAATCATGTAGTACATCATATTCTATAAAGGTCGTGCCAAACGGCTAATGATTAATACCTTAGTGCTTTTATATGATTACGCGGTGGTATAAAGACGATTCAGGTCAGGCACTTTCCGAATACGGGCTAATTATCGCGCTTATCGCAGTAGTAGCGATTGCGATTGTGGCCATTTTCGGACGGCAGATCCGCGATGCGTTTACGGGCGCATCCAGTCGGCTTCCGGCCCCCACACCATAATAATCTGAGGAGATCTCGTTTTAATGAGATCTCCTTTTGAGATCATCGCGCTATGGAATCAAATATTGAACAAGAATTTTTTCTAAAACCTTCCGGATTTTTTGGAAAAGTTGCACGATGGATTGGGTATGCGGGAATACTCGCGGGACTTCTGATTCTGATTTTCGGCGGTTCCGGTCGCGGAAAAGGAGTACAGGTACTTGTGACGGGAGCCATCGTGGTCGCCGTTACCCGCCCGCAAAAGCACCCATTTGTTATTTTGAAACCCGACGCATTTTTAGTACGGATGGGCATGGGAAATAAGTACATGACGATTGTAAAAGATCAAATTGAGCGCATAGATATTACCGAAAAGATGATTACGGTCATGCGCAAAAAGGGACGGAAGATCAAGCTCGGGCACAGGCTGTTTAGCAAAGAAGTGTGGGCGCAACTGCAAGAGCCAATGCGCGCGCTTGCGCAGTCGATTAGTTCACATGGAGAGAACATATGACCAATGAACACAGTTATTTTATAATGGCAAATGAAAATGGTAATGCTCTGGATTATGTTCGCGTTCTTGGAGATTACGAGGATTTTGTTGATGCGAATCCATTTGAATTGAAGCGTGACCATTCGAGCGCAGCGTGTGTTTGGAAAGATAGTCACGGATGTATTCTGGAAACGTTCCCACAGGCATACGGTGCAGAGGTTAGTTTACAAAAATTCACGGACGAGCAGGGAAAAGCTGTCTTGCAATATTTGACTCAAGGCCTTAAGGAAAAATTTCTTAAGCGTAACGCTCGCATCACTTCGGTAGGCGATACGCACAGCCATATTGTGAAAGAACCAGATAATCTTTCTTTTGTGGGATTTGAAAAAAAAATTAACCAAAATTTGTTTGGGTTTACCAATGAATATTTTAATGGCGCTTGGACTTGGGTTACCGAAGCGGGGGGTGTGCTTTCTATAGATCCTGAGCCGCCAGGTCTGGTGCTGTGTTTCTGGAATACTTCCGCGGAAATCGAAACAGGCATGGTTGAGTTTGTCGCGTCCATAATTGGCACCTCGGTGGTGAGCGGGAATTGCTAAATGACAATTACTCGTAATTCTATAATCATATGGGGAACCCCAACGCCCAATTAAAAACAAAAGTACCAGTATTAAAACTGGCGGGTTTGACGGTCATAACTGCGGTGTTCCTTTTGTTTCCCGTAGTAAGCGGGAATGTGCAGGCCGGCTCTTATAAGCGACCGAATCCAAACTCGCGGCCAACCGAAACGGTGGCACCGGCAACACTACGAAACGCAACCGAAACGGTGCAGTATACCGTGCCATCCGGCGGGCAACTACAGATTGGGTCACTTGATGCCGGTATCCATGCAGGTACGGTAGTATCAGACATAGTAATTGTTGGACTCCAGCAGGTGAGCACCGAAGGTACCGTAACAGTGTATAGGGTAGAAGGTATCATTGATGGGATAAAGAAGACCTCGAATGTCAAAATCGCGATTGATGAAAGTGGCATGGTCAATGTACTCGTAAAGAGTAAAGATCTGTATCTTAATTTTGGTGACAAGGAAAGAGCACTACAATTTTTTGAAGAAAAATTGGCGAAAGGGATACAGAAGTTACCAGGAGGACTAGAAGAACCAATCCTGAAATCTTTTCAGGTGCGAGAAAGTTTTTTTGAGGAGCTCAAACGAACCGCAGTACCACAGGATCAACATGGGTTGTTCCCCGACCGACCCTATATTGTAGATCAGACCAAGGCAGCCAACCAGTTTGGATTGACAAGATCCCAGATAGCGGCTCTTAAAGAAAATATTATCCAAGGTAGTGGCAAAGATCTTACTGACGACGCGATGCGCATGTTGACAAGTAAAGTAAAAAACCCCGGCTTGATTGAGAAGTTTGGAGAGGCAATGCGGGCAAAGTTTCCCGCTGCAGTGGAAGCTGGAGAAAAATTTTTGGGAGGAGCAGGCAAGGTGCTGGTCAAACTTGGCCCGCTGTTCGCGGTAGCAGGGGTTGTATTTGGCGCATTACAGTTGTTCGGTAGTGGGGCAAAACTTTGGGACATGATTCAGAAAGAAGGAATTTTTGAAGCCCTTGGGGGAAAAGACGGACAAGTGGCCGCGCTTGAGGGGCTTTCGGGATTGTTCAGTGCGATTTCCGGTGCCGCATTTCTCGCGGCTCTGGCAGGTGCGAGCACGGTAGTCGGAATTCCACTCGCTGCGGGGATTGGGAGCATTGCCACCGTTGCCGGTATAATAAGTTTGCTCTTCGCGGGTACTGCATGGGTGGTTGATAATTGGGAAACCATAAAGGCAACCGCAGTCAATGTATGGGAAGGGGTAAAGGACGGAGCGGTGAAAGCGTATCGCTGGGTGGCGGATTCCGCAAGCGCGGCGGCACAATGGGCATCAAGCACGGTGAACATGTTTGTTGATAAGACAAAACAAGCCCTTACCAAAGCAGGTCTGCTTGCCGGTGAGCTTGTGCGCGGGGCTGTACAGGTTACCGAAAAGGTGGTAGAGCAGGTTACGGTCATGGTAGAAAAAACCGTCGAGTATATTGAGGATAAAGTGTCGCAAGTGGTGCGCATCGGAGTGCGGATGGTTGAAAGAATGGTAGATGAAGTAAGGGAAATTGTGGAGTCTGTCGTGCGTACCGGTACTCGCATGGTGGAGCGCATGGTGGATGTGGCGCGCCAGGTCCCGCGCATGGTTTATGAAACCGCCACCCGGTTCGTTGATCGTGTAGTGCAGGTTACACGTCAGGTAACGGAATGGGTAACGACCAGAGTGGAAGAGGCCTATCAGTATACGGTACAAGTTACCCGCAATGTCGCCGAGTGGGTAACCGAGCGATTCCAAGAGGCATACGAGGTGGTGCGCCAGGTCGCGCGGCAAATTACTGAGTGGATTACCGAACGAGTGCAAGAAACGCGGCAAGTTGCCCGCACGGTCTGGGATACGGTAACCGATTGGATAACCGAAAGAGTGCAGGAAACCTATCAGGTGGTCAGTCGAGTTGCTCGCACGGTCTGGGATACGGTAACTGATTGGGTTCCTCGGCAAGTCAGGTCGTGGCTTGGTCGATTATGGGGTTGGGTAACGCAGTGGTTTCCAGTGGTGCGTCAAGTCGCTCGCATCGTGTATGACAACGTTATTTCATACGCGACCCGATGGGTTGACCGCGCGCGTCAAGTAACGCGCCAAGTCGCTCGCACTGTATATGACAATGTTATTTCATACGCGACCCGATGGGTTGACCGCGCGCGTCAAGTAACGCGTCAGGTTGCACGCACCGTATATGATACGGTGCGCGAATGGGTGAATCGCGCGCGTCAAGTAACGCGGACGGTGTATGATACGGTGCGCGAGACTGCGTATCGCTGGGCCGAACGGTCGGTATTGCGAGTTCGTCAAATCGTAGAGACCGTGTGGCGCACGGGTACACGGTTGGTAGACAGAATAGTGCCGGTAGTACGCAATGTGATTGACTATGTGACGACCAGAGTTGAGGAGACCTATCAAGTTGTCCGCACGGTTTATGACATGGTGGTGGAAAAAGTGCCGCAACTTGTGCGAGAAGCATATGAGTATATTGAGCAGGTGCCGCGTACGATTGTGACACAGATCCAGAAGCTCGTGCCGGAGCAGTATGAGTATACCGAACAGGTCGTAGAACATATTGCAAAAACTCGTACGGAGATCGTGCCGGAAGTGCGGCAGGTTGAGCGCGTAGTTACTAAAACTGTGGAGGGGTGGATACCAAAACTGCCATGAGTGTGTCGTATATCCGTCGCGATTGGTCGGCTGATGATCATGGGCAGGCACTTTTGGAGTTTGCTTTAGTAATGCCGATTCTGCTCTTCTTGCTCTTCGCAATTCTTACGGTTGGTTTTTGGATGAATACCCAACAAATTCTTACTCAAGCGGCGCGCCTTGGCGCGCGGCAAGGATCTCTTACGAATGATAATGCACAGATACAAGGAGCGATCGCCCAAGGAATCGTCTCCATTGATCCGAATGCGATTCGTACGACTGTGGCTATTACGCCGTCAGATCAGACCGATATCGCGCGGCGGCGCGGTAATCCGTTGACAATTTCTCTTACCTATACCATGCCGTTTACGTTTGACGAGTTACCAACGATATTTCGGACCGTGAATACGCGCACGACCGTACTTATGGAATGTGAGCCACCCTCAGGCGAATATGTGTGTCAATAATTCAACGCAATGTGAAGGGGGATTTCATCGGGGCTCCACTACCGTGTTTGTAGCGGTTGTGCTCTCCGGTATTCTTGCGCTTTCAGCGTTTGTTATTGATGCGGCTGGAGCGTATGCGACAAGCGCTCGCCTTCAGAATTTTGTTGATGCGGGCGTTGATGCCGGCGCGGCGCGGTTGAGTGATCGTATGGTAGAGTTGGCAATGGTTCGCGAACCCAATCCGCCCGATGGTGCTGATCCGCGCGATTATCTGACAGAAGCAGATCGGCAAACCATTCTTGCGGATCCGAGTATCGCGGAGACGGTTCGGGACTACGTTGAGCGCAATCGTTCTCCGTATGGAATAACACTGGATGCAGTTGAGGTGCAGTACCCAGTCAATCAGATTATTTGTACCGATGTTGCTCCGCAGAATGCGGAAGTGCGTGCGACCGTGCGAAAAAATCAAACGTTTATTCTTGGCACACTTCTCAACGGCAACGAGGCAACAGGACTGAATGCGTCATCTATCCGCGCCGTGCGGTTATGTCCTAATGCGTAATTATTATTGAACGTGATTATTTTATGCGAATACCTTGGCGAGGGATACGCGGAGTTTCGCGGGCGAACATCGCGATCCCGTGGACAAAAATACAATTGATTGTGGCTTTACTTCTTGGCGTTGGTGCGTTTATTACATTTGGTTATTGGGCAATTACGTTGGTTGATCGCAGTGAAGAAATCAATGTGGTAGTGGCCTCTGCTGATCTTAAAGCGCCTCGCGCGCTTTCAGCTCAAGATCTGCGGCAAGTGCGGATTAGGCGTGAATTGCTCCCGCAAAGCGCTATTGCCGAGGTGAAGGATGCGGTTGGGTTAACATTGATTCATCCGATCTCAAAAAATCAAGTGTTGACTATCAATGAGCTCCAAGGGCGCATTGATCCGGAGCTTGGCGGATTTAAAATTCCGGCTGGCGCGCAGGGACTGGTATTGCCGGCCTCATGGTTGGCCGGGCCCTTGCCAAAGATAAAGACCGGAGACCTGATAACGGTACTGGTGAGCGGTACGGGAAAAAATGGATCGCCGACTACCGGAATTGCGGCTGAGCATTTGTCGGTGCGGTCGGTTGAGTCCGGCAGCGATGGGGTGCTACAGCGTATCTTGCTCGTAGTTGACGTCAAAACCGCGGCAAGTATTTTACAGGCGCGTTCGGGTAATTTATTGCTCGAAGTGTTGGTCGAAGGACAAGGGCCGCCTCTAGTTGTTCCTGGTCCATAAGCATTCTATGATAGCGTCGCAATCAGTAGATCAATTACACAAAGCGCTGGTTTCCGAGCTTGAGCATCGGGGAAAATCAGAAGAGGCACGTCAGCCGGCTACGCTTACCGCGCTTGCGCAACGAATTCTCCGCAATGGATCGGTGTCGTTGCCGGAGAGTCAGCATGATCAGGTAATACAGGACGTGGTTGACCGTATTTTGAGTTGGGGCCCGCTTACCCGCTTTTTGAACGATCCGTCGGTTACCGAACTTATGGTAAACGGTACTCATTCGCTGTATATTGAGCGGAATGGGATTTTGGAGCGCGTGGCCGATTTTCAAATCAGCGAAGAAGAACTTATGCAAATTATGAATCGTATGGTGTCGCTTGTAGGACGGCGGATTGATCCGGCAAGTCCCTTGGTTGATGCGCGCCTGCCGGACGGCTCCCGGGTCAATGCGATTATCCCGCCGCTTTCGCTCATCGGGCCAGTGCTCACCATTCGTCGTTTTCCCGCGTGTCCGATGACAATGCAAGATTTGGTCGCCGGCAGTACGCTTAGTCAGGGCATGGCCGCATTTTTGCAAGCCGCGATTTTAGCAAAACAAAATATAGTAATCTCGGGTGGTACGGGATCGGGAAAAACTACTACGCTTAATGCACTCGCAAGTGGTATACCGGAGACCGAACGTATTATTACTATTGAAGACGCGGCGGAGATGCGGCTTACTCATCCGCATTTGGTTTCTTTGGAAGCGCGGCCGCCAAATTTGGAAGGCAAGGGAGAGATACCGGTGCGTCTTCTGCTTAAAAATGCGTTGCGCATGCGGCCGGATCGGATTATTGTAGGTGAGATTCGCGGCGGGGAAGCGCTTGATATGCTTCAGGCAATGAATACCGGTCATCAAGGGTCGCTTACGACGGTGCATGCGAATGCTCCGCTCGAGGCGTTATTGCGTATTGAGACTATGACGCTTATGGCTGATGTTGATTTGCCTCTTTCCGCGATCCGCCAGCAAATTACCCAAGCGATTCATCTGGTGATCCAACAGGAGCGCTTGCGCGACGGACGCCGTATCATCGTTGCTATCGATGAGGTGGAACGGGCAGCGGACGAGCGTTCCCGAGGTCCCTACCAGTTGCTTCCAATTTTTGAATATGACAAAGGCAAGGGATCGTTTCAGGGAATAGGTGTCTTACCGCGCTGCTCGTCGGCATACCGGCAACAGGGAGTAACTCTTGAGGATGCTTGGTTTCAATAAGTATGATGGATATACTCTTCCAAGTGTTACTCATTGCATGTGCCGGTGGATTGATAGGGTTTTTTATCGTGGTAACGCTCTTACGGTCCCCGGAAGTCCGCACTACGGGGGTTTCTTTGGCGCGGCGATTTCCCCGCAGGAACAGAGTAATCCGGCAGTGGCCTTCGTTAGGGGCAGAGGTGGATACATGGTCAATTATGCAGAGGGTACGTAACGAGGCGCATGTGAGATTTGCAAAAAAGCGATTTGCGGGTCAGTTGCCGGACGCGCTTGATGCGCTTGTGTCCGCTCTGCGGGCGGGATATGCGCTTCCACCGGCTTTGGAATTGGTGGCGCGCGAAACGCAAGGGATGGTGCAAGATGTGTTTGCGGCGCTTTCTCGCGCACATCAGTATCAAGTGCCGATGCGCGAGGCAGTAAAACGCATCTGCACGCAATTGCGTTTGCAAGAATGGGACCTTGTGGCACAGGCAATTGAAATTCAAGGAACCAGCGGCGGCAATATTATTCCAACCTTGGAAGAACTCGCCCGTACATTGCGCGATAAAATTCGCGTGGATCAAGAAGTGGCAACCGCTACGGCGTCTGGGCGATTTTCCGGATTGTTGATTGCTGCGCTCGCGCCATTGTCGCTCGTTGGGTTTATGGTATTCTCTCCCTCCTATATGAGCATTTTATTGCACACAGAACTTGGGCATTTGCTTCTTGCGCTTGCCGCGTTGCTCGAGGTAATCGGATTTCTCACAATTTGGAAGCTGGTTACGATTGATTATTAACGCCGCTTTGTATGACCGGGCTATATGTGCCGTTTTTTTCCGCCGTCGGATTTGGCATTGCGGTAGTGTTACTGAGCGCGTATCTGATACGTTTTTTGCGCTTCGATGGCGGTACGTATTCATTTCGTTCGGGATACACGCGAGTGTTGTATTCGGTTGATCGGATTTCTATAAATCCATGGCTTTATCGCTATGGGCGAGGCCTCGCACTTGAGAAATTTATTACCGTGGCCGGATTTTCTTCAGCATGGACGACGCATCGGTTTCTCGCTCTTAAAAAACTTACTATTTTTACCACCGCGCTACTTGCGTTCTTGATTATGTTCCGTCCGGCTCCGCTACGCGGCGATGAGGCGCTCGCCATACTTTTATTTGTGGGACTCGGATGGTTTTGGCCCGAGTTATATTTGCGCCGCTATGTTGTCATGCGTAAAAAGCGGATTCGAAAAATGCTCGCGTATGTGATTGACTTGTTGCGGCTTCAAGTCGGGGCGGGGTTTAGCTTGGAATCATCATTCCGGGTTTTGGCACAGTCTATGCGTGGCGAGTGGGGTAAAGAGCTCACTCATACGATTTTTTTGCTCGATCATGGAGTGGCTTTTGATGATGCCTTTCGTCAATTGGCGGATCGTATTGCGCTTGATGATCTGAATCGGTTTGTGCTCGCCGTCCGTCAGGGACAGATTTTGGGCGCTTCGTTGACGGAAACCTTGGCGATTCAGGCCGAAATGCTGCGCACGCGCCGCCGCCAGCGGGCGGAGGAGCGCGCGCAGCTTGCCTCGGTCAAAATCGCTCTTCCACTTGTCTTTTTCATTTTTCCGGCATTGCTGATTATCTACCTTGCGCCAGCCGTGCTTCGTATTGTACAATTATTCTGATGTCGTCTTTTTTGTCTATTCTATTAATTGCACTTTTGGCAGTGGCCGTGTATTTTGACGTGCGTACGCGGCGGATTCCTAACCTACTCACCTTGGGCGGAGTGTTTTTAGGGTTGATAAGTAGTGGGGTAGCTGGAGGGTGGAAGGGCTTGGAACAAAGCGGTTGGGGATTGCTGATTGCCGCGATTGTCGGCTTTTGTTTTTGGTCTACGCATTTAATCGGGGGTGGAGATCATAAACTTTTGATTGCCGTGGGGGCGTTTGTCGGATACCCGCATATCATGACCACAATGGCCGCAGTGGCGCTTGTTGGCGGATTGCAAGCGTTGCTTTGGGTTGTGGTTGCGAAGGCACGTGCTCCGGATCGATCTATACGCGAACTTTTGCGCACAGTGCGCCTTCCCTATAGTGTTGCAATTGCCATAGGAAGTGTGGCGGGCATTCTTATATATCCATTGATTTTGCGGGGCTAAAGGAGTACACTTTATCGGGTATGTCACTGTTGCAAATTTTCTATCTTTATCTCCTTGCGCTTGTGCTTGCGTTTTTGGAAGTGCAAGTTGAGGGGGAACATGGATGGGCTGCAAAGTTACCGTGCTGGCGACCTACGGGTCGTTGGTACGCGCGGCTCTATACCCGCGTGCTGGGCGGTAAAGAAATGACAGGATATCACGTGGGCGTGTTTTCGTTTGCTTTCCTTATGTTCCACCTGCCGTATGTGTGGGGCTTACCTTGGAATACAGGTGCAGAATTTTCCACGCTCTCGGCGTTTTTTCTCTTTGTAGTGGTTTGGGATTTTTTGTGGTTTGTGATCAATCCTCATTACGGGATTAGAAAATTTCACCCGGGTTGTATTTCATGGCACAAAATTTGGATTGGTCCCGTACCGATCGATTATTATGCCGGTCTTGCGCTTTCATTTTTGTTTCATGCGCTCCGAGTTGATGCGGGGGAAGGTGTTGTGTACGGCTCATGGATTACAGTACTCGCGGGATTTGTAATTCTCGCTATGGCGACTATAGTTGTGGTAGAATCAGTCAGAAGATTAAAGTTGAAAGATTGAGGATTAAAGTGGTTGGATAAATTGTTGAGTTGAAAGATTAAAAAGTATGATGGTGGACGATTTGGTAGTATATCAACGATTGTTTAATCTTGCCCTGGATATACACGATCTCACAATGACATTTCCGAAATTTGAAATGTATGAGCTTGGTTCACAATTACGGCGATCTTCAAATTCGCCACCTGCAAATGTAGCCGAAGGATTCGGCAACAAACATACAAATATTTATGTCGAATGCATAAGTCGTGCACAAGGTGAAATTCGTGAGACAAAGCATCACCTAAGAGTTGCCTATAGAAAACGATACTTGAGCGAGGAAACCCTTAGTCGTTTTATCAACGAATATGAAGAATGTTCGAAAATGCTTTATGGTCTGGAGCATGCTCTTGTTGCTAAGAAGCAAAAATAGCTTTAATCTTACAACTTCAATCTTTAATCTTCTATGACAAAGATTCCCAAAGCATACATCGTCGCGGTAACCATGGGCTATGGACATATGCGTCCTGCCTATGCGCTGCGAGATATGGCGGTACCCGTCCCGGGGGTGAAGAAGCATGAGGGCAACGGAGTGATCAGTGCTGACAACTATCCCGGCATTCCCGACAATGACAAACATATGTGGGAGACGATTCGCAAAGGATACGAATTCGTGTCCAGGTTTAAGCGTATTCCGGTTATAGGGGACGCGACGTTTAAGTTAATGGATCACATGCAAGAGATCGCGGGATTTTATCCGCGTCGGGATCTGACAAAACCCATCTGGCAGCTTCGCGCGACTTATAAAACAATTGAGAAGAAAAATTGGGGGCGTGATCTTATACAAAAATTAAATAAAAAACCTTTGCCGATTGTAACCACTTTTTTTACCATCGCGCATATGGCCGAATACTGGGGATATCGCGGCCCGATTTATTGTGTGGTAACCGACACGGACATTTCTCGCAGCTGGGTTTCGGTGAGCCCGCGGACAAGTAACATTATTTATTGCGCCCCTTCGTATCGGGTGGCAGAACGTTTAAAACTCTATGGAGTAAATCCTAAACGCGTATATCTTACTGGGTTTCCTCTGCCAAAGGACAATATAGGACATGATACTGACGTTGATATTTTGCGGCGTGATCTTGCGTATCGCATGCTTAACCTGGATCCTGCGGGCCGGTATCTGAGTATGCATGGCGATCATGTTAAAGAGCATCTGGGTCTTAAAAATCTTCCGAAACGCGCAAGCCATCATTTGACCCTGACCTTTGCGGTTGGCGGCGCCGGTGCGCAGCGCGAAATTGGGCTTCAGGCGATGAAAAGTTTGCGGCGCCATATTTTGACCGGTAAAATTCGTTTGAATCTCATTGCGGGAATTCATCAAGAGGTACGAAACTATTTTCGCAACGCAATAGACGAATGCGATCTTGGGGGTGTGTTCGGACGGGGAGTGCGAATACAGTTTTCAAAAACAAAAGAGCAATATTTTACGGATTTCAATAAAATATTGCGGACAACCGATATACTTTGGACAAAGCCCTCTGAGCTTTCGTTCTTTGTTGCTCTTGGCTTGCCGATTATTATTGCGCCGCCGATTGGTTCGCAAGAGGATTACAATAAGGCGTGGCTTACGACCCTTGACGCCGGCGTGCCGCAAGAAGATCCAAAGTATGCGGCGGAATGGTTATTTGATTGGTTGCGTTCGGGATTTCTTGCAAAAGCCGCGATGGCCGGCTACCGTGAAGCATTCAAATTTGGGACGTTCAATATCGAGCGACTGGTAGCAGGAAAACCAAAAGAAATGAAACTTGTGCAGACTGTTTCCCCTTACTAAAAGACTGTGCTATACTGATTTAATAAGCCATAAATGATACGTTCTATGTCCAAATTCATAAAAACAGGTTTGGTTCTTTCGGGGATAATTCTTTTTGGTGCAGGATGTGCGAAGCCATCGGCTCAGCCGTATTCCTCCTCCGACGCGTCGTCAGAACCGGCCCCGGCCGCAGTAGAGGCGCCAAGCACAATGCCGGCAGCTCCTGAGGCGGTTATTGATTATAAAGACGGGATGTTTGATCCTGCGACACTCAGGGTGCTTGTCGGAACAAAAGTTACGTTTGTCAATAAAGGGGTAAAAGAGGTGTGGCCTGCCTCAGGCCGCCATCCGGCACATGATATTTGTCCCGGGTTTGATGCGCTCAAGGGTCTGAAATCAGGGGAAATGTATTCCTATGTATTTGATAAGCCCGCAGAGTGTCCATTCCACAATCACTTGGCACCGGCTGAAAAAGGATCAATCGAGGTAAAACCTGCTGAGTAGGGAATAGCGCAAAAAAGCACTATCCGAACTATGATGTCCGGCCCAAAAGCCGGACATTTTGGTATCAGACTCTTGACCCCGCGCCTTAAGAGGACAGTGGCGCGTAGCGTCAGAAAAGGTAATCATGCTAGGCAGAATTTAGTGTGCGATTCATTAGGCCGTGCCCGGGCAGACGGCCTGTTTATAAGTCCTTTTAAGGCGCGGGGTTGACAGGAAAATAAAGGTATAGTATAGTGTAATTAGCACTCTCGTTTGAGGACTGCTAACTTATTTTTTATGCATACCGGAGCTCTTGAAAACCGAAGGGAGCAATTGCTTTCTTTTGTGGTGCATGAATATAGCAGAACTGCGCAACCGGTTGCCTCAGAGATTGTAAAAGATAAAGCCGGGCTTGATATTTCGCCGGCAACAATCAGGAATGAGATGGTGGCGCTTGAAAAAGAAGGATATTTGCGTCAGCCGCATACCTCTGCCGGTCGGGTGCCGACTGAAAAAGGATATCGCTACTATATTGCGCATTGTATAGAGGAGAAAAACGTAGAGAGTGATGTGCATACATTCAGGAGGACTATACAGGGAGACCAGGAAAAGGAGGCCATGATGAAGCGGTTGGCGCGCGAGCTTGCCGGAGAAGTGCGCGAAGGAGTGTTTGTTGGATTTGATCCGGAGTCAACCTATTATACCGGACTTTCGTATTTGTTTGAGCAGCCGGAATTTGACTCAGTGGATTTGGTTCGCGATTTGAGTGAAATGATTGATAACTTGGATCATATTGTAAGTCATCTGTTTCAAGAGGCGATTCCGGGTGTGCGGGTTTACGTTGGCTCGGAAAATCCGTTTGGCGTGCATTGCGCTACGGTACTGCTTCGTCCGGGACAAGATCAACCAATGATCGGGGTTATCGGTCCTATGCGGATGGACTATGATCGCGCGATTGCGATGATGAAAGGGATTGAGCGATTACTTATTTAAGGTAAGTCATCTCGAGCGCAGCGTAGCGTAGTCGAGAGATCTCACACCTTACATGGTGAAGAGATTTCTCCACTCGCCTCGCGGCTCGGTCGAAATGACAGATATGGTATATGGCAGACGAATTAATTGAGATTACTCAAGAGGAGCTAGAAAAATTCAAAGCGCAGGCTGACGAATACTTGAACGGCTGGAAACGGGCAAAGGCGGATTTTGTAAATTATCAAAAACAAATGGAGCGCGAGCGGGCGGAATGGGCGATGTTTGCAAATGCATCGTGCGTGAAAGCAATGTTGCCGGTTCTTGATAGTCTTGAGATGGCCGCACTTCAACACCGTCGTCATTCTGAACCACAAATCGTCATTTCGACCGAAGCGAAGCGGAGTGGAGAAATCTCACACGGTGCAAGTATGCAAGGTGTGGGATCCCTCGACTCGGCTCGGGATGACGAAAAGAAAGGGGACAGTATTGGAGTGGCGCATGGCATTGTGAAGATTCGGGACCAGATGGTTGAAACATTAAAGCAAATGGGAGTGGAACAAATAAAGTCAGTAGGCGAACCGGTCAATCCCGAGTTTCATGAAGTGATTGCGACAGAGCCGAGCGAAGAACATGCATCCGGACTCATTACCAAAGAAGCCCAGCGCGGATACACCATGCACGGAAAAGTGTTACGAGTAGCAAAAGTGATTGTAAGTGAATGAGAATTGTAGGTGCTAGGGTTTAGTTTCCCTGACACCTAACACCTGAAACCTGATAACAAAAATTCTAATCCCTAAAACCTAAAACCTAGAACCTAAAACCTCAAAGTATGCCCAAGATTATCGGAATCGACTTAGGAACTTCTAACTCAGCCGCGTCAGTAATGCAAGGGGACGCGCCGGTTATTATCCCGTCCGCGGAAGGGTCAACTCTTGGAGGAAAAGCATTTCCTTCGTATGTGGCGTTTACCAAAGACGGCGAGCTTTTGGTAGGGGAACCTGCGCGACGTCAGGCAGTATCCAATCCCGAACGCACAATTTTTGCGGCAAAACGCAAAATGGGAACGGATCATGTTTGGGAAATGGATGGGAAAAAATATACGCCCCAGCAAATCTCCGCGTTTATTTTGCAAAAAATTAAGCGCGATGCCGAGGCATATCTCGGGGGCCCGGTTCAAAAAGCCGTTGTGACGGTGCCGGCCTATTTTAACGATGCTCAACGTCAGGCAACCAAAGACGCGGGTGCAATCGCTGGCCTTGAAGTCGTGCGATTGGTAAACGAGCCGACCGCGGCCGCGCTTGCCTACGGACTTGATAAACTTGGCAAAGAACAAAAAGTCCTGGTATTCGACCTTGGAGGCGGAACGCTTGACGTTACGATCATGGATATGGGAAGCGGCGGAACGTTTGAAGTGCTCTCAACTTCCGGCGATACGCAACTTGGAGGAACCGACATGGATAACGCCTTGATTGATCATGTGGCAAATGAATTTAAGCGCACGGATGGCATTGATTTGCGTAAAGACAAAATGGCCATGCAGAGATTAAAAGAAGGCGTTGAAAAAGCAAAGATTGAATTGTCCACTACGCTTGAGACTGATGTGAACTTGCCATTCGTAACCGCGGACGCAAACGGGCCAAAGCATTTGCAGGTAAAACTTACTCGTTCGATTTTAGAGTCGCTGATCAAGCCGATTGTGGAACGTTGCCGCAAACCGATTGAGCAGGCGATCGGGGATGCAAAACTTACGCCAAACGACATTGCTCGCGTAATCATGGTAGGCGGTCCGACCCGCATGCCGATTGTGCAAAAATTTGTTGAGGAATATGTGGGCGCGAAAATCGAGCGCGGCGTTGATCCGATGGAGTGCGTTGCAAAAGGCGCGGCAATTCAGGCGGAAATTTTGCAAGCAAAGGAAGAAGGGCGCTCGGCAACAGGCGACGTCAAAGATATTTTGCTCCTCGACGTTACTCCGCTTACCCTTGGTATTGAAACGCTCGGAAGCGTGTCTACGCCCTTGATCGAGCGCAACACTACTGTGCCGACTTCAAAGTCGCAAACTTTTTCTACCGCAGCGGATAATCAGACTACGGTGGAAATCCATGTCCTTCAGGGCGAACGCTCCATGGCCGCGGATAACCGCACGCTTGGTCGATTTATGCTCGACGGTATTCCTCCGTCTCCGCGCGGCATGCCGCAGGTTGAAGTAACCTTTGATATTGATGCCAACGGCATTTTAACCGTAACAGCAAAAGACAAGGCCTCTGGAAAATCACAAAACATTGTGATTAAGGATTCCAGTGCGCTTAATAAAGAAGAGATTGAAAAGATGAAGAAAGAAGCCGAGGCGTTCTCGGTTCAAGACAAGCAAAAGAAAGAACTGATTGATTTGCGCAACCAAGCCGACAGCGTAGTGTACACTGCGGAAAAATCGCTCAAAGACGCAGGCGACAAAGCACCGGAGGATGTAAAGAAGCTTGTTGAAGAAAAAATTGCCGCGATCAAGGCCGTCAAAGATGGTAATGACGCAAGCGTGCTCAAAAAAGCCCTTGACGAACTCCAAGCCGAACTCTCAAAAATCGGCGAGGCGATGTACAAGTCGGCTGGCGCAGCCGCTGGACAGGACAGCAAAGCAACAGGACAACAGGACAACAAGTCCGACGGCCCAATTGAAGGCGAAGTGCAAAAATAACACTCAATGTCATCCTCGCGAACGCGGGGATCCAGAACAATTTCCTCCCCTTTTCAAGGGGAGGTTAGGAGGGGTTACGAACAAGCGGGCATCACTCCCCGCTTGTTCTGTGTTTATTTTTGTTGTATAATTGGAAGACTAATCATCAATATACAAATATGAACCCAACAAAAATCGCCTTGTTTGAAGGGGAAGAAATCCGCCGTATTTGGGACAACCAAAAAGAACTTTGGTATTTTTCAGTGATTGATGTCATTAGGGTTTTAACGGGAAGTGTTGATGCGGGGGCTTATTGGCGCAAATTGAAACAACGGCTCAAAGAGGAGGGAAGTGAGGTCGTGACAAAATGTCACGAACTGAAATTTATGGCAAAAGACCGCAAATACTATACTTCTGATGCCGCAGATACCGAAGTAATGCTCCGTCTTGTCCAATCTGTTCCATCGCCCAATGCTGAACCATTGAAACTGTGGCTTGCTCGTATGGGTTATGAGCGACTGGAAGAAACCGCCGATCCTGAACTTGCAATTAACCGTGCGCTCAAAACGTATCTGAAAAAGGGATATACTCCGGAATGGGTAAATCAACGACTCAAGAGTATTGAGATCCGAAAAAATCTCACGGATGAATGGGAAAAGCGCGGGGTAAAAGAGGGGATTGAGTTTGCAATCCTGACCGATGAAATTACCGAAGCATGGGCAGGACTTACGACGAAAGAGTACAAGAATCTCAAAGGATTGAAGAAAGAAAACCTGCGGGACAATATGACCAATCTTGAGCTTGTGTTGAACATGCTCGCCGAAACCGCGACTACGGAAATATCGGATAAGCGCGAGCCGAAAGATTTTGCGCAAAGTAAAAAGATCGCGCGCGAAGGTGGAACTATCGCTGGCAATGCTCGTAAACAAATCGAATCAAAAACTGGCCGCAAAGCAATTACCAAAACGCGTTTTAAAAAACCATGGGTTAAGGAGTTGAAATAAAATTGAGTATGAAGAAGTTTGAGTTTATTGCTGTTGATATTCAAAACGAGTTCGCTACAAGAGGCGGTAAGTTTTATACTCCCAAGCCGTCGGTAACTTTTTTAAAGAAAACCCTCTTCCCGTATTTTAAAAACAATGGCATAAAGATAAATGAAATTATCTCCGACTATCGACAGCCACGCCCTGGAGATGGAGGAGATGGTTGTCGGCCGGGGGAGTGGGGATATGAATCTCTGGTGCCGGGGGAATTGCGTAAATCTGTATGGATTAAGAGCATGAATTCTCCAGCTTGGATACGGAAAAATATTGGTAAAAAGAACATAAAGCCGGGATTGCCGTATTCTGATTCAAAAGCATTTGGTAAGTGGATTGAAAAGCATATAGGCGAGCCGAACGAAACAACGCCGGTTATTTTTGGTTTGACTATCGATTGTTGTGTTTTATCGACGATACAAGAGTTTAGTTGGAGAGGATATAAGCCGATCGTTATCAGAGAAGCAGTTGATCATGCGAGCGGGAAAAAAAATGACAGAGATGTTGTTTTAGAAAAGACCGCTATTCGTTGGTGGGCCAAGGTGATGAGTTGGAAGGATTTTATTGTGTTATCAAGTGCAATAAGAGAGTAGATTAATTGGATCTATATGAGATAACAATATGAATGACGAAGAAATGCAAAAAGAGCTCGAAGTGATTAAGGAACGCAATCGGCGCGTAGGGGCGGATAAAGCATGGGAAGTTTCATGGACCCGGCGGATTTCTATTGCCGCAATCACCTATGTAGTTGCCGCATTTTGGTTGATTACAATTCACGATACTAATCCTTTACTTAAATCCTTTGTGCCAACTGTCGGATATCTGCTCTCCACCATTACTCTTCCTTCAATCAAAAGATGGTGGGTAAAAAAACTCGATTCGTAACTATGGAGTCGACAAAATTATTGTATCTTGAGGATTTTAATGTGCTTGAGAAAGAGGCGCGCGTGCTTGAGGTGCGAAACGAAGAAGGGCGCGAGGTCGTAGTGCTTGACGCGACCATTATGTATCCGCAGGGCGGGGGACAGCCGTACGATCAGGGCGTGCTCGAGTCAGCATTGGGAAAATTTCTCGTGGAGGAAGTGCGCTTTGTGGACGGGATTGTCAAGCATATTGGAAAATTCGAGCGCGGCGGATTTAGCGCGGATGAAACAGTGCGATGCACGGTTGATCGTGAGCGCCGTGCGCTTAACAGTCGCCTTCATTCAGGCGGACACGTTGTTGATTTGGGCGTGACACAACTTAAGTTGGGTTGGATTCCGGGAAAGGGATATCATTTTCCCGACGGGCCGTATGTAGAATATGCCGGCACGTTTGAGGAATCAGAAAAAGAAAAACTTCGGGCTGCAATCGAAGATGCGTGCAACAAGTGTATTGCGGAAGGAAGGGAAACGAAATTGTTGTTTATGGATAAGCAACAGATGAAATCCGTATGTCATCATGTGCCGGATTATATTCCGGAGGGTAAGCCCGCGCGAGTAGTTATGTACGGCGATTTCGGAGTTCCCTGTGGCGGCACGCATGTAGCAAATCTCGCCGATATTGTTCACGTTACTATTAGAAAAATTAAGCAAGGAGGAGGAAAGATAAAAGTGAGCTATGATGTGTCAAGGTAGAATAGAGTAATACTATGCCCGCCGTGGAGTTTCTTGAAGCAAATAGAATTTCTTATGCGACGCATACGCAGGCGGCAGTGCATTGGGAGTGGACTACGGAAGTATGATGATGTTACACTGATATAGAGATAAATGATCATCATAAGAAAGGAGGTGAGAATATGGTAAACAATCATCGAGTCGGGCTTGCGGTCGGGACGTTTGTCGGACTTGTGCATCTTGTTTGGTCAGTGCTTGTGGCGGCCCATCTTGCACAGCCGCTTATGGATTTTATTTTGCGGCTTCATTTTGTTGAGATGCCGCATACAGTGGGCGGCTTTCAACTTGGTACTGCGGTAATCCTGATTATTGTGGCAACAGTAGTGGGTTATATTGTCGGCGTGGTCTTTGGTTCCATCTGGAACTGGGCGCATAAAGGGATGCCAAGTTAGAAAGTACGTGGTATAATGTGGTAGTTCAAATTTTAAGCAACATACGATAAAAAGCGTATTTTTAGTTTTGTGAAATTAAGTATCACCGCAAAGCCGCTATCGAAGGAAGAGCGCGTTGAAAAGATTGACGATGCGCATTATACAGTGGCAGTCAAAGAGCCACCGATACAGGGTCGAGCCAACGCGGCAATTATCCGCGCACTTGCTGAGCATTTTCAGGTTGCGCCTTCGCGGGTGCGCATTGTCATGGGGCATACCTCAAGGCAAAAAATTGTCGATGTTGATCTATAAAGCATGACCCATGGAATCCACAGTCTCTCAGTCGCACGACTGGGAGACTGTACGAGCGGAGCATAGTGTGATATAGTAACAGTCGAAGATGATCGTCGAATGATATGCGAGAACTTACCAAATGCATGAAAGCGTTTGCCAATGAGCGGCGATTATTAATTTTGCGAGAACTTACGCGGCGCGAGCAGCTTACTATTCATACGCTTGCGAAGCGAATCGGGCTATCACTCAAGAGCACTTCAAAGCACATCCAGAAATTGGTCGAGTGCGACATCCTCGAGCGCGAACAAAAGTCGTCGTTTGTGTGGTGTCGTTTGAATCGAAAGCACGGGATACTACAATCAATCCTGTCCCATCTTAGGAAGTAATGTTTATTTTTGTGACACTCTCTCAGTCGCACGACTGGGAGAGTGTGTCATAGGTATACCATTTCTCAAATATGCGCATGGGTGAGGGTCGTCAAGAACAGCGAATTACAAGAAGGCAGGATCGATCGCCAGCCATTCCGGAGGTGGTTGATTATTACAACGCTCAAGAGCTTTTAGAGCATGAACTGCGCGAACTTGCCGAGGGCGGTATTACTGAGGAAACCATGTCGCGGGATTGGCAGCCAGCGCAAGAACAGAAATTTTCTCCTGAGAGCGAAGCGTTATATGATGAGTTGGAAGCGCTTATTACGGAAGAATGGCAACAATTTACTGAAACACTCGCCGAAGATCCGGTATTGCGGCGCTATTTGCAGATGAAATATAAGGTAGAGGGACGCGACCTGGATGTACTAATGAATGCAATTAAGCGTCAGGTCGAGCCGTATCAGGATGAGGCAGGGGCATTTCAGGAATTGGACGGTATACGTAAACGACTCGGGATAGAAGCAGGGCTGCGTACTTTTGATGCGCTTCGTTGTTTTAAAGATCAAATACGAACGCTTTACTTCTTTGATACCATTCGAGAAAAGATTGAAGCGGGAGATCGTGTGCTTGAGGCGGGCGCGGGTACGGGCATTCTGGCGATTGCCGCGGCCCGCGCAGGGGCAAAAGAAGTGGAAGCGATTGAGATTAATCCGGTGACCGCGGTATTTGCGCGGCGCGTTATTGCACGATGTGAGGAGCGCGGTATTATTGAAAAAGGAAAAGTCAAAATTCGACTTGGTGATGCGGCGGAATATAAACCGAAAAAAGGAGAACCGCCATTCGACGCACTCGTAAGTGAAAATCTGTACACCGGACAATTCCATGAATTACAAGTACAGCTCAATGATTATCTTTTGCAATTTGTGGATGGGGCGCAGGATAAAATTATTCCGCGCGCGATGGTAAACGGAGTAGAATTGATGGATCTTTCAAGTGAATTGCCGCCGCTAAAGCGTTTTGAAGTTGCGAAAAGAACTGATGTGGTAGTAAAGGATTTGGGGATTGACCCGCGCGCGCCGAAAGGTATATCAGATCCCAAAGCGTATGATGTACTTCGGTTTACGGAGCGGCAGGCGGTGGGAATGCGCAATCGTATTGTGAAGACTATTGCAAAGGATGGAGTAATTGATAGCGTGGTTATTTTTTCGCTCATACAAATGTCAAATCGCAAGGGAAATTTTTTGCGCCGCAATGAGAGTGAATTTTTGGGAAATGATTTGGCCATCATGTTGCAGAATCCTATTGCGGTTAAAAAAGGAGATCGAATCGAAATTGCCATCTCATATCAAGCGGGCGATCGTCCTGGGCAAGCGCACATTCGGGTAAAGCGTTTCCTCCCCGGAGGTATTCCTGCGGAGGAGGTAGGAAATATAAGGGCACAGGGAACACCGCCACTTGCCGCCGCGGCATAACATGTATACTAAATAAAAAAGCTCGGCGGACGTGAGCGGAAAGCGGATCACGGCGAGGCCGAGCTTGAGGTACGGATCGCGTACCAAGAGCGATCGAGTGGGCGGCGGTAGAAGCCACCGAGAAAGTCCAAGAGAAAGACCGCGACGAACAAGCATTGCGCGAGGTGTTCGATGTCTGGGTCCATGGGGTCTCCTTATGACTCAGTATTTCATATACGAAAGAACAGGTCAAGTCTCGTCGCGTACCCTTGAACAATGTGGGAAATTATGATAGTATAGGGATTACCTATGGCAAACAAGGACTATTATGCAATATTAGGAGTTTCGAAATCCGCGTCGCAGGATGAGATTAAGGCTGCGTTTCGGAAAAAAGCAATGGAACATCATCCGGATCGCGGGGGCAATGCCGAGAAGTTCAAGGAGATGAATGAGGCATATCAGGCGCTTGGCGATGCAAAAACGCGCGCGCAATACGATCAGTACGGCTCAAGTTTTGAGCAAATGCGCCGACAAGGATATCAGGGCGCCGGGTTTGATCCGCGCGAGATGGGATTTGATATTAATGATCTCTCAGATTTGTTTGGGGGGTTTGGTGATATTTTTGGATTTGGCGGAGGAGGCGGGGGACGAGGGCATGGACACGCAAAACGCGGTCGCGATATTGAAGTTGCAATTGAAATTCCCTTTGAAGATGCGGTGCATGGCGGCACACGTGAAATTGAAATTGAAAAAGTAAACTCCTGCGCGCGCTGCGGCGGAAACGGCGCTGAACCCGGTAGTGGTTTTAAAAATTGTGCAACGTGCGGCGGAACCGGGAAAATTTCAAAAGTGGTGAATTCATTTTTTGGGACAATGCAGACAGCGGTAGTATGCAGTTCGTGCCATGGTATTGGAAAATATCCGGAAAAAGAATGCGGGGCGTGCCACGGAAAAGGAGTATCGCGGGGCAAACGTGTTCTTAAAGTAAAAATTCCCGCAGGGATTGAAGATGGCGGTACGATTAGATTTTCCGGCGAGGGTGAGGCGGTGCGCGGCGGGCAGAGCGGGGATTTATATTTGCATGTCCGTATAAAACCGTCAAAAGAATTTGAGCGCCAGGACCACGATATTTGGAGCAAGGCGGTGATTTCGTTTAAGACCGCGGCGCTCGGCGGCGTGGTAGATGTGCCAACGGTAGACGGCCCGAAAGAACTTAAGATTCCCTCAGGCACGCAATCCGGCACGATACTCAAACTAAAAGGCCTTGGGGTTCCGTATCTTAAGGGAACAGGGCGTGGTGATCAGCACATAGAGATTCATATCAAAGTGCCGGAGCATTTGTCACGGCAGCAGAAAAAGATGCTTGAAGACTGGGAGGGGTGAGTCGCTCAAGGCGTGTGCCGTCAATGTGGCCGGCAATACAAGGGTCCTCTTCCGTCCCTGTGCAATTTAGGAGCAAAAGGATATAAATTGCACAGAGGACTGCAGACGCTCCCAAAATTGCCTTGCCACATCGCCAACACACACCTCTCGCTTAGAGAGAAGAAAGTGTTCAGGGTATCCACCGCTCTACGGCAACCTCCTTATTGAGGAAAAAGTAACTATAATATGGTAACGATTATTTTTGAAGCGCATGGGACCACGGTTGATAATGAAGCAAAGCGGGCATCCGGTCATAGCGACAGCCCGCTTTCGGCGTTGGGAGAGGAACAAGCTCGTGAAATGGGGGAGCGTTACAAAAACGAAGAGTTTGATGCGATTTTTTGCTCGGACCTTGCGCGTTCATATCGGACCGCAGAGATTGCATTTGCGGGCCGCCGCATGCGTATTAAAAAAGATGCACGATTGCGCGAATGTAATTATGGCGATTTGACCGGTAGTCCAAGCGACACCATTGAAAACGAGCGGCCAAAGCGTATACGCGAACCGTTTCCAAACGGTGAAAGCTATGAGCAAGCCGCGGAGCGCATAAAAAGTTTTCTTAATGATTTAGTTTCCAAGTATGATAGCAAACAAGTCCTTATTATTGGCCATCGCGCAACGCAATACGGGCTTGAGCATTTTATAGATGGCATACCGCTTGAAAAAGTAGTTGCAGCGCCGTGGACATGGCAGCCCGGCTTCGTGTATTGTTTAAGGTCCATAAAGGAATAGTATGAAGTTAATCACGCTGAATCTCTGGGGTGGAAAGATTTTTGAACCACTCATGGAGTTTTTAAAACGCGAGGCGCCTGCGACGGATATTTTTTGTTTTCAAGAAATGTACCACGGTGCGGTCGAAAAAATTCCCGGCAATAAAAGTGTTGTCAATCTTTTTACGCAATTGCAGGCCGTACTCAGCGAATTTGACAGTGTGTTTACCCCCGTGGTAGAGCGGGGCGTAGAGGGAATTCCGGCGCGATGGGGTCTTGCAACATTTGTGCGGCAAAATATTTCAGTGGCAGATGGCGGGAAATTTTTTGTGTATCGTACATTTAACTCAATGGATAAAGAGGATCCACAAACAATTCCGCGATGTGTGCAATATTTTCATGTTCAGAAGGATGGTGCATCTATGACTGTTTGCAACTTCCATGGGCTTTACAATGCAACAATCAATAAACTTGATAATCCGGATCGCCTTGAGCAGTCGCGTAAGATTCGCGCATTTCTCGACACTCAGCAGGGTCCACTCATCTTGTGCGGTGATTTTAATCTTCGTCCGGAAACCGAAAGTATTAAGATGCTCGAAGGGGGAATGCGCAATTTGATAAAAGAATATGGAATCACCTCAACAAGGAGTCATTATTACTCCAAAGACGTCCGGTTTGCTGACTATATTCTTGTTACTCCTGATATAAAAGTTCAATCATGTAAGGTTTTGCCGGATGTGGTATCAGATCATCTTGCTATAATGTTGGAATTTTCTTTGCAGCATGACAAAGTTTAGAAAACTCCTTGCACAATACGATTATTCGTTACCGGAGTCGCTCATTGCACAGGAGCCCGCGCATCCAAGGGATAGCGCGCGGCTTTTAGTCTTCAATCGCCTAACAGGAGAGCAACATGATGATATATTTGCAAATCTCGGAGAACATTTACCAAAAAATGCGGTGCTTGTGTTTAATGAAACAAAAGTCATTCCGGCACGGCTTACGCTTACAAAGCCGACTGGCGGTTTGGCGCGCGTGCTCTATATCGGACATGATGATAATGAAATAGAAGTACTTGCGGATCGGCGATTAGATGTTGGAGCCATGCTCAATCTTCGTCATTCCGAGCGAAGCGGAGTGGAGTTGAGGAATCTCACGCGTATGCGTGCACACATTCGTGTGAGATCCTTCGCTGCGCTCAGGATGACAGATATTTGTTTTCTTGTAACCCGCAAAGAGGGATCGCATTATTTTTTAAAGCCCTCGTTTCCCATGGCGAAATTGTTTTTTGTGCTTGAGAAATATGGCAGCACCCCAATCCCGCCGTATATCAAGCATTCGCCGCTCTCCGAGGCGCAACTTAAAAAAGAATATCAAACAGTATTTGCCCATACGCGGGGTTCGGTTGCGGCGCCGACTGCTTCGCTTCATTTTACCAAACGACTTTTAGAAAAATTAGTCCGCGCGGGAATTGCAGTTCAATACGTTACGCTTCATGTCAATCTTGGAACATTTGCCTCGCTTACGGAGCAAAATGTGCAAGAAGGAAGATTGCATATCGAATATTTCTCCATAGCAAAATCATGTGCGGCCGCACTGAATTTTGCTAAGCAGTCCGGCCGACCGATTATTGCGGTAGGGACTACGGTTGCGCGGACGCTTGAGAGCGCCTCAGATGCGCGGGGAAATTTAAAATCGATGGATGGCGCGACACGTCTTTTCATCCGTCAGGATTACAAATTCAAATTCATAGACGGCCTGATTACTAATTTTCATGTGCCAAAATCGTCCCTTTTAATGCTTGTTTCCGCGCTTGTCGGGCGCAAAAAATTATTTGAGCTATATCGCCATGCAATACAAAAGAAGTATCGCTTTTTCTCCTTTGGCGACGGGATGTTGATATATTAGAGGAGTATGTGTGCTATACTATAAGACTATGCCCGCACTAAGTTTTCCCGCATACAATGGAAGATTTCATACGCAAAACAGATTCATCATTTCTATAAGGATAAACATAATTAACGCCTCGTATGCTGCCTTTGGCAGAAGCGGGAAAATTTAGGCGGGTATGCCAGGTACTGAAAACCTCCCACAAGACAATCTATCAAAAGACATGGCGCGGCTTGCGCGAGCGGTAGAGAAATCCAATTCGTTGTTTCGGAAATTGCTGTCCGGAATTATGTACGGATTAGGAGTTGCAGTTGGAGCAACACTTATTGGTGCGGTGGTAATTACGCTTGCGTGGCGTTTCCTACGCGCGACAGGTTTTACCGGGGTGGCACAATCACTTGGGATTTCGGTGCCCTCCGCCCAATCGCTCTCGCCCGAGCTTCTTCAACAACTTCCGGATTTTTTAAAAAATTCATCGTTCCTAAAAGACCAGGGCGCTCCCATGCCTACAACGTCGGCTCCACAAAAAGACGGAGTGCAGCGTAAATAAACGTTATCGAATCGATTGATATCCGCCGGGGACGCCGGAAGGGGATAGTATGATTTGCCAAAGTTGGCTTTTGCGTGCGCGAAAAGTTGCCGCGGAGGCCAAAAGATAAAATTTCCACATGCGGTGAAAGCGTTCAGAATAATTTTTTTTGAGTTGTGGCCAATGTGTTTCAACATTGGCATACCACGCCATCAGTGTTTTATCATAGTCGGTTCCGAAGTTATGCCAATCCTCTACGACAAACAGGCCTTCGACCGAGCGGCTGATCTGCGCAATCGAAGGAAGCATGGAATTTGGAAAAATATATTTTTCAATCCACGGATCGGTATTTGTTACGGAAGCGTTACCCCCAATAGTGTGAAGTAAAAATAATCCTTCGGGCTTAAGTACTTGTCGCACTATTTGCATATACGTGTGATAGTTTTTGTAGCCGACGTGTTCAAACATGCCGAGTGAGATTACGTGGTCAAACTGTCCGCGTACCTCACGGTAATCCTGTAACCGCAATTCAACCGGAAGTCCTTTGCAAAGTTCTTGGCCGAGCTCCAGTTGTTGTTTTGAAACCGTGATGCCGGTTACATGTGCCCCATAACGCTCTGCGGCGAATTTTGCAAAGCCTCCCCAGCCGCAACCGATGTCTAACACGCAGTCGCCGCGCGTAAGCCCGATTTTTTTGCAGACAAGATCGAGCTTTGCATCTTGCGCCTCGTCAAGATTAGTCGCTCCGCCAGTTGACGGACTCCAATATCCGCAGGTATAGGTCATGCGCGAGCCAAGCATTGCGCGGTACAGATCGTTTCCGATATCATAGTGCGCTTCCCCAATTTTAAATGCGCGCCGATGCGATTGCATATTAAAAAGTCGCGCAGCGATCGCATGCAACGCAATTTTCCAATTGCCCGAAACATGCTTTTCAAGCTTCGCGTGAAGTATTTTCGTCAGGCATTCGTCGAGTTTTTCCGCGTCCCACCATCCGTCCATGTACGCTTCTCCAAATCCAAGCGATCCTTGCGCAAGAACCCGCCTATAAAGGCGTTCGTCATGGACTTTAATATCCCATGGATTTTGACCATTCAAGGTGATCCCGGCTTTGAAAAGCAGCTCCTGGACAAGCTGTTCTGCTTGGTTTTTCATACCCGCCTAAATTTTCCCGCCTCTGCCAAAGGCAGCACGCGAGGTAGCAATTATGTTTACTGTAGCTTATAGAAGGAAGATTCTATGAATACGGAAACGCCTATTCTATGCGGGAAAACTTAGTGCGGGCATAGTTTTGCATTGTAACAAGGAGGCATGGAATTGACAACTGTTTCGAAGTCGTGTATACTTAACCAGCTTATATGAACGAAATCCGCAATATTGCCATTATTGCCCACGTTGACCACGGGAAAACAACTCTCGTGGATGCGCTTTTAAAGCAGTCCGATACCTTTAAAGGAAAGGATTTGCAGGGCGATACTATCATGGATAGTAACGAACTTGAGCGCGAGCGCGGCATTACTATTTTTTCAAAAAACGCGGCGGTTATTTATCGCGACGTAAAGATTAATATTGTAGACACTCCGGGTCACGCGGATTTCGGCGGAGAAGTCGAGCGTATTATGAATCTTGTTGACGGGGTGCTATTGCTTGTGGATGCGAAAGAAGGACCCATGCCGCAAACAAAATTTGTGCTGAAGAAAGCAATCGCCGCAGGCCATCGCGCTATTGTCGTTATCAACAAGATTGATAAAAAAGATGCGCGGCCGGATTATGTACTGAATAAAACGTTTGATCTTTTCGTTCAATTAGGAGCTTCTGATCGTCAGACTGATTTTCCGGTTATTTACGCGAGCGCGAGGCAGGGTAAGGCCGGTTTTGAAAACAATCTTGAGCAGATGAAAGATGTGCAAGTGATTTTTGAAACCGTGGTAAAAGAAATTCCCGCGCCTAAAGCAAATACCGAAGGCCCTCTTCAAGTTTCCGTAGCAAACGTAAGTTATGACAATTACAAGGGCCGCATTGCAATCGGACGTGTGGTTCGTGGAATATTTAGACCCGGGCCTGTTGCATGGATCAATCGTGAAGGAGTTGTATCTGCCGCAAAGATTACCAATATCATGACGTTTGACGGATTGAGTCGTACTGAGGCGACCGAGGTCATGGCAGGCGACATTGTCGCGTTTGCCGGAATTAACGAGATCAATATTGGAGAGACGATCGCGGATCCGAAAAATCCCGACGCGCTTCCGGTTACTAAGATCGAGGAGCCAACCGTAAAAATCACGCTTGGTATCAATACCTCGCCTATGGCAGGCAAAGAAGGACAGTTTAGCACGACGCGGCAAATCAAAGAACGATTGGATTTTGAATTGCAAAATGATGTGGCGCTTAAAGTTGAACCGGGTAGTAGCGCGGAGCATTATGTGGTGTCCGGTCGCGGCGAGTTGCATTTGGCGATTTTAATTGAAAAAATGCGTCGCGAGGGATATGAAATGCAGGTATCGCGGCCGCAGGTGATTTTCAAAGACGTGGGCGGGAAGCAGTGCGAGCCGTTTGAAGCGGTTTCAATTGAAGCGCCTGAAGAATTTTCAGGTACGATTATTGAACAAATGGGAAAGCGGAAAGCGGACATGAAGGATATGAAAGTCGAGCACGGGATTGTATATATGGAATTTGAAGCGCCGACGCGCGGATTGATCGGCTACCGAACGGATTTTTTGACCGATACCAAAGGACAAGGAATTTTAAATTCTTTGTTTCTTGAATATCGGGAGGCGGTAGGAGATATTAATGCGGGAGCGCATGGCTCGCTTATTGCGTCCGAGGCGGGCGTGACTACCATATACGCTTTGTATTATTCGCAAGAGCGCGGGCAATTGTTTTTGACGCCGGGTGTTGAGGTATATGTTGGAATGATCGTAGGACAAAATGCAAAGCCGGAAGATATTGAAGTGAATGTATGTCGCGAAAAAGAACTTTCAAACATGCGTTCAAAAGGGGATGGTATTGGCAAACGGCTTGACACTCCGCACGAGATGTCGCTTGAAAAAGCGCTTGAATATATCGGTGACGACGAACTCGTCGAAGTTACTCCAAAATCAATTCGCTTGCGCAAACTTTATCTTACCGCAGTTGATCGGAAACGTTACAAGAAGTAGGGGGTCGCTCGCTTCGCGCGCCGTCAGTGCGTGTTCGCAGCTGCAAGGGTCCTCTTCCGTCCCTGTGCAACACTTTTGCAGCGGGCTATCCGCTCCACGGCAACCTCCTTTTTAAAAAAGAAAAATTGTGCTACAGTGAACTATATATGACTCAAACTGCTAGTTTTTACGGACTTGGGATTGCGCCCGCACTTTTGGAGATTCTCGAACGGCTTAAATTTACGACCCCTACGCCGATTCAAGCGAATGCGATTCCCGCGGCAATTGAAGGGAAGGATATCGTGGGTATTGCGCAAACCGGAACCGGTAAAACGCTTGCCTTTGGTATCCCGATGATACAACGCTTGTCGCAACTTAAGCGGCAAGGCCTTGTGGTATTGCCGACTCGCGAGCTTGCGCTTCAAGTTGAGGAGGTACTTCGCAAAGTCGGTCAGACGATCGGTCTCCGTACTGCGGTCTTAATCGGCGGTGCGTCAATGTATCCGCAACTTCAAGCGCTTTCGAGAAAACCCCACATTATTATTGCAACTCCCGGACGCCTTCTGGATCATATGAATCAGAGAAGCGTGCGACTTGACGGGGTGGGAATTCTCGTACTTGATGAAGCGGATCGCATGCTTGATATGGGATTTGCGCCGCAGATCAAAAAAATTCTTAATGCCTTGCCCGGGCCTGAGAATCGGCAAACGTTGGTATTTTCCGCAACCATGCCGCCGGAGATTATGAAAATTGCAGCAGCGCATATGAAACTTCCGGTGCGCGTTGAAATCGCTCCTGCAGGAACGACTGCTGATCGGGTTACGCAAGAACTTTTTATCGTACAAAAAGATTTAAAAGTCAGTTTGCTTCAAAAATTATTGGAAACCTATAAAGGCGCAACCCTTGTATTTACGCGAACAAAGCACGAAGCGAAAAAGGTTACTCGATACCTTCGCGCGGCCGGAATCAATGCCGCGGAAATTCATTCAAATCGCTCGCTTGCACAGCGGCGTGAAGCGCTTGAGGGATTTAAATCCGGACGATATCGCGTACTGGTGGCAACCGATATTGCTTCACGTGGAATAGACGTGGTGGGAATTGAGCTTGTAGTAAATTTCGATCTACCTTCGACCTCAGATGATTATGTGCACAGGATTGGGCGGACTGCGCGCGCAGGTGCGCTTGGTCATGCCATAAGTTTTGCCATGCCGAATCAGCAAAATGATATTCGTCAAATTGAGCGCCTGATTCGCAAGAGTCTTCCTATATCGAAATTGCCCGAACTTCCTAAAATCGCGCCGCTCCCGTTTTTACCCGAGGAGCCGCGCTCGCAATACGGCGGCGGGGGCGGACGGCGTCCGCAAAATTTCCGCGGCCGCGGGGGATACAATCGCCGGAGGAATTGACAAGAAGACAGTAAGGACGTACAGTACGTACGTCCTTTTTCGAATGCGAGGAACTCATGCCTGATCCGATTCTTGTTGCACCTGGAGTGTACACCGGTCCCAAGCTGGTCTGCGAGTACTGTCAGCGTATGCTCGTCATCGGTCAGCAGGTGATGGTAGAGCAAGGCGGAGGTGGCCGTGTGTTTTGCTACCCCTTTGGATGCAGGGGTTGTAGCGACAAATACATGGCGGCACACACGGGCGAGCACATGGTGCTCTTTGCGCTGTGCATGGCGGAGTTTTCGTAGTTGCACATTTTCCACGGCGGGGGATCACAAGCGCACTTGAGGACTGCGCTTTCTTTTTTATTCAAAGCATAGTGGCGGTAAGAATTTGACGCCATGCCCTAGGTCGGGTATAGTACAGATATGTTATGCGGTTATCCACAAAGATCATTAATAACTACACAACCACTACGACCTCAATCTTAAGTTGAGGGCGTTTGTGATATTTCGAAGAATCACGCCGACCCTCAAAGCGCTGGGGTCGGTTCTGTTATTAAATCCCGCATATGCAGATACTTAAATTTGGCGGATCATCAGTAGGAACGCCTGAACGAATCAAGGGTGTTATTGAGATTGTAAGGCAGGCGGCATTGACCAATCCTGTGGCAGTGGTGGTTTCCGCATTTCAAGGAGTAACGGATCAGCTTATTGCGATTGCGAATACGGCCGCCGCAGGTAAGGAAGACTATAAAGTCGTGTTACAAGAACTAGGAGAGCGGCATCTTAATGCGGTGGGCGCACTTATTTCAGTTGCGCGAAAAAGTGCGACCCTTACCAAAGTAAAAGGAATGCTTGATGAGCTAACTGATGCGCTACGCGGCGTACAGTTGATTCGCGAACTTTCCGCACGTACTCTTGATTTGGTAATGAGTTTTGGCGAACGCCTTTCCGCCTTTATCATAAGTGAAGCATGTTCTGATCGCGGACTCACGGCGGCCTATTTGGACGCGCGGGAAGTACTTGTCACGGATGATACGTTTGGAGGCGCGCGCGTGGATTTTGAAAAGAGTTATGAACGAATCGGGGCCTATTTCGCATCACATAAAGAACTCCAGGTGATTACCGGATTTATTGGCGCTACCGGCCGCGGCGAAACTACGACCTTGGGCCGCGGCGGCTCGGATTACACCGCTTCGATTTTTGGCGCCGGATTAAATGCGTCCGAGATACAAATTTGGACTGATGTGGATGGAGTGATGACTGCGGATCCGCGCAAAGTAAAAGATGCAAGAGTATTGTCGCGCATGACCTATCGTGAAGCGCTTGAGCTTTCCCATTTCGGCGCAAAGGTGATTCATCCGCCGACGATGCGGCCGGCGCTCGCAAAACACATTCCACTGCGGATAAAAAATACCTTTAATCCGACCGCGCCCGGTACCCTTATTACTGAAGAAGCGATCAAAAATGGCGTGTTGGTGCGAGGCATTTCTTCGATTGAGCATGTCGCACTTGGCCAGGTGCAAGGAGTGGGAATGGCGGGAGTAGCCGGAATTGCTTCGCGGCTGTTTGGCGCGCTTGCGCGCGAAAAGATAAATGTGATTTTAATCAGTCAAGGATCATCCGAGCAATCTATTTGTTTTGCGATCGCGCCGCAAGATGTAGAGCGCGCGAAACAATCCATTGAAGAAGAATTTGTTCTTGAAATCAAGGCGGGGATGATTGACGAGGTACTTTTTCAATCGGAATGTGCCATTATTGCCGTGGTAGGCGAAGGGATGCGAGAGATGCCAGGCGTTTCCGCGCGGTTTTTTAAAGCATTCGGTGATGCAGGGGTCAATATCATGGCCATTGCCCAAGGATCATCCGAGCTTAACATTTCGGTTGCGCTTCACCGCGGCGATGAGGCTCGTGCGTTGAATAGTGTCCACAGCGCTTTTTTCCCATCAAAAGATCAACCGGAAAAATCACTGCGTGTATTTTTAATAGGCACCGGGCTTATCGGAGGCACGCTCCTTACTCAGATTCATGCGCAGTATAGCGCGCTTAGGCAAAAAGGGATTGACATTCGCATTATGGGGATTGCCAATACGAAAAAGATGCACATTGATCCGGGCGGAATCAATCTTGAAACGTGGCGTGATACCCTTACACAAAAAGGGATTGCAACTAACCTCAAGGATTTTGTTCAGACGATAAAAGATATGCGTCTGCCCGGGAGCGTAGTAGTAGACTGTACCGCATCGGACGAGGCGGGGAAATACTATGAAGGACTGCTTGGCGCGAGTATTTCGGTAGTTACTCCGAATAAACGTGCCAATAGCGGCTCGTATGAACTCTATAAGAGATTGCGGCAGGTACTCCACGTCTCGATGGGAAAATTTCTTTATGAAACCAATGTAGGCGCGGCACTTCCGGTCATCAGTACGCTCCGCGATCTTATGGTCAGTGGTGATCATATTATCAAGATTGAGGCCGTACTTTCTGGTACGCTCTCGTATCTATTTAATTCATTTACGGGTGAGCGTGCGTTTAGCGACATCGTGCGCGAGGCACAGGAAAAAGGATATACTGAACCGGATCCGCGCGATGATTTAAGCGGTACGGACGTGGCGCGCAAACTCCTAATACTCGCTCGCGAAATAGGGGCATCACTTGAACTGAGCGATGTGCAGGTTGAAAATCTTATACCTGAATCATGCCGGAGCGCCGCTACGGTGGACACGTTTTTTGAGGCACTAAAAAAAGAAGACGCTGTATTTTTCGCGCGTCGTGATAGCGCGGCGAAAGCGGGAAAACGATTGTGCTACATTGGCGTGGTGGAAAATGGCGCTGCGCGCGTGTCGTTGCAAGAAGTAGAATCTGAAAGTCCGTTTTACTCGCTTTCCGGTTCCGATAATATGATTGTATTTTGGACTGATCGCTACCGTGAGCGGCCGCTTACGATTCGCGGTCCGGGCGCTGGCGCGGAAGTGACTGCGGGCGGCGTGCTGGCCGACATCCTACGTATTTAATCAGCAATATGCAAAAGAAAATTCCCATCGGTATTTTGGGCGCGACCGGCATGGTAGGACAGCGGTTTGTGACTTTGCTCGCAGCGCATCCGTGGTTTGAAATTGTTTGTCTTGCGGCGTCCGGTCGGTCAGCAGGAAAAACCTATAACGAGGCCGTGGGCGATCGATGGGTGATGTCAAACCCTATACCGGATTTAGTGCGCAGTATCATTGTGCATGAGGTGGAGCAGGACAAAAAGGTGATTGCTGAAAAAGTGCGCGTAGTGTTTTCTGCGATTGATGCGGAAAAAGAAGTGATCAAGCGCATTGAAGAAGAGTATGCCGCAGCCGGAGTCGCGGTCGTATCCAACAATTCCGCCCATCGATGGACAGATGATGTGCCAATGATCATGCCTGAGGTAAACCCAGATCATCTGGCAATGATTGATATACAGCGTAAGCGGCGGGGATGGCATACCGGTTGCATTGCGGTGAAGCCGAATTGCTCTCTTCAATCCTATGTACCGGCAATTTTGGCGCTTAAGGAGTTTGGCGTAGAGCAGGTTATGGTTTCAACGTACCAAGCGCTTTCCGGAGCAGGGAAAACGCTGGCGAGTTGGCCGGAAATGCAGGACAATGTCATTCCTTATATTGGCGGGGAAGAAGAAAAGTCAGAACAAGAGCCAATGAAAATTTTAGGCGTGGTGCAAGAGGGTACATTCAAACTTGCCACTTCTCCGGTAATTTCCGCGGCGTGCATTCGTGTGCCGGTCTCCGATGGGCATCTCGCGGCAGTGAGTGTAAAATTGAAAAACAAAGGTACCAAGGAGGATTTGATTGCCGCGTTTCGAAATTTCAAAAACCCGTTGAATGGGATGGGGCTTCCTTCGGCGCCTGAACCATTCATGTATTACTTTGATGAAGATAACAGGCCGCAAACCAGATTAGATCGTGAACTGGGAAACGGGATGGCAATTTCAATCGGGCGCGTACGGCCTGACCCAGTGCTGGATTGGAAATTTGTGGCGCTTTCACACAACACCATCCGCGGCGCTGCCGGCGGCGCAGTGCTGGTAGCGGAGCTCATGGTGAAGAAAGGATATATTGCATGAAATGCACTTCCACACAATTTGACGAGGCATTACGAGATGGCAAACTGGTGTTGACCCTTATGGGTATGTCAAACGTGGGGAAGTCATACTGGTCGCGCGAGCTTGCGAAGATGGGATTTTATCGCATCTGTTCTGATGTGCTTCTTCAAGAAAAACTGCATCGTGAAAAAGTGCTTGGAGAGGTGACTGATGAAGCGCTTGCCGCGTGGCTGGGGATGCCGTATGAGGAGCGATTTGTAGAGCAGCAGAAACGATTTCTTGATCTTGAGCGAGAATTGTTTGTAGAGATTCTTTGCGAAATAAAAAACGGCGCACATCGGAATACAGTAATAGATCCCGCAGGCAGTTTTATCTACGCAGGAGATTCGGTATGCAATGAGTTTAAAGCTCGTTCATGTATGGTATATCTTGAAGCCACGACGGAGATGCGCGAAGAAATGTTTGAGCGATTTATGAAATTTCCAAAGGCGCTGGTGTGGGGTGAGTTGTTCACAGTGCAGCCAGGAGAATCAGAGCAGCAAGCGCTTGCGCGCTCATATCTGAAGCTCCTCGAATATCGTGCCAATCTGTACCGCCAGTATGCGGATGTGACCATTCCGTATCCCGAACTTCCGCGAGGAGGAAGTGGAGACATTTTTTTGGATTGTGTGAGCGCAAGACTATGATGCTCTATAGCACTCAGAATAAAAATCACACTGTTTCGTTCAAAGAGGCCGTACTTTCCGGACTTGCTTCGGACGGGGGATTGTATATGCCGGTAGAGTTGCCGCAACTTCCGGCGGATTTTTTTGTCCAACTGCGCGGAAAGTCGTTTTCAGAAATTGCTTACGAGATCGCGCACGCATTGCTTGCGGCAGATATTCCAGACGAAGTGTTGCGCCGCATTATTGATCAAGCAATCAATTTTGATGCACCGCTGGTAAAACTTGATGAGGAAACCTACGTGCTGGAGCTTTTTCACGGGCCCACGCTCGCCTTTAAGGATTTTGGCGCGCGATTTATGGCGCGTTTGATGTCCTACTTTATGCGCGATTCGGCTCGGGAGCTTACCCTTCTTGTGGCCACCTCAGGGGACACCGGCAGCGCGGTAGCACATGGCTTTTTTAACGTGCCCGGCATTCGTGTATTTATTTTGTACCCCAGCGGTGGCGTAAGCCCTACTCAAGAAAAAATGCTTACGACCATGGGTGGCAATATCACTGCGCTGGAAATTCAAGGTACGTTTGACGACTGTCAAACACTAGTAAAGCAAGCGTTTAACGATCCTGAACTTTCTCAAAAACTATTTTTATCTTCGGCTAATTCTATTAACATTGCACGACTTATACCGCAGATGTTTTATTATGTGTATGGCTGGACACAGCTTTCTGATGCGGCTTTTACGCATCCCGTAGTGTTCTCAGTGCCAAGCGGTAATTTTGGCAACCTTACCGCCGGACTAATGATCAAACGTATGGGATTGCCGGTTACGCGATTTTTGGCCGCATGCAATGCCAACGATATAGTGGTGGAATATCTACGCACGGGTGCATTTACACCGCGGCCTTCGGTTAAGACGCTTTCAAACGCGATGGATGTAGGATCTCCAAGTAATTTTGCGCGCATGCTTGAATTATATGGTCATGATGCAGGGGCAATGCGCGAGGATGTATATGGCGTACGATGTGCAGATGAAGAAACACGTGCTACACTAAAAGAAGTACATGACCGTTATGGATATGTGCTAGATCCTCACGGCGCAGTAGGGTACTTTGGACTGAAACAATACCGCGCGGCTTATCCTACGCCGTGTACGGGCATATTTTTTGAAACCGCTCATCCGGCGAAGTTTCCGGAAATAGTGGAGAAGGTTCTTGGAATACCGGTGGAAGTTCCGGCACGGATGCGGGAATATTTGCAAAAGGAAAAACACGCTGCGCGTATTTCAAATAATTTTTTTGCATTGAAACAGGTTTTGATGGTTTCATAATCGACAGTCTCTCAGTCGTGCGACTGAGAGACTGTAAAAAGTACGTATGAAAAAAATTATTTTGGGAGTTATTGGCGCGGGGATTATAGGTGCTGGCGTGTGGGCCGGAGTATTTGCGTATAGAAATTTGCGTGGGATTGGGCCGGCGGTACGAGGTCCGAAGGAGGATATTGTGGAGTTGCTTTCACCCCCTCCTCAATCCTCCCCCATCAAGGGGGAGGAAGAAAAAGGAAGTTCCCCTCCTTTGGTGGGAGGGGTTAGGGAAGGGGGGCGTCAACCGGGTGAGGGGGAGAATCGGACCGGCATGCCGCTCAAACTCCCGCCGGGATTTTCAATTGAAGTGTTTGCGAAGGATTTGGGAAAGCCGCGCGTGATGATAGAAGGACCACACAGTGATTTGTTCGTAAGCATCCCGTCTCAGGGGAAAGTAGTGGCACTTCCCGATCGCAATTCCGATGGCATTGCGGATGAAGTGGTAACAGTGCTCGAAGGATTAAATCGTCCGCACGGGCTCGCTTTTGGCGCTATCGACAGTTGGCAGATGTATGTGGCGGAAAGTGATGCGCTTACGGTATATGAGTATGATTCGGATAAAACAAAAGCGACAGGCAAGAAAGTGTTAGCCAAACTTCCGGATGGAGGCAATCATGTTACGCGCTCTATCATGTTTTGGCGCGCGCCGGATGGGGTAGGGAAAATTCTCATTTCAGTAGGATCATCTTGTAATGTATGCTATGAAAAAGATTCCCGTCGCGCTGCGGTTTTAGTATACGATTTTGTAAATGGTAAAACAGAACCGTTGGCTCGCGGCTTGCGCAACTCGGTATTTATGACCTTAAGTCCAAAGGGGGAGGTGTGGGCAACGGAAATGGGACGGGATTTACTTGGCGATGATCTGCCGCCGGATGAGATTAATATTATCGAACAGGGTAAAGACTATGGCTGGCCGATTTGTTATGGGAAAAATAAACACGATGCCGTGTTCGACAAGAACGTATATGTGCGCGACCCGTGCGCGGATAAAGTAGCATCGCATATTGACCTCCCCGCACATTCCGCGCCGCTTGGACTTGCGTTTATTCCCAAGGACGCCGGATGGCCAAAGGAATATGAAGGCGATTTACTTGTCGCATTTCATGGCTCATGGAATCGCAGCGAGCCGACCGGCTATAAAGTAGTGCGTATAAAATTAGACGAGCAGGGCCAGTATGAGGGAATGGAAGATTTTATTTCCGGTTGGTTGCAATCGGATGGAACCGCGCTAGGGCGGCCGGTTGATATTTTAGTTCAACCCGGCGGGGTGATGTATATCTCGGATGACAAAGCCGGGGTGATATATCGGGTTATGTATTCACCCATATAACATGCTATACTACAATAAACTACAATAATGTGAATAATTCGTAATATACAATAATCTATGCCATCTCTTACTATTAATTACGGAACCGTGCTTGTGACGGCGATCATAAGCATGGCAATCGGCGCGTTTTGGTATTCGCCGATGTTGTTTGGAAAACTCTGGATGACGCTTTCCGGACTTAGTCCACAGGCAATGGATGAAGCAAAAAAGAAAGGAATGGCCAAGAAGTATGTGCTTGCCTTTGTGGGCACACTGGTAATGTCGCGTGTACTGGCCTGTGTGATTGGATATGCAAACGCGGCCACCCTTGGCGCCGGACTATATGTAGGATTTTGGACGTGGCTTGGATTTATTGCGCCGGTAACGCTTGGCGGCGTATTGTGGGAAGGGAAATCATGGAAACTTTGGTGTCTCAATAATGCGCATTACCTTGTAGTGTTGCTTGTCTCTGGAGCGATCTTGGCATTGTGGGTTTAGAATCCGTGCACATCGCAAAGATCGACAAGGAGCTGCTCAATTGTGAGCAGCTCCTTTTTTGTAATTGCTTGGATTTGCTAAATCTCGGCGTTTATGGTGTACTGGAAAAGGAGGGGAACCGTACCATGAAGAAAACGCTCCTTATGATTTCAGGGCCGGCGGCAGTCGGCAAGCGACCGTTCGTTGATGCGCTTGCAAAGCGGTTGGGGAATGCCATGGAGGAAGTGCCGGTGCTTGCACAGCGCGACCCGCTGTTTGGGGAAACGCCGCCGCGCGGGCTGCGTCGGTTGAACACCGGTGAACTTCCCGCGCTTTCCGCCAATGACTATGTGTTGGGTCGAGTGCGCAACAGAGTGAATGCTGTTGATCTGCGGGATATCGCGAAGGCGCTGAACCGCTGCGAACTCGTGGTGGTTGTACCGTTCTGTCGGATCGCGTGTGCGCTCGCGGCTCATCCGCGCGTCCTTGAGCTCAAAGCACGTGAGATCAGGTTTATCACGGTGTTCATATCGCCTTTCTCGGAAGATGAGATTGCGGTGTGCACGGATCAGGCAGAGGTGCTTACCGTCGCAATGATCGGACGCGATGTCGATCGGACGCTTGCGGAAAAGGCGTTGTCAAAGTTCGGAAAGGTAACGGGCTTTGCTTCGCGTTCCGCCGCGTACCGATCTAGCACGCTCCTTGATGAGCTCGCAACGCGCAGCCAATTCAATCATGTGCTCGTCATGCACAACGGTCATCTGCCCTCTACATGGGCGGCCGATCCGCCGGTCGGAGAAGCAGGCAAAGCGCTCGAACGGCTCCTTTCGATCCTTCGCGATTGATCCCAGTCACGTCTCGTACTTCGGGGCGTGTTTTTTTTGGGAGAGGCGACTGTTTGCATTTATAGATAGTGGGTGTATACTGTAGAACTATTCATAAAATATAGAGAAAGCAAGGATCGTATGACCAAAGCAAGAATCATCCTTATTGTGTTAATTATAATAGGCGCATGGTATTTTTGGGGACGCGACTGGATGGCAAAGCGATCGCAAACGGCGCAAGCGCCCGCAGGGGCAAACGTGGAGAAAAATACCTCACCCCAATCCTCTCCTAATCTAGGAGAGGGAGACTCTGGCGTGGGTGCCGTGCGCGTGCATTATTTTACTAAAGAAGCACTGGCCGCATGTGCAATCGAGACAGTTGCCCTTGAGCAAGCAGGGGATTTAAAATACGGACACCGCGGCGCGCAAGCATTGGTGGCCATGACGTTGCCATTGCCGGAAGAGGCGCGTGAAAAATATGCCTCCGCGTTTGCGCCAGGTACACGGCTCTTAACCATGCAAATTGATAAAGACGGAACCGCGCATGCCAATTACAATAGTGTGCTTAATGCCGAGGCAACCGAGTGCGTGAAAGCTGAACGTCGTGCCCAAATCGAAACCACACTCAAGGAATTTCCCGAGATTAAAAATGTGGTGATTACGGTTGAGGGGGAAGCGTGGAGATAGGCCACACGCAAAACACAGGAACTCAAAACGCTCCGACCCATCGGAGCGTTTGTCTTATCTACGCCATTTTCAATGGCTCAACCGCCGGTTGAGGCGTTAAGGTACAGCAATCTATCCACAGGAGAAATTTGACACCCGACTAAATAGTCGGGTACTCTTATTTAATATGAATAGTGCCATAACTAAGCGGCAAAAGGAACTTTTGGCAATTATATACGAGCATACCGCGAATACCGGATATCCGCCAACATTTGATGAGATGAAGGAAAAGCTTAATGTTTCTTCCAATCAATCCATTGTTGATTTACTTTCTAAATTAGATACGCATGGCTTAATTAAAAAAACCGGTTCTGTTGCGCGAGGTATTACCATGCTTCCTCGTGCGTATGAATTATTAGGAAAACAAAGAATTGCTCCATTCCTTGGAATAACGACCGCGGGCATGCCTGCCGAGGCGATCGAAACCGTGGGCGAATGGCAAGCTCTCCATGGGGATGTCGCGCGACTCAAGGACGAGGTGTTTCTCCTTAAAGTTTCGGGTGACTCCATGATCAACGCAGGAATAAACCATGGAGATGTGGTGCTGGTTAAAAACCATCAGTATTTTACTTCGGGTGAAATTGTGCTTGCGCATGTCGGGGGCGAGGCAACTATCAAGCGTTTCATGTCTACAGACAAGCCGCCCTATACCTACTTAAAACCGGAAAATCCAAAGTATGATATTATTCTTTTCAGGGATGATGTGGAATTGAAAGGGAAAGTGATTTCTATTCTTAAAAATAGTCAGTGGGTGTTCGCAAAGTAGCTATTAACTGAAATAATTATGTCAAAAAACGAGAAAAAAACTGAGAATCTCTCGCGTAAACTTCTGGCCAAGGCTGGTATTTTTAATGACGACAATTTTATTGTAGAAGAACAAAAAAGCGACAACCCCACAATTCAAAAGCTTCTAAAGAGTGCCAGTAAGTCAGGTACTGGACTTGGAAAACCAGAATTCATAATTCGTAAAAAAGACGACAACGACTTTTTGATTGTCATTGAATGTAAGGCCGATACCAAGTATCACGAATCAAAAAATCGCGACCTGTATAAAGATTATGCAGTTGATGGCGCACTTTTGTACGGTAGCCACTTATCGAAAGAGTTTAATGTTATCTCTATTGGTATTAGTGGAGAAAGCGAAAAGGAGTCCCAAATAAGCACCTTTTTGTATATAAAGAAATCCTCTTCATATACAGATTTGAAAGACGAGAATAATCAAAAAATTAAAAAGATATTAAGCTGGGACAGATACATTGATCGTGCAAAATTTGATCCCGCACTGGCGAAATCGAGACATTCAGATTTGATGCGATTTTCTCGCGAGCTTCACGATTATATGCGTGATTACGCTAAAATCACGGAGGCTCAAAAGCCCCTACTAGTTAGTGGTATTTTACTTGCATTTATGGATCGAGGTTTTGAGGTGGCCTATAAAAAATATGAGGGGGAGGAATTAGCAAGCGAGACATTTAATTCAGTAAAAAAGATTATAGAGAAAGCAGAACTTGGAGATACTCACGAAACAAAGAAAAAAGCCGTTATTAATGCCTTTAGTTTTATTGCGCATCACCCTGAACTGCAAAAAATTGATGCGAAGAGGAACGAATCGCCCCTCCTTCATATTGTTCGTGATTTACATGTCCATGTACAACCCTTTACCAAAGATCATTACGACTTCGATATCATAGGTAATTTTTACGGTGAGTTTATTCGATATACAGGAGGCGATGGTAAAGGTCTTGGTATCGTTCTTACACCAAAGCACATAACCGATTTATTTGCTGAACTAGCAAAACTCGATAAAAACTCCGTTGTTCTTGATATTTGTGCTGGGACGGGAGGATTTCTCATTTCTGCAATGAAGAAAATGACAGAGAGAGTCTCTGCCGAAGAAAAAAGAAGAATATTATCAAATTCGTTGATCGGTATTGAACAGGAGCCTCAAATGTTTGCCCTTGCTGTTTCAAACATGATTCTACGAGGTGACGGAAAAACAAATCTTTACCAAGGTTCATGTTTTGACGACTCTCTTTTCAACAAAATTAAGGGGAGGGCGACCGCTGGATTTATGAACCCGCCATATTCGCAAAAAGGAGACAACCTGCACGAGTGGGATTTTATCATTAGAATGCTAAATGGATTAAGCAAAAATGCTACAGGCATAGCCATAGTTCCCATGTCTGTAGCTATCGATACCAGGCATCCACTTCGAGAGAAGCTTCTAAGCGAACATAGACTTGAAGCAGTAATGAGCATGCCGGATGATCTTTTTTATCCTATCGGTACTGTAACCTGTATTATGGTCTTTACTGCGCACACCCCACATGATAGCGATAAAAACCATGAGAGCTGGTTTGGATATTGGAAAAATGATGGTTTTAGAAAAGATAAGGTTTTAGGGAGAATACCAAAGACCAATACTAGTTGGGAGAATATAAAAAAAGATTGGTTAGAAATGTTTCGTAGAAAAGGAATAGCCGGCAAGAGTGTTTGGAAAAAGGTCTCAAAGGACGACGAATGGTGCGCTGAGGGTTATCTCCAAACCGACTATTCTGATGTTACCGAAGATGAGTTTGAAAAAGAACTAAAAAAGTACTGGATGTTTAAGGCTTTAAATAATTAACCATGCAACTAGTAAAACTATCAAGTTTATTTGAAGCAACATACGGAGTTAATCTTGAACTTTTTTCTTTGGAAGAAAATAGTAAAAGAAACAGTGAGTTTGTTTCTTTTGTTTCAAGAACAGAAAATAATAATGGGGTTTCAGCGTTTGTAAAAATTGATCCCGAGCTAAAACCGATACCAAAAAACACATTAACTGTGGCCGTGAGCGGTTCGGTGTTGTCGACATTTTTGCAACCATACGAATATTATTCTGGCAGAGACCTATATTATTTAACGCCCAAAAGAGAAATGACAGAAAGAGAACTCATTTATTACGCGATCTGTATCAAGAAAAATAAATATAAATATTCTTACGGAAGACAAGCAAACAAAACTCTAAGAGATTTGCTTATCCCCGCCATAGTTCCAGATAGATTTCTCAATTTAAAAATCGATAAATTGAACGAAGACTCTATTTCAAATAAAAAAACCCCATTAGATACAGAGAATTGGAAATGGTTTAAGTTGAGCGATCTATTTACTTTTGAAAGAGGAAAATGTGGCAGTGCAGAAAAGCTTTTGGAAAAGGGCGATGAAATTTCGTATGTTGGTGCCAAAAAAGAAGACAATGGTTTTATGTACAAGGTTGTGAGAGACGAAAACTACGTTACAAAAAGTAATTGCATTGTCTTTATTGGAGACGGACAAGGGTCCGTTGGATATTCTACCTATCAAGAAGTAGATTTTATAGGATCGACAACTCTTTCAATGGGTAGAAATGATAACCTAAATAAATACAATGCGATTTTTATCATAACTCTTCTTGATAAAGAGCGTTTCAAATATTCATTTGGGAGAAAATGGAATGGCGAAAAACTAAAAAATACAAAAATAAAACTTCCTGCCAATAAGAACGGTAACCCAGATTGGCAATTTATGGAAGATTATATAAAGTCCCTACCGTATTCAGCGAGCATATAGTTACATAAAAATGAAACTCTATGGCTATACTCGCTCAATCTTCACTTCAGCTTGATTCCGTAAACTCATCTGAGAAAGGGGGTGATAATGTATGAACTGGAAATGTCCAAAGTGTGGCGAGGTTACTGCAATAGGGCTTGCCATTGGCACACCGAAGTGCCAAAACTGTAAGGTTGATCTAGTCCCTCAAAACTAGATATATTTTCTGCCCTGAGTAGCGTTGGCTAATCCGCTCACTATGTCGATGTGCATGACTTGGGTTATCGGGGTAATGAGGTCTGCGAAGAATCCTTGCAAAAACGGCAGGAATTTCAAAAGGCGCTGAATGGCGCCTTTTGTGCTATAATGCGGGAAGTAATTCTTTTAAAAACTCCCTATGTTTCAACTCATTATCTTTTTACTCGGAATTGGTTTTGGTTTAGGCATAATGTGGGTGGTGATGAGGAAGGGGCCAGGAGGAGCGGGGAGTGGAGTGATCAATCCCGAGCAGGTGCGGGTTCGGAGGGAGAATTTGGAAAAGGTGATGGTGATGGCGCGGGAGAAAGGGGAGATTGCCAATGATGATGTGGAAAAAGGATTGGGAGTGTCGGACGCGACCGCGCAGAGGTATTTGCAGGAGCTTGAATTGCAAGGCAAACTCGTCCAAATCGGCACCCGCGGAAAGTATGTGAAGTACGCCATTTCTCACACCTCAACCAGCGGTTGAGCCATTGACCCTTTTGACCGTTTTCCGCTTGGCATTGCGTGGGAAAATGTGCTATACTAATCAACTCTATGATCGCTCAAATTTGGCACGAATATCTGTTCGCCCCGTTGCTTAATGCTTTGATGTATCTTTATAATACTGCCGCTGACGGCAATCTCGGGCTCGCGGTAGTATATATGACGATCGGGCTTCGCATTTTCCTTATTCCACTTTCCATTATTGCGGAGCGCAACAGTTTTAAATATGAAAAAAACCAGCAGGAATTTTCCCAAATTCAACGCGAATTTAAAGATGATCATGTTGCGCGCAAAGAACATGTTCGGCACTTTTTAAAAGTATATAAAATTTATCCATGGGCCTCGGCGCTCCTGATGGGAATTCAACTTCTTGCCCTTGTGCTTTTGTACCAAGTATTCGTCGGCGGTATGACGGGAAAATTGAATGCATTATATCCGTCAGTGTCGCGTCCGGATGTGATCAATACCATGTTTTTGGGGATTGATATTGCACTGCGCAATTATTATGTTGCCGCAGGTGTTGCGCTTATTTTATATTGGCAGATTTGGCGGCAGCAAAAACAGCGACGGGAAACGCTTGAATATAACGATGTAATATTCCGTTATCTTTTTCCGGTTATTACATTTGTATTGCTCGCAGCGCTGCCTGCGGTAAAGTCGGTCTTCATCTTGACGGCAATGGGATTTGGGTATATACTACATTTATTCCGCCCATTCTTTACGCGGCGCATTAAGACCATCCAAAATACGGCGATGAAACTGCACGGCAAAATTGTGGGGGATGTTCCGCATGCTACTCCCGCAGCTGCACATGGATCAGGCCATGGCCAAGGGAAACCGCAAGGGCACCACTAACGTATTCCTACAAATTACAAATTTTGTTACAAATATACAAATGAAGGAGGATAAGGTTATCCATAAGGAATTGAGCTATCAGATTGTGGGTATGGCATTTGATGTGTATAATGCGCTAGGGTATGGGTATCAAGAAAAGTATTATCAACGCGCATTTGCACATGGACTTACAGAGAAAAGCATTGGGTTTGAGCGAGAGGCGTGCATCCCGATTGCATTTAAAGGCGCAACAATCGGTCGTTACTATCTTGATTTCTTGGTAGAAAAAAAGATTGTGGTTGAGCTGAAGAAAGGAGATCATTTTAGCAAGACGAATATAGAGCAGGTGAATGCATATCTAAAGGCGACGAAAATCAAGTTGGCAATTCTGATTAACTTTACTTCCGCGGGTGTGAAATTCATGCGACTCCTAAACATAAATTAAGACAACAACAATAATTTGTATATTTGTATTTTGATTTGTAATTTGTAGTGATATTATGCAAGAGTCACTTGATCGTTTAATGTATTCGTTTGTGGTTGAGGATGTGCTCAAAGGATTTTTTGTGTATGTGCCGCCGGGATATGTGGCGTGCGTGTATGATCTTGGACGTGGCGTGCTTAAAAAATGTTTGCTCCCGGGATTGCATTTAAAAGTCCCATTTTGGCAGCGCGCGAAATTGTTCAATACCCAAACGCTCGAGTATCGCCTTTCAAAGGATTTTAATCCGAAGAATTTCAAGGCGCTGGGAGACGCTCCGGTCTCCGCAATTACCGCGGACGGGAAAGCAATTACGGTTGAAGGAACGATTCTGTTGCGACTTGATGTAACTCAGATTCCCAATATTTGGCAAAATATCGGGGAAGATTTTGTTGACAAAATTGTACGCCCTACCGTACGATCGCGGATTCGGATGATTGCCTCGCGATTTGCATATCCCGATCTTCTTTCCGGACAGCGCGATACGGTTGAGGAGCAAATGAAGCAAGAGCTTGAGCGTATTTTTTATCCCCGCGGGATTCGGGTTGAAAACATTCTTCTTTCGGAAATTGGAAAATCAAAGGGAAGCGGAGAGCATGCAGAATAGGAGATCGACTGTATTTGTGGATAATGCGACTTGACAGGAATGCGCGTATGTGGTATGTTGGTAGTGGTATCAATGAGTGGAATCATATTCGCTAAAGGCGAATCTATGTAGAAAGCAAGGCGTGTAGCCTTGTTTTCGTTTTATATTTCGTGATATTATAATAACCACCTGGGGAGTGTGGAGGGTATTGCTGGATGGTCCAGTCACTCATTGATACTGAGATGTTTCGTCTTTCAAGGCGAATGTGGTTCGATTCCACTGCTCTCCGGGTCAAAAAAACTTTCGTTGAAAAAACGGAGGATTTTTTGTTTGCGGACGTTTGTGTTTTTGAGGGGGTATGATAGGGTGAAATAAGGAGGATGTACTTTGATTAAGCGATCTCATTTGTATGTCGTGGCTAGTAATAGCGCCTCCCGCAAGACGCCCGACTACGTCTGGTATGCTGTTGCGGCGCTCTGCTACAGCGTGCTTGCGGTAGTTGAGCTTTGGGGCACGCGCGCTTCCGGAAGTCTTGCCTTGTTTGCGGACGCTTTGCATGTGGGCGTTGACGCCTTGGTCATGGCGTTTTCCGCGTTCGTGGGCTGGAGAGCGGTCCGCGCGCAGACCATGGTAGGTCGTGCGCGTACCTTTGCCTACGGCGAAATGGGCAACGGTGTGCTCTTGGTTCTTGCTGCGCTTGCCGCGCTTCGCGAGGCCATTCCGCCGCTGCTTGATGGATCTCACGAGATGGATGTGCATGCGACGCTCGCATTTGTGGCGTTTACGTTGCCCGTTCATCTGGTTGTTTTTTTCCTTGTGCTCGGACGGGTACATGGTCACGACCACGGCGCGGATCTCAAGCACAGCGCTTCGTGGCATGCGCTTGGCGACATTGTCCTTTCGTTTGTCGTGCTTCTGAGCGCAGGGGTTGTGCATCTGACAGGTATTGGCGGCTGGGACGCTCTGCTGAGCACGATCGTGGCCGCGGTACTTTTGTGGCGTGGAATTCGCTTCGTCAATGGGGCAAAAGAAAAGCTCAGAGACATGGCGTTTCTTGATGACGAGCCGGGTGATCCGCCGGAGCGGGCGTCATAGCGTCCTTTGTGGAATCAGCGGGGGTATGCATCAGCAACCCCCTTTTTATTTTTCCCGCAGATTTTTTTCGTTTGACATATTGGAGATTTTTTGCTATAGTGAAACACTATGCGTTGTGCAGCGAAATTGTCATATATATCAGTATTGGTTGTTCTGTATACACTGACCTCGTCAGTGGCTTTTGCCGCGCTTGAAACAGGGACCGTGACAGAGGATTTTGGAAGTACCGGGCGAAAAGACGATCGTGGAACCTATGCTTTTTGGAGCACGCGTGAAAAGGAGGCAGTGCTTCCGCTTAACGCGACAGTCCGCAATCTCGCAACCGGTTTGCAAGGGTTTGCACGACAGACTATAAACGCGATTGCAACCGATGGAACATCCGTGCTTGTAAGCGGATCTACCGGTGCGCTTAATCTTGTGAATGAGCAGGGGATTGCGCAGGATTTCACTGCTGCGATTGCATCGAAAACCCGACGTATAAATGCACTCGGATTTATTCAAAGCCGCGGAGTATGGATAGTCGGAGGCGAAGCAAAGACAGGGCAAGGGGCAATGCTCTATACGATTATGCAGGGCTCCGGCGCTGCAGTTGATTTTCAGATTCAGGCAAAAGCAGCCGAGCTTGATCGTATTGATCGAATCGAATGTAGCGCGGATGTATGCCGTGTGTTCGGGGTGAAAGGTTTTACTTCTGCGCGTGCCGCATCGTTTGATGGAACAACCGTTGCCCGTCTTGAAACAATTCCGCCATCTTCGGTAGTACCCGTATCCGAGGTTGCTCCGCGATTTTCAAGGATGGCAAGTCGTATACGTCAAAACGCGATCGCTGAGGAAGATGGGGCGTTGACCTATGTAGTCGGCGGGGGTATTTTTGTGAATTTGAGCGGTGGTATTGAAATTTCAGCCGGATATATTCCGGAGCTGCAAGGAGCAGATGTACGCGTGCTTTTGAAGCGCAGCGAGCGGCAGATGCTTTTGGGCGGAGTGTTTCGCGGTGCGCCGCTTCTTCTTGATATCTCAATACAGGGTTTTGTACCCTCCGCTTCTGTGGAATCGAAAACGATTGCTTCTGCCGGCCGCGGAAAATTTTTCAAAGCAGCAACGCTTATAGCTGAAGCGGAGATAACCGACGGAACAAGCATCTCCTATTTTCTTTCTGCAGATGGCGGACAACATTTTGAAGAAGTGACTGCCGGGGTTGCGCATGGTTTCATTAACAAAAGCGATGATCTTCGATTTCGGGCAATTTTAAATACGAGTAATTCCACAAGGACTCCGCGCCTTTTGAAAGTGCGTGTTGAATTTACCAAGCAACAGGAAGAAACGCTTGCGACGTTGCGCGCGCGGGATAACGAGCGTATCTCGAAGTTCAAGGATATTGCCAATCGACTTGAAAAATTCAAAAAGGATCGCAATGCATATCCTATTGCGCAAGATCGCATGCAGTCCGTGCGCTGGAATTTACTAAGTCAACTTTTGATTGAGGGAAAATATGTCACTGCAATGCCAGTCGATCCGAAAGCGGATGAGGATCAAAATTATTTTTACGACTATATTTCGAGCACCGGAGGTAACGCATATATTTTACGCGCACGACTTGAAGAAGCCGATAGTCGGCATTCTGCAAGTGATGCAGACGGCAAGCCGGTTGAGCCGAATTTGTACGATTATACCTGTGATGAGCCGTGGTATTGTATTGGAAAAGGATTTACCGTGCCATCTTCAGTCGAGGCGCCTCCCTCCGCAACCGGTACGGCCGAGGCGGTCGTAAGCGATGACGGACGGGTATGGCGGATTGCCTCGATAGGCGGGGGATCTACGCCGGTGCAAAAACGTAAACTCTATATTCCTTCTCCTGCGGTGGTGAAGCGCTTGAAGAGTTTTTATACGCGCATGCAGCAAATCGGTCGTGCGCAAATTGAAGAAATTCCGCGTGCGCGACTGATTAAAAGCGAAGATAAGGCCGATGTGTTTTATCTTACGGAGACGTTTCTTAAGCGGCGCATTCCAAGCTGGGATGTATTTCTTGCCTATGGCAATGATCCAAAGGAAATTGTAACAGTGAAGTCCGAGGAGCTTCAAGCGTTTGGAGATTCGCGGCTTATTCGCCTTGAGGGTGACAATCGGGTGTGGTATCTTGAAAATGGGGTGAGACGCCTTGTTTCGACTCCCGCAGTTTTTAAAAAGCACGGATTTGAGTGGAAACAAGTCTCCCCGGTAAATTTTCCGGAGTATAACAGTTATCCGGATGGGGCGCCCCTTGAATAAATGTCTAATGTTATCCACAGATTTGTTTAAAACAGAAAATATGTTATACTGTAAGGACTTATGAACCGGTTGTTAGCATATATTTTTGGCAGTAAGAAGTCGATAATGGTCCTGGTTGGCCTATTAGCCGTCTTTTCTTTTGGGATTATTTCGAAAAACGAGCGCGTTCGGGCCAATCACACGACCGTAACCCCATCGGGCGGATTTCATGCCTGCAATGTGGTAGGGCAGACAACGGCCGGCACGGACTCTCCCACGACTGGTATTCCCAATGGGTGCGATGGGGGAACCTCTACTGTAAATCTAAATCTGTTTGCCAAAAGCGCCGCGGATAATGGTCCGGTTGATCGGGGAATATCAGGGGCGGCCGGTACAGAACTATGCAATGGATATTTGTGGACTTCCGATTATTCAAATAACCGCGTGCTTGGATTCGCTGTGAATGGAAGTAGCGTACTGGTCGATCGAGTCGCGGATGTGGTGTTTACGGGCAACGGCACGGACAATGACGCATTTATTGGGGCAAATACGGCCGGTACCACGGCTTCCTCGTTTTCGGGTCCCACGGGCTTGGCTTGCGATTCAACTAATAAGCGTTTGTTCGTCCTGGACCAGAACAACAATCGGGTGCTGATCTTTGATGTAACGACTCCGACCAATGGAATGAATGCCGCAAACGTGCTTGGTCAGGCAAATTTTACAACGGCCACTGCCGTGACCTCTCAAGCCGGACTGAAATATACAGGCGGTAGTCCTTTTGGCTCCTCTGAAATTGCCTATTACAATAATTTGCTTTTTATTGCCGATACGCTCAATCACCGTGTGATTGTGCAAAATGTCAATCCTTCCACCATTGTCAATGGGCAGAGCGCCAGAGCTGTGCTTGGGCATTCCACGTTTACAGACAGCAGTACAGCAACGAATCAATCCGGGATGAATCAACCGATTGGAGTGGATATTGATCCAACCGGCGATCGGCTTTTCGTTGCGGATAATAGCAATCACCGGGTATTGATATACGATATTATCGGTCTTATGGGTGTCGGATACGCCGTAGGAGATAGTGGAACTATTTTAAGAACTATCGGTAGTAGTTTTACAACGTCTTCCCAAACCAGCGGAACCAGTAGTGGATTAAATTCAGTGTATTTTGTAAGTGGCGGGCGTACGGGTTATGCTGTAGGCAATTCCGGCACGATTCTTAAAACGACCAACGGGGGAACGTCGTGGTCAACGCAGACCAGTGGGACAACGAATCATCTTTATGGTGTGACATGTATTGACGCGAATACCTGTTATGCATCCGGCGGTACGGGGTCAGACTTCATCATTCTTAAAACGACCAACGGGGGAACGACTTGGACCAACAAAGCAAGCGGTACCAACGTCAGTATCAAAAGTGTAGGATGCGCTGACGCAAACACCTGCTGGTTTCCGAAGGACGGCGGAAATCTGGCAAAAACATCAGATGGTGGTGACAACTTTTCCCTCCTGACAAGTGGAACGGCAAATCACCTCGTTGGCATTTCTGTAGTTGATACCAATACGGTCTACATTGTGGGTGCCAGTGGTACGATCATCAAGACGACGGATGGTGGGACAAACTGGAGTGCGCAGACCAGTGGAACCACAAATAATCTAAAGAGTGTAGATTTTGTTGATTCTAATACGGGGTATGCCGTGGGACATTCCGGCACCATTCTAAAAACGACCAACGGCGGCACAGCCTGGTCAACGCAGACCAGCGGAACCGCGAATGATCTTAAGTCTATTTCATGCACGGATACAAGCGTATGCAATGTCGTAGGTGCTTCCGGCACTATCCTAATAACGACCAACGGGGGAACGGCGTGGTCAGCGCAGACCAGTGGGACAGCTGTTACGCTCACGGGTGTCAATTTTGTCGTCGGTTCCAACGGCGGAAATGCCTCCAACGTCTTAGGCCAAGCCAATTTTACTGCCAGTGCTCAGGCAACAAGCCAAGATGGGATGAGATCTCCGCAAGGGCTGGTGTATGACAATCAAAGCGCGCCCCTACTGTATGTGGTGGACACGGGTAACTCTCGAGTACTCGCGCACAGTGTAGGTTCGCCTGCCAATGGGCAGAATGCTGCTTTTGTATTGGGACAGGCCGATTTTATAACCGCCACAGCGGCAACGACAATAGCGGGACTTAGCCAGCCAACAGGGATAGGATACGACTCAACCAATAAATTGCTCTATGTGGGGGATAGCGGCAATAGCCGCGTCATTCAGTATAATGTGAATGCCATATCCAATGGCGAAGATGCGGCAGATTGTTTGGGCCAGCTTGGCGCCTCGGATACATGCGTATATATTAAAGGAGCGGCGAATAATCGTCCCAATACCCGCGGTTTTAATGGGCCTCGCGGGGTAGTAATAGGCAACAGCAAACTGTTTGTTTCCGATACGGGCAATAATCGCATACTTGTCTACAACCTCGACAGCAATGGTCTACCGGTGGATCGGGTGGCAGACAATGTCTTGGGAAAAGCAACTCTGCATAGCGGTACGAGCGCAGGGACCACGATAACCGAACTTTCCAGCCCGCGCGACTTGGCCTACGATTCCTCCAACAATCGGTTATTTGTATATGATTACGGAAATAATCGCGTTATCGTATATAATGCTACTACTATTGTGGATGGTGAAAGCGCGGCGAATGTTTTATGTCAGGCGAATTTTGATTCCAGTTCTACCGGTACGACGGCGACAACCTGTAATTTTGCAGTAAGCGAGGCGGGTGGCATGACGTCTAGCGGAGGGTTGGCATGGGATAGCACGAATAGCAAATTATTCGTTTCCGACGGAGCGAATGCCCGCGTGCTGGTATTTGATGGGCGGTCTGCGGGGAGTGCGAGCTCTACTTCCTGTGGTGTTGCAACTACTGGAATCGCAGATGGTATGAGTGCCTCTTGCGTAATCGGGCAAGCAAATCTGGCCTCAAACACCTGTGCATTTACACAGGCGGGTTTATGCAATCCCGGTGGATTGGCGTATGACGCGACCAACACGCGTTTATTTGTGTCTGACATTTCTCGAAGCGGTGTGATGATGTATGATTTGAGTGGTGGTCCTGCCAATGGTATGTCTGCTTCAGCAGTACTTGGTCAATCAAGTTATACTGCGTTTTCTATGCCGATGACAGGCGCTGCGGGGACTTTTGCGTGGCCTCAGGGATTATCATATGATGGTAGTAAGTATCTATTCATTTCTACGATGAATACACAACAGCGGGTAATGGTCTACGATGTGACGCCGGCTACTTTGGGCAACGGTCAAAGTACTTCTGCCTCCGGCGTAATCGGACAATCCAGTTTTAGTGGCGTAAACGCAAATTCATCGCTTACGGGTGTAGGCACTACCCCTGCGGGCATGTCTTATGATACGAGCACGAATCGTCTCTACTTGGCTGATAAAGGCAACAATCGTGTGTCGGCCTATGATATCGCCCGTATTACGACCTCAAGTTTGTCGAATTGTGAGGTCAATTCCAGCTGTTCCCGCACCCTTGCTTCCGAGGATTCGCAATTTACGCTTTCCTATGCCGTGTCCTCAGGATCATTGCCATCAGGTCTTTCGTTAAATAGTTCAACCGGAGCACTCACTGGTACGCCGACGGCATCCGGAACGGCTTCGTTTACAATTGCCGCGACCGATACCGCCAGCGGGGGTTTCTTTACCGCAGGCAGCAGTAAAGCGCTTACGCTTACGGTTGCTGATACGGTTGCTCCGGTAATCTCCTCAATTTCCTCAAGTGGTATATCAACTTCCGGCGCGACTATCACCTGGACCACTGATGAATCTTCAAGCTCACAGGTAGAATACGGTACAACCAATGCATACGGTACTTCTACGACTGAAGCTGATACGAGTACACGGGTTACTTCCCACTCGGTAACGTTAACAGGACTTTCCGTTTCAACCACATATCATTTCCGAGTTAAATCAAAAGATGCCTCGAGCAATCAAGGTACTTCTTCCGATCAAACACTCACCACCACCTCCGCCTCCGGAGGAACAAGTCAAATCACTAATCCGCCTCCTACGAGTCCAACCCAAATCACTCCTGTATTTAATGCCGGTCCCCCTGCTTCAATCGGTTTGACTTGGACTGATCCATCTCGTGCCACAAGGGTGGAGGTTTGGCGTAACGACGGAGGAACTACTCCGATCACCGGTCCTCGTGCCTTTGTAACTCTTGGCGTTCAGAGTTATACTGATACCAGTACTATTCAAACCAACACCACCTATCTATATCAGCTTGTTGCCGTGGGGGACGGCGGTAGAACCGCATCTCAAGAAGTTTCTGTCTCAACCACGGTTGCAGCATCCACCCCTCAACCCGTGTGTGGCAACTCATTATGCGAAACAGGGGAGACTGCAGGGAACTGCGGTGCTGACTGTTCGACAACGACTACCCAACCCCAGCTTCCTCGTCTGACCCTTACCTTAAGCGCTCAGGTGATCCCTCAACCGGGTACCAGTGCCCTTGCGACAACTCGTCCTACCCTTCCCACGTTTGCATTTGCCTTTGCCCTCTCTACTCTTATGATCGGCGCCTTCCTTATCCATACTCAAGCAGGACCGGACAATGGTCCGGTAGGATTCTTTTCTATCTTCCCTTTGCTTTTTACCTCCCCGGCATACTCATTCCAGCGTATTGCCAATCGTACCGCCTCCGGATATACCCGCTCGTATAGCAAATATAAACGGCTCAATATGTTTGGACGTTTCTCTATGGTCGCGACCATTGCCGCAGGAGTGGTTAAGCTCTTGATTGTTGCGGTTTTTGTTACACTCATCCCTAATGTGTTCCAGATTTCTGCTCAAACTCCCACCGTCAAACCCGGAGACACCCTTGCCTTGACCGCAACTCTTGGGAACACCGGCTCGGCAAGAGCAACCAACATTGTTCTTACCATTCCTACCCCTTTGGATACAAGTTTTGAAGCCAACTCAACACGCATTGACGGAGTTGCCGGAACAACCGCTCCCACGGGAGGAACACTCACTGTTCCCTTTGCCGAACTTGCCGCATCTTCTTCCGCGTCGCATATTGTTGAAACACGGTATCGGGTTGCTTCATCTTCAGTAATCGGAGGAGTCCTGAGTATTACTGCATCAGCCCAATCCTCTGAAGTGGCCGCTGCAGTTACCGCAAGTCCGCTTACCTTCTCGGTTGTTGCTCCTCCTGCTCCTCCTGAAGTGATTCCACCGCCTCAACCTCGTCCGCAACCCCAACCCATCCCACAACCTGAGCCAGTTCCTGAACCAACCCCGCATCCGCAACCAATCCCGCTCCCTATTCCTGAGCCGCTACCCATCCCTGAACCAACCCCGCTACCCATCCCGCTTCCAAACACTCCTGCTCCCTCCGGAGGGCTTAATCTCCTGCCCCCGCTTACTGCTGAACAAACCGCTGCATTCCTTGCATATACCCCTAGCCGTTCTCCTCAGGTAACGATCGCTCTTGATCCTCATGCGTTTGATTTTGCCGCGTCTCCGCTCTCTGTTGCCGGACAACTCCCGCTCCACCTCGAGCTTTCCGCTCCGGTCCCATACGGTACAATATCAGCGAGTATGATCGTACGCAGCAGCCCGCAGACCATTGGATGTTCGCTTGAACAGGAGCATGCAAGTTGTATGGCAACTACCGGCCTTGAGATGGGTTCGCACACTTTGATTGCCTATGCCGCTGATGCTGAGGGTAATCAAGTCCCCATCACCAGTACGATTCGTTTCTCAGTAACCTTGCCCGCATGTTTTGACGCGATTGACAATGACAACGACGGCTTTATTGACTACCCTCAAGATCCCGGATGTACCTCAAAGGTAGATACTGACGAATACGAACCCATTGCAGTCACGATCTCTCCGATTGTTTCAGAAGCAACCAAACAAGCAGTTACCAAAGTAGCAGCTACGATCCAAAAGACCAAAACCTATAAAGTGCTTGATAAAAAAGTCCTGAATAATCCCAAGGTGGAAACTGTCTCAAGGGCAATTGCTGTTCCGGTGATCACTGCGGCCGCAGTTGCCAATACCGCCTCAACCGTTGCCACGAGCGCACTTAGCATCACCACCCTTCTTACCTACTTGCAAGGATTCATGACCCAACCCTTACTCCTCTTTACCCGTCGCAGACGCAAGAGTTGGGGTACGGTCTACTCTTCGCTTTCGAAGCTCCCGGTTGACCTTGCCTTAGTCCGACTATTTTCCTCTTCTGCCGCAGGTATTAAGGGTAACCTTATCCAGACCAGGGTAACTGATAAAGAAGGCCGTTACTTCCTGATCGCCCCTTCGGGCAGCTACTCAATTGAAGTAACCAAGCCCGGCTATACGTTCCCCTCAATGTATCTCAAAGGAAAATCAGCAGATCTTGATTTTACTGATCTGTATTTGGGAGGACCGCTTACCATTACCGCAACTGATGCCTCGCTTACTCGTCCGATCCCGGTTGATCCTTTGGACAAAACTGAAACTCCCCATGACGTACGTTCCCGCACGCATCGTCGCAGTATTCAAAAAGCCGTGGCCTACTCAGGTCCTATGTTTGCCATGGCTTCAGTTCTCATCACCCCCACCCTTACTACCGGACTGCTTCTGATCTTCCAGCTTGCCATGTTAGGACTGTTCAAGCGTCTTGCCGTGACTAAGAAGCCACCTTCCTGGGGTACGGTTAAAGATATACAGACCAGTCAACCTATTTCTTATGCCATTGCCCGCATCTTTGACAGTCAGTTCAACAAACTTCTTGAAACCCAGATTACGGATAGTGCTGGCAGATACGCTTTCTTGGTAGGAAAGGGCTCCTTCTTCTTCACCGTAGAGAAATCCGGCTACACCCCGTATCGTTCGGACGTGCTTGATCTTACCAAACAAGGAACGCAGGAGTTCATTCGCAAGGAAGTTAGGTTGGCGCGAGGGGTTTCTGCAATGAGTGCGCCAAGTGCTTCTGCAGAAGGGTCTACAATGCCTGCGCCGCCTGCTCCAACACTCTCAGTTGCTCCTCCTTCCGCAATCGGCATGCCCGCAGTGCAAAATCCTTCGCAAGCTGATAAGCCGGAGAATGGAAGCAAGAATGGCGGGAAGAACGGCGGAGTGGGTGGCAATGGAAACGGGAAGAAGAACGGACAGATGAATGGAAATGGCGGAAATGGAACCGGCGGCGTCCAAGGAAGAGCATAAAAAATATTCAGGACATCAAATCCACTGACACGCTCCGAGAATATCGGAGCGTGTGGCTTTACATTTTGAAGGTTTTTTGATATACTAAAGTACTTATATGTCTACAAAACGAGCCCCTGAAACAACAGGATCAAGAGAGACGGTTGAAACGCGGGAGGGCAAGTTTGGAATTCCCACTGATCTCCGTACCCAGGAGATCTTGTTTCGTTTAGCGCAGGAAGATACGCATGCCGGGCGGCTCGCCAAAAAGGTTTGGGAAGCCATGCGGGGACAAGCCGCGGGATGGGAAGATAAAGGAAAGAGTCCGGATGCATTTCAAGTTCCTCGCGAGGTTACTGCAAAACTCGATCCGATTGAGTGGAACGCATTGCAGTATGAAATTGAAAATGAACGCATTCGATACGGAGAGAGAACACCGCGCGTAAAAGAATTTGAACAGTCACGCGATCAATTAAATCGATCCATACGAGGTTTGCGTGAAGGATTGCAGTGGGAATCCATTAAAGTGACAATGGAGCTCATGACTGAGGCGGAAAAGAAAGAGTCAAAATTATTCGCAGAGTTGGATACTATTGTGCAAGATCTTGTGCGTGAACTTGGTTTTGAGCGACCGGTGACGCTTGAAATTACGCGTAATAGTCAAATGAATGCATTCATTCTCTCGGTAGCAAAAGAAGGCGGTATAGAAAAAGATAATACGGTGCCTTTGCGATTTTTTGTGCATGCGGGTCTTATTGAAAAAACCGCGGAGCTTTTAAAGGGTCAGGGTAAAGTATTGACGCGCGATCATCTTGCCGTGGTATTAGGACATGAACTTGCGCATTTGAAACAGCCGGAGTGGCACGTTGATAAGCAATCTAACGATGAAGAAGAGCGTCAACGATATGAGTATGACGCGGATGCGGTTGCGCTCGAGGCAATGGATCGAGCCGGATATAATCCGCGCGCGGGTATAGAATTTTTTGATGTACTGCGCAGTCAAGAGGGTAAATGGGAAGCACTCCTTGCGCACCAGATGACCCGCAGCCATCCGCTTGGCGAGCCGCGCGTAAAAGAACTTTGGCAGGCGTATGGACGTCCGGATTCTCCATTTTTTTCCGCTCAGAAAACGTTTGAACCTGTTTCTCAAGATTCATTGCAGGAGGCAGATCGCATGCTGCGGAAAGAGTTAAATGAACGGCTTAACAAGGCGACGACGTTATCCGAGTGGGATGAGATGGTTGCGACGCTCGAGAAGGATCCGAAAATGACTCTTCGGGATGTTGAGTTGCACGAATGGAAACTTAAACAACAGAAAGAAGTGCGCGCGGCAATCGCAGGGGCTATTGAGGAGCTGGAAACCGGTACAGGATTAGCAGAGGCGATATTGCATTTTGCAAATTATTATCATGGCGAGATTAAAAAACTCCCGGCAGATACACCTTTGTCTGAACGTCAGTACAAATTAGGTGATTTTTTCTCAAAACTGTTCCCTGCAATTACCGATGAAGAAAAGTATCGAAGAATTCCACAGAATCTCTTAGATACGATTGTTCAAAAGGAAGACCTTGACGCGTTGCGCAAGGAATTTGATCCGCGGCAAACACGCCGCGATGAAGAACAAAAGTTTGTTGAGTTTGTCTACAGTCATCTTACCGGTAACGATATGCTTGAGCACAGACCGTTTACGACTACGGCTGATTTATTTGATCCGGCCAATCCTGCGGCAAACGAATTATGGGGAGTTGTATTTGCGAAAAAAACATGGAGCGGCGACAAACAGGTTGAAGTTGTCCAGGATCCTGTAGAACTTATTACAGGCGCGAAGCGAAAAACAGTAGAACGGCTTGCTCGGGCACTGTGTTTTGGAGTGAGATCCTCCACAAAGTATATTGAAGATGAGATTGATGCAAAAGAGGAATTTTTGAAAATCGTTGAGGGGGTGCGAGCTGGAAAAGAACCTTTGCTGGCCAGTGAGACGCAGGGCGCATTTCTCGATTCGCGTCAGTTAGATGCGCTTAAGCGGGCGGTTGCGCAGCGCGTAGGCGGATATGTAGAACAAAGGCATGAGATGCCGAGCGAACCCAAGATAGAAAAGGAGTATAAACGGCAACGCGAGAAGGAGTTTGGCGCTTTATTGCGTCCTCAAAATGATCCTCCGCGTGTTTCGGAAGATATGCTTGAAGTAGGCGCACAAATTCCCGATAGTTATTCTCCATTTCAAAAGATTATGGCACGATATTTTCAGAGGGGGAGGGCTATTTTTGAGCGAACCTTAGGATCAGAAGTACTTAAAAAAGAGTTTGGGGTAACGGTACAAGATAATCCGGAGGCACGGGCACTACTTTTTAAAGGAAAATTCTACGATGATTTTTTTGATGTTTCGGAGCGTGGAAAACGGATTACGAATCTTACAGTAGAGCGTCTCCGATCCATGCCGGAGTTATTTGATTATTTGCGCTTTGCTATGCTCCCTGCGGATCGACAGCGTATTAGTAGTTTTTTTCTGCGCGATGAAGATGGAATAAAAACTCTTGAGGATGCTGGACGACAACTTGAACGCATCCGTGTAGCGCGCCATCACCCGCAATTTGAGCAAATGTATTTAGAAGCTCCATTTCCGCCTCAACTTGATCGTGTACTGCCAAAGATGAGAGATGGCGAGGGTAATTTATTTGGATTGAAGAAGAGGTTGTTTCGAAAAATTATTCGTTGGGGTATGACTCAGGAAAGCCCGGCGCTTGCAAGCGGCCTTGAGCTCAAAAAGCGTGTGCAAGAAGGGCTTACCGCGCGCGCTCAGGCGGAAAAACTCCCTTCAAAAATAAAGTGGGCCAAGTTTCGAGGAGCCCCCAAGTGGTGGGAACAGGTAGGACGCGCGCTTGGCAATATTCCTTATGAAGATCAGTCCGCGCAATTTCGAGCGATGAATGGAATTTTGTCTGAAGAATTTATGCGGCTTATGGCTGATGATGTGAATGAAATGGAGCAATGTGCTCCAGATACCATTAGCGTATCAAAAGCGTATTTTGAACCCACCCCGTATGCGCGATGAATCAACCAAAACCGCATTATTGTTTGATCGACTGCGTTTTAGCCGCGCGCCTGAGCGATCAAAAGCCAAGGATTTTGCAGATACTGATCCCGGTACCATGCTTCCTTATATTGCGGAAGGAAGTACACTCAAGATGATGAGCACTACGGAAACCATGCGATCAGTTGCGGATGTGTTTCGAGAGCGGCTTATGTTTCTTGTAGATCGCCTTCCCAATACTCCCGAGTTTGAACAGATAGGGAAAGGATTGCATTCGGGCAAACCGGCAGATTTAGAAAAAGCATTCCGCGAGTTGCGACAGTATGCCGAGCGTCATCCGGATGTGTATGCCGGTGCTCCACTTCTGCGTCTGGTGTCTGCATTGCCGGATGGATTTGGATTTTGGACAAGAGCCGTTAATGAACCCGTGTCAGCGCATAAAACCGAGGCCAAAAAATTGGGCGTCAAGTTAGCAGAGCGTGGTTGGTACAAGCAGACAGGGGCGACCATTACCCAGGAAATCGCCCTGCATTTTGCCGTAGGAAGTCTATATGCAGAAAATCTTGATACTGTAGCAAAAGGTGGCTCTCATGATAATGGCAACGAACCGCTTGATCTTAAGGCACTTGTGCGAGTGTATAAAGCAGCACGCGAAGTATATGGGGCGGCTTGGAAAAAACAAAATCCTGATGGAATGCGGCTTGTGCAGAAGCGATTCGCACGCCTTGAATGGGAAGAAAACAATCCGTTATTGAACACGGATGAGGAGCGCGGTCAATTTGATCGAATCAAAAAGATGGAACAACTGTTGAAGCAAGTAGCGGGGGAGAGCAAGGAGGGTAGTAGCAATACACAACTCATGTGGCCGCTCTTTATAAAAAAATTATGGGATGATGAGGCGCTTTTGCAAAAGCAGTTTTCAGGAGTTCCACTTAGAGAAGAATTTGATGAAAAAATGGTGTTTGCGTCATTGCCCAACAACAGCCATTATGATGACCCGGATTTCAAAGCCACGCTTATTGCAATAGGCGAAAAGCTCGCGCCGTTTGCTCCAACAACACCGCAAAACGAAGAAGAACATATTGCGCTGGCGAAAAACGCGCTCAAGGAGTTTGGTGTTCCAGACCAAGTGGTATTCAAAGGTCTTTATGATGAAGGGATTCGGACTATTGCGCGACGGCTACAGTGGGAGGAAATTATGAAGTTTAAGCAAATGTTGGGCAAAAAAGTTGAAGAGCCAAAGCTGTTTGATCGCGCGTGCCAGTTTGAGGAAGGTTTTTTTCGAGATTTTCTACTGTTTGAAGCATGGAAGCAAGAGCCGAGCAAGACCAAAGAAGTTGCACAACGTTATCTTGAACGCATGCAAAAAGAGGTCCCGGATGGGGCAAAAGCCAATCGCGCGGTTGATATTATGAATCGGTATGTGAGGGATCATTATCAGGAGGGAACGGTGAATGAGGCAAAAACACAGGCAGGGGCAATGTCGGTCGCGCTGGGAAATCCGAGGAATGCAGAAGAAGTCGAGGAGATGACGCAGGCAGATGTGGAAGCGTTGAATGAGCGATGGAAACAATTTATACCAGGAGTATGGGATGCATCTACGCGATTAACTGCCCCAGCGCAAAAAATACATCATGATCGCAAACAAAATTTTCGGCAACGCGCGGATCAGGAAAAGTATCCGCCAGGGCGACTTCTGCATGTATTTTCTGATACTGCAAGCCGAGAGAGTGGGAGAGAAGCGGTAACCGATACTGCATATGTGATGCGTATCCTTACAGAGTTTGCCAATCAAGATGTTGTTGCGCTGCAAGAGCTTAACTCGAAAGATACATTGCGTGATAAAGATATTTCCCTCGCGCGTACATGGGTAGAAAAATATCTTCCGGAACCGTGTATGTTGCGTGATTTTTATCTTGAAAATCATTTAAACCTTACATTGTGGAATCATTTGAAGCAGTCGCGGCTTGGAGAAAAACTTGAAGAAGATGGGATTCATCTTGTCACAACGAACGTTGATCTGAAGGATCACTTTAGTGGTGACAAGGACTATGGAGTATTGCCGGATGCCTACTTTACCGATTACACGCTTTTTCGAGTTGAAGGACTTGCGCAAAAAGTCCACCTGTTTGATGAAAAAGAACAAGCCGCGCTTGCAACGCTTATCCGCGATTTCAGTAGTCGTATGACTACCGGGGCGCAAGAAGGATATGAACGGATTATGCTCGAATTGGAAGAGGCAACGGTACGATCGCAATATCAAGCAATCTATCGTGATGCATTGCCACGCGGACGTACTGCTGTCGAATCAGAAGATCGCGCGGCACGCGATAAAGCATTTGAGTTTGTCCTTAAGCGTATTGTTGAGAAATTTCCACTTGCCAGCTACAATCGCGATGGTTTGCTTGAACGGTTTGCGCTCGATTATGCAACTACGCCGGAACACGCGCGCAGGGTGGAAGAAGCAATGTATACATATCTCATGCGCAAACCGGAAGTTGAAAAGGAGAAAGGCGAAAAAGTGCCGTTTGCGCCGGTTGAAGCGGTTAAAAAATATCTTGCGGTATTTAAGGATCGTGAAAGTCGACAGCGGATTTTAGGTTGGGTATTTGGCGGTGAGTTGCCGGATGATCGTTATCTTGAAGGACGTACGTTTAAAATAAATTCCGACGAAGAGCGCGAGGCATTTTGGCTTATGAGCAGCGCGGAGCGGCGTGCGGTGCTCTACAATGCGTTGATGGGGGAAAACGGATTATTTGAGACCGGCGATTCGACCGAGAAGCATAAAGTATTCGTAGAGTTTCTCGAAGATTTTTATGAAAACAATTTTGCATCAATTCTTACTGCTGAGCCGGGTAAGACCGATATGGAGCCGGTACTTAGAACCGTGTTTTTTGAAGTATTTAAAAAGTATTCGACACCTCGCAGAGTCGAATTATTTTGCGCAATTACCGAGCGTATGCGGGAAGTTCGGATGAAAGGAAAAAAGTTGAATGCGGGACAAGCAATGCGCTTATTTTTAGAACAGTTGGGAGTCGTCGGAATTAAAGCAGGGCAGGTGATTTCGGAGCAAAAGGGTCTTGTGAGCGATGATATTAAGGAAGAATTGTCTTCCCTTCGAGATCGCGCCGCGCCATTTTCGAAATTCGGAGTGTTTACATACCTGCGACTTGCAGAACTTATCGGTGAGCCGCGCGGAAAGGTAACGCCGCCGTTTCGTATTTCACAAGTGGGAGAATGTTTGGGCAGTGCCTCAATCAAACAGGCGCATCTTGCATGGACGACTGAGGGAAAACCGGTCGTAGTGAAAGTGCCCCGTCCTACGATTGATAAAAATTATTCGGAAGATATTGCAGTCCTTGAACAGGTGCTTGCAAAATTAAGAACGCAAGGCGTTAATGTACCGGAATTCCTTCTTCACGAGATTGTCGATGCGTGTACTTCCGAGTTTGACTTTGGACAGGAGGGGATTTCGCAACAAGAAACCGACGGACATCTTTACAATCGCAAGGCCCAAGTTACTGCTCAAGTACAAGGACAGGAAGGGAAAAACGGAGAACAAATACGATTGGATGTGCCGGATTTATTATTTCTTCTTCGAAAAGGAGATAGCGGGGTGGAAAATCTTCAATTGATGGTTGATGAGTATGTTGGCGGATTTACACTAAAGGAGCTCGAAGAGTGGCAACGATTTGCAAGTACGCCGCCCGTAACGCCCGAAGAGCAGACAAAAAAGCGCGAACTCCAACAGAAATTGGAAAATATCTATCATGAATATGCCGCGTTGGTAGGACATGAATTTACCCAGGTATCAGTAGAATCGCTTCGTGCGCAAATAGCACTTGATTTGATAGAGCAGATTGTAAGCGATGGCGTATTCCATGCCGATCTGCACTCGGGAAATGCAATCGTGGATTTTAAGCCAAAGGCAAAGCGCTTGGCGCTGATTGATTTTGGAAGCGTGGGACGATCTGTTGACACGCGGACGGAAGGCGTTACTGATCATCGGCCGAAGTTTAAAGAATTTTTGCAAAATCTTCTGTTTTTGAAGATGGGCCAAGGCGATGCGTCGCGATTAGGGGAGCTTATCGCAGAATATGTTGAGCTTCCCGGTTGGAGCGCAGTGCGTTGGGGCACAAAAATTGCAGAGATTAATGCGCGACAGGCGGAATTAGGCGGATTTTTTAAAGAATTACTTTCAGAGATTTTAGCGGAAAAAGGAGAAATGAATCGGCAGTTCAAATTTTTGCTGAAGTCGCTTGCCGCAGCGGGCGGTCATTTTGAAGCATTGCGGGAGTATCTTGGGAAAGCACTTCCTGAAGCGGCGACTCGTGCGGCAAGAGAGAGAAAACCGGTAGGCGAGGTATTGCTTCAATATCCGGGTATGCAGAAATTGCGGCCGCTTGTTGAGGGTAATGCGCAATTGAAGGAGATGTTAGGAATGTAGGGCCTGAGTATGGTAGAATTGATGGGCATGTAATTATATTTGTCGTTCCATCTAGTATCTATGCCCGCGCTAAGTTTTCCCGCATACAATGGCCAATTCACTATACAGATAGGACTATTTTGTCTGTCAGCATGAATATAATTAAATCCTCGTATTCTGCCTTCGGCAGAAGCGGGAAAATTTAGGCGGGTATGCCCGCGCTAAGTTTTCCCGCATACAATGGTCAATGTTCTATGCATAGCGTAATTACAAAAAAAGCACGTATAAAGCATAACTCGTTTACTGCCTTTGGCAGAGGCGGGAAAATTTAGGCGGGTATGCAAACTGCAATAATCCTCATTCTTACAATCATTTCTAATGCGTTGGCTAATGTGTTTATTAAGTTTGGCACGCAGAAACTTCCTGCGTTGGATGTGCATAATTTCTGGAAAATTCTTGGGAATGGGTGGATTATGCTTGGCGCGCTTTTGTTTGTGACCAATTTTCCGCTCTATAATCTGATCCTGCAGAGGATGAAGCTTTCAATTGCGTTTCCGCTTATTACCTCAAGCGCGTTTGCGGTTGCGCTTCTCATCTCAGTGTTCGTGTTTCATGAATCTCTGCGCATGCCGCATTACGCGGGGCTTGGGTTATTGATTATTGCATTATGGTTACTCGCCCGATGAAATTACAAATTACAAATTACAAATTACAAACAAATCACAAATTCCAACCGCGTAGGTATTGGAATTTCCTTGTAATTTGTTGTTTGGTATTTGGAATTTCGGACGCATTGCCAGTGCGTGCCGAGACTCCTGCTGATATTGCGAAGTTGCTCGAGGTGCGGCAACAGCAAATTGCGGACCTTGAAGGGCAAATTGCGGATTATTGGAAATCGGTTGATGAGAAGCGCGCAAAAGGGGATTCGGTGCAGAGTGACATTGAGGTATTAAAAACAAAGATTGCAAAAAGCGAACTTGAGATCAGGAGCTTGCAGCTTGCGATTGAAGAATCAAAATACAAATTGAAAAAGACCGAAGCGAAAATAGGAGAAGTAACCGGTCAGCTTGGTTTGATGAAAGGAAAAATGGCCGCCTCCTTGCGGGAGCTTCAGCAGCGCGAAGGGGTATCTACGTTTTTGCGGTTTGCTGAGACGGATAAATTGTCCGATATATTTTTGGCGCTTGGAGAACTTGAACAATTGTATCAAGGTCTTGACGAGGTACTTGGCGGGCTTAAGTCAAAGAAATCAGATCTTGAAGAAGTGCGTGATGCGGTTGCGGAAGAGCGACGTACTCAGGAGCGCTTAAAAGCGATTGAGGAATCTCAAAAGGAGATCGTCGCACGTCGTAAGACAAGTCAGGCAAAACTTCTTGTACAAATTGAAAAAGAAAAAGGTAAATTGCTCAGCACGATTGTGAGTAGAAAACAAGACCTTGATGCAATTAAAGCGCAGATCGAATATTTGCAAAAGGCAGGGGTTTCCGCGGAGGAAGCCGTTCGTTTTGGTCAGCTTGCGGCAATTCGTACGGGGATACGTACCTCGTTTTTAATCGCAGTACTTGAAGTTGAGTCGCGACTTGGGCTTAACGTGGGAAAGGGGAATTGGAAAACGGATATGCATTCCCGCGATAAAGACGCATTTGTTGCGATTACCGGAAAACTCGGGCTTAATCCCGATACTACTCCGGTCTCGCGCGCCCCCTCGTATGGGTGGGGCGGAGCAATGGGGCCGGCACAATTTTTACCAAATACTTGGCTTGGCTACGAATCAAGCGTGGCAAAACTTACCGGTCATAATCCGCCGAATCCTTGGAATATTGAGGATGCATTTACCGCAGCAGCGCTTATGCTTGCCCGTAACGGTGCATCTTCAAAAACGCGCGCAGGCGAAATTCGCGCATCAAAAACGTATATCTCGGGGAATGGAAATTGTGCAAAAAATATTTGCAATTCATACTCTAATCTCATCCAAGACAAAGCAGATGATATTGAAGAAGATTTAAAACAGAACGGAAACAGCTAGACGCAATTTTCAATTTTTAATTTACAATTTTCAATAAATTTACAATGAGCAAAATTTCCAACAAATATGATCTCGAAGAGAGAACCGCCAAATTCGGGGAGGAAGTTATTAAGTTTTGCAGAAGTGTGCCGCAAGATGTTGTAACAAGACCGCTTATCAGTCAGCTGATACGCTCCGGAACAAGTATTGGAGCGAATTATATGGAGGCAAATGGCGCGAGTTCGAAGAAGGATTTTCAAAACAAGATATTCATCTGTAAGAAAGAAGCACAGGAAACAAAGCATTGGCTAAGAATGTTTGTGAGCTGTCTACCAGATAAAAGAGATGAGATACAAAAATTGTGGAGAGAAGCGCAAGAGTTAACAATGATTTTTCAAAAAATTACCAGCTCATTGCGGGGAAATTGAAGCTTTTGCAACATTTATTGAAAATTAAAAATTGGAAATTGAAAATTCAACAGATGCTTGCGTTTGACTAATATGTTTTATTGGATTAAGAGGATTATAATCATTGCAGTAATTTTGTCCATTGCACTATCTGCATACTTGCTTATTCCTGTCAAGATCAAGCCAGCAAAAAACATTACGTGGGGCATGACATTTACAAAGTCCTATGCGGAGTATCTTGGACTTGATTGGCGTCAGACGTATCTCGCAATTATTGATGACCTGGGAGTTAAGAGCGTTCGAATCGGGCTAAATTGGGATGACATCGAACCCACGCAAGGCCGCTTTGATTTTTCTGATTATGACTGGATGTTTAATGAAGCACAAAAACGCGGTATCACCGTCTTGCCCGTGATTGGTTTTAAATTACCTCGATGGCCGGAATGTCGCGCGCCGCAGTGGGCAACGGAGTGGTTGCCGAAAAATAGCCCGATGTGGAAGCGATTTTTGGACGTTGGCGTGGGATCGAGGCGCGGCGAATTTGAAGCAGCGCAGCTTGCCATGATACAAGAAGTCGTGGGGCATTTTAAGGCAAGAACAAATATTGCCATGTGGCAAGTGGAAAACGAAGGATTTATCGGATGGTTTGGCGATTGTCCTCCTACGAAAGATTCGTTTGTTACCCGCGAAGCGACATTTGTCCGTTCGCTTGATCCTCGGCCGATTCTTATGACCGAATCAGGAGAACTTTCAAGCGGTCTGAAATCGGCGTTCTCGGCCGATGTCGTAGGAATCAGTTTGTATCGAGAAGTATGGAGTCCGATCTTTGGATTTATTACCTATCCCTTGCCACCTTCTTTTTACGCCCATAAACTCAAGCTTCTTTCTCCGTGGACCTCGCATACGCTCATTTCCGAGCTTCAACTTGAGGCATGGGCGCCGGAGGGAATGATGAATCTTTCGATTGATGAACAGATCAAGCGTTTGAGCCCGGAGAAGATGCGCGCGACTATAGAGTATACGCGCCGCACCGGAATTGATACAATATACGCATGGGGCGGGGAATGGTGGTGGTATCTTAAACTCAAGGGCTATCCGCAACTTTGGGAAACCGCCCGAGAGGAATTTTCAAAATAGAATTTTAACGCCTCAACCGTCGGTTGAGGCGTTACCAAACAAGCTGCCCCGCGGCCTATTGACAAGGAGTGGCTTTTGTGGTATCATAAAATGTTCCTTATAAAATAAAGATTTGTGTTGAAGACGGCGTTTTGGACCCTTTAAGTTTTGTCATTTCGATCGAGCCGAGAGGCGAGTGGAGAAATCTCTGCACCATGCTATGTGTGAGATCTCTCGCTTGCGCTCGAGATGACAGGGGGAGAGGATTCAGGCCGCCGTTTTCAACCAAAGGCAGGTTTGGTAATCCCGACGTTGTGTTGGGAACCCGGGCTAGTCGACGGCAAAGGAAAGAAGGCAGGTCATTATGGCCAGTCGTCTCGCATCGGAAATGTCCGGCACGCAAGTGCCGGAGTTCGTCGCTCGTCTCGGACGCGCGGGGATCACGCTTCCCACGGCCAAGCGGCTGATGGGCGACGACGATCTCATGGATCGGTTCGTCGCGGCGGGGCTCGCGCTTTCGGATTTCCAGCTGATCCACGACCGCTTCACCCCGCTTTCGGACGTCCTCGTGCAGGTCAAGGCGTGGCCGGGGATGATCGAGCGGTTCGGGGAGAAGGGCTTCATGGAGGCGATCGCGGAGTTCGAACGCTCGGAGCGCAAGCGGCGCTACGAAGCGGCGCTGGCGGACCACAAGCTCCTCCAGCTCGTGGTCGTTCCGTATCTGGACACGGCCGCGGTGACGCTTCTGTACGCGCGTGACCGCTACCGCGACGCCTCCGGAAAGTTCGGACAGTGGGAGGAGGCCTACGCGCAGGGCGTGGACGAGAACCGCGTGCGGTTGCTCAATGGAGTCCCGGATCGCCGCAATTGCTTGCGCATCGAAGTCGTGGATCTCGGCGCGCACTGGAACCCGAAGGACGGCTTCATCCCGTCGGAAATCCGCGGGCCGAACTCCGCGACCTTCGCGGTCATCTACGCCGCGGCTCAGAATCCGGCGTGGGTCCGCCAGATGGACGGCGCGAACGTGCCGTTCGCGCTCGCGGGCGGGCTCGAACTGAACGTGCCCGGCTACGACGGGTGGGCGTTCTTGCCGAGCGTGTGGTTCGACCGTGACTATGGCGCGGCGGGGCTGAACGGCGGCCTCTGCGACTACCGCTACCACGAGCACGCCCTGCCCATCCTCTGGGAGTAGCGGCACTCGTACCTTGGACTCTTGGCGCTTGGAGAAACTTGGTCATCGGACCTCGGATTTCCAAGCGCCGCTTTTAATTTTGTGATATGATTATTTTGGACGGCTCATGAACTGTAGTGTATACATTACAGTCGCCCTCCACTCCAGTTCGCAAATTCCGCCAGAGTTTTACGATTTTGTCATTCTGATCCGCCGCCCGGCGGATTCAGGATGACAGGTAGTAAGAGCGTGCGGCGCGAATGGTGAGTACTCCGCGCGGTCTTTTAGGATCAAACATCAGGTTTTCGGATCCTGCATAAAATTCAAGAAGCGATTGCGATTGCTTCTGGTGTCATAGAAGGAGACTGCGTACATAGCGATGGGTGCCCGGCTACGACGAGTGGACGAACTTGCCGAACGTGTGGTTCAACCGTGACAATGGCACGGCGAAGCTGAACGGCAACCACTGCGACAACCGCTACCACGAGAACGCCCTGCCCATCCTCTGGGACTCCTCACCTAAAAAGCCGCCAATAAAGGCGGCTTTTGTTTTACCCGATTGATTTTATCCACCCGCCGAGCATGCGTCCTGTTTCGTGGAGTTTTGATTCTATGCTAAGATAGGCGCTGTTGGGAAGACATCTACAATCTTTTGCCAAGCGTATAAGTATGCGGAGTGTGTCGAGTTTTGTACTGGCTTCCATAAGGCGCACTCGTTTTATATTTGTGTCAGAAGTTCCGCCTGCCGCGAGTGTGTGCTCAAGAACATTCAGAAGATAGGTACTGCATGTTTGGCCGAGTGTGTAGCGTTCGGTTTTGGGAAATTTAATCAGTAAGCCGTGTAAGAGGCGATAGGTTTCATAGAGCGTATGGACAATCGGAATATCGCCAGGGTTACGCAACAGCTCGCGTTTGATTTCGGAAGCGTTGGGGGGGGGGGTTACTAGAAGAAGTTTTCATAGTGAAGGTGATAGGGGGTTATTATTTGAGCAGTGCTCATCTTTAGAAAATTTATTTTTAGCATGGGAAAAATTTCGGCGCGGGAAGCGGGCTAGGGCGGACGTAATGGCATACGAACGACGGTTAGAGAATAATCTTTTTGAATTACGTGACGATCTTCTAGGCGAATCATACCGACACGGTTTCTACGACCCGTTTACAGTCCATGATCCCAAAGAACGGAGAATCCATAAAGCCACTGTCAAGGATCGGGTAGTACATCAGGCAGTAGTCAATGTGATAGAACCGATGTTTGAGCGGCGGTTTATCTTTGACAGTTTTTCTTGTAGGATCGGCAAGGGAACGCATGCGGCGGTCGATCGCACGCGTACCTTTCTGCGTCAGGCCAGTAACAACAACACGAGAACTGTGTACGCATTGAAGTGCGATATCAGAAAGTTCTTTGCATCAGTAGACCATGCCATTCTTTTTTCGTTGCTTGCGCGTAGAATCGGCGATACTGGTATTCTACGGCTCCTTGCGCATATTATAAAAAGTTTTTCCGTTTCTCAGGGTAAAGGGATTCCGCTTGGTAATATCACCAGCCAACTATTTGCAAATGTATATCTACATGAGCTCGATTGGTTTGTAAAGCACGCATTAAGGGAGCAATGCTATATTCGCTACTGCGACGATTTTATATTTGTGCACCCGTCGCGTCAACACTTACTTGCTCTTATTTCTCGCATTGAGGAGTTTCTTAGTCGTCATCTTAGTTTGCATCTCCATCCAGATAAAGTTATTGTACGAAGTTGGACTCAGGGTATTGATTTTCTTGGGTATGTGATTCTGCCGCATTGCACGATACTTCGCACAAAAACAAAACTGCGAATGCTCCAGCGTATTAATTCGAGTAATCTGTCTTCCTATCTGGGTCTTTGCAGTCATGCGGCAAGTTATCATTTGCAGAAGATTTTGCTGTGTTGTATATCAAAGTAGCAGAATTGTGCTATACTGAATGTATTATGCGCATAGCAATGATCGGACAAAAAGCGGTTCCATTCTATCGAGATGGGGGAGTGGAAACGCATGTTGAGGCGCTGGCAACGCGGCTTGCAAAGCGCGGGCATGAGGTTACGGTGTTTGTGCGCCGCAGATATGTGGCGACCAAAGAGGACGTGTGGGAAGGCGTCCATCTTGTGCGCGTGCCGGAGATTCCAACAAAGCATTTGGGCACAATCTCATCAACTTTTTTTGCTACGTTCTACGTCCTACATACTCAATTCGATATTATTCACTTTCACGGCGTTGGCCCGGCGCTGCTTTCTTGGATTCCTCGGTTGTTCACGCGTGCAAAAATTGTAGTAACGTTTCATTCAATTGATCGCTTTCATTCCAAGTGGGGATTGTTCTCACGCCTGGTGTTGCGGTTTGGCGAATGGATGGCGCTCCATGTTCCGCACAAGGCAATTGCAACTTCACAATCAATCGTGCAATATTGTAAAATACACTATGGAAAAGAACCGGTGTATATCCCGAACGGCGTGGAAATTCAAAAGTCAAAAGGAACCGAGCAGCTTGCGCGCTGGGGTTTAACGCGAAACAGCTACCTTCTTACGGTGGCCCGGCTTGTGCGTCATAAGGGCATTCACTCGCTCATAACTTCATACAAAGAAATTCCGGATAGCATCAAGGGGGAGATGAAACTCGTGATTGTGGGCGCGCCTTCGTTTACGAGGAAGTATGATGCGTATCTTCGCGAGCTTGCGGGCGAAGATCATCGGATTGTGTTTACCGGATATCAAACCGGAGAGCCCTTGAAGCAACTCTATGGAAACGCATATCTGTACGTGCATCCGTCCGAGTATGAAGGGCTTTCACTTACTATTTTAGAGGCAATGAGCTTTGGAAAATGTGTTCTCGTGTCTGATATTCCTGAAAACCTTGAAGCGATTGATCACTCCGGGGTTCCTTTTGAAGTCGGTAATATTGATGACCTTGCGAACAAAATTACCAATCTTATGAATCACCCCGAAGTTATTGAAGCGCGCAGTAAACTCGCGATTGGATATATGAAACGGCATTTTGAGTGGGATATGATTGTTGAAAAAACGCTCGCACAATACGCCAAACTTTTCGATGACGCGGAGAAAATTTGTCTTGTGGATAAAAATGTGCTATAATGATGAATAGAAAAGAGTATTTTTAATATTTAGCCATATAATATGAGTTTTTCCATATTTCGAGGGTTTTTAGTCATAGCTTTTGTAGGACTGGTAAGTACCGCGGCTGCGGCAACCATGTTTGGCGGACCTGCGCCGGTTTTTACTCCGCGCGGTTGCACTATAGCCGCAGAGTGCGGTCATGTATGCGCCCAAAGTCCGCAGCAGTGCGTACCGTATTGTACTTCCGATGCCGCACATGCGGTTGAGTGCGGAGAGTGGGCACGCGCGTATCAGTCCTCAGGTACGGTGCAAGTTGCACAATTTAGCGGCACGCCGCCCGGCGGGGGTGCCGGTGGTTTTGCTGCGCCTCCTCAAGGTAGCTTTGGCTCTCCGCCAAGTGGCACTTCATTTACTCCACCGCTCGGAAGTTCTTTTGCACAACCCGGCCAACCTCAACCCGGTGGCGATCAGCCGATGACGCAGCCGATGACGCAGCAGCCGATGATGCAGCAGCCAATCATGGGGGAACCCCGAGGTATGACAGGAACACAAGGTACAGGAACAGATGTTCCGCCGCTCGGTAGGCCAATGGGTGGCCCGCAAGCTACGGGTGATCAACAAATGGGTCAGCCCGGGATGATGCAGTCACCAACTACAAACGGGCAAATGGGTCAGCGCATGGAACCGTTTACGGGTGATCAGTCGTCAATGATGGGTCAACAGCAAGGACGACCAATATTTGATGAGGGCGGACAAAAGCCGCCAGGCGACATGATGGGCCGACCCGGTACACAGACCTGCAATGTCAATGGCGTTGAGGTTCAGGGTCGCTGTGAGGATGTGGATAAGAAGTCGCCAAGGCCAATGGGGATTGAACTTGGCGGTGGCGTGAAAGGATCCGGTCCCGGGGGGTGTTTATCACCTGAGCAATGCACGGCATACTGTGAAAAAGGGGAGAATAAACAAGGGTGCGAAGGATTCTTTAAGAATTTTGAATCCGCACCGCGCGATTTTCAAGCCCACGAACAATCGCGCCCTGAATTTCAGAAACAAAGCGGACAAAGCCAAGAGGAGTTTGACAAGCAACGACAAGAAGGTGAGCAGCAATTTGAACAAGAACGAGAAGGGCAGCAAAAGCGCGTGCAAGAACAGATGCTGAGTCAAGTGAAGCGGGGGATGCAGCAGATGACGCGCATGATTAATCAGATGGAATCACGCATTAAAGCGTTGCAACGGAAAAAGGTAAAAATTTCTGATGAGGTGACTTCAGCCATGGCGCAGCTTAAAGAGCTTGTGGTAAAGGCGCAGAATATTAAGGATCCGGAGGAGATGCAAGAAGTTGGTCCGCAAATTGGAGAGCTTGTACAGGATATTAATGAGCGGTTTGGTGATCTTGAACGTCTTGCGGAATTTCCAAGAATGGTTGCGCAAGCAAATCGCATGATTCGCCAGTTTGAATCGCAAATAAAGCGTCTTGAGGCGCGGGTGAATGCGCGCAAACTGGACGTAGGTGATACGTTGAGCGATGCAAAGAGCTTGCTTAGCGAAATGAAAACAGCCCGTGACGCCGCCTCTGCCGCTGCGGCACAAGGCGATGCGGAAGGCGCATTTGAACAATTGCAAGAAGGGGTGTTTGAACGGGGGGATGAAATAGGAGATAAGATGTCTGCCCTCGAGATTATAGTGCAAGCGCCTCAGAGGATTGCTCAGATGAATCGCGAGTTGCGTACTATGGAGTCGCGTATGAAGCAACTTGCGCGCAAAGGACAAGATATGACCGAGGCAAAGGCCTTGATTGCGGATGCGCGGGCAAAACTGGCGGTGATTACCGGATTGACTAAGCAGAGACCGATGCCTACGGAAGAAATTATGAGCATGGTTGAAGAACTTGAGGATGTGGTTGATCAGATTCGCGATCAGATAGGTCAATCAGATCAGCCGGAATTTAAGCCATTTGAACTTGAACTTCCGGCAGGGCTTCAAATTGCGCCAAGTGGAGGAGAGGGTGGAACGTAGTAATAGTGTAGATGATGAATTCAAGGACTGTCTTTATTAGAAGGACAGTCCTTTTTGGGATCATACGCAATATAGGGTTCTATCCACCTTCGTCATCCCGAGCGGAGCCGAGTCCGCAGACAAGGCGTAGTCGAGGGATCTCATACGATTCTTAGTAAGAAAGGTGTGAGATTTCTCCACTTCGCCCCGATTGCGATCGGGGCTTCGGTCGAAATGACGAAGGTGGGGCAGTGATATATATACCACCATTTGCGTATGATCCCCTTTTTAGGAGTTCTAAAAAATTAAAAAAAGGCACCGGAGGATGAAGTCCGGTGGGAGCATCGCTCATGCTCCAGAGGTACAGGTGGCGGTCGCGGCGTGGCCGAACGTCGGCTAGGTGGCGCGCGGGTGGGTGCCGGGACGCGGCGCGAGCTTGGCCGATTGGGTCGGCTAGGTGCCGGCCGGGCGCGCCGCGGACTGGTAGCCGGTGACCGACTTGCCCTTGAGCTCGAGCGTGACCGTGCCGGTGACGCCGGGCTCGATCTTCAGGCCGCTGAAGCAGTCGGCCATGCCGACCGTGAGACCTTCCTTCTTCGAGCCGACGAACTCGAGCTTGCGCTCGCCTTCGTCCGTGTCGATCGTGAGACCTCCATTGTCCTTGAGCGTGATGACGAGCTTCATGGCGAATCCTCCTAGAGATGAAGTGCGATGGTGGTCCTCCTTTCGGGAGGACGCGTGGCTTTCGCACAAAGCACACGGCATATTAGGGTAACATATAAAAAAAGGCCTGTCAAGGCCTTGTTATTAAACGGCTCACCCTGTAGGGTGAGCCGTTTAACTGCGCTACGTGAGGCCAGGATATTACATATCTCCCCAAAGTGTCTGCACAATCGCAATCGCCGAAGTGGCTGCGGTTTCGGTGCGAAGGATGCGTGGACCCATGCGGACAGCGGTGGCGTGGGGTAGTGCTTTGAGTGATTCGAATTCTTCGGTCGTAAATCCGCCTTCAGGGCCGACAAAGAGGGCGAGTGTATCGTTCATAACCCCTCCTTCACCTCCCCTTATCTTTCCTCCTAAGGCGGATCCGCCTCGGTCGGAAAGGGGAGGAATCGATCGATCTCCCCCTCTTAAGGTAAGAGGGGGTTGGGGGGAGTTATGAAGTTGTGAGAATGTTTGTGTGCCGTGAGAGTCGAGGACAAATATTCGCGAACAATTTTGTGCACGCGCCGTCGCTTCCTCAAAACTCCCCAGGAATTCAATCGTGGGCGGTAAGAGGCGGTCGCATTGTTTTGCCGCTTCGAGTGTAATTTTTTGCCAGCGCTCAAGTTTATGCATGAGTCGCTCTCCATGAAACTGAGTCGGCGTATTTGCCGAGGGAAAAATTACGATTGTTGCCGCGCCGAGTTCTGTGCTTTTTTGCAAAATATAATCAAGTGCTTGTTCATGCACTAATGCTTGAAACAAAATCACCTTGAGCGTTGGCTCAGGTGGCGGTTCGATTTCCTCAAGCACCTTGACCGTAATAGTATGACGGTTTACCGTAATAACTTGGGTATTAAAACGCCTCAGGTCAGGCCCTTGCAAATTAATATGCTCGCCAACCTTAATCCGGCGGGCTTGGGCAATATGGACGACTTCTTCGCCTGTTATCGTCTGCTCAGTCCCGATTTTGAGTATGTGGTTTGCTAAAAAATATGACATGAGCCATGCTAGATTTCAAAAGCATATTCGGCAACAAGCCCGTTAGAAATCGGGATGCTGGGAATCGAACCCAGCCCTCATCCGCCCGAGGCGGACAGGCGCTCCCTTGCCCGTTAGAAATCGGGATGCTGGGAATCGAACCCAGCCCTCACGCTCCCGAAGCGTGTATACTGCCGATATACTACATCCCGATAATTTCTAACGGGGCAGGTACTACAGCCCGGCTAATAAAGGTGCGGGGTTAGCTGCCTGTCTCCTCCAAAGGTGGAAAGGTATCTATGGCGGAGCAACACCCCGTTGCGCAACAGTATATAACCTTTCTTGTGCTTTGACAAGCAATAGGGTACAATATATAAATATTCGTATATTTGTGCACAATTTGTAATTTGTAGGAATATGAAACTCGATACATACTTTAAAATCGCAATTGAGAAAGGGGCGTCTGACGTGCATTTAGTAAGCGGGGCGGCGCCGGCGCTTCGAATTGCAGGGCAGCTTGTATTTTCCGAAAAAGCATTTTTGCCAAAAGGAGAAGTAGAAGGGATCGCGCAGGAGCTTTTAAATAAGCTGCAGATGCAGCGCTTGCAAGAAGTACGCGATCTTGATCTTGCGTATTCAATTGATAGTTGGCGTTTTCGCGTGAATTTTCATTTTCAGCGGACAGCCATGGGACTTTCCGCGCGTTTGATTCCAAAAAAGATTCCGGACCCGGAGGCACTCGGATTTAGCGAGACAATTTACAATCTTACGAAACTCAATAGCGGTCTTGTCCTTGTAACCGGTCCTTCCGGTTCGGGAAAGTCTACCACGCTTGCCTCGATGATCGAGATTATGAATCGTGAGCGGCGCGCGCATATTATTACGATCGAAGATCCGATTGAGTTCGTGTACTCCGACGCGCAAAGTTTTATTGAGCAGCGCGAGGTTGGAGAGGATACGCCAAGCTTTGCCTCTGCGCTGAAATATGTTCTTCGACAAGACCCCAACGTCATCCTTGTGGGAGAAATGCGCGATCTTGAAACAATCCAAGCCGCCCTTACCGCCGCAGAAACCGGACACCTGGTTCTCTCGACATTGCATACGCAAACTGCGGCAACCACGGTTGAACGTATTATTGATATGTTTGAGGGGCTGCGTCAGAAGCAGGTACTGCTGCAGCTTGCCGGTTCGCTTCGCGCGGTTATCTCACAACAACTGATTCCCGCGATGAAGGGAGGACTTGTTGCGGCGCGCGAAATCATGATTACCAATCCTGCGATTGCAACGCTTATTCGTGAAAATAAAATTGCTCAAATTCCTTCGGTTATACAAACCTCCGCGCGTGAGGGGATGGTGAGCATGGAAAATATGGTAAAACAACTCTACGAACAGGGAGTTATTGATGATATTTACGCAAAGCGGGGAAAAGAACGAGGAAAAACATTCTAAGTATTACTACAAATTACAAATCCAATTGCGAATATACAAATTTGTATATTTGTACCAAAATTTGTAATTTGTAGGAATATGCATGAGGATAAATGGAAAGATACGCTTGCGATGGTAAAATCGAAATTCCGGGTTTTGCAAGAGGGAAAGGAAACGATTGAAGATATTCCCAATGCAACCCGGGAATTTGTTGAATTCGAGGGACCGCAAGGAACCATGCGACTTGAATATACGATTCGCCCCGCGGTTCTTGACAAGAAAACCACATACTCAAAAACAGGAGGACGTGCCTCCCAGGTTGATTATGTATATAGTAAGGATGATATCGTACGCCGGATGCAAGCGTTTCGGCTTGATGACCGCGGGGATTGGGAAGAGGTAAAGGCGCCGCTCTAGCCATATTGGTAGGGATTGTTATGTACAAATCGCTTACCATATTGGCAGTTGCTATCCCTCTTGCACTCGCGGCTTTTTTTTATCATTCTCCCGCGGCTGCGCAGAAACAAATGCGCGCGGCGCTTTTAAAAGAACCGGTATGGGGGATTCACGCGGGCGGAGTATTGCAAGACGCCCAGGCGCAGATCGATCTTCAAGTACGGGGAAAAACTTCATGGCTGCGAATTGCGTATCCACCGTTGAAGTTGTTGAATAATCAATGGATCGGACTTGGGGATAACAGTTCTCCCGATGTAATATCCGCGCTTCAATTTACCGCGCGCACTGCTTCGTTTTTTGATGTGCTCAAAGGAGTTGATCGATATCGGGTCGCCTTTGATGCTGCCGGTGCGCCACGGGGGAATGGAGAGATATGGTTTACGCGAAATTCAATGCGGCCAAAAGGCGGATGGATTTCTTTTGAATCTGAGGAAGATGCAGACAGCAGGATTGTCCTTGATTTTTCATACAATGATACTGCGATAGGAGCAGAAGCGTCGCGCACGCTTGCCGATGTGCTTGCGCAATTGCAAGAAGTTGCGGATATTCACAATGGGAAACCAAAAAAGGTTGGCTCGCTTGCAAGTGGAAATTTTGGCACTGCCGCATTTGATAGTGATTTTGATCACGACGGGCTTTCTGATGCGCTTGAAATATTTTACGGTACTGATCCGGGAAACCCTGATAGCGACGATGACACGTTTTTAGATGGCGATGAAGTTCAGCGCGGCTATAACCCCACCGGAACCGGGCCGCTTGACCCCGCGCCTTAATCGCACTATGTACTGGGTTTATATTCTCCGGAGTCTTAAGAACCGCAACGCACTCTATATTGGTTACACTTCTAATCTTGACGGCCGATTGAATGAGCATAATAGTGGTATGTCCTTGCATACGAAAAAATACATGCCCTGGGAAATGGTGTATTGTGAAGGCTACGCCAATGAACAGGATGCGAAAGATCGTGAAAAAGCACTCAAACAGTTTGGCAGAGTATATGCTCGCCTAAAGGTGCGCATCCGGCGTAGCCTTCAAGGTGCGATTAAGGCGCGGGGTTGAACTAAGAGAGGCGGTGTGATATAATGTTTCTCGCTCGGTCATACATTGAATGCCCCTTTGAGCCGATGTAGCTCAGCTGGTAGAGTCCCGGCTTTGCCGAGGATCCTCGGTCGCTTTGCGACCGGGACAATGCCCGCCTAAATTTTGCCGATGTAGCTCAGCCAGCAGAGCAATGCTTTCGTAAAGCAGAGGTCGTGGGTGCAATTCCCACCATCGGCTCCAGCAAAACTCGATCGCGTTCTATTTGCTTTTTGCCCCCCCCTCATCGTGTTGGTAGTATTACTCCGCTTGTTAATTACGCGAAAACAATTACGAGATAAATTGTCGATTGAACGATGCTATCCTAATGAATAGAGTATAGTTATTTGTAATACATGTTGATGCGTGCTATAATTAAAATATATGAACGCCACTGAAGAACTTATCAAGAAAGCCGATATTGAGCGAATTGCGCAGGAGGGAGAGAAAATATACGGCCAAATCAAAGCGGATTATGACCCTAAGGAGAAAGGAAAGTTTTTGGCTATTGAGATTGAGCATAAAAAAATATATCTTGGCGCTACCAGCGTTGAAGCTCTTTCTCTTGCGCGCCAGAATCATCCCGGGAAAGTGTTCTATGTGGTAAAAATAGGATTTGATACCGCGGAAACGATGGTGAATTCGTTTTTGAGCAAACACGCGTCATGACACAGGGAGTATTCATTGAGGACATTCCGCTTATACAGATTACACTTGGATGGGGGCAGGCAGTAAAGACCCCTTTTGTTGTATTGGATACGGGATTTACCGGAGATATTCAAATCACTCCTACGGTAGCGCAGGAACTTGGTCTTGAGGTAGTTGGAGTCACATCGGCAAAAATCGCAAATGGTGAACGTGTATCTATTCCTACCGCGCTTGTTCTTGCGGCAATGGAGGGAGAAGTACAAGAAATGCAGGTACTTATTTCGGAGAGTATGCCTCTTGCGGGAATCAGTTTCCTTTCAAAATTTAGCTATAAGGCAATCGTCGATTGCGCACATCACACCGTGTCCCTGGAAAGAGTAACCGTATGAAGCAAATTTTTCTTTTTATCGTTGTGGTGGTTGCGTTCCTTGGAACGGGACAGATGGCGTACGCCCAAAATGGGGTGGTCGCGGTGCAAGTGGAAAAGCAGTCGTGGACCATAGACGCACAAACTGCTGCGCGCGGGATTACTCTTACCAATACGGGTGAACGACTCGCGGTTACTATTGGACAGGGGATTCTGCCTGAAGGGACATTTGTTGAAATGAGTACCTATGCATCGGAATATTTTTTGAATATACAAGGAGCACATCGTACTACTCCCATGTACCGCGTGGTGGTGCGCTTGCCTAAAGGATATGTTGCGCCGGAAGGGGTGCATATTTATCTGCCAATACAGACGAAATATCCTGACGAGCAGTATGGAAAAAAGAGCGTATGGGTTTGGGGTGATGACGATATATGGCGCGAGATTTCTAGTCAAAGCGCGCCGGAGCATAATGTTGTACGTACGAAGATTTCCACAGGGACTACGTATTTTGCGGTTTTTTCAAGCGATACAGTACTTGAAAAAGGGATCGCAAGCTGGTATAGTTATAAGAACTGTAACTGTGCCGCATCTCCTGATTATCCAAAGGGAACAAAGCTCAAGGTAACACGCATTGAAACAGGGAAATCAATTGTCGTTACGGTAAATGATTTCGGCCCTGAGCGCGCACAATTTCCCGACCGGGTGATCGATCTTGATTTGTTGGCGTTTGAACAGCTTGCGGGCAAAAAGAAAGGACTTATCCGCGTGAAAGTCGAACCGCTATGATTCATCTTCGTAAAGTGAGTAAAATATATCCGGACAATACTGCGGCCCTAAAGGACATTAGTTTTTCTGTTGAAGCGGGAGAATTTGTTTCAATCGTAGGGCAAAGTGGTACGGGCAAGAGTACTATTCTTAAGTTGTTAATTGCTGAAGAGCGCCCGACAAAAGGACAGGTAGAGATCGGCGATTGGGAAATTACCAATATCCGGGCAGGCGAAGTTCCGGCTCTTCGGCGTCAGATGGGAGTCGTATTTCAGGATTTGAAACTTTTGCCGACCATGACGACCTATGAGAATGTTGCGTTTGCGCTTCAAGTCGTGGGCGCTTCTCCGGATCGAATTAAAGAAGTGGTCCCACAGGTGCTTAAGATCGTAGGGCTTGAAGATAAGGGTATACGCTTTCCGGTGCAACTTTCAGGAGGAGAGCAGCAGCGCGTAGTAATTGCCCGCGCGCTTGTGCATCGGCCGAAGATTTTTCTTGCGGATGAACCGACCGGCAATCTTGATGCATTGAATACTCGAGAGATTATTGATATACTGAAGAAGATCAATAGTTTTGGAACTACGGTCGTGCTCGTAACTCATAATCGCGAAGTGGTCAACCAATTGAAACGCCGCGTTATTACGCTCAGCGGCGGAGAGATTGTTTCAGATCAGGAAAACGGAAAATATACACTTTAGAAATTATGTTTCTCTCTTTAGCACGTGTCGGTCGTATCGCGATTCAGCAATTTCACCGCAATCTCTGGCTTTCAATTGCCACCATTATTTTGCTCATGCTTTCGCTTCTGACCGTAAATCTCGTAGTGTCGCTTGGCGCAGTAGCTCAAGCCGCAACCGCTGCGGTTGAAGACAAGATTGATGTGAGCGTGTATTTTAAGCCGACGGTTGGCAACGAGCAAGCAGAAGGGGTACGAGCAAAGTTACTTGCGCTTCCCGAGGTAAAAGAGGTTTCGTATGTTCCCAAGGAAGGGGCGCTTGAGCGTTTTAAAGAGCGCCACAAAAATGATCCGGTGATCGCTGAGTCGTTACAAGAACTTGGCGACAATCCATTTGGCGCAACGCTGACTATAAAAACGAAGGATCCGACCCAGTATCAAAAAATTCTTGAATCTCTAGAATCGCCCGAGTATAAGGATTTGATTGAAGAAAAAAATTTCGAAGACCATAGAGCGGTTATCGGTCGGATTAATGCACTCATGAAAAACATGCGCTCGTTCGGCGTTGGGGTTGCATTGGTATTCGGCCTCATCTCAATTTTGGTGGTAATCAATACCGTACGCGTAGCCGTCTATACGCATCGAGGTGAAATCAAGGTAATGCGTTTTGTAGGTGCAAGCAATTGGTTTATACGCGGTCCGTTTCTTCTTGAGGCGCTTGTATTTTCGTTTGTAGCCCTTGTACTTAGCGCCGCAGTCGTCTATGTCGGCCTGTATGTTGCGCAACCCCATTTCGATCGTCTTTTTCAAGACGTGTCGCTCTCACTTATTGAGTACTATAATAAAAATGCGGTTTGGATTTTTGGTGTGCAATTCCTTGGCATTTTTTTACTCACCGCGGTTTCCAGCTTTTTTGCGGTGCGACGATATCTTAAAGTATAGGGGCCTGTTGCCAAATACGCTTTCGTAGCGAAACGTTCAGATTTTGAGCGAGGCAAAGCAGAAATTTTGAAGCATATACGCGGTATCTGTTGAAAAATTTCTGCAAAACCGTAGCCGAAATATGAACGTTGCAGTAGAAATGGTATTCGGCAACAGGCCCCTAAGGGGAGATTGAAGAAATATAGGGAGTGTGGTAGTGTAGAAAGGCATTCGGCCTTTTTCTTTTGTAGTATAGCGTAATATCGCATCATCCCGTACTGCTCTCGGGGGTCGTCTAATGGTAGGACAGCAGCCTTTGAAGCTGTGAATGTAGGTTCGATTCCTACCCCCCGAGAATAGTGTGGGAAACCCTAGAAAGCGAGACGCATATGACACAAAAAGAGAATTACGTACTGCTCAATACCGGTGCGAAGATGCCAATCATTGGATTGGGTACTTGGAAATCGTCGCCGGAGAAAGTAGGGCAGGCGGTTGCGTATGCACTGTCCGATGGCGGTTATAGGCATGTGGATTGTGCGGCTGTGTATGGAAACGAAAAAGAGATCGGTTGTTCTTTGAAGAGTATTTTTTTAAGCGGGAAGATCAAGCGCGAAGATACTTTCATAACGAGTAAACTTTGGAATACTAAACACGCGAAAGGCGATGTGGTAGCGGCGTGTAAGACGACACTTGTGGATTTACAACTCGAGTATCTTGATCTTTATTTAATGCATTGGGGAATTGCAAGAGCGGAAGAGGAAAATCCCGATACGCAGGGTATGTTGATGGAAAAAAGTGTTTCTGTGCGAGAAACATGGGAGGCAATGCAGGAGCTGGTGAAGAAAGGATTGGTGCGCGCGATCGGGGTGGCAAATTTTACCGGAGCCATGGTGGTTGATCTGTGTTCTTATGCGCGCGTAAAACCCGCAATGAATCAAATAGAGCTTCATCCGTATAACCAACAGAGGCGCTTGGTAGAGTTTTGTCAGCGTAATAATATTGCAGTCACGGCATACTCTCCGCTTGGTTCGCCCGGAAACATAGAAGGAAAAGAGGGGGAACCGATACTTGTGGAAGATAGAAATGTATTGGCGATCGCGAAGACCCACGGAAAATCACCTGCGCAAATACTTGTTCGATGGGCTATTCAGCGTGGAACCATAGTGATCCCCAAAAGTGTAACCCCCGAGCGCATTGCGGAAAATATCAATGTGTTTGATTTTGAGTTGTCGGCGCAGGAGATGGAACTCATTGGCACGCTTGATCAGAAACATCGTTTTGTAGACCCATATGATTGGTGGAAGATTCCGTATTTTAATTAGCCCGCAGCGTTGTATAGTATGTTCGATCTTGTATCATTGATTAAAGCCGCGGGGTATCTTGGGGTATTTGGAATTGTGTTTGCGGAATCCGGATTATTTTTTGGATTTTTTTTGCCGGGGGATAGTTTGCTGTTTACCGCGGGATTTCTTGCCTCCCAAGGATATCTGAACATTGCCGCACTTATCGGGATTATTTTTGTCGGTGCGGTTGCGGGATGTAGTTTTGGGTACGCCTTTGGGCGGCGCGTGGGTCCTGCGATTTTTAAACGTGACGACTCACTCCTCTTCCATAAAGACCATCTTGCGCGCGCACAGATTTTTTATGAGCGGCATGGGGGCAAGGCGTTGATTATGACAAGATTTATGCCGATTCTCAGAACTTTTGCGCCGATTCTCGCGGGGATCGGGCGGATGAAGTACTCGACCTTTCTTTTTTATAATGTAATTGGCGCCCTGATTTGGGCAGTAGGACTTCCGTTGGTTGGATTTTTTCTCGGTAATGCCGTCCCTAATATCGATCACTACCTTATCCCCATTGTTCTTCTCATCATTGTGGTTTCATTTCTTCCCACGGCAATTCACATCCTCAAGGACAAAGACCACCGCGCGGCAATTTTCGGCATGATTAAAAAAATCGCGAAGCGGTAGTATGAAGATTGTAAAAATATCAGCAGAAAATCCTGATCCGAAGATTATAAAAGAAGCGGCGAGGATTATTAAAAATGGCGGTCTTGTTATTTTTCCGACTGAGACGGTGTATGGGCTTGGAGCGGATGCGTTTAACGCGCGGGCGGTGGCAAAGATTTTCAAGGCAAAAGGGCGGCCGGAAGGCAAGCCGCTTATTGTGCATGTGGCTAAAAAATCCAGCATGGACATGCTTGCGCGCTTCGTACCCACAGTAGCACGCAAACTCGTGCTTCAATTTTGGCCCGGGCCTTTGACGCTCGTGCTTGAAGCGGCCGCGGGATTGCCAAAATTCGTAACCGGCACAAAAAGAATTTCGGCGCAAAGTGCCATAGTTCTCAGTATGGCACTTTCCGCTCAAACTGGCAAAAGGGTGAGGACGGTAGCGGTGCGGATGCCGGATCATCCGGTTGCTCGCGCGCTTATCCTTGCCGCGGGACCCATTGCCGCGCCGTCGGCAAATTTTTCAGGCGAACCCCCGCCGCGTTCAATCAAAGAAATTCCCCGGGCGCTTTTGGAAAGAGTGGATCTGGTCCTCGATGCTGGCCGAACACCCGTGGGTGTTCCATCTACTGTGCTTGATCTTACGCAGAAAGTACCCATCATTTTGCGTGAGGGTGCTATTTCTTCAAAAATATTGACGCGGTCAATTCCGGGTAGGCGTGCTGGAAAAATTTAAAATCGATGGCTGATTTTTCGGCGCAAAGTGCCATAGTTCCCAGTATGGCACTTTGCGCGCAAATGGAGATTGTGGTATACTTTGGTCGTTCTATACTGTATAGATCCGGTTTATGGCAAAATTCACGCCGTATCAAAATCTAAGTAAAGAAGTAAAACAAAAAGTGCTTCTTGAGTTATGTCAAGCAATGGTTATTGTGAAAAAACTTCCCGATGCTGCAAAGGTGCTTAGTGATTTATTATCGGAGCAAGAATTGCAGATGATTGCGAAACGCTTGCAGATCGCAAAGTTGTTACTTAAGAAAAAAACATACGCGGAAATTAGGAAGGAATTGAGGGTTAGTCAGCATACAATCGCCCGTGTGAATATCTGGCTCCAGCAAGGCGGCGCGGGGTTTCGCATGGTGGTAGAGCAGGGGAAAGACATGACTATTCCCGCTTGGAAGCCATGGTCGGGAGCGGGAAGTATGTCTGGCAGTTGGGCAAAGGTAAAGCGTTCATTTCCTATGTATTTTTGGCCACAGCTCTTGCTTGAAGATATTGTGCGTTCTGCGAACAATAAGCAACGCGAAAAACTTCTCAATACCCTTAAGGTTTTACGAACGGCGGGTAAGGAGAAAAAAGAGGCCTTTCGTTTTCTTGAAGATATTCTAAAGGAAGAACGAAGAAGTCCGCGCCGAGCGCAAGATCATTCTCGTGAAATGCACCGCGGAATAAAATAAGGCGGAAAGTGCCATAGTTCCCAGTATGGCACTTTCCGCTCAAATGGCGAGCGGGAAAAGAGGCGTGGGGGAGTCGACGTGATCGATCTGACTCAACAATCGTCCGCCATTTTTCGGCAAAGCGCAATTTCGGATGGGCAATTAAAACGCGCGGGGGTTGTAATTCGTGAAGAAGTGTAGTAGAATTTCAGTGCAATATGCCCAAAGAAAAACTAACTGATAAGCAATTCTTTCTCATCATTAACGGGCCTTCTTGCGGAGGGAAGTCTTTAGTTTCGAATGTCTTGTTTCAAAAATATGGAGGTATCTACAATGGGAAAAGTGATGCGATTAAATGGTTGATTTCAGATTATGATGCTAATCTCCATCGAGGAATTGTTCATCACATGACACTTGAGACGATGCGCGTAGCCCTTTCTCATGGGTTATCTGTTTTTACAGAAGGTGCATTATGGGAACCAGAAAAGTATATTGAGATGGCAAAAATAGCCAAGGTATCTTTCTTTGTGGCAAATATTGATGCTCCTTGGGAGGTGCTCGTTTCTCGATTTAAGACAAGGGCAGAGGCAAAAAAACAAGGGGTCAAGATATCGAACATTGATCCAAGGAGATTTAAAGAGTTATATGACATGTACATAAATACGAAGATGAAAACAGAGCTGGAATTTGATTCGTCAAAACAAAATCCCGAAGAGATTGCAGAAGTCATTGTTTCGTACATCAGGATACATTGACATGGTTTAATGCACCGCAGGATTCGGTATACAATTTTGATAGTTCAAAAGCAACGGAATACTTGCAAAATTCTTCGCGGAATAAAATAAGGCGGAAAGTGCCATAGTTCCCAGTATGGCACTTTCCGCTCAAATGGGGAGGGATGTAAAAATGGTGGCGAGCGATCTGATCCAATAATCGCCTCCTCACCGCCATTTTGCGCCAGGGCGCAATTTCGGGTGGGCAATTAAAACGCGCGGGGGTTGCAATTGGGAAGGAAGTGGAGTAGGATCATAATACATTCATTGTAGTTGGAATAGTTTTATGAGGAGATATCTCATTTGATGTCGTTTCAAAACAATATTTTCTATGAAGATTAAGAATGCAAAATTAGTGAGTGGGGAGGTATTAGAATTTGGAGATTTCAACGTCTTTGTAGGCGGTAATAGTGTTGGTAAGACTACGTTTATTTTGGAACTTTTTTCACGTATATCTGCTAACGATCCGAGTAAGTACTATTGGATTAAGGAACTCGCATATCATTCTGACGATGTTACTCGTGATATGATCCTTTTGAGGCCGACTTTACAAAGAGATAGTGGTACGCAGCGTTATTATTCAATTGCTACGAAAGGCATCGATGGAAATACTGATACTAACGATAAACTTCGTTTCACGGATGTTGAGGTTGCGGAAATAGATAAAATAAGTGATGACAAAAAATTTAGTGATGTTCGTTATCGTAGGCCTTTTGTTTCGTTCATGAGTTGTGAGAGTCGTCTAGGTATTGCGGATTCTGTAGGGATCACAGGATTTAATACTGCGCCAACGGATCCGATTAACGTACTTTATAGAAGCCCGGGACTTCTAGAAAAAATAAGTGCAAGTGTTCTGGAAAGATTTGGATATTATTTTACTCTTCTCTCGCACGTAGGCACTAATCTCGCGCTTGGTATTTCCAGAGAGAAACCGCCCGTTCTAGATTCGAATACTCCACCAGTTAAGATTTATGAAGCAATTGAGGAATGGAAGCGCAATAAATTTGTTCCTATCAAAGAGGCCGGTCATGGAATGAGGAGCATGATCAGATTATTAATTAGTTTGTTGGAACCCGTGAATCAGGTGATTTTGATAGATGAGCCAGAAATGCATCTTTATCCTCGACAAAAACGTTGGCTTGGCAAGCAATTAGTTTCTCTGGCTCTAACACAGAATAAGCAGGTTTTTGTTGTTACGCATGATCCGATGATATTGCAAGGCATTCTTGATGCTAATACAATACGCGTTTTCAGGATTGATAGAAATGATACTACTGATGCAGGCGTGATAAGGGTATGCGATTTTAACGCAATCACCGATGCTGGTGCAATAAAGAATCAGGATCAGTATCTTCAATCTCTATTTTATCACCGCTGTATAATTGTTGAAGGTGCAGCCGACCGATCGTTTTACTCAAATCTTTTTGACGACTACTCGGATTTAGAGGATAAAGACCTTGGGCTAGTTGTTGCTGGTGGAGCAGGGAACTCGAAACATCTTGCGGAAATTGTTTCAAAAATTGGTTTAAATGCCGCGTTCATTTTTGACCAGGATATTCTTTTCAGTCAGCCCACCCTCATTCAAAATATATATAGCATTTTGGGTGGAATAAATGATCCTTATGCACCCCTTAGAGTGGCGTTGGACGCCACGCCAGAAATTGCGGCACTGTCACACGATGAAGCGCGTTGGAAAAAGATCAAAGAGAATATTGGGTACACAGACAAAGCAGGGATTGGTTCCCAGTGGAAGATTGCAAATGAGGTAGCTTTCAAAACTACAATTTTAAATTTTACAGAAAAGGGCATCTTTTTTGTACCGCAAGGTAGTTTAGAAAGTTGGGCACCTACAGTAGTAGAAGAAAAGAAACGATTCCCTGAAAAGGCGCCAGATATTGTTCGATCCGATCCCGCTCTTCAAAAGTGTTTAAATGAATTTGCATGTGGTGTGTTTAAGTTTATTGGTATTGAACTAAAAGTGTAATTGCACCACGACTAAATAAATTGGTTCGCTTCAATGTGATTGGTAAAAGCCAATTAATTATAATAAATTATGCAAAAGATCGATTGGAATATAAAGGTTAAGGAGGCGTTGGAGAGGACGGAGTTTATGGCGCTTGCGACTTTGGGGGAGGAGGGGAGCTGGATTAATCCGGTTGCGTTTGCGTATAGCGAAAAAATGGAATTATTTTTTATTTCAATGATGGACAACAGGCACACGAAAAATATAATCGTGAACCCAAATGTTTCAGTTGCCATATTTAAAACAGAGCGTTTCCCCGAGGGAGATGTTATGGGACTTCAGTTAAAAGGCATTGCTACGCATTTAACTGCTCCCAAAGATATACAAGAAGCCGCGCGATATTATTTTGCACGAAGTAAAAGTAATGACGAGTTTCGCGCGAAAACTTCGGAAAAGGGCGGGGCCGCCGCGCTTTGGCAATTCTTTAAAGTTACGCCGACCGAGGCGTGGTGTTTTGACTCCCGCGTTTTTGGGGAGAAACGGGAACAGATAAATTTAAGCGGTCTGAATCTATAGGTTAAGATTTAATATGCGTATTGTATTGACTCTTATTACATTGTTGCTGTTGGGGGTGGGGTGTGGGGCAACTAAAAAGGCGATGGCACCCCCTCCTCAATCCTCCCCCATCCAGGGGGAGGAAGAAAATGTTGGTTCCCCTCCCTTGGTGGGAGGGGTTAGGGGAGGGGGAGAGGGGCAGATTGAAGCGAACCCCCCCCCCCCCCCCCCCCCCCCCCCCCCCCCCCCGCGGGGGGGGGGGGCGGGGGGGTTTGAGGATTTTTCGGTGATGTTGTGTTTTGTTTTGGTGTGGTTGCGTACGAGGGCGTAGATG